>Ga0310120_10003071_pt1 | contig 11991 bp, 7 predicted proteins | sample CB27_AW_983_MG_FD_203506 | JGI IMG/M metagenome (GOLD analysis project Ga0310120, IMG submission 203506) | Marine microbial communities from Western Arctic Ocean, Canada - CB27_AW_983 | ecosystem: Environmental > Aquatic > Marine > Oceanic | place: Canada: Western Arctic Ocean | collected... | reverse complement strand
GGGCGACCGGCGATTTGCGGGCGGTCGCCGAGGCACCACTGCTGTTGCTGACAGGCATGGTCTGGATCGGGATCCACATTTTATTTCTGGCCATTGCCATGCGACTGCTGCGAGCTCCCTGCTTTCTCTTCGCCACGGGCAGCATGGCCAACGTGGGAGGCGTCATTTCCACGCCGGTCGTGGCCGGCGTCTATCAACCGGCCCTGGCCCCGGTGGGTATCCTGATGGGGGTGGTGGGCAACCTGGTGGGAACACCGGCGGGCCTGTTGTGCGCTTACCTGATGTCGCTGGTAGCCCGCGGATATTTCGGCGACGGGGTGCCGCCTCCTAACTGACCGAAAACCAGCCGGCGCGCGTTGGCTTGTCCGACGTGAAACGCTCGCACGTCGCACACCTAACCTCCCAGCCTCCGCCCGCCGCGCAGCAGCTACTGAAACGTTTCTCGAAATCACGTCAACGCCTGTTCATCCGGCCATCGGGAAACGCTTCCAGGCCGACAACTCCCTGATACCCGATGTCCTTCAGCGTGCTGGCGATCATCGGGTAATTAATTTCGCCCGCTCCCGGCTCCCGGCTCCCGGCGACCTGGCACGTCAGCTACGTGGATGTATCTGATCATTTCAGCGTACTCACGCAGAAACTGAATCACGTTTCCTTGTTGCATCTGTGTGTGATAGATGTCCAGCAGATTTTTGATCCGGGGACTTCCCACTTCGCGCAACAAGTGCACCGCGTCAATCGGCCTTGCCAGGGGATACCCCGGATGGTCCAGGACCTTGTTCAGGGGTTCCAGATTATAAATCACGTCGTGTTGCTCGGCCATTTCAGCCATCCGGCAGAGGCTTTGTAGGCTGTAATCCACATCGTCCCCCCGGATGATCCGCGATCGGGTGAATCACTTCTCCTTCATAGGAAAGTTCGCCGGTCAGCGCCAGCAACTCGCGACAGGCAAGTTTTTTCGCAACGGGCAGCGTGCGTCGGACACCTTCCAGGTACGTCTCGACTCCATCCGGATGTACGATGGATCCGCCAACGTGTCCGGAAAAGGTGCCGATTTAAATTGCGGATCGGCAGCCAGCCAATCGACGTCCCGGTTGGTCCAACCCCAGAAATCCATCAGAAATTCTGCCGACACAATCCGCTCGACCCGCTGTTTGAAGGGGAGCTGGCGAAAACAAGAGTCAGCACAGACAGAAAGGCGATACATCGAGGAACATTCCAGCCGCTGGTCAGGTCATTCCGGGGGCCACACCGCTTACATCCGGGTGATCTCCAGATCGAAATCGCGATGGATTCGATATTTGACGATGCAGTCAACATCGTAAAGGGTGATTTCCCAGTCGACCAGCGGGTCTTGCCGGAGCAGGGTGACGGTGACCCGATTTCGGCCGGGAACCGGAAAATCAACCGCTGCGAGCCGAAAGTCGTAGATGTATCCGTACGGATTGATCGTGCCGGACTCGTGCTGGCGGTAAATGCAGTCGTGCAGACGGAGACTCTCCTCCGGCAGCCGTTTTCCGTTCAGTTCCATGCGGATTTCATTCAGTGCCGGCTCGACATTCGTGAGGCGGATCCGCAGGTGAACCGCGTCAATTTTTCCTTCGGCATCTGCAGCCACCAGTTCGTCCGCGATTGAAAATTCAACGGAGACCGGCTCACCTTCCTGCAAACCCCTTGGCAGGGACTTTCCCATGCCGGGCAACCAGTCGTGCCCCGGTCCACCCTGCCGGGGTTGGGAGCGGGCGTGATAGTGTTTGTCGACGTGGGCCAGCAATTCCGGGTGGGCCAACCGTCTCGTGGTTTCATACTCCTGGGCCGTCCAGGGCCAGCCATTGGGGAACCAGCAGTAGGTGACCACTGCAAAACCGTCCGCCCCGCCCCGGTAGGCGTTCGCCGCAGCAGCCCAGATCATCTCTTGTGAAGCGTTGTAATGAAATTGCCTGCCGACGATCTGGCTCATGCCTCCAATCACGCGGCACGTCGTGCCGCGTGTCAGGTCGACCGCGGCCTCTAAGTCAACATCCTGTTCCATCGGCGATTCCATCAACCCGGGCAGGCAGACCAAACCATCGACCAACTGCTCTTCGACCCAGACGGGGACTTCGTAGCCCAGCAATTTCCAGGCGGACGGATGCTCCGGTATCCGCACGTAGATCCGCTTCCGGCGGCCCTGGACCTGTTCGGCCCGTGTGGCCAGGGCCCGCAGTTCCCGGAACCACTCCGTCAGGACCGGGGCCAACTGTCCGACCTGATGAAACTTGCAAAACGGAACGAACTCGACCAGGTTCACCTCCACACCGTCTGTCTCATAACGGCTAAACAATTCGTTGAAGACCCGCAAACGTTCCTCGCGCAAGCCAGCGTGCAAAAAACTGAAGCGTTTAGGATCGAGCGACCCCGCCCGGGGATCCGAGTCTTTCCCGACACGAAACTGCGGATGGTCGTACACGAAATCCGACTGGCGCCCGAAACTACCACCTGTCTCGCGATCGTTGCCCTGCAACCCGATGTAGTTGGCGGCGATGCACCAGAGTCCTTTCTCATGGCAACGGTCACAAATCAGCCGCAACGGATCCTGCCCGGCGGCAATCAGTGCCTGCAGGTGGCGTGCACCACGGTACCACACCGGATGTTTCCACTTCTCGACATTGTCGCCCCAACTTTGCGCCACTTTGCTGTCGTACAGAGCGATGCCGCCTTCCAACCCGGCGAAATAAACAAGCGAGTCGAAACCACTGCCCACCAGTTGGTCGACGGTCACGAGAAAATCCTCCGGCTTCAGAGGTCCCGCGTACTGGTACACCGGAGCCGCGTGCCGTCCGTCGTCATAGAACATGACCTTGGGTTCATCCGGCCCCTTTCCCGTCCCGTCAGTCGGCGTGGCCTCCGCCAGCGTCGCCTGAGTCGCCAGGGCCACCGGTGGCGCCGCGCCCAAAGTTTGCAGAAAGCGTCGACGTTGCATGAGATGTCTCCTTGTCTCGACGATTGCGGAGCCCGCCGGCGGCTTTTGCCGGAAAGGCCCGAAACTGGTGGAAAACAACCCCGTTGATCAACCGCTGCTGTTGGTCAGGTCCGGGTCGGCTGAGCCGGCTCCCGTTTTCTGCGGACCCTAGTTCAGACCCGACGGCACTCGAAAGCCGGTGACACGGGTTTGCATGGACCAGGCGGACGACTCACCTACCATGTACAGGACGTCACCTCGATCTCCGCCAAACGTGCAACTCACCGGATACTGGGGACACCAGATCGTGCCTACATAAACACCTGTCCGATCAAAAATCTGAACTCCCGAAAGGGTACACACATAGATCCGGCCGTCCGTGTCCACGGCCATGCCGTCGGCGCGGGAATCAAAACGGAACTCGGGGCGTTCGTCACCCAGCACCTCGGGAGTCAAATTTAAGACGGCAAATTTTCGTTTTCTCGCCAAGGACCCGTCCGCCTGAATGTCATAGGCCCACACGAAATTTTCGCCCGGCTGAAACCATGTGTTATTGACGTAAAACGTCTTGCCATCGGGTGACACCTCGACGCCGTTGGGCATCGCATATTCACCGGCCGGGATGACAACGCGGGGCGGCCCCTCTGCCGGAACGTAGTAGACTTGTTTTCCCGGTTGACTTTTCTGGGCCTCCGGAGTGAATTGCGGATCCGTGACATACATCCCGCCCCGCGAGTCCATCACCAAATCATTCGGGCCATCGATCGGTTTGCCGCCCACCCGGTCCAGGGCAACACCCAGAACGTCTCCCGTGTCAGGATCCACCTCGATCACGCGGTGACCGAACATGTCGCACACGAGCAAGTTTCCAGCGGGTGATCCGATGGTTCCGTTCGTCTGCATCCCCTCCGATAGGACCTGCCACCGGCCGTCAGGCTCCATACGGATCAGCCGACTCCGCTGCGGGCTGCCGGTCCAATCTCCGTTGCGATGATCCGCAAAGTACATGTCTGAAAAATACAGGGCGCCTTTCAGCCAGGTGGGCCCTTCGGAAAAAGTGAAACCCTCCGCCAACTTGACAGGTTTCGTACCCGGCTCGATCACCTGCTCATAAAGTGTATTCTGCTTTTGGACCTTCTCGATATAATCCGGGCGCACGGGCCAGAAAACATCCAGCGCTTCCGCCCCGTATTCACTCAACTCGGCAGAGTGGGCCATCCCGCCGGGTTGGAGCAGGACATGCCGCTCGGTACCGTTCATTTTGTAGGCGTAATCCATGATCCCTTCCAGCAGCGCCCCGCGTAGCGCGATCATGAGCTGGTCTTCCGGGTGGATGTGCAAGGGGAAGGATGAATTCGGGTCCATTCGAACCAGGCTTAACATCAGGTTTTTCCCCCAGATCAAACGGGATCCGGCACCACTACGACGGTAGTTCGCATTGGGGTCGGGGCTGGTCAATCCGGCCCATTGGATCTCGTTGAGATTGTAAACCTGGCCGGCCTCCAGTGACGGGGTGACTCCCTGGTCTGGAAACCCAACCGAGGCGCCCGCGGGCAGACTGATCCCCGCCAGTTTCAAGTGGTCGACCCGCACCGGGGAATAAGCTTCCAGGGCCTGGAATCCCTCCGCTCCCGCCCGCAACTTGCGCCGTGTGCCGGGCGTCAAATAGAGAATGGAATCTTTTTTCAGCGTCACTTCCCGTTTGCCGACCGAACAGGTCGCGGAACCCTTTTCCACCAGGATGATCAATTCTTCAGCAAGTTGCTGGAGAGGATAAGTGCTGTCGGGATCCATTTCGACTATTTCCAACAACGCCCCTTCGCCCCAACCGATAGATGCCTTCACACCCGGCGCAATGTTGATGACCGGCAACTGGGTCGATTCATAGGTCTGGCCGGGGTCCAGTAACAAAGGGACATCCGTCTGCGGGATCACTCGATCCCGCGTTTTGAGATCGAATTGGCGCACGACGGCAGCATTACGTTTCCTCCAGCCGTCTTTCTTTTTATCCGCCAGGGCTGGCACCCCTAGCAGCCAAATCAGCGCCGCCAACAGGCAACCTTTCGTGGCAGCATGGAAATATTGCGTATCATCACTCATCGTTCGTAGTTCCTTTCTATCACAGACTTCCGGTCATCGCCTGTCGAACAGCGACCCGCTGCAGTGGACTCGTGGCGGTCCACCTGAAACAAGTCACGGCCTTCCAGCAAGACTCACCGCAGTTTTCTCGCGCGACAGACGCCCGCTCGCCGCCGTCGCGGCAAACTTCCGGGCGCCGAAAAACGGGACATTTTTCATTGATCGGATGGTACCCCGCGAACTGCCGAGCGTCAAGCATTACGCCGCGCACCCGAACTCCAAAAGTCCTTGACTGGCAGAGAGTTTCGTCACACCCCACCGGAGCGACACCTGTCAGCAGAAAGCGTGTACCCTCTGGTGCCGGCCGCGGATCAGTGGTTATTGTGCCGCCACAATCCGTCCGCGTCGAAGTTATCGGCAACAATGCTCGATGGGGAAAATTCGAAGGTGTAACCCGGTGGATTCTCGATCAGAAAGTTGCCGGCAATCCTGTTCGCTTTCGTGTTGTTCCGCGCATCAATCGAACAACTGATCATGCCCGAGGAAAGGTTGACCCCAACGCAATGTTCCAGCTTGATCGCACCGTAAAAGATAGCGCAACCTTCAATCACCATTGAGTTGGCAACGTTCCGGCACAACAAAGCGTAGCGTTCGTTGTGATTAAGAATACAACCGGTGATGCAACCATGGGAGCCATTTTTCTTATCCTCGATGACAAGTCCGTCCACGTTACTGTTAAATCCCGAGGCGGCGATCTGCACATTTCCCGAGTGAATGACGCAGCCGATGACGTTGAACTGGCAACTCAGGTGCGTGGCATTCATGTATTCGGCCCGCCGATCAAAGCGCACGCCGATATAATTCTCAGAAGCCGTGATGCGCTGCAGATGCGTTCGGCTATTCGGGAGACTGTTGTGAAACTCAAGAATCGTTTGTGTCATCTGGATGCCAGCGCCGTCGAAGTTACGCACAGTCAAACCAACAAGGTTGAATTCCCGGCAATCATCCACAGCAATGGCCGATCGGCCTTGGTCCGTACGGCTGCGCCAGTCCCCCGTGGCCTCGCCGTCAAACAACATGTCACGAACGGTCCATTCATCGACCCGTGTCTGAGCAATGATCTGTTTACCGCCACTTGACCGAACCGTCGTGCCCGGACCACTACCCGCGAGAATCACACGGGAGGGAACCGCAACGTTGCTGAAGCGATAAACCCCCGGACCCAACTGGACGATGCCGGGCCCGGCATCCAGCGCCCTTTGAACCGCCAGCGAATCGTCCCTGCCATTGTCCAGTCCGTCGGGCGCACGGCCATCGGCATTCAGGTAGTCCTTCACATCACGCAAACCGTTGCCGGGAAGCCTTTCGTCGGCTCCACGAACCGAACAGGTCACCAAGCCGGCAATTACGAAACAGCTGAACACTCTTGTCATCATTACGGGGACCCCCGGTGGTGGTCATTTATATGCGGAAACTTGCAAACTACCGTCGTGGACGACCCTTCCGTCAGGGTGAAAGACAACAAGCCGGTTGCTTAATACGGCAAGTCTCACTAGATCAGTTCGCTGATGGGTCTGCCGGTTTCATCATCGTTCGAGTTGGCAATCTTCAGCGGCCGACCGATGGGGTGCAGGTACTCTTTCGTCCAGTCGATCCCGAACGCCTTGTAGAGGGTCGCGAACAAGTCTCCGATCGAAATCTGTCGGTCTGCAACATAGGCACCACGTTCGTCGCTGGCACCGACCACCCGGCCACCAGAAATCCCTCCACCTCCCAGAACCAATGACCAGCAATGACACCAATGGTCTCGTCCACCGCTGGGATTGATATCGTGGGTGCGTCCAAATTCGCCCATCACCATCACAACGGTAGAATCCAGCAGCCCGCGGTCGGCAAGTTCACTCAGCAAGGTCGCCAGCGCCCGGTCCAGTGGCGGGACCAGGTGATCCCGGTGTTGCGAGTCATTGGTACCGTGCGTGTCCCAATCGCGACCCGTTGCATCCCGTTTGAGATCCATCACGGTGACAAAGCGACTTCCCGCTTCCACCAGTCGCCGCGCCAGCAGAGCACTTTGACCCAGGGTATTGCGACCGTAAGCATCCTTCACTTTTTCTGATTCTCGCGAAAGATCGAACGCGTCCCGAACCGACTGCGAAAGAATCATCTCCAGCGCCTGCTCCTGAAACGTGTCCATGCTGACCCGCTCCGCACCGATCACCTTCCGACGGTACAGTCGATCGACGATCGACAGCATTTCACGACGGTCGCCCAGACGTTGAATCGACAACGATTCGGGCAACTTCAGGTCGGGTATCTCAAATTCGTCATCATGTGGATCCGGAATCATGAGCGGATCGCACCCCGCTCCCAGGAAGTGGGCGCCAAAATAATCCACATAAGGAGTGGGAACCGGTGGCAGCATGACGTTGGGTGGTATGCTACGGCGGACTGACAGTTCATTGGTCAGGATCGGACCCAGGGCGGGAAATCTCATTGCCGGGTTGGGGCGATGACCCGTCATCGCGTAGTGATGCGCAAGACCGTGGTTGTTCTCAGGAGTCTTCATGGACCGGATAATCGACAGTTGATCCATGTGCTGTGCCGAAAGGGGCAGCAGTTCCGAGACCTGGATCCCCGGAACATTCGTGGAAACCGGATCAAAGGAGCTGTTGGGCTTCGGATCCCACATGTCAATGTGGCTGGGACCACCGTTGAGCCACAGCAAAATACAGGCCTGCGCTTTTCCGGAGGACCGACGCCCCCCTGCCGCCAGGGCCGACTCGATTCGCAGCATCTGCGGCAAGGTCATCCCCAGCAGGGGCAACGATCCCACACGCAAAAAATGGCGACGGTTTGCGGCACGGGCGTCCCTACAACCGGTCCGAAGACTGCGTTTCCCTGTTCGATTGGTGTTCATGTGACCGCTCCGGGGCGAATGCTCCCAACCCTACGTTGTTTCCTCTGGACGAAAAGGTTCCTCAATGATTGTCGCAAAATTCCCGCGAACAAAGCAACGCCCACATCAAATCCGTGAAGGCATCGGCGCGTGAATCCCTGGCGGCGATCAGGTCCTCCAGGGAACTCGCCTCCTCCGGGGTGGGCCGTCGGGTGAGTGTGGCCAGATATAACTCTTCAATAAGTTCACCATCGGTGCCCCCACCGTTGACCAATTGATCGACCCGGCCACCCGCCTGGCCGAGCTTCTTCGTGTAAGTCGATCCCACCAGCATGTGCAGGGCCTGGACCAGATTGGCCCTGTCATCCCGCACGGGCAAGGTGTTTCGCAAGGGTCGTCCGTAGACTTCCAGAAAGCGGGACGAGTAACTGGCGGGCAATTTCAAGTTAATCGCCCGTGTACCTGGCGGCGCAGCGCCGGTAATGACCCCGTTACCCTGTAAAATCTCCGGCACCCCCGTTGCGCTGCAGATCGCGTCCAATAGCACCTCCGCCTCCAGGCGGCGCGGCTGCGCGTGGGAATAATTGACCATATCCTGACGATTGGAAGCATTCGACGTACTGGACAGTTGATAGGTTCGCGACCGAACAATACGACGCATGAGATGCCGCAGATTGTAGCCATTGTCAACGAAGTCTTTCGCCATCGCCGCCAGCAACCCGGGATGCGACGGAGGATTTGTGGCGCGAAAATCATCGACCGGATCAACAAACCCGCGCCCGAAAAAGTACTTCCAAATCCGATTCACCGTGGCCTCCGCAAAAGCGTCCTGTGACGTCATCCAGGCGGCCAATGCGGCGCGCGGATCGTCACGAGCCTCCTCGGGTAAGCTCTGCCCATCGGGAAAGCGAGGGTCCACTTCCAGCTTGGTTCGTGGATGCAGCACCCTCCGGAACGCCAACGGCGCTCCTTCCTCATCACAATCAATCTCATGTCCACGGGGGTCGTCAAAGACCACGTTGTCCGCAAACCATTGCGTGTTGGTCAACCGTCCGTAAAACGCAGCCAGTCCCCAGAACTGGTTCTGGCTCCAACGGTCGTAGGCGTGATTGTGGCATTCAGCACAGTCGAGTCGCCGGCCCATGAAAACCCGGAATTGCTCGGCTACCATTCGTTGGACCGGAACCGGCTTGTTATCGTTTAATAAATAAGCTCGCGACGGTCCGGAATATCCCTGGGCCGCAACCACTTCGCGCGCCATCTGGTCGTATGGCTTGTTCTGCGCCACACTGCTACGGACCCATTCCCAATACAGGTGGACCCAACCGTAGTCTCCTCCGACGCGATACAAATCGGCAAAGCGAAACGTCCAGAACTCCGTAAATTCCGGCGATTCCAGTAACGCATCAATCAGTCGTTCTCGTTTACCAGGGTCTTCATCGTCCAGAAATGTGCGCACCAGCGCCGGTGGTGGCAGAGTGCCCGTCAGGTCCAGACAGATTCGTCGCAAAAATTCCGGATCACTGGCGAGTTCCGACGGCCGGATGCGGAATTCTTCCAGCTTGTAAAACACATGCTCGTCGATGAAATTCACAGCGGGCATCCGCACATCGGTTTTCGCGGATGATTCAATCACGCGAAATTGGGCACTGGACACGTGACCGACAGCACGCACCAGAATCGTTGCCGTGCCGCCCTGGGTTCCCCGGACAAGCCCCCCCTCCGAAACGGTCAGTGTCTCCGGCTGCAGAGCTTCGTAACGCACGTGGTCGGTGATGTCCTCTGACCGGCCATTGGACCAATGAGCAGTTACCAGAATCCGGTGGTTCCCGGACACCTTCAACACTGCCAGTTCGGGAAAGACTTCAATCCGCTCAACGTGCAGATTCCGCGGCGCCTCCTCGTCTTTGAAAGGAGCCCCCTGACGAATCCATTCCAGCAGTGTCTGGTAATCACTCGAATCTTTTTCAAAACGCAATCCACCCTCGTGCGGTTCCGTCTCCGTCGGCTTCAACAGCAGCAGGCTGCGGGCCGGCTCGGCCAGGTCAATGCGAGGTTCAATCGGCTCCAACGGTTCGCCACTGAGTACCTGATAGCCACCCCCCCGCCTGATCCACTCGTAGTCTTCGCCAGGTTCGATGGCATCCAAAGAAAATTTCAAGCCACCGCGCCCGATGACTCCTCCGTGACAATCACTGCCATTGCAACCTCGCTTGGTAAGAATACGAACCACGTCTCGCTCGAAAGTGACTGGCCGATCCACCCGATCGAGTGAATCCACCAGGATCGTCGAGGACGTCCTCCACCCCGCCACGACTACCTCCAGCCGCGTGCGCCCCTGGGCCACCGCGCGCAACCGGTTCGTTTCACCGACGCGGGCAACGCTCTGGTCCATCACCGACACGTCACACTTTTCAGTCACGTCACGCTTAAGGCCATCAGCGCAGGTCGCCAGTACAACAAACCTCTGGGATCCGCGCAGCGACGAAAGAGACATCTCCGGCGGAATAATTTCCAACGAGACGATCTGGTACGAATCCAAGGGCTCACGATCGCGCGTATCCCCGGTAGAACTTTTCGCCGCCAGGGACACCGACGAGACCAACAACCCGCAAAGAATTGAACACGCAGCAACCCGTCGACTGCCCAACATGAATTGGCGTGGGAATGTGTGTAATCGACTCATGACTTGTGACTGCCCAGCAAACCTTGACCCATTGTGAATCATCGCTTCCGGCACGACCCTGCCGGCTCATAAAAACAATGAAGATCGCCGTCTTCGGACTTTGTCCTCCTCCTTCAACTCAGCACCTGTACCCGGGCCCCTTTTCCAGCCAAGCGTCGGGAACCGACCCACACCCTGCGTGCCCGGCAACCACGCTACACTTTAGTTGGATTCGGGCACGGCGTCCAATTCGAGGTTCGCATCAATTTCTTCGCCCACAACCATCAGCAAAAATCGCTGTACAACGACCGGTTCCATCGCCTTGCCTTCCACCACAGGCCGAGCCTTGATTATCACCCATTGAGGTATTCTTGTCAGCGCCGCTTCCGGATCCGCCACGAGCATCACCTTGGTTGTCGCTCTGTGCGGAAAAAATCTTTCCCGATGGGTTTCCCCGCGTGGTCCGGAGCGACGATTACCCACCCGCTGTGTCGGAAGCGTCGCAGCAGGAAATATCTCCACCCCGGGCGCCAGATTCTCCATACTGATGGTGAATGGTAAGTCATAGCCTTCATCCAGTTCAGTCGTGATGACCAGTTCCCGGGTCGTGCCACGGGGCAGATTGATCGCCCCCATACTACCGGTTGCCAGAGATCCACCCAGATGAGGAATCTGCGGGCGCATTAAAACCCGATAGGCAAACTCGACATCCGCACGGCGGGAGGTCAGATCGCGTATTCTCAAGAAATATTCCCCCGCTTCATCGAACACATACCTCACCTTGGGCTGGATCTTTTTGACCCAATCATCTCCATCCCCTTGCGTAATACGAAAGATATTGGAACACAACTCCTCACCCTGTGCATCGACGATTTGAAGCAAGGGACTGAAATGTGGCGAATCGATTTCCGGCGTCTCGATTTCAAACGCTAGCGACTGGCCATCGCTCACTTTGAATCGAAAGGTATCGACATCCCCCGGGCGATCGATCCTTCCGTGAACCAGACGGGGAATGTCAAGCTCCACTGCCCCGGCTAAAACGTCATTGGGTTCAATTTCTTCTGTTTCACGAAAGGACTCAGCGTGAGCCGCGTCCGTCGCAACGCCAGGCGATCTCCCACCTCGAAGCCACATTCGTTTTAAACGATCCGCATGAATCGCGCGGCGCAGATCCTGCCGTTCCGAACCACGAAACGGCCAGACGTCGGAACCCCGACCCCGAACGACCTCTCGCGGATACCAGCGTTTTTTAGCAACCGCCACCTTGGCGTGGTCCGACACAACGCGCAGCTGATAGAAATGGCCGGAGCTTCCGACCCCCTGCAAGGCTCCCACGGCTACAAAACAGCGGAGTGGTGTCTCGAAGTGGTACGACACCCGGGGCAGAAACACAATGGTATTAGTCTCCCA
>Ga0310120_10003068_pt1 | contig 12009 bp, 5 predicted proteins | sample CB27_AW_983_MG_FD_203506 | JGI IMG/M metagenome (GOLD analysis project Ga0310120, IMG submission 203506) | Marine microbial communities from Western Arctic Ocean, Canada - CB27_AW_983 | ecosystem: Environmental > Aquatic > Marine > Oceanic | place: Canada: Western Arctic Ocean | collected... | reverse complement strand
ATGCTGCAACACCGACGGCAGTCCTTCAGTCTGCCGGAAGATCCTGCCCAGTTCCGCGCACTCGCCAGGTCGCTCGGTCATGACAATAGCGATGACCTTCAGGCAGCACTCGACCGCAGACGGGATCGAATCCGCAGCATCCTCGAGAGCCTCTTTCATGATCTGTTCCGTGGTTACGGCGACGACCAGGCAGGAGAGGTACACGTCATCCTGGCGTTTCGACCGGAGCAAGAGGTGATCGATCGTGTCTTCGGTGGTTACTCCTTCCGCGATCCTGGCAAGGCGTATCGCTTACTGCGGCGACTCGCCTTCCCGCGTCAGGCCGGATTGAGATCGCCTCGTGCAAGACACCATCTTGCGGCGCTGTTTCCGGTATTGCTCGATGCGATCCGCTCATCTCCTGATCCCGATCAGGCGGCGCTGATGTTCGTGCACTGTGTCGAGACCCTCGGTGCTCCTGCGATCTTCTATCAGCAATTGACGGAGAATCCCGAGACATGCCAGATCTTCGTCGATCTGTTCGGTCAGAGCCGATACCTGTCGGAATTGTTGCTCAATCATGCAGGGATTCTCGACGAGGTCGTGGACAGGGTTCGCACCAATCGACCCACCACGGATGAGTCACTGATGGAGGAGTTTCGTTCGAGTCTGGAAGGGGTGAAGGATGAGCAGCAGATCTTTCATTTGATTCACGAGTTCAGGGCGCTGCACTCGGTCCACATCGGAATCCTCGATCTCAGCGGCAGGATGCCGCACGACCAGGTCCTGCGGAATCTTTCCAGTATCGCTCGAACGGTGTTGCGGATCGTCGACGAACTGGCACTCAAGAGGACCCTGCAAATGATGGGGCCGCTGAACTGTGCTGCTGGAGAAATGGCATCGCGCCACAGTCTGCTGGCGCTCGGACGCCTCGGCGGCAACGAGATGGGATTTGCCAGCGACATCGACATGATCCTCGTTCACGACGGAGTCGGGACCACGGAGAGCGGCCATGAGGCGCGTCACTTCTGGACCGAACACCTGAAGCATGTCGTCGAGATGCTGGGTCGATCCGGTACCGGCGGTCCGCTCTATAACGTCGACCTTCGCCTCAGGCCCGATGGGGCTGGTGGAGCACTGGTGACCCGATTAGATGAGTTCCAGGATTACTTCCTCGGCGAGCGATCTCAACTGTGGGAGCACCAGGCGCTGGTTCGATTGAATCCGATCTGCGGTGATCCCGACCTGGGACAGAAGGTGATGAAGTGGGTTCGAGATCACCTCGGACGCGGAGTTGCCGAATCGGATGTTCTTTCGGAACTGCGCCAGATGCATGATCGGCGCAGAGATTCGAAACAGCGGCAAGGAATCGACATCCGCGCAGGCAGTGGTGGGCTGATCGACATCGAGTTCCTGATCCAGATCATGGTGCTTCTCCACCAGGGAGATCATCCGACGATATTGCAGGCACGCACCCGCAGCGCCATCGAGGCGCTGGCAGAGGTAGACCTGATCGATGAAGGAGAGTCGACCACTCTCCTCAACGCCTATCAGTTCTTGCGGATGGTCGAGAATCGACTGGCGATGATGCACAGAGCATCGGTCAAGGCGGTTTCCGAGGAAGATGGGAGTTTGCGCCAGCTGGCCATCAGGATCGGCTTCAACGCCTCACCGGCTGGCTCACCGGAGGAGAGATTGCAGGTCGAGATTGAACACCACACCGAACTGGTTCAAGAGATATTTCAGAATCACCACGGCTAGCCGCCGAGTTCTCCCTGCAACCACTGATGCACCCTTGTCACGATGGAATCTCCGCAACTCGATCGAGCCAGATCGTGAACCCTCATCTGTTCATGGATATCCAGGAGGTGAGGTCGGCGCGGATCGAAGGACTTCTGAAGGCAAGCTGTGACTGCTCGCACTCCAGAGGGGTCGACGATGGGATCGTAACCGGGAGCAAATACAAAGACCGGGGTGCGCAGGGTGCGGGCACTGCTTCGGGCCTTTGCCATCCAGGGGAGCAACCGACCAGCGAAGCAGAGCGGAATCTGGTGGTTCTGTAACGGATCGATGGAATGCAGCAAGCGCTCTGCTGGAAGGTCGCTGACCGCCTCGTTGGCGAACTCTCCGTCGCCATCGATGCCGAGACCTCGAAGCAACAGGCGCTGCAGAGCCGCGATGGGGCGAAGCAGCGTCATCGACGAGAAGAAGTAGGCCTGAGATGTGAAAAAACGTGCCATCAGATCCTGTTCTGCGGCGGGAGGGGCGAATGCAGGAGAGCCGAGAACCAGGCCCGCGGGAGCACCAGCCGGGTCCAGATCGATGCGACTGGCGGCGTGAAAGGAAGCGAGCCCTCCGAGGCTGTGTCCCCAGATGTAGTGCGGGACGCCCGACTCGTTGCCATCGATGGCACTCCACAGCGCCAGTTTTTCAACTCTGTCGATGATCTGTTCGAATGAAGTTCCGAATAATCGCTGGTGCATCTGTGCGGAGATCTTCTTTGCTTCCTGCTGCAACGCTTCAGGCATCCCCTGGATGCGATCGACCACATCGGCAGCTTCGTCGCCCTGCAGATAGGCCTCGATCACGCCATGGTGGGCATCTTCACCATGGCCCCCATGGCCTGGAAGATCGGGAACACGGCACCGATATCCAAGTTCGGAGAGTTTTCTTGCCAGTGGCATCATTCGACCGGCATGTTCGCCGAGTCCGTGTACCAGAATCACTTCGGAATGCCCTCGCCCTGTCGGGGGAGTGATTCTCCAGTGTGAAAATGGAGTCGTTCGATACTCCAGCAATGCTCCGGCTCTGGATGTCATCAAATGCCCCGTTGTCCCGATTGGAATGAGACAAACTCAGGTGAGGATGTCATGGACAACCTCACCGTGTACATCCGTGAGACGATAATCGCGTCCCTGGTGCGGGTAGATCAGCTGCTCATGGTCGATTCCCAGAAGATGCAAGATGGTTGCGTTGAGATCGTGAACATGGACAGGATCCTTGGTGATGTTGTAGGAGAAGTCATCTGTTTCACCGTGCACATGACCCTGCTTGATCCCGCCTCCAGCGAGAAAGATGCTGAAACAGCGTGGGTGGTGGTCGCGTCCATAGTCTTCCTCGGTGAGAGCGCCCTGGCAATAAATGGTACGGCCAAACTCACCACCCCAGATCACCAGTGTGTCGTCGAGTAACCCTCGCATTTCGAGATCCTTGATCAGGCCCGCAGTGGGCTGATCGACATCGGAACACTGCCTTCGAATAGTCGAAGGTAATGCACCGTGCTGATCCCAGCCACGGTGATAGATCTGCACGAATCGGACATCTCGCTCTGCCATTCTTCTGGCGAGCAGACAGCAAGAGGCATAGGTGCCGGACTGATCGACTTCGGGTCCGTACAAATCCTTGACGTGCTGAGGCTCGTCAGAGGTGTCGACCAGTTCAGGTACCGATGATTGCATCCGGTAGGCCATTTCGTACTGAGCGATGCGTGCGAGAGTTTCCGGATCGCCGATCTGATCTGCGATTCCTCGGTTGAGTTTTGCCAGTCGATCGAGCATCGACCTGCGAGTGGTTCGCTCGACCCCCGGAGGATCAGAGAGATACAACACCGGGTCGCCGATCGAGCGCAAGGTCACGCCCTGATATTCCGATGGCAACATTCCGGCACCCCACAGGCGCTCGAACAGTGCCTGGGCTTCTTTTCTTCCGGTCCATGTCGCCTGCATCACCATGAAAGCGGGCAAGCTCGCGTTGAGAGAACCAAGCCCGTAATTGAGCCAGGAACCGAAGCTGGGTCGCCCAGGTTGCTGACTGCCGGTCTGGATGAAGGTCATCGCCGGATCGTGGTTGATCGCCTCGGTGAACATCGAGCGAATGATGCATATCTTGTCGGCGATGGATGCGATGTTGGGAATCAACTCACTCATCTCGGCACCCGCAGGCCCGTATCGATCAAACTCGAAGATGCTGGGTGCGATGGGAAAGCGTGCCTGACCGCTCGTCATCGTCGTCAACCGTTGTCCGTCGCGGATCGTCTCTGGCAGATCCTTGTCGTAATACTCTCGCATCTTTGGTTTGTGATCGAACAGGTCCAACTGCGAGGGGGCACCCGACATGAAGAGTGAAATCACTCTTTTCACCTTCGGTTTGAAGTGCGGTGCCAGTAGCACACCAGGATTGGCAAGCGTCTGGGTTGGATCGGATGCGAGCAGGGGGAGACCATCGAGTTGAGAGAGTGCTGCGAGTCCGAGTGTCGATCCGACCGTGGATAGCGATCGGCCGAAGAACTGGCGGCGAGTCTCCTGGATGTTCATCTCCAGTTCGGGGTCCATCGCGCTATCCCTTCGTCACCACTTCATCGAGGTTCATTATCAGACTGCAGACCATCGTCCATGCTGCGTGTTCCGCCGGATCGATGGCGTCACCTGTTGGCGAATCTCCGACCGAGAGCAACTGATTCGCAGCCTCGATATTTGTACCGAAGTAGCTCAGCATCTCCGTCAAGAATTCGCTGATTTCCGCAAGTTCGTTGGCCTCTGGGGTGCGCCCCGTTGCCGTCCTCCACAGTTGCTCGAGCTTCTCTGGATCACCCTTTCCCGGGTGGTCTCGGTGAATTCGTGCGGCCATGTGCCGGAAACACTCCACATACTGGATGTCGTTGAGTAGCAGCAGTGCCTGCATGGGGGTGTTGGTGCGTTCGCGGCGAACGACACAGGTTTCTCGATTGGGCGCATCGAGGATTGCCAGATAGGGCGGCGGACTGGTGCGTTTCCAGAAGGTGTAGATGCTACGGCGGTAAAGTTTGTCTCCGGAGTCCTTGTTGAACTTCACGGTGTTGCTGCCGCTGTACCCGACAGCCTTCCACAGGCCATCCGGTTGGTACGGCTTGACGCTCGGGCCACCCATCTTCTCGACCATCTGTCCTGAAAGGAACAACGCCTGATCTCGGATCATCTCCGCATCCATGCGGAATCTAGGACCTCGAGCGAGAAGTCGATTGTCCGGGTCTTGAGTGCGATCGAGTTCTGTGAAGCGGGATTGCTGGCAGTAGGTTTCGGTCATCATCAGCGACCGGATGAATCGTTTCAGATCCCAACCGTCATCGACGAAGTCACGCGCGAGCCAGTCGAGTAGTTCGGGGTGACTGGGCCATTCTCCCTGCGATCCGAAGTCCTCCGCGGTGAGAACGATTCCGGTCCCGAACAGTTGCTGCCAGATGCGGTTGACGGTGACACGAGCCAGCAATGGGTGCTGGGGATCCGTCAGCCAGCGAGCCAGTCCGAGTCTATTCTTCGGAAAATCATCAGGCAACGGAGGCAAGAAAGCGGGCACATCGGGGTCGATGGGATCTCCGACCGGGTGGTCGTACTGGCCTCTGTTGAGGAGTCGAGCCGGACGACGATCCATCCGCTCGGCGGCGACCAGGGTGGTCGGAATCATGCCGTTGATGCTCGCGCTTTCCTTCTCCAGCGTCTGGATTTCTTCGAGCAGCACGGTGTAGTCAGGGCTATGACGTTCACGGAACCAACGGCGGATCTTCTGGGCATCCTTGTCGCTTCGAAGTTCGATGGGAGTACTCAGAAGTGGTTCGAGTTGCTGCTTCTCTCCGTAGCCAAGAATCCCGGCATCATCCCAGTAAGCCTTGCCTCCGAACTGGGTGAAGGCGAACCCGTCGATGACGGCGCCAGGAGCCAGGCCGACATGAGTTGCATCGACCTCCAGTCGCACCCATTGTCCCGTGGCTGGCAACGGTCCCATCGGTCGATGTGCGACAACATCCACGCCGAGTCCTCCGAAGTTGATCAGGTCTTCACCCCAGAAACTTCGATGGTCCCATGAGTTGTTACTGTGGAACTGCAGCATCACTGTTTTCGTCGGCTGCTCATCGTCGATCCAGACCCAGGCATAGAAGCGATCCCCTTCGTGAACGGTTCGAGTGTTCGAAGCGCCATGGAAGAAGTGCTGGATGACGCGATCCTGATCGACCACTTGCAGGCGACTGCGCTCTCCCGAGTGCACCGGGTGGTCGGGTCCTGTCACCCAGTCCCAATCACGCTTGGCAGTGCCAGTGGTGGTGACTCCGCCGTTGTTCTGGTGGTCATCGATCCAGACAAGTTCTTCTGCCTCGGGATGAGCTTGCTCAGCGAGTGCGAACCGCACCCTGCCGAATGCATGTTGTGAAAACTGGCTTTCGAACAGGAAACGGACCGTCAAGCGCACCATCCCTTCGCTTCCGAACGGCTCATCGCTGGAGAAGATAGCGGTTCGTGGCTCCTTGCGATCGAAACCTGCCACAGCCCAGCCCTTGTCGGTGGTGGTGATATCGCCATCGATGGCTGCACCGACGGGGAACTTATCCTGTTCATGATCGGCCCAGGCTCCCGAAAAGGTGATGGAGATCGGGTCGCCGATGTCATTCAACTCCTGATCGACTCCGACCACCTGCGCCTGCACTTCGCTCAGTACGACATTGGAGTTTGCTGATCTTCCTGGCCCGGATCCAGGCATTGATGCATCGAGCAAGCCCTCCAGCCGAAGCGCGTGGTAGGTGGCTCCATCGATCACGGTGGTGAGGGTGTAGGTGTCCTTGACGGGATTGGGTCCGGTTGCCAGGTGCGATCCATCGGCCTGTGCCTCGAAAGTGGCGCCGCCACTGGAGGTCAGTTGTTCAGGCGTGATGATCTTCCAGCGTCTGGAAGTTTCGCTCCACTCCTGCTCGAAGGCGAGTTGTGCAGCATCCATCTCGGGATCGGGCGCATCGCGCTTTTCGCTCGAGATGGCCAGATCCTCGGCGAGTTTTTTCAGACGAGCAGCCTGCTCCTGAGAGGGTACTTTCACGACGGGAGCATGCGCCTTGGCATTGCCATCCATCTCCGCCTCGGTGGTGTTATTGAAGAAGGAGTAGAGACCGTAGTACTCCTGCTGGGAGATGGGATCAAACTTGTGTTCGTGACACTGCGCACACCCGGCAGTTAGCCCCAGAAAAACGGTGGCAAAGGTGTTGGTCCGGTCGACCGAATAGATCATGCGGTATTCGTCGTTGATGGCGCCACCCTCGCTGGTGGTCGGATGCGAGCGAACGAAGCCACTGGCAACCTGGTCCTTCAGGTCGGCATCGGGGAGCAGATCTCCTGCGAGCTGGCCGATGACGAACTGGTCGAAGGGTGGGTTTTCATTGAAGAGTTCGATGACGCGATCTCGGTAGGGCCACATCTCTCGATAATTGTCGAGATGCAGGCCGTGGGTATCGGCGTATCGCGCGGCGTCCAGCCAGAGCCTACCCCAGTGCTCACCGAAGCGAGGCGAGGTGAGTAGGCGATCGAGAACTCGATCCCAGGCACCGTCCCGGTCATCGGCGAGAAAGGCATCGATTTCATCGATGGTGGGCGGCAGACCGGTGATATCCAGAGTTGCCCTGCGGATCAGGGTTTCGCGAGTCGCTCTCGGCTTCCACGGTAACGATTCCTCTTCGAGGCGAGATCGGATGAAAGCATCGACGGGGGTGGGTGCATCTTCCTCTGATAGAGCTGGTGGAACCTGACGCACCGGAGCAACCCATGCCCAGTGCGGCTCGTAGTTTGCACCTTGCTCGATCCAGCGACGGATGGTCAAGCGTTCCGTTTCGTCGAGACTCTTGTGAGTCTTCGTTGGTGGCATGATGTCGTCGGTGTCTTGCGCGAAGATGCGTTCGATCATCAGGCTATCTGTACTATTGCCAGGGGTCACGGCGGCGAATCCATCCCGATCACGATATGCATCTTCTGCGTTGTCGAGCCTGAGACCTGCCTTGCGAGCAGCAGAATCTGGACCGTGACAGGGGAAGCAATTGTTGGAGAGGATCGGCCTGATCTGCTTGTTGTATGAAATGGCAGCCAGGTCGCCGACATCGGGTGAGAGGTGTGCTGGAGCGACGGTCGTGATCACGATTCCGATGATGAAACTGAGGCAGATGGCAGGTGCACCGTGCGACATCGAATCCTCCCGAAGTGGACTGGCGATGGTGATGGGATCCGTGATCTGATTTCCTTCGATCCATCGCTCTGACGATAGCGAGAGCCATTATCACATGTGCCCGTGGTGTGTCCAAGCAGGCCGTTTGGGTCGGAATTGTCGACGGCGAGGCCGACGGTGTGTGGGTATTGAGGTATGCAGTGGTGCTCCATCGAGATGCTCAGTAGATCTTGCTGACCGGCTGAAGCCATCGCCTTGGCGAGCGGGCAAGTGAACAGAGCTAGAACTTCACGACAAACTCTGCGCGAATTCCCTCGCCCCAGTCGTCGCCACCATTCCGGCGGCTGTAGCCATCGACCTGAATCATCAGATTGTTGTAGATCTTCTGTTGATAGCGAAGTCCTGCGGCGATGCTGCTGATGCCATCTCCTTCGAGAGGCGCTCGTCCCCCCGCTTCCACCACCAACTGGCGCATGTCATTGTCGAGCATCCACTGGTAGCCGATGGCACCACCGACGGAGTTGTCCGCCCTGTTTCCGAGTGCTGGCTTGAAACGACCGAGACCCGGAGCGGCGAAGAGCAGCCCTGCCTTGCCGAGGGGGCCACCCTTTGTCGGCCCGCGAGCCGCAGAAGAGAACTCGCCGAAGCCGAGGAATGTCGTGAGGTATGCGTTGTCACGGGTTCCAAAAGGCGAAGTGGAGACCTCGGTGAAGAAAAGCGTGCCATTGCTCACCTGTGCATTCGATTGATCCAGTGCGTGGGAGTTCATCAGTCGCACCGTCGAGTTGAAAACACGGCCGTACGCCTTGATCCTCTGCTGCGAACCGAGTCCTGCGTAGATGCCACTGCCCCCCTCGGACGCCGGTGAGCGAATGTATACGAGATCAGCCTCGATGGTGTGCTGGAGTGTGTCTGCTTCCGTCGAGATGCCATAGAGTCTGGTTTCCTCGGTGAGGACATTGTCGTCGCGGTGCAGTTCATCCCAGCCGTAAAAAAGCGTGAAGCGGGTCGTTGAGGTTCCGGGGACAGGAAAGAACTTTGTCAGGCCGATCGCGTCCATCTTATCGTTGACGAGCATTCCATCCTGCAGATCGATCCCCCAGCGCCCGACGCTGAATCCGATGTCGAGAGGAAGATGGTCGGTGGGATCGAGACGGGGGAAAATCTCGCCGATCTCACCCTCGAAAAAGAAGGTAGTGAGCTTGTTACTCGACTCGGTTGTCCAGCCCTCGTCGGAGGTCGGGTGCCAGACGTAACGGCTGAAGCGGCCCTCTTCCTGCAGTGGCTGCATCCCGATGAGGATCCGTTCCGTTCCCGAGAGTTGCAGGTTTGCAAACAGATCGAGACGATTGGCGAGTTCGAGGATCCTGCCGCCGCCAGGGGCGGGATCGACGGAGTTGATGCCGCTGCGAAAACTACCGTAGATCCACAGTGAGGGTCGCCATATGGCGCCGGTGGGAAGTGTGAAGCCGGTTTCCATCTCTCCTGTAGTGAGCAGGCCGGGTCCAATCTGGATCAGCGGTGGATTGGGTCGGATCTGATCCTCATCGACAAGGGGGATCGGCTGGTCGCTGAGGCGACTCGGGCTGTCATCGCCCGCTTGCTGTGCCAGTGCCTCGCCCGGAGGCATCACCAGCGCAATGAGCAGAACAGTTCCAAAGAACATCGATTGGGGCGGGCTGATCATCGGTCGCTTTCCTTCGCGATTATCTCCCGGAGGAGTGTGTGCTTGAGGCGCTGGAATTGATCTCGACGACGGTATCTCTCGAGTCGACGACGACAGCTCCCTTGACGAGTGCATCGGCGAGTTCCCGAGGTGACATCCCGTAATCGATTCCGGCGTGCATCGTCTGGTGGACGAGATTTACCGGTAACGACTGGGAAACGAAACGGAACTCGATCTTGTACTGGCCATCGCCGGTCAGATGGTCACCATCGATGTGGTACTTGGCGGTGCGTTTGCCCAGGGGCTCGATAGTCCTGCGGTGCTTGCGGACCCCCTTGGGACGGCCGTAGATGTTATTGGGGCGGCTCGCAGGGCGAAGGAAGGGGAGCAGAGAGACGGAATGGTTGATGGTGAGGACCTGTTCCATGTCACCACCGCGGATGTTGCGAGTCATGAACTTCGACTGCAGATTGAAGAGTTGCTCATCGAGGGGCAATTCGCCGTTGCGAACGTAGAGTGAGAAGTTGTCGCGCAGGTCGCCATTGGGGTCACGGTCGCCGGAGAGAAAAACCACGTTTCCGTCCCCGTCGGTGACCTCGACCTGGATGACGAAGATGCGCTCGGCGTCGAATCCGGTCGGCACGTTGTGGCCCTTGGTCAAGTTCTTCACATCGATCTCGAAATCGATGCCACCTGAGTCGGCACGGGTCACGCGTGGGTCGCTGAGAGCGAATCCTTGCTTGAGAACGGTCTTCCTCTGTTGTTTTGCCCAACCCAGGAGTTCGAGTTGTTCGTCGATGATCTCGCGACCGTCGTAGCGGTCATCGATCGACACCCAGCTTTCTGGGAACGAGAAATCCTCGGGGCAGCTGTCCTCGAAACTGTCTGTTCCCCAGCCGGCATCGACGTCGAACTCGAGCCACTCGGCGAGGCTCTTGAACTCGTTGGCGCGCTTGTTGATGGGGAAGATGCCGGGGTGGATCACCGAGTAGTCGGGCCCCGCGAAGAAGTGGTTGGCCAGCTTGCGCGGGGCAGTCTCCTTGCCTCCTACCACAGCTGCCGGTCCCTCCTCGTAGCCGGAAGGGATCCCCTGCACGGTGCCCATGTGGCAGTCGTTGCAAGTGATGCCCTCGTCGGCGGCGGGAGAGTTTCGGTACTCGGTGAACACCTCGTGGGCTCTCAGGCCGTTGGGGGCGAATACCTCGTGGCAACTGGCGCAGAAGGAAGGCTGGGTCATCTCGAAGAAGGGCTCGACCTCGACATGGATGCCACGGCCCATCTCCTCGCGGTCGGTGACGACGCGGTACTCCTCGGGCTTCGCCAGGATTCGGGCCAGTTCAGCGTTGCCACCGGCACCCTTGATCGGGTCGAAGAGATCCCCCTGGTCGATTCCGAGGCGTCCCGAGATCTTGCGATAGGGAAGACTCATCCGGTGGCAAGTGACACAGGTGATTCCCTCCCGCGATGCAGGATGGCGGTCGAGGTTGGATATACTGAACGGTTCGCCCAGATCAGAGCCGACCGGCGCGTGGCAGCGCAGGCAAAAATCGCCGTTGGTGCCGCTGGTTCCGAGGTTCATGGCGTTTTGCATCGACATCATCAACGGGCTCAACTGTGCATAGGCGTGCTGGGAGACCGACCACTCGCGGTATTGCTTCGGATGGCAGGTGGCACACTCATCCGCTGACGGGAAGCGGCTCGCCTTGAAGATCCGGGCGTGTTCCATCGCCGGATCGACCTCTGCTGTGTCGGTGCTCTCGGGGTTGTTGTCGCCCAGGAGATCTTCATCGAGGAGATCATCGTCCCCCTGGAGAGAGGGATCCTGACCGCCAGAGGCCGTGTTTGCTGGGTCCTGTTGAGTACCAGCAACGGTCGCCAGCAGGAGAATGAGGAGAAGACTCAGGATGAAGGTGGGAATTCCGTGCGACATCGTAATCCTCCCTGGGTGGAAATCGGGGTTGAAAGCAGGTTCTACAATTGAATCGCTTCTATCCGATCGAGCATTCTATAGCGAGGGCGATTATCACATCCGCCAGAAGAGAGTCAAAGCCCGTCTGGGCCGGTATACGCCTGGCTGGTGACAGCAGTGCGCGGGTTCCGGCCCTGGCAGTGGTGTCGTATCCTGATGCCCAGTAGACCCTGCCCCCGGTGTGCCGCCAACTGGTCTCCGGGGATGTCTGCGCTACTGAATTCTGGAGGTGACTCGGATGATACGGATCAAGAACACACTGATATTGTTCCTCTTTACAGCATTCTTCTTTACCGCCTTCGCCGGTGCCATCGACGATGGCCAACGGCCGGGGTATCGCGACACTCCCATCATTCCGGGACAGAAGTGGCGAGTTCACGACTCCGAACGTCCCTATCCTGTAGTTGTCGATCCTGGACCGGGGATCTTCTCCAAGGGCCGTCCA
>Ga0310120_10003067_pt1 | contig 12010 bp, 9 predicted proteins | sample CB27_AW_983_MG_FD_203506 | JGI IMG/M metagenome (GOLD analysis project Ga0310120, IMG submission 203506) | Marine microbial communities from Western Arctic Ocean, Canada - CB27_AW_983 | ecosystem: Environmental > Aquatic > Marine > Oceanic | place: Canada: Western Arctic Ocean | collected... | reverse complement strand
CAGCGTACATGTGTCTTCTACGGGAATTACATGTGTCTTCTACGGGGATGCTGATTCCCCGAATTCGACCGGTGAGTATAAAGCTAACTCGCCTTCAAGAGAAGACTAACTCGCCTTCAAGAGAAGAACAGTTACTCCCGGGTTTTGTGGTAAGCGGAAGAACAGTTTTTTGGGCCCACCTGACAGACTACGGACTCAGACTACCTACAAAAAAGGAGTCGGGAATCGCGACCTTTGTTTCTAAGCCCACCGTTCCCCTGTGAGTTGAGCGCGAACCTGATTAAGACCCAAAGTCCATTCTCAACAGGCTGCCAGTTGGTTGCACATGGTCTGACGAAGCGGTGGTACTAGCCGGTGCTGTTGGTTGGCGCTAAGGCGTGAGCTGTCAGCACGTCTCTCCACGATGCCTAAACCGGTAAACAATATGGATACCGCGGGGTCAAGCGATGCTGCCTGGGGTCGTCAGAGTGAACGACGCTGATGTGAAAAATCCCGTCACCGGCAAGAGAGTTGAACCGGTTTTGAGGCCGTGTGAGAGGGTTAAAACACGACGACAAAACATAACTCACGAGGAGATGCTTTAAAAGCAATCTGGTCTTGTGGTTCTATTCACTCTCAATACTGGGACGGGACCTTTGTTAACAATAAAAAAACACAGTACGGGTTGGTCTATCGTGCTGTGAAGTGAGCTACCTTACATCTCCCCGCCGTTTCTCAAACCAGCCAAAAATATTTGTCGCTTCAGTCTTGTGGTTCTATTACGGAGCGATGACGGTCAAAATTGTGCTTACCCTTTACTATGGTAGTCGAAAAGTGAGCGGATTACACAAGAAAAAACAGGGCCTTGCAATACAATTTTCGCCAGGCTACCAGGGGGCACGGATCAGGCTGGAGGCTGAAAAATGATCAACACTTGCAATTTCCCTGTTTTTCGGCGATTTCTGTCCCCAACGGTCCAAAACGGGCCACCCTTCAACGGCTTTCCTACTCGGGACGACTTGCCCGAAAAACCGCTAAGGGCGGTCGGTGATTCGGTCGTGGCTTTCGTTCGACAGTTTGGGAACTGCAGGGAGCCCGCCGACGGACCGGCTCGCGAATGTACACCGTTTTTTTAGACGGCCCAACACCATGGGCCAACTTGGGGTGGTCCCATCAACGGGGGCCCCAGGGCCTGCCGTGGGATGGCTTGTGCCCAAGTTGCTCAAGCCGTTCGTTTAGCAGGCGACAGTATTCGGTGAATTGGGCCCGCAAACGCGGATCGATTCGGTCCAGCCGTCTCTTGCTGCGTTCGTCTCGTTGTGCCTCGGTGCGACCTCTCCGGTAACCACCACGATGTTGATTATTCTCACCGCGACCGACATCTCGTCCTTGCCCACCACAGCGACTCCCTCCTCGGTCAGGGTTTTGTCGCCTTTCGATAATTTGGGCAACCCGCTCGTCGATTTTAAGTCTTTGTTCTTCGGGTGGTAGGGCAAAGAAGGTATCCATGCGGTCGTGCAGGTAGACCATTATTTGTTCGCGCCCGCCGGCGACGAACTCCTGCCGTTGTTCGTCAGATAATCCTTCCACTCGTTGCCGAATATTGTTCCAGGCGGCACGGCGATCTTCACCGGACATTTGATCCCGTTTGGAAAACATCGAATCCCGCGACTGTTGCAGCTGCTGTACCTCGGGGTCTACCCGACTGCCAAACAGGCCTAATCCCCCCCCCGGTTACTGCTACGACCGCAGCAATTCCCAAACTCACCAACATACTACGTTTTTTCCTGCCCATCTTGCCTGTTCCCTATCACATAAAGGTTAGTCAGCCACGATGAGAGCGTCGGAATGCCCATCAAGGTAAATAAAGTTCCGGGATCCGTCGTCGCCATCCGGTCCGTGAAAGGCCTCGAAGTCATTGACAACCCAGACACGTGAAGAACTCCGCTGGTTTCCCGAGCGACTGGTGAGCACATCCTCCCGGGTACGGTTGGCAACCCGTCTCGCCTGGTATTCGTAGCTCAATCCTTCGACCATGAAGTAGGTTCGTGAATAGTCGGTCACTCCGCCCGCACCAGTGTAACGATTGTCATTCGGGCAGGCGAAAAGTTTCTGGTTTTGTTCCGTGAAACCGGAGAGCACCTCGAACAACGCCGGACGGCTGGGTGTGATCGAAGGCAACTGGGCGGCATCGGGGAATTTGGCTCGGTTGCCCTGTATTTGCATGTACTGTTCCAAAGCGGGACCGATTTGCCTCAGATTGGATTAGCACTCGGTTCGTCGGACGGCCATCCGAACATGCTGCACCGCCGGCAGTAACAGTGCCAGCAGCGAGTTCATCCTTCGCTCGAGATGGGCCAGTTCGATGCGGCCTATTCTCGCGATGGTCACTATCACGCATTCGTGAAGTCGTCCAGTGATCCCCAATTGGTGCTGGTGATTCAGGATCTTCGTGACAATCAAGAGCATATTCTGAATCCTGGCAACGGACGTGACTTCGTCCGCAATCCTTCCATTGCCCCAGATAGCACCAATGTGGTTTTCAGCCTGTCCAACGAAGGAGGCCAGCAGATCGCTTCGGTCAACATGCAAGCGAAAAGCCTCGCGAGACTGACCACTTCGTCTGGTCTCAATGCGACTCCGTCCTACTCACCCGACGGTGAGAGAATCGCTTTCAGCTCCAGTCGGGATGGCAATTTCGAGATCTATGTGATGGATCGCAGTGGGCAGAACGTGCAGCGATTGACCAACAGTCCCGGATTGGACCACCGGCCTGTCTGGTCTCCCGATGGCAGGCGGATTGCATTCACCAGTAACCGCGATGGTAATTACGAGATCTACGTCATCAGTGCCGATGGCGTCAGGCTCCAACGGGTAACGCACCACTCAGAAAGAGACGATTACGCCGCCTGGCATCCGGATGGCCAACACTTAGCTGTCGTCTCAGAGCGCCACGGGAAGTGCGACCTGTATCTCATCGAGGTGCCCGAGTAAGAACAACCGTAAAGCTCCAGGATTTCGATGCCTGGTAGTCGTACACGATGCGGGACTTCTACCACCAGATGGTATTCGGGCTGATGTAACGTGAAACGGGCACCATGGAGATGAACGAAGGTAGCTGACCAGCACCGTGGTCGCGTGCTCCCGAACCGCCGGTCAGTGCAATCGACCTATCAAGGGTAACGTCACCCGGCGAGCGTTTGTCCGTGCCGGTGAAAGAAGAATCGCTCAGGTCTGATCGGCGTCCAGGCCTAGTCCTTTGCACACCGCCCGCTCGATCGCTGCGGGGCCAAAAAGGCTGATCACTTTGTCGTGCGCGGTTTGACGTTGCACCTCGATCCTTTCCGGCTCGGCGCAAAGCGTAACGATATGCTTCGCGAAATCGTCGTCGGTCTCGGCAATCAGAACGTCGCGCCCGTCTACGAGGCCAAGACCCTCAACGGCACGCGAAGTGGCAACGATCGGAAGTCCCCAGGCCATAGCCTCTAAGATTTTGAGGCGCGTGCCGCCACCTGACAACAGCGGAACGACGGTGAGATGCGCCTGACGTATGACGGAAAGGATATCGTCGGGGTTGGCCAGAATTTTCACTCCCGAGACGTTTTCGAGCGAGCGCACGGCAGGCGCCGGAGACCGGCCGGCCAGGATCAGTCTTGGTTCGGGGAACCGCTGCTGCACGAGCGGCAAGATTTTTGTGGCAAGTCGTACAGCTGCATCGATATTCGGACGGTAGCTCAGGTGGCCCACGAAAAGGATGATGGGAGACTCGGCTCCCACCGCGCGAAACGGGGGTAGCTCTTTCGGCGCTTCGAAACGGGGAATTCCGTTTGGCACAACATCCACCGGGATGGGAACGCGGAAGAGCCGGCGGATCCTGTCTTCGTCCTGATCGGAACAGACCCAAATCCGGTCAACCAGCGGGATTGCCTTGCGCTCCAGCCTCAAAATCCGCGCCGCGTCATCAGGAAAAAACCTGGAAAGCAGAACCGGATGCTTTGGCCGGTTACCCATCTGGCCGCTCAAATGAGATTCCACATTATGCATGTCGAGAATCAAGAGGCGACTCAGCGGCCGCAGGCACTTCAGCAGCGGAAAGAGGGGCAAACCTTCGACGACCACCACATCAGGCTGGAAGTCGCGGACCAACGCGATGAGTCGTTTTAAGGCGGACTGCGGGATGCGTATATCGACGCTCGTGCGGCGCCTCCCCAGGGAACGACCGCGGGGTTCGCCCTGTGCTGTAAGCGCCGTGACATGGACCTTGCTGTCGAATTCACCCCCAGCTTCAAGAACCGGACGGACCGAAGCAAACGTTACCGGTCCCACTCGAGAGGCAGCGACCGCGTTCTGCCAGTTGCGGAGCTCAGCACCCGACACGGGCGGCGCAGCCGGGTCGGGGGCCAGCACCAGCGTCCGCAACTGACCATCCGGTGCAGCTCTCGCACAAAGCTTTGAACGAGTCCTCTGAAGACGCAGTCGCCGGTTAACGGTGCCATAGCGAATGCGAATAGAATACTGAAAGGATTTCCAGGTTCGCCTGAATTGGGGATGTGCGCGCACGGCGCGCATCATCCTGTTGGCACCCTCGAAGTGCCCAACCATGATCAGCTGGCGCGTGAGGCGCAGGGCGATCCAGGCCTTGCGCCATTGCAAAATATCTCTGTCGATGCCGCAGGTCGCAAGCTTGTCCAGTTCGTGTGAAATGGCAAGTAGCGTCCGTCGCGGGGAAGTGGTGAAGCGTTTCGACATCCGCAATTCGTCATGAATGTACAGCAGAACAGGATCTCGGATCGCCACCACGGGAACACGCGTGAGGACTGCGGCCCAGTAACACGTATCTTCGTCAAGATTCACGGATGTGGGGAAACGTATTCCTGCGACTGCAGAAGTTCTCACAAGTGCGCTGCCCACAGCAATGGGCCATGTGCGGTTCGACAAATATCGTTTGGCGTTCTCATTCGTGTCCTCGCAATATCCACTCGGTATCTTGAGCTTGTCGGGGCGTCCCTCCGTTCGCCGAATGCTTGCGCCAATCGCGCATCCGGCCGCAGGCTCCTCGTGCAAGGCCACATGCAGAAGCCCTAGACTGCCCGCGATGACCTCGTCGTCCGCATCGAGAAAGAAGATGAAGTCGCCGACGGCCCGGTCAACCCCCACATTGCGGGCCGCGCCCGAGCTCCCTGCCTGTATCGGCACAATTTGCAGCGGTAAACAGCACCGCTCAGCCGTCTCGGAAGCCATTTGCACGGTTGCATCGTCGGAGCCGTCGTCGACCAGCAGGATCTCCCGGATCCGACTTCGGTCGGGAAGGAGACTGCGTAAGGTCCTCCCGATGGTGACTTCCGCATTCCGCACCGGGATGACAACAGAAATCGCACCCGAACCGCAAACGCGAATTCGGCGATCTATGTCGGCGACATTCTTCACGAGATCCAGTTGCACGGTTCTCAGAGCTGGGGTGATCACCAGAAAGGAAAGATACGGTCGAACACGATCAACGGTCTTCGAAATAGCCCCGTTTCAGGAAAACGTCGTAATAGTGTTTGAGCGGCGCTACCGGACTGAGGTCCAAACTGTTAAGACTGTCGATCGTCCTCGGTTCCAGGTCGAAGAGCGACTGGCCAGGAAGCCAGCGATAGGTCGACCCGTCCTGGAGCCTGGAAGGGTCGGCCACGACATAGCCCCCCAACGCCTTTACATGACCAACACGGCGCAAGCCGAAATGCAGGTTCGAGGAAATGGTCGGTTCGCGGTAACGCAGATAGACATGGAAACCTTTCGGCGTTTTCGCGACCGGCGTGGAAGTGATCACGGCCGCGTGCCGCCGCCACTCCTGAAAGTAGTGACCCTGATCGAAATCAAGGATGATCAGATCGGCGTACCCACCGAGAATGCCGATATTTGACTCCGCGTGGGTGAACCACCGCCTTACCGCCGCCGCGTCCGGTGGGCACTGGGACAGATGAAAGGCAATCCCCGTAAAGGCAAGTTCCTTGAGGTTCTTTCTCCTGCTCCGCAGATGCAGCGGTTCGTAACCCATTTGACACAGGTCAAGATGTTTGCCCGCCTTGCAAAGTGGGACGCAAAGAATGCCACGCTCTCGCAGTCGGAGCGCGTAACTGCTCAAGTCATCGCTCTGCACCGGAAATTCCTGGAGTTCTTTGACTTCCATGGTTCAATAAGCCGGAATTCTAACGCCTTGCCCTTGACGGCTGCAACGCCGCCTGGTCCCCGGTGCCAGCAGTTGTTCGTCGAAACCGATTTCCAACCAGTAATAAAGGGCAACCAGGAAATCCCTGACCGCGACCGGTTCGCTTGCGGTGGTGCGGGATGCCCCGTGCACCAACCCGCGTGGTGTGCCGCCGTCGGCCAGTACCATCGACTGCGATCTGCCCTAATGCTCGAAAATCCCGTTTTTTTTTTGCACCGAAGCTCATTTCCTCTTAAACTAACTAACGCGGTGTGGCAGCCTATCCTGGCTCATTTACGAACCCGAAACCCAGCGGTTGTGTGCGATATTTTTAGTCATAATAGGTATCGTTCATGACTACGAAACGGATTCCATAAACTCCGCCATTCGTAGACAATCAGGTTTAGTGGGACCATCCACAACTCGGCTGGATTTATTCGTGTTGCAGCTTCCAGGTGTGTGTTGGGAAGGGGTTGATTCAAACTGGTAGCATGCGATGCTGGCAATCAACGTCAAAAAAATCGAAGTTGCCTGGCAGGTTTTTCTAACGCTTGCCTGTTCTGCGACCGCATCGTTGCTGTCAGCCACTGAACAAACAACGGTCGATTACAACCAGGATGTCCGCACGCTTCTTTCGAACAACTGCTTCCAATGTCACGGGCCCGATGAGAACAAGCGCAAGGCGAACCTGCGTTTAGACGATTCAGCGGCAACGCCGGCAAAAGGTGATTCAGGCCTGCTTGCGATCGTACCGGGTGAGCCTGAGAAAAGCGAGTTAATTCGCCGCATTACCAATCCCGATCCCGATGATCGCATGCCGCCACCAGAGAGCGGAAAACGTCTCAACGAGCAAGAGATCCAGTTGCTTACCGACTGGGTGCGAGGGGGTGCGAAACTTGGCAAACATTGGTCGTATGAAAAGCCCGTTCGTCCAGAGACTCCGCAGGTTCGCGACATGTCGTGGCCCAAAAACGAAATCGACTATTTTGTGCTGGCACCTCTGGAACAGGTCAACCTCGCTCCCTCCAGGGAGACGGATCGGTACGCACTGATCCGCCGGTTGTCGCTGGACCTGACCGGCCTGCCACCCACATGGGAGGAAGTCGAGCAATTTGTGGAAAATGCCGATTCCGATGCGGTCCAGCGGCTGGTGGATCGACTTATGGAAAAACAGTCATTTGGAGAGCATTGGGCTCGCAAGTGGCTCGACCTGGCCCGCTACGCCGATTCGGCCGGGTACGCCGACGATCCTTTCCGCACCATATGGGCCTATCGCGATTGGGTTATTCGAGCCATCAATGCCAACCAGCCGTTCGATCAATTCACCATGGAACAACTCGCTGGCGACCTCCTACCGGACCCGACCAACGACCAGCTGACTGCCACGGCCTTTCACCGCAATACACTCACCAACAGCGAAGGAGGCACCGACGACGACGAGTTTCGCAATGTGGCGGTAGTGGATCGTGTCAACACCACCATGGCCATCTGGATGGGAACGACGATGGGGTGTGCACAGTGCCACAACCACAAGTTCGATCCGATCTCACAGGAAGAGTACTTTCGGGTATTCGCAATCTTCAACAACACCGAAGATACCGACCAACATGACGAATCTCCCTTGCTCAAGTTGTGGTCAAAAGAGCACCAGCAGCAAAAGGTGGCATGGCAACATGAAATGGATCAACTCGAGTCGGAGGTCACACCGCTCAAAGCGGTGGTACTCGAGCGACAGGCCCAGTGGGAATCACAGTGGAAGACTGATTTTAGCTGGACGCCAATCGTACCGGCCAAGGTGACTTCCAGGTCTGGCACGGACATGACGTTATTGGACGACGGTTCGATTCTTGCCGCCCGAAAGGAGAAGACAGACGTTTACACCCTGGAATTTGTGTTCGGCAAAGATACTTCGTTCACCGCTCTCCAGTTGGAAGTTCTTCCGGACGCCAGCTTGCCTGACCAGGGACCTGGACACGCCAAGGGAAACTTCGTGATTTCTGGCGTGCGCGTCAGTACAACAACGGAACTCGCCCTGGCAGCGGCCTTCGCCGACTTTTTCGAGAAGGACTACGACGCCGATAACATCATCCACCACGCCGACGACCCGGATCGAGGGTGGGCGATTGCACCCGAGTTCGGCCAGCGCCATGCGCTCTCCATCACGCTGGCGTCGCCGTTGTCGGTTGCAGCAGGCGAAAAGCTCTCGCTGTCGATCGACCAGTTGTCAGAGCGCGATTATCACGTCCTGGGACGATTTCGCATTCGCATTACCGATGACACACAAATCGCCGACTACGCGAACATCCCGTGGTCAACGCGAAAAATCTTGAAAATAAAGGCTTCAGAAAGGTCCCCGGAGCAGCGAGCTGAGTTGGAATACCATTTACTGAGTGTGTCGCCCGAAACAGAGAAACCGGCCAGGCAACTGATATCGCTCAAGAAGCAACTTGCGGAAATAAAGCCGACCACGACGATTCCAATTATGCGAGAGTTGACCGGCGACAAGCTCAGACTGACGCACATCCAACGTCGGGGCAATTTTTTGGATCTCGACCGACAGGTAACCGTGGGACTTCCCGAGGCGTTTCACGCTCCGCCCGAAAATGAGCCGCTGAATCGACTGGCATTGGCCCGGTGGTTGATCGACAAAAACAACCCGTTGACGGCCCGCGTGATTGCCAACCGATACTGGGATTTGATTTTTGGAGTTGGCCTGGTGCAGACCAGCGAAGAATTTGGTGCTCAAGGAGAATTGCCGTCGCATCCGCAACTGTTGGACTGGTTGGCAACCGAGTTGGTTCGTTTGCGTTGGGACACGAAAGCATTCCTGAAGTTGCTGGTCACCTCAGCGACTTATCGCCAGTCATCGGCCGTCACACCCGCACAATTTGAAATGGATCCCGACAACCGGCTGTTGGCACGGGGACCCCGTTTCCGAATTTCGGCAGAGACCATTCGTGATCAGGCACTGTTTGTCAGCGGTCTACTCAGTGACAAGATGTATGGCCCGCCAGTCCACCCGCCACAACCTACATCGGGTTTGAGGGCTGCCTTCGGCTCGACCGTGGACTGGGATCCCAGCGAGGGCGAAGACCGGTATCGCCGGGCACTTTATACGACCTGGCGACGGTCGAATCCGTATCCGTCGATGGCGACTTTCGACGCTCCCAATCGTGAAGTCTGCACGGTCCGGCGGGCACGGACCAATACTCCCCTGCAGGCGCTAGTTACGCTGAACGACCCTGTCTATGTAGAAGCGGCCCAGGCGTTGGGCCGCCGCATGGCCATGCGCGTCGGGAGTACCGAAGCAGGGGCAACCTACGGATTTCGCTTGTGTCTGGCTCGCAACCCCGAAGATGAGGAACTTCAACAACTGGTGGAGTTGTTCAACCAATCGCACCAGCAACTCTCAAAAGATCCTGAAAAGGCCCGGCAGTTGGCAACCATTCCGTTAGGGCCCGTACCTGAGGGTTCCGATACGGTCGAACTGGCTAGCTGGACCGTCGTTGGAAACATACTGTTGAACCTCGATGAAATGTTTTTGAAAAGGTAACGAATCGTGGATGCACGACTTGCTGGGCTACAAAATGTGACGAGGCGACACTTTTTGCAAGGATCCGGACTGAATGTCGGTGCAATTGCGCTGGCCTCGCTGATGGACGGTCCTTCGCAAGCAGCGCCTGTCGAAATCGCTAATCCGCTGGCTCCTCGCCAACCCCATTTTCCGGCAAAAGCCAAGCGCGTCATCTACCTGCACATGACCGGCTCACCCCCGCATTTGGACCTCTTCGATTACAAACCAGAGCTCGTCAAACGCAATGAGGAAATCTGCCCGGCCGAATTCTTTGATGGCAAGCGGTTCGCATTTACATCAGCCAAACCCACGCTGTTGGGAACACCACAAAAATTTCGTCAACATGGTGAGTCCGGAACGTGGATGTCCGACGCCATTCCACACTTCCATGAGGTTGCCGACGATCTTTGTGTGATTCGTTCGATGACAACCGACGAGTTTAATCACGCGCCGGCTGAATTGTTCCTCTACACCGGTTCGCCACGTTCGGGTCGTCCGTCGATGGGAACCTGGATTACCTATGGGCTGGGCTCGGAAAATGAGAATTTGCCGGGATTCGTCGTCTTGATCTCCAGTGGTGTGCAACCCAACGGTGGCAAGAATTCTTATGGGAGTGGTTTTCTTCCGTCCGTTTTCGAAGGAATCCAGTGCCGTTCCAAAGGAGATCCCGTGCTCTATGTCTCCGACCCCGCAGGGATGGACCGCGATCTTCGTCGGCTGGGCCTCGACACGCTGGCTACGCTCAACCAGTTGCAAGCCGACCAGTTGGGCCATCCCGAAACCCTTTCCCGGCTGGCCCAGTATGAACTCGCCTTTCGCATGCAGATTGCGGTACCCGAAGTGATGGACATTTCACGAGAAACACAAAAAACCTTGGACGCCTATGGTGCCCAGCCTGGCGAGTCGAGCCTGGCGAACAATTGTCTGCTGGCGCGGCGATTGGTCGAAGCCGGTGTACGCTACGTGCAATTGTTTGATTGGGGATGGGATTTTCATGGTACCGGACCCGATGAAGGCATCGGTGACGGACTGAACACGAAATGCGCGACGATGGACAAGCCAATTGCGGCCTTGATCAAAGACCTGAAGCAACGGGGACTCTTCGACGAGACGTTGATCATTTGGGGTGGGGAATTTGGCCGCACTCCCTTCCGCGAAGGTCGCACGGCAAGTTCGTCCGTGCTGGGACGTGATCACTTTCCCGATTGCTACACGATGTGGCTGGCCGGAGGAGGGATGAAGGGAGGCCTGACGTATGGCGAGTCAGACGAGCTCGGATTTTCCATCGCCCGGGACAAGGTCCACATCCATGATTTGCAGGCAACAATCCTACATCTGCTGGGCTTCGATCACGAGCGCTTGACCCACCGTTTTCAGGGACGCGACTACCGTCTCACCGACGTGTATGGGCAGGTCGTCCACGACATTCTGGCGTGACAAACTCGGCTTGTTCGCCGTCGGCTTCGAGACACCCCGCCCAACCTGCCCTTCTTTGGCAGCCCCCTGAAGGGGACCAACAGGAAAACTCTGCTCGTCTCCGGGAAGCCTGGCTGGCGACTCTGCCGTCAATACGAAAAAGGCGCGGTGGAAATCTACGACGGCAGCCTGTTTCAGATATGGGGCATGGGCGATCAAAAGGCGTACAAAGTCGAAACAGGACCCGTTTGGCGATTAAATATCGAGATTTTTTTCTGCGGAGGGCAATAATTCATCCTGGCCGTCGAATAACCAAGGAGAACGTGGCACCGACGGTCGGTGCCGGGGGGACGTTCATGATGGTCCCGTGGGGGCTGTTTTCGCCACACTCGTTATGCCAGGGAGACTGCTCAGATGTTAAAGAAAGGCTTGTTTTTGGGTGCTGTTGTAACATTGCTCTTGGGACTCGGCTTCGGGCGGAACGCCCTGAGTTATATGAAGACCACGCTCAACAAGGTTTCCGACACGGTCAAGAACAGTGTCTCGATCGGATACGAAATCGACCGGGCACGGCAGATGATCAAAGACCTGACACCGGAAATCCGGCGTAACATGCACTTGATTGCCAGGGAAGAGATTCAAGTTAACCAACTGGACACACGTGTAGTTCGAGCCGACAAGAGACTCGCTCGTGATCGTGAAGAGATTTTAAAGATCAAGGAAGTACTGGATCACAATCAGGGAGAAAAGTTCTGCCAGCTCGCCAGTCGTACCTACCCGGTTGCCCGGGTTAATGTTGACTTGACCAATCGTTTCAAGCATTACAAAACAGCCGACGAGACCTCTTTCAA
>Ga0310120_10003057_pt1 | contig 12028 bp, 11 predicted proteins | sample CB27_AW_983_MG_FD_203506 | JGI IMG/M metagenome (GOLD analysis project Ga0310120, IMG submission 203506) | Marine microbial communities from Western Arctic Ocean, Canada - CB27_AW_983 | ecosystem: Environmental > Aquatic > Marine > Oceanic | place: Canada: Western Arctic Ocean | collected... | reverse complement strand
CCAGCCGTCGCCCCTGGGGGGTGAGCAAAACCAAGTGGCCCGCTTCGTCGGCCACCGAACTTACCGCTTCAACACATTCCACAACCGGCTCGACCATCATCACCATTCCAGGTCCCCCACCAAAGGGACGGTCGTCTACCGAATGGTGTCTGTCTTTAGCCCAATCACGAATGTTGTGCAGATGGACCTGCACGATACTTGCATCTAACGCTCGTTTTAAAAGGCTTTGACCCATGTAACCGGGAAACATCTCAGGAAACAAGGTCAATACGTCAATACGCATTTTCGCTAGCCAGTGGCCTCGTTATCGCCAGTCTCGTCTGTCGCCTCAGCTTGTTCGGCTGGTGCTTCCCCAGTGACGGCCACGGCTGCATTGGCAACGGGACTTTCCATTACCGGACGTGGCTTTGGCTTGATCCGTTCCAGCGCCTCTTTCTGTTGATCAAGATGAGTACCGTTGGTACCGTATTTCTTGATCAACACTTTGACTTTATCCGAAGGCTGTGCGCCAACGCCCAGCCAATAGTCAATTCGAGGCCCGTTCAAAACGGCTCGGGCATCGGTCTCTCGGATCATCGGATCGTAAGTTCCCAACTCTTCGAGCACTCGACCATCTCGCGGTGATCTCCCGTCAATCGCACATAGGCGGAAAAACGGACGATGCCGGCGGCCAAGTTTTTTCAGTCGAATTCGTACAGCCACATGGATCTCCTAATATTCAATTTCGAAACACTATTCGTTACTCGTTCCATGACTCATCTTCTGTTGGCGTTTTTTGCGCCGCAATTCCTTTTCTCGCTGTTTTTTCATCTTCGCCCGTTCCTTCTGCGAAAGGCGTTTGCCTGTCCCCTGTTTCTGCTTGTTGATCCTTCCGCCTGGATCGAACATGCCTCCCTTCTGCAATTCATTGACCATCTTCATTCGGTCACCGACACCCTTGCCAGACATCTGCTTCATGATGCTGGACATGCCGTCAAATTGCTTGATCAGTTCGCTGACCTCGTTGGGCTGCACACCCGAACCAGCCGCGATTCGACGCCGGCGGCTGGGATCGACCACTTTCGTTGGATTGCGACGCTCTTCGGCGGTCATCGAATCAATGATGCCAAATAAACGACCCAAGTCATTTTCGTTGACATCCCCCATCATTTGGTTCATGTCACCCATGCCCGGCAGTAGACCCAACATCTTCTTCATCAACCCCGGCTTGGCAATTTGCGACAACTGCTGTCGAAAATCGTCCAACGTGAACTCTCCCTTGGCAAGTCGAGCCTCCGTTTCGACCAGCTGATGCTGATCCAGTTCACGCTGCGCTGTTTCAAACATCGTCAGCATGTCGCCCATTCCCAGAATACGTCCCGCCATACGATCTGGGTAGAATGGTTCCAATGCGTCGAATCGTTCACCTGTTCCGATGAATTTGATCGGAACACCCGTGACATGTTTTACCGACAGCAACGCTCCACCACGAGCGTCACCATCCAGCTTGGTCATGATGACGCCATCCAATTCCAGGGCGTCGTTGAATGCACCAGCGCTGTTGACAGCATCCTGTCCTGTCATGCCATCAACAACCAGGTACGCCTGATGGGGACTCACTTTACGGTCAATCGTTGTCAGCTGGTCCATCAACTCCTGGTCAATCGCCAAACGACCCGCAGTATCCAAAATCAAGACCGAGATCCCTTCGGATTTTGCCTTCTTGACCGCGTTCTGGCAAACTTTGATGGGATCCGTGGCACCCTCTTCTGAATAAACAGTGGCACCTACCTCGCGACCAATCACATGCAATTGCTCAACGGCCGCCGGCCGTTGCAAGTCAGCCGCACAAAGCATGACCTGGCCGCCATCCTGTTGAATCAATCGGGCTAACTTCCCGCAGGTCGTGGTCTTTCCAGATCCCTGCAAACCACACAACATCAAAACCGTGACGTCACTGCGAAGTTGAAGAGAAGGGTCAACTGGACCCAGGATGTCATTGAGAGCCGAATGAACGATGCCCACCAATTGTTGGCTGGGATCGATCGACACCATCACCTTCTGACCCAATGCCTGTTCGCTGACGGTGGACATGAAATCCTTGACCACGTCAAAGCTAACATCCGCATCGAGCAACGATTGTTCAATCAGCCGTAGCCCATCGCGCATGTTGGACTCAGTCAGCTTGCCCTTACCGCGCAGCGACTTGAATGCCGATTGCAGATTTTCCTGAAGCGACTCAAGCATCAATATACCCCCCCCTCAGGGGGACCTATGGGTAATCTCGTATTATAGAGCACCGGACAACGATTTGTAAATCCGAAGGGCCCCTCCGTCAGTCGGGCCGGTATCTGGCCCCAATACGCTGCAAGACGGCCTCGACGCGACGAATCACCCCATCGCGGTCGGGAAATTGACGATCCTGCAAATAGACCCAGCGGAGCCAATTCATACCGGACATCAGCACCTGACTTTCATCGCAAATAGAAATCAGTTCCTGTTCAAGTGCCTCGAGCCGACGATGGTTAAGATACGCCCCAAGCCCCCTTTCCCAAGCGTCACAATCATCACCAACCAGACTCCCTAACAAACGGGCAATGTCAACGGCAACGCAATCGCTACGCACCGCGCCAAAATCGACAAATCCACTGACTTGATCCCCTTGAAAAAGGACATGGTCGTGCCAAATATCTCTTAAACAGGGTTGATGTGGTACGGACCATCCTGCTGCATTCCGCAGACGATCGCGCACCTGGACCGCATGTTTGGAAAAATGATTCAGAATCGGGTCTGCACAAGAGGCCAGTTCTGGCCAGAGATGTGATGAGATCCTAGCCTCCAGTTGGTCAAATTCGCTGCTGATTGTCTCAATCAGTCGTATTCGATCGACAACCACCGGGGCCGGAGCCTGCCCGCTAGTCCGCTCCATAGCCTCGTGAAAACAAGCTAAGGCAACCATGGCCGAACTTAATTTTTCACTGGATGGATGTTGCTTAAAATCCGCAATTCCAGGCATCCAAGGCTGCAATTCCCACAAAGATCCCGCAACCTGGGTGAAACTCGAACCTTCCAGGGTTCGCAACGGAGCCGGAATCCAATGGCATCCTCGGTCCACCGCAGTAAAAAGGACATGGTGGATAAAACCAAGGCGTCTGTCGTCTGGACCCTCGTCAGGCCAACGCCGCAAGCACAATGACCCAAATTGGGTGTCAAGCTTCCAGAGTGAAGCCCCGCTGAAACCACCCGCAGAACCGAGCGTTTGAATCTCTAGGGGACGACAGTGTTCCCCATATGCTGCCAATACCGGTTCAAGTAATCGGGGCATTCGTGGAGACATTTTCCTGAATTCTATAAAAATTTATTCTTTACGATCGCACCTGCTCCCAAGGGTACCACTGGTCCAGGGCAAATGCTGAAACCAACCCGCCTACAGAATTCGATGGGTAGGTTAGACCAACATTCAATAACTCCGAAATTCGCACACCCGGACCTACTAACCTCTTCAAACCCTAAAATCGGCCCTCTCAGGCCATTGTAGAACTTCTTGAGAAAAACCTGGTAGCCCGTCACGTCCGCGCCATTCGATATTGTGCCCGCGACTTATGATATATGGTAGACAAACCGACTTTGACTGTTCCGACGTAGAGGCAGAATGGGGTATATTTCAGGGACTCCCACAGGACCTGTTCCCTAGACTAGGTGGACCAAGATGCGACTTCAATTCATGACGCTTGTCAGCCTCGGACTCATGACCACTTTTATCAGTTTTGGCTTGGCCGATGACTCACCCCCGCCAACTGAAGAATCGTCCACAGCATCAGCTCGAACCGATTCAGCCACGGCCGGGTCTGCAACAAAACCTGGTGCCTCACCAGCACCCAAGCCCAAACCGCCCGAACACATGGCACTGCTTAAGGATAGTGAAAAGAAGTCCGGGTTACTCACGCTCTGGAAAAAAGATGGCAAGTTGTATACCGAGTTAACAGGGATGGAATACAAAAACGAGTACCTCGTGTTAATTTCCATCGCGCAGGGAATTGGTCGTGGATACTTGGTAGGGGGGATGACATGGAACCTCGGGGATGAATGGATTTGGAAGTTTCGCAAGGTGGATCGCCGTGTTTTGATCATTCGCAAAAATACGCGTTTCCGTGCCGGCAAAAGCGGCCCACTGGCGACGGCATTGAAGTATGCCTATTCCGACAGCGTGCTCTTCAGCATCCCCATCATTACCAAAGGACCACGCGGAGGTGATTTGATCGATCTTTCAACAGTCTTTATGACTGACTTGCCTCAGATTTCCCAACGACTGCCTGGATTCACATTTTCTAGAGCCAAAAGTATCTGGGGACCGGTAAAAACCTTTCAGGACAATGTGGAATTACGAGTTGCTGCCACCTACGCCTCCGGGGGAACGGTAAACCTGGAAAGTGTGGCCGACAGTCGAGGCGCAACGGTAACGGTTCACTATTCCATCAGCCGGTTACAAACAACCGGCTATCAACCCCGTTTGGCCGACGACCGAATCGGGTATTTCCTGACCGTAGCCAAAGACTATTCCAAGAAGAATAACGAAGAGCAATACACTCGCTACATCAACCGTTGGCACCTGCAAAAAGCCGAACCTGAAGCCAAAATTTCCCCGCCAAAAACACCGATCGTGTTTTGGATTGAAAACACAGTTCCATTCAAGTACCGCAGTACGGTCCGAGCCGGCATTGAAGAATGGAACAAAGCATTTGAAAAAATAGGAATTGTAGGTGCAATTGAAGTGCGTGGTCAGGATGATAATGACCAATGGGATGCAGAGGACATCAACTACAATACCATTCGCTGGATTACCGCTGGCGCCTCCTTTGCCGGCTTCGGCCCCACGCGCGTGAATCCCTACACAGGTCAGATTCTGGATGCCGACATCTTGCTGGACTCAGCCTCGGTTCGGAATTACAACTACTTTTTTGATACGCTGGAACCGACAGGACTGATTCCTGCCGCAGGCGATCCACTGGATCCACAATTCTTCACCACCTCAACCGACTTTAACCAATCCCCCAAAATCCTACCTCAGTATCAATGCCAACTTGGCCACGGTCGTGCTCGGGAATTAGCGTTTGGTGCGAGCGTTTTGTCCAGTATCGTTGAACCAAAACTTCGAGATGAGGAAATTGAAAAACTGGTTCTACAATCACTTAAAGCGATGGTCATGCACGAGGTGGGACATACGTTGGGTTTGCGACACAACTTCAAGGGAAGTTCCTATCTCAGTATCGAGGATCTCAACAACGTGGAAAAAACACGTGAAACGGGCATGATCGGGTCGGTGATGGATTACGACCCTGTCAATCTCGTGCCGAAAGAAATGCAACAAGGCGACTACTTCACCAGCACGATCGGTCCTTACGACTATTGGGCAATCGAATATGGCTATAAGTCCCTTCCTGGAGGCACCAACGGCGAACTTGAACCGTTAAAAACAATTGCCTCGCGCAGTGGCGAAACCGGCTTGGCCTATTCGACCGATGAAGATGCTCGGTCGCTCAACAATCCGGATCCTGATTCGGCAACTTTTGATCTAGGAAATGACCAACTTACCTTCGCAAAGCTCCGAGCCCAGGTCGTCAGTGAAGCACTGCCCGAACTTGGCGACCGGGTTACCAAGGAAGGGGACAGCTATGCCCGATTGCGGCGGTCACTGAGTGCCCTGCTTCATCATCATGCTAGCGCGGCGTACAACGCATCACGTTACGTCGGTGGTATTCATATCAGTCGAAGTCATAAGGGGGATAAAGATGCCTCCGCACCCATGACTCTTGTCGATCCGCAAAAGCAGCGGGATACGCTGGCGATGTTGGAGGAACAAATCTTTAGTGACAAGCCATTTCAGATTTCACCAGAACTCTACAATCAGGCACTACCGTCTCGCTGGAATCATTGGGGAGTCAACTGGACGTCGCAGCCTGATTTCCCAGTCCACTCAGTCATTTCCTCGTGGCAAGATCTGGTGTTGAGTCGATTGATTTCCACGATGACATTGAGAAGAATTCACGACAACGAGCTGCGCATACCAGCAGACCAAGATGCCCTGACAGTTGTCGAATTACTACAAGGGCTGACAAAAGCTATTTTTGCAGAAGTGGATCAATTGGGGGAAGGCGAGTATACTGACCGTCAACCAGCCGTCAGCAGTATCCGACGCAACCTTCAACGGCTTTACTTACGTCGACTTTCCAATCTTGCATTGGGACGAAGTTCGGCGCCGGAAGATTGTGAAACGATCGCTTATTCCGAGTTGTCATCACTGGAAGCGCGTATTAATAACTTGCTCAAAGGAAACATCAAACTGGATAATTACAGCCGTTCTCATTTCGAAGAGTCGGCTGTTCGAATCCGTAAAGTGCTGGAAGCCGACCTTTCGTTGAGGGGTCCGTAAGGCAAAGGTTCAACAAGCTATCACGTGCCGATGGATAATCTAATTCGCCATGAAAATGCTCATTGCTGTCATTCAGCCACATAAATTGGGTGCCGTTCGTGAAGCATTGGAAACGGCTGGTGTCGAGCGGATGACGGTGTGTGACGCTCAAGGATTTGCCCGGCAGCGTGGGCAAACCGAGATGTATCGTGGAGTCGAGTACAAGACGAACCTGCTCCGTAAAATTGCTTTAGAAATCGTTGTTAATGACGATTATGTTGATCGGACCATCGACGTCATCCTGAACGTGGCCCGCACCGGTAGCGAAGGGAATATCGGCGACGGAAAGGTATTTGTACTTCCGCTTGACGAATCCATTCGCATCAGTGACCAAATTCATGGTCCCGAAGCGGTTTAAGCAAAAGCCGTCACTAGTTGGCCATGTACCTGGCAAGCAAGGACCGACAATCACGGTGTAATTGTCCCCGCGAGAGTATCTCATCACACCCGGCCGACACGGCAGCATCCAGCTTTCCGTGATGGACATGAGGACCGAAAGCCACAATCGTCAAAGCTGACGATGTGGCTGACCTGAGTTGTGTGACGCATTCGGTAACGTCGAGATTGGGAAAAGTCAAATCCAACAGTACCAGTGAACCGTCGAACTGGACGACGCGCTCGATCAATCGTGCCGACGAATCGACGGTCTCCAGGGAAAATCCCAACTGTTGCGCTATTGCTGTAACTTTCGAAGAAAACAATAAATCGCGAGTTAGGTAAAGGCCGCTCATCGTGGCTGACGTCTCCAGACCCGAAGGAATCGCAACTAAAACCCCGGTTGTCGCCCCTAGGCAAGGCCAACGCCGTTGGAAAACGCCGCTCATTCTGGTTGACAGGCGATGGTTAATTTCCCACACCGGCAACGCCAGCTTCGTCTGTTGGCAAATCAGGCAACCCGTAGCGGTCTTCTTCCTCTTCCAAATACACTTCATCCATCTCTGTCTGGTCAACATCGCGCCGTAACAACAGGTAAATCCCCGTCGCCGACACCCAAAAGAAACTCCAGCGAAATCCGACGGCTATGGTGCGAACCATCGCATCCCAAAACTGCGCCAACCAGACCGCTGCCCGGAAAGTATAGTTACTGTCTCCATTCACCAGGTGCAACTCCTGGCTTCCTGCACCCCAACTCATCGCCCAGCGATTTGCCCAAATCACCCCTTCCGTAAAGAAGCTAACGAACAACCATCCCAACAAGCCAATTACAACGGCTAACAAGACATAGGCCAAATAGTGAAATGGACGCTGGTAGCAATAGCCATAGGAACGACTGATCGCGTCAAACGAGTCCGTTCCTTCCGTGCTGATCGTTGACCACATTAAAGGCCACCCTACGGCCAGGCCAACAAACATCAGCATCAGAACAAATCCGGCGGTTAGACCAAAGGGCCAAAACAGGCCGGTCCACCAGACGGTGTATTCCGAACGTACTGGCATGCCAAGAAAAAGATCCGAACAAATTTTAATGACAAAAATCACCAGCAAAGGCAGTAACGGTGCTGCCATGTGCGCTCCCAGTTTGCTTCGCGCATGACGAAACAGCTGGCCCGAAGTAGCTCGCTGATGAACTGTCAATTGCAATGCGGCAGCACGGGTAATAACGGCTCCGAAAAACGACCACACCAGCAATCCCCAAAGTCCTGTCATCCCGAAATACATGAATTCTTTAAGCCCTAATTTTCCGTTGATCATTTCCAAATAGGGGCCAATCATTTCCTGCCAAACCCCGCTGATTGGATCGCCCCGATCGTATAACATCCTGAACCGATAGGATAATGTCTCACTAAGTGAATTTTCCAGCTGTGTCAAATCTTGGTTGAGACCATGACGTTTCTCTCCAGGCCACCGCTCCATCACCCGTCTGGTCTCAAAAAAAACATCCTCCGAGGCATCTTTGGAGATTTCATCAGAAAAGAGAATCTGCCCACAAACGCGCCAACCCGCTGTTGTCGCCAGGACGCCAACCACCGACACAATCAACAACTGCAAACTAACAGCCAGACTAAAGGTCCGAAACAACACCAGCCAGGGACAACACTGATGATATTTGGAACTGTCATTGGGTAATTGAACGTTGGTCATGAAATGCTTCCCAAACCGTGTTCCGCCAATCAATGTCACTCCACAATTTCAATATTATCCATCGAGTCGTCATCGGGCTCAAACGGCAGGCCACGTTGTTCATCAAGCCAAGCTCCCAAATCCAGCATTCGACACCGTTCACTGCAAAAAGGAAACGTGGATTTTTCCGACTCTTCAATTGGACAACCGCATTGGGAGCAACGGATCATTTGGGGGTGTCTTTTGAAGTTGACGAACTATCGGACGATGACTTCTCCGATTTCTTCTCCGATTTCTTCTCTCCGGAGGCCTTGTCACCACTGGTCTTTTCACCTCCGGCGGCTTTTTTTTCTTCCGCCGCGCGCTTCTTGTAGGACTTGCTCCGATAGTCGGTCTGATAAAAACCAGACCCTTTAAAAATTATCGCCGCACCCGTTCCAAATAACCGACGCAACTTAATCTTTCCACATTCCGGACACTTCCGCTTGACGGGATCCTTGATCGATTGAAACAGTTCAAAAGTATGATCGCAAGCGTTACATTGATAATCGTAAGTTGGCATCGGCCAATTCCTCACTCATCAGATTCGGCTGGTGGCCCGTTAGATACCACAACCTGAGACGGGCGGATGACTCGATCATGCAATCGGTAACCAACCTGTGAAACGTGGACAACCTTGCCAGCAGGACACTCTTGACTGGGAATTTGGGAAATGGCCTCATGAAAGTGCGGATCGAATTCGGCCTCCAGAGCGTCAATGAGCTGACAATCATGCTGAGTTAACACTATATCGAGCTGAGTAGCTACAAGCTTAACACCTTCCAACAGCCCTGCAAAACTATTCGAATCGGTCGCTGATTCGGTCGCTGATTCGGTCGCTGATTCGATCGCGCGTCTCAAGTTATCTACCACGGGCAACACATCACGCAAAAGCGGCAAAGCGGCATATCGCCTCTCTTCGACGGTCTCCCGTCGAGAACGCTTGCGAAAATTCTCCAACTCGGCCTGAGCCCGCAGGATGAGATCGTTAGCAACTTCCAATTCACTGCGCAACTTCGCCAATTCTACTTCTGCGTCACCAACTCCTTCGTCACCCACACTCTCAGGTTGATTAACATCGGTATTGGCAGAGGCCAAAGGCTCTTGGGCCGAGGCTTGTTCCAAACTGTCCTTATCGGTTTCGAATCGAGATGTGTCCTGATCGGTCACCTCACTTTACTCCTTGGCATTACTCACCGCATCATCATCGGCAACAAAATAGTCTTTTATTTTTTCTAGAAACGTTTTTCGATGTGGACTCACATTGGTATGTTCCACTTCTGCCAGTTCTCGCAATAGCTCCTCATATCGACCGTTAACGCTTTTCGGAATATCAATATAGACATGAACCAGCAGATCACCAGCCCCTGCACCGCGGAGATCGGGCATACCACGACCTGTCAACTGAAAAACTTCACCCAGCTGAGTCCCTACCGGGATAGTGAGCTCGTGGACTCGGCCTCCAATCGTTGGCACTTCGATCTTCGCACCTAACGTCGCTTGAGTATAGGTGATTGGCATCTTGAGAATGAGGTGCCTACCGTCGCGATGAAATATTTCGTGCTCCATTATGGAAATAAAACAATAGCAATCTCCGGCTGCGCCCCCGTCGGGACCAGATTCTCCTTCGCCAGGAAGACGTACCCGCATACCATCTTCAACACCGGCCGGTATTGAAACGTCCAAAGAAACGACATCCTGTACCTGGCCACTACCACGACATTCGCGGCAAGGATCCGTAATTCGAGCTCCATGTCCACGGCATGAGGGGCACGTGCTTTGAACATGCAAGATACCTGCCTGTTGCACAATTTGTCCGGAACCAGCGCAACGCACACAGGGCTGAGGTTTTGAACCAGGCTTGCTACCCACACCTTCACACGTAGTGCATGATTTACTGCGATGAAATTCAACTGTTTTCTCTGTACCCAGCGCCGCTTCCTCAAGCGTCAAGGTAACCTGGCATTTTACGTCGCGACCTCGCCTTGGACCTTGCCGCCTGCGACCTCGCCCAAACATATCACCGAAAACTCCACCACCAAAAATGTCGCCAAAAGCCTCGAAAATATCATTGACGTCTGTGAATTGGCGGCCACCGCCGGCTTGTCCAACATCGCTATGCCCGAAACGATCGTAGCGGGCTCGTTTTTGGGCATCGCTGAGCACTTCATATGCCTCGGCTGCCTCTTTAAACATTTCGATCGCTTCAGGATCACCTCCGTTGCTGTCGGGATGATATTTGATCGCAAGCTTGCGGTAAGCAGAGGATATTTCCTGCTCGGTCACTTCCCGCGAAACCTGCAAGACTTCATAGTAGTCGCGTTTGGACGCCATGACGGCCATCGCCAATGGAAGAAAAAAGTCGAATGTCAGTCCCGATAATCAATTATAGCCCGTTATGATTTATCGCGATGCGTCAATTGAAGCATCTCCATAAAAACGGGCCCACTTGCCGGCAAGGGACCCTCATGGTTTTGCTCGCGCTACATCCCCGGCAACAGCCTGGAGAGGATCACCCTAACGAACACTACCTTCAACGCGACGTTTTTTCTTATCTTCGTCGTCCAGGTTGGTGACTAACGCCTCGGTCGTCAGCATCAATCCCGCAATGCTGGCAGCATTGATTAATGCTGTCCGAGTTACCTTCACAGGATCAATGATGCCAACCTTGAACATGTCGCTGTACTTGCCATCGTTAGCACTGTAGCCAGTGTTGGTCGGCTTTTGACGAATTTCGTCAACCACTACCGAACCATCCACACCACAGTTATCAGCAATCTGCCGCAGTGGCGCTGCTAATGCCCGCTGTACAATATCGACGCCAATCTTTTCATCTCCCTTGGCACCGCTGCGACTCGCTGCAACAGCTTCTTCACAACGAACCAGAGCCACGCCACCGCCAGGTAAGATACCCTCTTCGACGGCTGCACGGGCCGCATGAAGGGCATCCTCAACACGCGCCTTCTTCTGCTTCATTTCGGCTTCGGTCTCGGCTCCTACCGAAATGACGGCTACTCCGCCCGTCAGTTTCGCTAGTCGTTCCTGAAATTTTTCCTTATCATATTCACTATCGACCTGGTCAACCTGATTGCGAATCTGCTGAATGCGGGTCTGAACATCCTCCCGCTTCCCTGCGCCCTCAATGAGGGTCGTGCCATTCTTATCAACAATCACGTTCTTGGCACGTCCCAAGTGTTCCATCGTCACGCTCTCGAGCTGGATACCAAGATCCTCACTGATCAATGTTCCACCGGTTAACACTGCAATGTCACCCAGCATCGCCCTGCGACGATCGCCAAAACCGGGCGCTTTCACAGCACAAACATTCAAAACTCCACGAAGCTTGTTAACCACTAATGCCGTCAATGCATCTCCGTCAACATCCTCTGCAATCACCAGCAAAGGCTTACTTGCCTGACCTACTTGTTCAAGCACAGGCACCAAATCGCGAAGATTGCTGATCTTCTTTTCGAAGATCAA
>Ga0310120_10003052_pt1 | contig 12036 bp, 9 predicted proteins | sample CB27_AW_983_MG_FD_203506 | JGI IMG/M metagenome (GOLD analysis project Ga0310120, IMG submission 203506) | Marine microbial communities from Western Arctic Ocean, Canada - CB27_AW_983 | ecosystem: Environmental > Aquatic > Marine > Oceanic | place: Canada: Western Arctic Ocean | collected... | reverse complement strand
GAGCTCGCCGCCAACGCCGCCGCAGGCAACTACGAAACCCAGACCCAAGATTCCAAGAAGACGAACCGACAACATCCAGTCAGTCACTTTATCGCTACTCCCCAGGTGTTCGACACACCTGATGCCCCCCCTGACCTCGACCATTCTGATCCTGTGAACTCGACAAATCAACTGTCACGATTTTGAAGGGTGTTTGGCCTTCATTTGCGAGTAGTAACGGAACGCGTTGATCAATCCGAGAACAACGCCAAAAGCGAAAATCGCCCAACCGACTGGCGCGACTAAGTAGTCTGGGACGAGATCAAGCCCAAATTTCTAAAAGGCGATCCCCAACACAAATATGGTGGCCCCAGCCACAAAGGAGAACGATAATCCAACGCCGATCCAAGTGGAGACCGGAAGAGCGGCGTCCATCGAAGTCCGAGGCTCGTCCGTGTCGCCAGTGTGGGATTCGTCGGCCATTCTCATGCCTCCGGGGCTGGGATGTGTTGTTTGTGCTGATCGGCAGCCGATACGCAGTCTAACCAACCCCATCGAGCCCGCCGCAGGCGGGTGACATACCACCAGTCCTCGTCTTTCGAGGGAGAGGTCAGTCGGCCATCGGCGGTGCCTGTCCTCCCGCGGTGCGGTTGGGAACCCAGGTACTGGCGTGGTCCTTGAGGTCTCGGAGCTGTTCGGCGGTGGGGGGTTGGTTGGCCTTGATGCCGTGCCCGGGATCGGCGCGTCGCTCGACGAGGATCTGCGGCTTTGGGCGGACGGCGGTTCGTCGAAAGATGCTGTACCAGGGTTGCCGATTGTGGGACTTGTCGGGCCGAGTCCTGAGCAGGAAGAGCAGCAGGCTGACGACGACGACCGCGGCGGCGAGTCCGGCGAGGTAGGGTCCGGGTTGATCGCTGCCAGTGACGATGACGAACACCAGCACCACGGTGCCTCCGATCACGACCGCGACGGTGGCCAATGCACTGACGGCCTCACGTCCATGTTCGTTTCGTGGTGGCATGGCTGGGATCTCTCGCCCCGGGATGCCTTGCGAGCGTCACCCAAAGACGCTCTCGACAGCCTGCTTGATGGCGGGGATGCGTTCCAGATCAACAAAAATGACGGTGACCATCAGCACCAGCACAAAGGCCAGCCCGCAATAGGTGGCGGCGATCAGCACGCGTTCGCTGGGCCGTTTGCGGGTGATGGCTTCCCAGGTCAAGAAGACCATGTGGCCGCCGTCGAGAACGGGGATGGGCAGGAAGTTGATCACGGCGAGGTTGAAGCTGAGGAAGGCGAGGAACTGCAGGAGTCTCGAGAGCCCCTGTTCGGCGAACGAATAGGCGACTCGTGCGATGCCGATCGGCCCGGTCAACTCGGTCACCGAGATGTCTCCGGTAAACAGGCTCCGCAGCGTCAACCAGATCCTCATCAGGGTGGTCTCGGTTTGCCCGGCGCCCATTTGCAGGGCCTCGACGATTCCGTCGGCCTGCCGGGTCTGGATCAGCGGGTAGTGCTGAGTTCCTCGGATGGGCAGGAACCAGTTGCGTTTCGGGTTACGCAGCGGTGTAACTTTGACGCTGCGTTCCTTGCCGTCTTCGCCGACGACCTCGAGCACCACGGGGCTGTCGTCGGCCCATTGCATTTGCCAGACCGCGTGGGCCCAGTTGGCCTTGGGGTCTTCGAACTTGAGTTCGAGCGGCTTGGGTTCGGCTTCGGGTGCGAGTTGTCTGCGCGTGAGGGCGACGCGGCTGATTTCCTCACCGGGCTTGATCCCCGCCTCGTCGGCGGGGCTACCGGGTCGCACCGCGAGGATGTTGACCGAGCAGTTGAAGGCCATGCCGAGTGCGGGGACCGACAGGGGTGCCTTGTGATGTTCGGGTTGATCGAGCCATCCGGGCAGATCCTGGGGTATGACGGTCAGTGCGACGGTTTCGGGTTTCCCGGTCGGCTGTTCGCGAAGCACCTCGAGTTTCACATCCTGGCCGTTGAGAGTGGCGAGCAGGTTGGGGAGTTCCAGCGGGTTGGTCGTCTTGCCGATGTCCTCGCCGTTGACGGTGACCAGCTTGTCACCGACCTTCAGTCCTGCGGCCTGTGCCGGCGACCCGTCCCGGATCGTGGCAATGCGTCCGATGTCCATCGACAGTCCCAGCGTACGGAAGCGGCGTGCGGGCACAGTGACATCGATCAATCCGGAGGAGCCTTCGCGTTCGACCTGGTAGACGAGCGGGCGATCGGCATGCCGGGCCACGTATTCGCGCATTTGTGCCACACCGGCGATGGCGGTTCCGTCGATTTGCTTGAGCCGATCCTTATTGGCCAGTGCGGGTTTTGCGTCCGAGGCGGGCCAACCGGGAGGCCCGATCGTGGTCTCACCGGCGAAGACGGTGTCTCGTTCGGCGTGCAGCCCGATCCGTCGTCCGGTGCCCTTGCCGCGGGGGAGCACGTTCCAGGTCTTCTCGAGATCTCCGCGGGCGCCCTGGATCTCGAGCATGTTGCCCAGGACGGTGGTTTCGGAGTCGGAAGTCTCGAGCAGGAACAGCTGAGTCGTTCCGCTCTTGATCGACCAGCTACTCGAGGTCTCCTCGACCAGCAGCGCATCGTGCGGCAGCAGGATGTCTCGGCTGGAGAATTCGGCCCGCAGTTCTTCTGAGGCGGGTCCATTCTTGAGCAAGGTGGCGAGGCTGGCAGGTGCCTGGAAGAGGTGGCGTTGGCTGGGGGAGAGGGCGACTTCGAGCATGATGTCATCGAAGGCGGCGATCGGTTCGCCGTTGATTTTCTGGATCCGGTCGCCCCGTTGCATCCCCGCCTCATACCCCGGCAGCCCGACCTCGACGATGCCGACGATCGGTTGAGAGGTCTCGATCCCCAGCCCGAAGGCACAGGCATAAAACAGCAGCCCGGTGATCAGGTTCATGATCACTCCGGCCGAGATGATGGCCATTCTCTGGGGGACGGACTTGGACGAATAGCTGCGTGGATCTTCGGCGATTTCGTCGCTGGAGAGTTGGCTGGGGTCGATGTCGTCCTGTCCGAGCATCTTGACATAGCCGCCGAAGGGGATCATCGAGAGCGCGTATTCGGTCTCGCCTCGCTTGATCCGCCACAGCACCGGCCCGAAGCCGATGCTGAACCGTTCGACGCAGACGTTGCACCACTTGGCGACGGCGAAGTGGCCCAGCTCGTGAAAGAAGATCACCAGCCCGATGCCGGCGGCGACGTAGAGAATCGAGCCGATCGAGACGGCCAGCAGGTGGACCTGGGTCACCAACGTCGTGCCTCCGCCCGGGCCCGCCGATCCTGATCGAGCAGGTCGCCGAGTTCCGGTGATGGGTCAAAGTCGTGGTTGTGCAGGACGTCCTGACACAACCGGGGAATGTCGTCGAAACCGAGCCGTCCGTCAAGGAAGCGTTCGACGGCGACTTCGTTGGCCGCGTTGAGCACCGCACCGGCGGTCCCGCCCAAGGCAGCGACCTCGAAGCCCAGCCCCAGGGCGGGGAAGGCGTCGAGGTCGGGAGGTTCGAAGTCGAGCGAGAAGGGGATGTTGAAGTCGATTGAGCCGGTGGGTGAGGGGACACGGTCGGGGTAGGTCAGGGCGTACTGGATGGGCAGTTTCATGTCCGGGGGCGAGAGTTGAGCGATGACCGAGCCGTCGACGAATTCGACCATCGAGTGGACGATGGACTGGGGGTGAACGGCGACCTCGATCTGGTCGACGTCGAGTCCGAACAGCCACTTGGCCTCGATCACTTCCAGCGCCTTGTTCATCATCGTGGCGCTGTCGATGGTGATCTTGGGCCCCATCTGCCAGGTCGGGTGAGCCAGGGCGGTTTCCGGAGTCACCTCGGCCAGTTGATCTGCGGTGGCACCTCGAAAGGGGCCTCCGCTGGAGGTCAGTACGACGCGTCGGATTTCCTGAGATCGCCCCGCCTGCATGGCCTGGAAGACGGCACTGTGCTCGCTGTCGACCGGGATCACCTCGGCCTGGTGCGTCCGGGCCAGGTCCATCACCAGCGGCCCGGCCACCACCAGGGTCTCCTTGTTGGCCACCGCCACCCGCTTACCACTCTCCAACGCCGCCCACGTGCCTCTCAGCCCCGCGGCTCCGACGATGCCGGTCACCACCACGTCGGTTTCGTCATCGGTGACCAGTTTCTCGATGCCCGCTTCGCCGAAGAGCAACTCGGTGTGCTTGCCGAAGGCGGAGGTTTCGACGTGGCCCTCGAGCGACGTGTCGCAGAGCACCGCGTAGCGGGGCGAGAAGCTGGTGGCCTGGCGACCGAGCAGTTCCCAGCTGCTGTTGGCCGAGACTCCTGCCAGGACCATCTCCGACGGATGGGCCGCGATCACCTCCAGGCAACTGGTCCCGATCGAGCCGGTGGAACCGAGAACGGCGATGCGGTTCATTCGAAGTGGATGGCCGGGTGTGGGGAATCGGGTGTGGGGAGTCGGGTGTGGGGTGTGCGGTTCGTGGAGGTCCTGTTCATTCTAGGGGTGTGGTTACGGAGGCGACAAGCGGTGTGTCGGCGTCGTCGTCACGATGGTTGACCCCTCCCCCCCACCGTTCCTACAGTGGAATGGCCTCACTTGGACAGCGACGCTGATGAGCAAGCCGGACCCCTCCCAGTCTCCGCCTCCTCCTTCACCCGAGGAATCTCCCGAGGGTGGTGATCGTGGCGGCGACGCCAAGGGTTCAGGCGACGGCAAGCGGGGCGAGCAGAAGCCATCGAGCAACCTGTTCTGGTTCCTGATGATTGCCGGAGCGATCGCGGCCATCGTCTTCAGTGTGTTCAACCAGAACCCATCGAGCGACGAGTTGACCTTCAGCGAGTTCGTCGAGGAGCTTGAGCGCCGAGATGCCAACAGCGGTGAGCCGGTGGGCAAGTTCAACCGCAGCAACGTCTTCGAGTTGATCATTGGTGCCGACTACATCCGCTTCCAGGACAAGGCCAAGCCGAAGGACAAGCCGGACCCGCCGAACACGAAGTATTTCGAGGTGCCGTTCTTGAAGCCGGCCGAGACGGACGCCCAACGGCTGACCGGTGCCTTGACGGCCCAGAAGATCGTCTACGGGTACGCGCGACCGCCTTCGGAGTGGCAGTCGCTGTTGATCTTTTTTCTGCCGATCGTCTTTCTGCTGTTCCTGTTCCTGATTCTGTTCCGACGTATGGGCGGAGCGGGCTCGGCGATGTCGTTCGGTCGCAGCCGCGGTCGTCTGTATGCCCAGGAGGAGGTCGATTCGAATTTCCAGCAGGCGGCGGGGATTGACGAGGCGGTCGAGGAATTGCGTGAGGTGGTCGAGTTCCTGCAGAATCCGGGCAAGTACCAGGCCCTGGGCGGCCGGATTCCTCGAGGCGTGCTGCTGGTCGGTCCTCCGGGAACGGGCAAGACGCTGCTGGCCAAGGCGGTGGCCGGCGAGGCGGGCGTGCCGTTTTACAGTCTCAGCGGTTCGGACTTCGTCGAGATGTTCGTGGGCGTCGGTGCGGCCCGGGTCCGCGACATGTTCCAGCAGGCCGCAGCCCGATCGCCGGCGATCATCTTCATCGACGAGTTGGACGCCCTGGGCAAAGTCCGCGGCAGCGGGATGCCCGGAGGTCACGACGAGCGGGAGCAGACGCTCAACGCGCTGCTGGTCGAGATGGACGGGTTTTCGACCGACCAGAGCGTGATCGTGATGGGAGCGACGAACCGCCCCGAGACGCTTGACCCGGCACTGTTGCGGCCGGGCCGCTTCGACCGTCACGTACTGGTCGACCGACCCGACATCAAGGGCCGCGAGGCGATACTCAAGGTGCACGCCGGCAAGATCAAGATGGACGACAGTGTCGACCTGGGTCGACTGGCGAGGATCACACCGGGATTCGTCGGTGCCGACCTGGCCAACCTGGTCAACGAGGCCGCGTTGCTGGCGGCTCGAGGTGACAAGAAGCGGGTGACGATGGATGAGTTCGAGGAGGGGGTCGAGCGGGTGATCGCGGGTCTCGAGAAGCAGACGCGGATCATTCACGAGGAAGAGAAGTTGCGGGTGGCCTACCACGAGTGCGGGCACGCTCTGGTGGCGAGCGTCTTGCCGAACACCGACCCGGTCCACAAGATCTCGATCATCCCTCGAGGATACGGCGCTCTGGGCTACACCATGCACCGGCCCAACGATGAGAAGCAGCTGGTGATGCAGTCGGAGCTCGAGAACCAGATCTGCTGCCTGCTGGGCGGGATCATCGCCGAGGAGATCGTCTACCACGAGACTTCGACGGGTGCCCAAAACGACCTGCAGCGGGCCACCGACATCGCCAGGAGGATGGTCACCGACTTCGGCATGAGCCGCAAGATGGGGCGGGTGTTCTATGGTGATCAGAACGTGGCGCCGACGTTTCAGGGACCCCAGGCGTTCCGCAATGAAACGGTGCACAGCGCCGAGACGATTCGTGAGATCGAGATGGAGGTGAAGCGGATCATCGACGAGGCGTCGGTGACGGTCCGCGACGCGCTGGGCGCCCGCCGGGAAGTGCTCGATCACCTCGCCAGTGACCTGGTCGAGGTCGAGGTGATGGACTCGGATCACCTCAAGCGGATTCTCGATCTGCACAACACCGGCCCCCAGATCAAGCCGGGGACATTTGTGGCACCCACTGTGCCCAGCGTGCCCGAGGAGTCCGAGGCGGGGGATGAGCCGGGCGAGGCGAGCGGGGCCTAGGCCACCAGTTGCTGGAACCTCCGCACCGCGTCCTTGACGTTGTGCCGGGTGTTGAACGCGCTGAGCCGGAAGTAGCCTTCGCCGGCGGCTCCGAAGCCGCTGCCGGGTGTGCCGACCAGGTGAGCCTGTTCGAGCAGCTGGTCGAAGAAGGTCCAGCTATCCAGGCCTCCGGGAGTCTTGAGCCAGACGTAGGGGGCATTGACGCCACCGTAGACGGTGATCCCGACCGCCTCGAGACCCTCGCGGAGCAGGCGGGCGTTTTCGAGGTAGAAGCTGATCAGCGCGGCGACCTGTTCACGTCCCTCGGGGCTGTAAGCCGCCTCGGCTCCGCGTTGCACGGGGTAGGAGACACCATTGAACTTGGTGCTGTGCCGTCGGTTCCACAGCCGGTGCACCTCGACACGTTCACCAGCCGGGGTGCTGCCGGTCAGTTCGTGAGGTATCACGGTGCAGGCACAGCGGATGCCGGTGAAGCCGGCGTTCTTGCTGAAGCTGCGGAACTCGATCGCCACCTCCCGGGCTCCTTCGATTTCGTAGATCGAGTGAGGAATATCGGGGTCGGTGATGTAGGCCTCGTAGGCGGCATCGAACAGCAGGATGGTGTCGTTGGCCCGGGCGAATTCGACCCAGGCGGTGAGGGTTTCGCGGGTGGCCACGGTGCCGGTTGGGTTGTTGGGGTAGCAGAGGTAGGCCAGGTCGACGGGCCGATCGGGCAGCGGCGCGATGAAGTCGTTCTCGGCGGTGACCGGCAGGTAGACCAGTCCCTCGAAGCGTCCGTCGGGGGTGGCGTTCCCGGTTCGTCCGGCCATCACGTTGGTATCGACATAGACGGGGTAGACCGGATCGAGCACCGCCACGGTGTTCTCGGCACCGAAGATATCGAGGATATTGCCGGTATCGCACTTGGATCCGTCGGAGATGAAGATCTCGTCGGCGGACACCTCGACTCCTCGCGACCCGAAGGCCTCGCGGGCGAGGGTTTCGCGGAGGAACTCGTACCCCTGTTCGGGACCGTAGCCACGAAAGGTGTCGCGGTGCCCCATTTCGTCGACGGCGGTGTGCATGGCGGCGACGACCGCCTCGGGCAGTGGCTCGGTGACGTCGCCGATACCCAGCCGGATCACATCGGCTTCCGGATGGGCTTCGACGAACGTGTTGACGCGTCGCGAGATTTCGGGGAAGAGGTATCCGGCCTGGAGCTTGAGGTAGTGGTCGTTGACCTGGGCCATCGGGATGTCCTTGGGTGCGGCGAACCGGTGAACCGATCCTGCGAGGCGGATCGTCGGTTGTAGAGCGGTCCCTGCGGGTGTGCAACGCCGGTGGGCCGGCCTAGCCGCCGTAGGTGTTTAGGGCCCAGGCGATGCCGCCGACGAGGGTTGCGGCGGCCACCACGGCCAGGGTGATCTTGATCCAGCTGTAGGGCCGTTCGCCCTGCACCTCGCCGGTCTGGGCGTTGACGACCACCTGGTAGATCGTCTCCTTGTAGCGGTAGCTCAGCAGCCACAATGGCAGCAGCAGCTGCTTGTAGGTCAAGGCGTCGTAGCGGGTGTCGACATTGTGGACCCGCTGCTGATCGCCACCGATGTCGTACCGGACATCCTGTTCGATCTGGAGGTCCATCCGGTCCCGCGCGATGCCGAAGCCTTCGGCCAGCTCGATGTCGTAGGTCCGGGCCTGGAACCCGGCGAGTGCCTGGCGAGTGAAGGGGTGGCAGAGGTTCAGCTGCCAGGGCTGGAGCTTGTCGACGATCTTGTGAGGGACGCCCTCGGTGGCACAGACCAGTTCGTCGTCGAAGAACCTCTGGACGTGCCCCGAGACCGAGTACCAGCGGGTGCGGATCACCGTGCGGGTCTGGGTCTTCCCGTCGCTGTCGGTGTAGGTCTCGGTATCGGTGTAGTTCTCGCCCCGCTCACCCCGGTAGCGGCTGAAGGTCATCGCGTCGTAGGTCCAGAACGGCAGATAGACACCGGCGAACTTGCCCTGGCCACCTTTTTGCTGGAAGTCGTTGGGAGCGAACCAGCGTGAGCTGACCCATTCGGAGAGTCCGGTGGCGGCCTGTTGCTGCTCGACCTGGAACGGCAGCACCGCGTCGACGGGGATTCGGTTGTTGTCGGAGGTGTGAGCGTGTTCGAGTTGAATGGGAGAGCCGCAGTAGGCGCAGTCGCTGCTGGTCAGTGTCCCCTCGAAGACGACCGTCGCGCCGCAGTCGTTGCAGCGGACTTCTCGAGTCGTCTCGCCTGGCTCGTGCTCAGCGCCGGCCACCCGATTGTCTCGCTGCACAGCGAGCATCGCCTCGAGATCCTGCTCGCGAACCTCCGCCTCGTCGTCGATCTCGAAGGTCTTGACGTGGTGGCAGGCCGGGCACTGCAGCGACTGCATCCCGATGTGAAATTCGAGATCGGCTCCACACTGCTCGCAGGGGAACTTGCGGGCTTCGCCGTCGCTGACGGTGCGGCCAGCGCGATCGTCGGGTGTGGCGGGAGGCTCGGCGGCCACGCAAGAGGTCTCGAACGAGTTGCGTACGTGGGGGGCGGTTTTCGAGTCCGACGATCAGGCCGGCGGTGGAGGGGGTGGGGGCGGAGGAGGCGGGGGTGTGGAGAAGAGTCCGGCGAGTTGCGGGACCTGGGCCGCGGGTGTCCAGGCGGCCATGCCCTGGCTCCAGACGAGAGTCTCGGGGGTGATTTTCTCCGAGAGCTGGGCGACGGGGAAGGGCCCCTGCGTGTCGCCTCCGATGGCCACGTGGAAGCCTGCCGAGACGGGTACCGGCGGCGGTCCTGATCCAGTAGATCCGGCAGATCCGCCGAGTGCTCCGGCCATCTGCCCGGCCATCGCCAGTCCCATGCCCAGTCCCATCCCGTCGGCGGCGGTACCTCCTCCGGGGTTGCTGGCGATCTGGGGCATCGCATTGGCCAGCTGGTACTGCTGATACTGCTGCATGTTGCCGATGGCTCCCATGGCGGATCTCGCATCGATCGCCTTCTCGACTTCCTCGGGGAACGAGATGTTGACGATCATCAGCTGGGTGATTTCCAGCCCGTATTCGTCGTCAATTCTCTCGCAGACCATCTCCCGAGTCCCTTCGGCCACTTCCGAGTAGTTGGCGGCGAGGTCGAAGGCGGCGATGTTCGACTCGGCGACGTGTTCACTGAAGGACTGCACGATCAGGCTGCGGAGCAGGGTGTCGACGGCGGAGAAGTCGAACTGTTCCTGCGACCCGGCCATCTCTTCGAGCAGCGGCTTGGGATCGATGACCTTCAGCGTGTAGCTGCCGAAGGCCCGGATGCGGATCGTGCCGAAGTCGGGGTCTCGCAGCGGGATCGGGTTGGGCGTGCCCCATTTGAGGTCGGTGGCCTGTCGTGTGCCGATGAAGAACACGTCGCACTTGAAGGGGCTCTGGAACCCGTGTTTCCAGCCCATCAGCGTGCTGAGGATCGGGATGTTGTTGGTATCGAGTTCGTAGCGGCCGGGGTCGAGGACGTCGGCGATCTGTCCTTCGTGGACGAAGATCGCCTGTTGTCCGGGCCGCACGATCAGCTGGGCGTTGTTCTTGATTTCGTTGTTGTAGCGAGGGAATTTCCAGACGAGCACGTGCGGCTCCTGGTTGTTCCACTCGATGACATCGATCAGTTCACCCTTGAGCTTGTCGAAGAAACCCATGGTGGTCCTCATGCTGGATTGACGGCAATTGCCTGCCCGGCCCGGTCGCCGGTGCAAGCGGGATTGTATCCCCGCGTGGTGGCGGCGTTCAAGAACGCCAGCGGACCAAATCGGGAACCGCAGGGGGTGATTCGCCGGCTGGCGGCAAGTCTTGAGAGTTCCGAGCGCGATCGGAGGTTGATCGGCCAAGTTGGTTCGACGCGGTTGTGAAGCGATGTTGACCGTTGGAAGAGGGCTGAACTAGAGTCCCGCCGCCCCCGGTCGAAGGCGATCGGAGCGGATTTTGACGTGGTGAGATGTTGCAAAGGGACGGCAGATGGGCGGACAACTCGAGCGACCTGCTGAACGGGAATCTCAGCCGGACCCGGCGACCGGGCCGATTGAACCGGAGGCATCGGTTGCGGGTTCGCCCGCGGCCGCACTCTCGCGGCTCTCGAAATCTCCGCGCCTGATGCTCGCGCTGGGCGGCACGGCGGTGGTGGCCTTGATTGCCGCTCTGGCCTGGCAGACGAGGACTCCGTCCGAGGGAGTGGCCCAGGTCAGGCGTGCTGCGTCGTCCAAGGCGACTGGAACCGCCCGTGTGAAGCCGGTCCGCAAGGCACAGAACATGGCTCGGATCGCGACCTCCTCGGGTCGAATCGACTACATCGGCCGCGACGAGTTGGCTCGTGAGTGCATCGCGAGGATTGGCGGCGAGGTGCTTGATGAGCTGATCAACCGGAAGGTGATCGAGCTGGAGTGTGCTCGGCTGGGGATCACGGTGAGTGATGCGGAGGTCAAGCAGGAGGTGGTTCGGCTGTGCAAGGAGACCGGGATGGAGCCTTCGCAGTGGTACCAGATACTCAAGGCTCGCCATAACATCACAGCCGCGCAGTACCACAAGAACCGGATCTGGCCGGCGATGGCGATGAAGAAGCTGGTCGGGGCCTCGGTGTCGGTCGCCGAGCCGGAACTGAAGATCGCCTACGACCACCACTTTGGTGCCCGGGTCAAGGTGCGATTGATCGTGTACGACAACATCCGCCGGGCCAACGAGGCGTGGAACACGTTGCAGAAGAGTCCTGACGAATTCGAACGGATCGCGAAGCGGGATTCGATCGAACCGAACAGTCGTTCGTTGGGCGGCCTGATCCCGCCGGTCCGTCGTCACCACGAGTACCCCAAGCTGGAGGCGGCGGCGTTCAAGCTGCGAGTCGGGGAGATCTCGGCGATCGTGCAGTACGGCCCACCGACTCGGTCGCGTTACGGGATTCTCAAGTGCGAGGGTCACACGCGACCTGAGTTTGCGATGAAGGACGTGCGGGACTACCTGATCAAGATGGTGACCGAGCAGAAGTCGCAGACCGAGATGGCCCGGCACCTGTTGGCGATCAAGGGTCGGACACGGGTGGACAACTACCTGATGAGCACGACGACCGGTTCGACGAAGGGGACGCGACAGACCGGTTTCACAAGGCCGGCCACGTCCAAGCCGTCATCGGGTGTGGTCCCGGCCGGCAATACCGCTCCGCGAAAAGCCCCGGCCAAGAATTCTCCTCGCGCGATCCCACCCAGGCGTCGGTGAGATCTTCTGGTCAAAGCCCGCCGAAGGTGGGCGACAGCGCATAGCCCGGGGTGTCAACCCCGGGTCATCGGGCATGAATCCCGCGGCATAGGGTGATTCCCACCGAGACCCCGGGGTTGACACCCCGGGCTATGCGCTGTCG
>Ga0310120_10003046_pt1 | contig 12051 bp, 10 predicted proteins | sample CB27_AW_983_MG_FD_203506 | JGI IMG/M metagenome (GOLD analysis project Ga0310120, IMG submission 203506) | Marine microbial communities from Western Arctic Ocean, Canada - CB27_AW_983 | ecosystem: Environmental > Aquatic > Marine > Oceanic | place: Canada: Western Arctic Ocean | collected... | reverse complement strand
TTAAATTTTCAATAAAATAATTTAATCGTAAATCGATTAAAAAATTATATCAATCTTTACAAAGTTCAGTGGTTTTGATTTCTAATTTATCATATTCTTTGTGAATTGTTTTTAGCAAAGAATATTCACTAAAAGAGTCTTGTCCTAGTTCCCATATCATAATTCCGTTCACTTCATTACTTGCTAATTGAACTTTAGATCTAATTGTCGACCTTCCATTATAAAACTTTGTACCTACATTATCAATATCAGCATTTGCATTACTTAGTTCAACCATACTAGAAAAAGTGAAAGCATTTACTGTATTTGAATTTACAAAGTCATATCCATAAAAAGGAACACCTAATATGAGTTTTTCACTAGATATTCCAATTGAATTTTTCCAAAAATCAATTGATTCTACAGCGTGGTTATAGGAACTATGTTGACCTGGAGATGTAGGATTCCAAGGGCCTGTGAAATCATAAGCCATTATATTTATAAAATCAAATATATTTAAAGCATTATTATTTAAATTAGAATATAATGTTTTGGCAGGTAGTGCTGCTGTAATAATTTTTGAATGTTGATCTAATGCATTGTTTAGCTCTATAATAAAATCACTATACCCGCTAGTTACATACTGCCATTCTAGGTCTACATCTACTCCATCTAGATTATTACTAAGAACATACTCTAAAAGTTTATTAACAATTTTAGGTCTATTCTCAGAATTGTCTATTAGGTTTGACCAATTTAAAGCTTGCTCAGAATTTAAAATACCTCCACCTATTGAAATACATATTTTAATGTTAGGATTATCAGATTTTGCATCATTTACAATTTTAGATATATCAGGCATTATTAGATTTCCTTCAGAATCTGGATTAGCAAAAGCAAGATTTAAATGTGTTAATTTACAATATTCAATATCATCACTTAAATCAAATCTCCAGGATGGAAAATATCCAATAACTTTTGCAGTTGTTTTATCATGGTTATTAAAAACTTCTTCCTGATCCTTTGTACATGATATTGAGAATATTAATATAATTAAAACAATTTTTTTATTCATTTCACTTAATATATTTTAAGGTAGAAACTACAGGATGATGATCCGAAGCCCATCCTTTAACTGGAGTCTTTAAATAAACATGTTTTGCATTAATTAAAGTTAAGTTTTTAAAAAATACATAATCAATTCTTTTGTCAGAATCATTTTTGGTGTCAAAACCATTAAAGGTTCCATAAAACTTGTTAGATTTAGATAAGTTTTTTTGAGAATCTACAAATAAATTTTGAAGTTTTTTAATTGAAATATTTTCATCTATTAAATTAAAATCTCCTGTTAAAACCAAAGGAAAATTCATTTTATTGAGTTCCGTGATTTTTTTTATAATTAAATCTACAGATTGTTTTCTTGCCTTTATGCCTATATGATCAAAGTGAGTATTAAATACCCATATTTTTTCTTTTGAATGTTTATTTTGAAAAAGACCATAGGTGCAAATTCTTTCCATTGATGCATCCCATCCTACAGAAATTTTATTTGGAGTTTCAGATAACCAAAAAGTATTAGATTTTAAAACTTCATATTTGATATTACTGAATAAAATTGGACTGTATTCTCCTTTTGTTTTTCCATCATCTCGAGCTACTCCAACATAACTATAATTAGGCAAGTCATTGATTAAATTAAATAATTGAGAATAAACCACTTCTTGCATGCCAATAAAATCAGGATTTTCATTTAATATAAATTCACCAATTGTAGATCTCCTATTTTCCCAAATATTAATTCCATCATTAGGATTGTTATATCTAATATTATATGAAATTACTTTAAGATCTTGTGAGTTATAAAATAATAGAAAAAAAAATATGAGAAATGAGTTATTCATGTCTTAAAATTAATAAATACTAAGCACAAAATTCAAGATCAAGCAATTATAAGATTGTCGATTCATTTATTTATATTTATTAAAAGATGAATCGATATTTATTATTAATTATTTTCACTTCGATAGTGTTTGGATGTGATTCTAAAAAGACTCTCGAAGTTGATTTAAATAATGATATTGTTAATCCAAAGACCTATGTTGTTTATAAAACTACTAATTCAATTATAGTTGATGGAAAAGACGATGAAGCAGACTGGCTTAATACACAATTTAGCGATGACTTTATAGATATTGAAGGTTTTAAAACGCCGAATAAGAAAACAAATGTAAAAATGCTATGGGATCACAAATATTTATACATTTTTGCAAAATTAGAAGAAGATCATATATGGGGGGATATAATAAAAAGAGATGATGTAATATTTCATAATAATGACTTTGAAGTATTCATTAGTCCTTCAAATAACACTCATAATTATGGTGAAGTTGAAATTAATGCCTTAGGAACTATTTGGGATTTATTATTAAACAAACCATACAGGCTTGGTGGAAAACCTAATAGTGAATGGAATTTAGATAGTTTAAAGTCTGCGGTTTCTTATAATGGAACATTAAATGACTCTAGTGATATAGATAAATATTGGTCTGTAGAGTTAGCTATCCCTTTAGAATCTTATGCTCTGTTAAAAGATAAACCAAAAACAATTCCTATAGATGGTGAACAATGGAGAATTAATTTTTCTAGAGTTCAATGGGATTATGAATTGTCAAACGGCAAGTACTCAAAAAAAAAAGAAGATGGAAAGTTTTTACCTGAATACAACTGGGTTTGGTCTAGTCAAGGAGAAGTTAATATGCACATGCCTGAGAATTGGGGATATATTCAGTTTTCAGACAATAATAATAGCTCAAAAATAGAATTCAAGCATAAGGGAGATGTGTTAAGTGAGCAAATAATTTATGCATTATTTAGAAAAATTGCATTTAAGGATTTAAAAGATTTAAAAGATTTAAATTCTGGAACAGAAATATATTTTAAACCTATTGAAATAAATGATAAAATAATTAATATCAAATTCTTAAAAACGCACTCAGGCTTTAATCTAAAAGCTAATAATGAAAATATAGAATACACAATTAATGAGAATGGATTATTAAAAAAAATAAATAAAAATAAATAATGAAAAAAACATTTTTAACTATACTATCAATATTAGTAATATCATGTAATAGTGAGAAAAAAATAGTTGATGAAAATTTCACTTTTAGTACTTGGACCCATGGAGGGAAAGAGTTTAATAAAGAAATCTGGGAGAAAAAAATAAATTACTATGATTCTTTAGGAATTAGTGAAATATTAGTTAGTGGTTCTTCTGAAGTATTAGAAAAAATAATTCCATTAGCTAATAAAAAAAACATTAAAGTTCATGGGTGGATGTGGACCTTAAATCGTCCTGGGGATACTATTGCTAACAAAAACCCTGACTGGTATGCGGTTAATAGAAATGGAGACAATTCTCTAGATTACAGAGCCTATGTTGATTATTATCAATGGCTAAGCCCATTTCATCCCGAAGCTAGAAATCATATCATTAATAATGCTAAAAAAATAATGAGCGTTAAAGGTTTAGCGTCTGTACATTTAGACTATGTTAGATATCCAGATGTGATATTAGGAGCCGATTTACAACCAAAATATAATATTGTTCAGGAAACGGAAATGCCTGAATATGATTATGGTTACCACACTATTGCTAGAAAAAAATTTAAAGAAATATTTAACAAAGATCCTATTGATTTTAAGAATCCTGAATTATCAACTGAATGGAGACAATTCAGATTAAATGCGGTAACAACTCTAGTAAATGAAATTATCGAAATTGCTCATTCAAAAAACAAAAAAGTCACTGCTGCAGTTTTTCCTTTTCCAGAAATGTCTAGGCAAATGGTTAGACAAGCTTGGGATGATTGGAATCTAGATGCTGCTTACCCAATGTTATATCAAAATTTTTACAGAGAAAATATAAATTGGATAGGATTTACAACAAAACAAAGTGTAAATGATGTTGATTTTCCAATATTTTCAGGACTTTTTTCTCCAGCACTTAGAAAGGCTGAAGATTTAGAAAATGCAATTAGAATTTCTAAAGAGAATGGTGCTAGCGGAATTTCTATATTTACAGCTGATGGTCTAAACAAAGAACAACAAGCAGTTTTTGTAAAGCTTAAAGAAAATTTATTTAAAAAATAAACAAATTATTACATGAAAATAAAAATATTTTTATTGTTGATAGTTTCTCCATTCCTTATTCAAAGTCAAGGAATTAAAGAAATTTCTAGTTCAAGTTCTAATGATAAAATGTTATGGTTTGAAGAGGCTAAACTTGGGATTTTTATACACTGGGGAATATATTCTGTAAACGGCATCAGTGAATCTTGGTCTTTTTATAATGGTTACATTTCTCACTATGATTATATGAAACAGCTAAAAGGTTTTACCGCTAATAATTTTGATCCTAAAAAATGGTCTAATTTAATTGAAGAAAGTGGAGCGAAATATACTGTTATTACAACAAAACATCATGATGGTTTTGCACTTTGGGATTCTAAATATGGTAATTTAAATTCTTATAAAAGTAGCACCTCAAAAAAAGATTTATTAAGTCCGTTTATAAGAGAAATAAAATCTAAAGGGATTAAATTGGGATTATACTATTCTCTTCCTGACTGGTCCTACAAAGACTACACACATCATACAAATAAAATAAAACGTTATAATATTCAAGAAAATCCTAAAAGATGGAATAGATTTTTGAAATATAGAGACGGGCAACTAAAAGAATTAAAAACAAGATATAATCCAGATTTATGGTGGTTTGACGGAGATTGGGAACACAATGCAGTTGAGTGGAGAATTATTGAATTAAAAAATATGTTGAAAAAAAATAGTCCTAATGTGGTTTTCAATTCTAGATTAAATGGACTTGGAGATTATGAAACACCTGAAATTGGTATTCCAGTTTTTAGACCAAATGCTAAATATTGGGAACTATGTGTAACTATAAATGATTCTTGGGGATATCAGCAAAACGATAATAATTATAAAACTCCTATGCAAGTCATTGATCTTTTTGTTGATTCATTAAGTAAGGGAGGAAATCTTTTACTAAACATCAGCCCTAAAGAAGATGGAAGTATTCCGGAAAAACAAGTTGATGTATTAAAAGAATTAGGAAAATGGACAAAAAAACATAGCTCAGCAATTTATAAAACAAAAAGAGGAATTTCATATGATCATTTTTATGGTCCATCAACACTGAGTAAAGATAAAAAGACATTATTTCTTTATGTAAGAGATTTACCTAAAGACAATAATATTATTTTAAAAGGAGTTTCAAATAAAATCAATCGAGCTTATATTGTTGGAAATGGCACTGTTTTAAATCAACAAGTATTATGTAAGGTATATTGGAATAAGTATCCAGGAATTACATATATCGAAGTTCCTAAACAAACAATTGACAAATATTATACAGTAATTGCATTAGTTTTAGATGACACCATTGATTTATATAAAGAAAAAGTAGGAGCTATAGAAAATAATTAAATAATAAAAATTTAACCAAATTAAAATGAATAGAAATCAAATCAATCTCCTATTTTTATCACTGTTAATTTTGGCAGGATGTTCTTCCACTAAAAAAAAAAAGGATATTAAAATCAAAAGTCCCAACGTGATTTTCATTGCCATTGACGACTTACGATCAGAATTGGGCTGCTACGGAAACGAAGTAATTCAAACCCTAAATTTGGATAAACTGGCATCCTCTGGCACAGCCTTTACCAATCACTTTGTACAAGTGCCTACTTGCGGTGCATCACGCTTTAGTTTGCTTACTGGTCGAAGACCATCTAAAATGACGCATCTCCAAAACGATGCCATTGAAAAAGAAATCTCTGATCTGCCTGAAAGTGAAACGCCTGAATCATTTGTTCATCACTTGCGAAGAAATGGCTACTACACTGTAGGCATTGGAAAAATAAGTCATTCTTCAGATGGTCTATTGTACGGTTATGATGACTCTGTTTCTACCAAAAGAGAGCTCCCTCACAGCTGGGATGAGAGACCTTTTGATGCAGGGAAATGGGAAACAGGTTGGAATGCAATGTTTGCCTATGCTGATGGCGAAAACAGACAAAGCATGAAGAAGCAAGTTAAACCATACGAAGCGGGAGAAGTAGATGATGATGGCTACCCAGATGGTCTCACCACAAACCTCACACTTATAAAATTGAGAGAGTTAAAAGATCAAACCAAGCCATTCTTTTTAGGAGTTGGGTATTTTAAACCCCACCTCCCTTTCAACGCGCCAAAAAAATATTGGGACTTGTACGAAAGAGATTCTATTCCGATTTCATCCAACCCAAACATTCCAAAGAACATAAATAAAAAGATGAGCCTACATCAAAGCGGAGAATTTAACAATAATTACCATTTAGGCGATGAAAAACCGAGCTTAGAAAATCCTGTTTCGGATGAGTACGCCAGAAAATTAAATCATGCTTATTATGCTGCGGTAAGCTACATAGATGCACAAGTAGGCATTTTGATTGAAGAAGTAAATAAACTGGGCTTAGCTCAAAACACCATCATCGTTGTATGGGGCGATCATGGTTGGCACCTAGGTGATCAACGCGTTTGGGGCAAGCATACTCTATTCGAAAACGCTTTGAGAAGCACTTTAATTATTAATGTTCCGGGAACTAAACACGCCACCAACTCAAATAGCAAAATAGTAGAAACAGTAGACATCTACCCTACTCTAATGGAACTTTGTGGTGTTGCTCCTCCAAACGATCTTGATGGCGAAAGTTTGGTGGATTTAATTTCTGACGTAAATGCCAACCACGAAAATTTAGCATACAGCTATTGGCTAAATGGAATGGGATTGACCCTCCGAACTGAAAAGTATCGCTTAACCAAATTTATTAATGACGAAGATCCAATTTTTGAATTATACGATCACGAAAAAGATCCTATGGAAACGATTAACATTTCTGCTGATTATCCCAAAATTATTGAAGAACTTTTGCCTTTGTTAGAGAAAGGCTATGATGGATTTTAGAACTAAAGGAGACAAGAAAATTGCACAATTAGAATCATTGGATGATAAATATCAAGGATGGGTGCATAGAAATGATTTATACACATATCCCATGGACAACTTGCAATTGGGAAAATTATTAAACAGTACATAACATTTGCTAAAGTACATAGCTACATTATTATTAAATTCAATCCCGTAATACAGGATTCAACCCCGTATCTCTCAGGTCATTCCTTTGTACTTGACCGCAACGATACTTTAGCATGGTGCTCTCTTGTATTAAAATAAATAGATATTAAATAAATTATTGGAGTCATTAAAATCCAACTTGTTTGAGATTGTAAAGTAATAGATCTATCCGCTATTTTAAAAATTGTAGGATTAATCCAAGAACCTAATGGGTGTAATGGAGCCCATGAAAGGTCTCCGTTAGAGCCTAATTGAAGATTATAAAAAAAAGCTTCTACATAAATGTTTTGAATAATAAACCACATCAGAAAAATTACAAAAGCTCCCCACTTCCATTTTAAAAAAGGCGATTTCTTGTTTCTATAAAAGAACTTTACTAAGAATAATCCTATCCATACAACCAATACATCACCAAGTGAATTTAAAAACCAATTCAAATTAACAGGAATAGCACATGTTAGCATAGCACTTCTTCTCTGATCCACAGGAAGACCTCCAGCTAATCCGTAGGTAAGCCATAGCTCCCAACCAAATGCAGCTATTAAAAAAGCACTTATTAGTGTTAATGCTACGCTTAATGAAACCTTTTTTCTAATTAAATAATATGAAGATAAAATTACCGGAATAGAAGCAGCAATATAAAGACGTATAACTAGCCAGTATTCGATTCCATTTAATTCGCAATCTTTAAAGATATCCAGCATTAATTAACTTTAAATCAAATATTTATGAGAAAAAATTAAAATATACGATTTATTGCACTTTAAACAAGTATTGTAATTTAAAAAACAACTGCGCTGAATTACTTACCCAGTTTTCATTAGAATCGATATTATTCTTCATGTCATTATTTCCTCCCAAATAAAAAACTTAAAAAAAATTTAACAAAATTTTAAAAAACCTATAAGCATTTAATCTAATGATAAGGTTATTTTTTCCCATTTTTCCATCAAAGAATCTAATTCATTTTTCTTTTTCTCATAATTAGGAAAAAAATTTGGTTGAGAAATAGTATTCTCATAGTTATTCAACAAATCATCATCGATATTTGAAATTTCCTTTTCAAGTTTAGAAATTTTACTCTCTATATTATTCAATTTCTTCTTTAAGGTTTGATCATTATTTTTGTTGAATTTAGGTTGTTGTTTTGAAATAAATATCTTTTCTTTTTTTTCTATTGCTCTGAAATCATTAACTCTTCTTTGTTCTAAATAATAATCTATATCACCCAAATACTCTTTTATTTTTTGATCTTTAAACTCATAGACCTTATTTGTTAATCCTTGAAGAAAATCTCTATCATGAGACACTAAAACCAGAGTCCCATCAAAATTTCGTAAAGCTTGCTTTAAAACATTTTTTGATTTAATATCCAAATGATTTGTAGGTTCATCCATCACTAAAACATTAAAGGGCTGTAAAAGCATTTTAGCTAATGCTAAACGATTTCTCTCACCACCAGAAAGAACTCTAACATATTTGCCAACATCGTCACCTTGAAATAAGAAAGAACCTAATATATCTCTTACTTTTCTTCTGTTAGTTTCATTAGCTGCATCTATCATAGTATCTAAAACAGTTTTTTTACCATCTAAGAACTCTGCTTGATTTTGTGCGAAATAACCTATTTGAACGTTATGCCCTAATTTCATTAAACCTGTAGCCTCAAGATCTCCAACCATTATTTTAGCTAAGGTAGATTTGCCTTGTCCATTCTGACCTACAAATGCTATTTTACTTCCTCTTTCTATTAATAAATTTATATCAGTAAAAACATGATTGGTATCGTAACTCTTAGACAACGCTTCAATTTCAGCAATAATTTTTCCAGGATTAACTGAAACATTAAATCGTAGCTTCATTACACTAGTATCATCCTTGTCGACTTCTATCCTATCTATCTTCTCTATCTTTTTAATTAGTGATTGCGCCATTGAAGCTTTAGAAGCTTTGGCTCTAAATTTTTCAATTAATCTTTCAGTCTGTTGAATTTGTTTTTCTTGATTTTTCTTAGCGCTAATTTGTTGTTCCTTGATCTCATTTCTTAATATTAAATATTTTGAATAAGGCTTGTTAAAATCATAAATTCTTCCAAGAGAAATTTCAATTGTTCTATTAGTCACATTGTTCAAAAACATTTTATCATGAGAAACAATAACTACAGCTCCAGGGAAAGTTTTTAAAAATTGTTCTAACCATATTATTGACTCAATGTCAAGATGGTTAGTAGGCTCATCTAAAAGTAAAAGATCATTGTTTTGAAGAAGCAATTTAGCTAGTTCTATTCTCATTCGCCAACCACCAGAAAAAGTGTTCGTATTTTTATTAAAATCTAATCTATTAAAACCTAATCCTTGTAAAATTTTTTCAGTTTGCCCTTGATAGTTATAACCGCCTATTAGTTCATAACGATCTGTTGTATCACTAAGTTCAGAAATCAATTCAAAATAAGATTTACTTTCATAATCCGTTCTTTCACTTAACTTTAAATTAATTTCATTCTGTTTTAACTCTAGCCGCTTGATTTCAGTAAAAGCTTGGTAAGCTTCATCTAAAACTGTTCTTCCTTTTTCAAGATCAATATCTTGTTTTAAAAAACCAATTTTAATATCTTTTTCAGAAGCAATGGAACCTGAATCCAATTCCATTTCTTTTGATAAGAGTTTTAATAATGTTGACTTTCCTGCTCCATTTTTTCCAATAAGACCTACTCTATCACCGGAAATTAATTTAAATGAAATTTCTTCAAACAAGTACTCGCCAGCAAATGAAACTGAAAGATTATGAATATTAAGCATTAAAAAATTAGTTTTTTAAAATTGCTGCGAAGATAAATGAAAAAGGAATTGAAAAAAATTTATTTTTTACCACGGTTTAACTAAACTAAAGTGAGATTTAAATTCTCTACCATCTTCTAGGTACACTCTAAACCAGTAATCAGTTGATGGCATCGGTTTTCCAATAAAGGTTCCATCCCAACCAGAGCTTAAAGGATCAAACTCTTTTAATAACTTTCCAAACCTATCATATATATCTTTGTTTTTGGTTGGTTGGTTTTTGATAAACCTATAATATTCCTTATCGAATCTTTTGTTATCATATTGTATAAAAAAACTCTATTCATTAAATTAAAATAATTTAGTAAATGAATAATTGACAAACTCTTTATATTTTTATTAAAATTTAATATGTCAAAAGCATTTAAAGTAGCGGGCATCGGTGAAGTTCTTTGGGATATTAATGGCGATGTAAAAAAAATTGGAGGAGCGCCAGCAAATTTCACTTTTCATTGTAAAAATTTAGGAGCTGATGCTTTTCTTATATCATCATTAGGAAATGATAAATTGGGCTTACAAATCATTGATTTTTTTAAAAATAGAAAAATTAATATTTCAGCAATAGACATTAATAAAGATAAATCAACAGGAATTGTTAATGTAAATTTAAATCATTTAAAAAATGCACAATACAAAATAAAAGATTACAACATAGCATGGGATTACATCATTTTTGATGATAATAAATCAAAAATAGCTTCCAGTTTAGATGCCATTTGTTTTGGTACTCTTGCACAAAGAAATTCCATATCAAAAGAAAGTATTCATAAAATATTAAAATCAGTTAAAAAAGATTGCTTGATAATGTTTGACATGAATTTAAGACAACATTATCATAACACAGAAATAATACTTTCCTCTATTGAATTAGCCAATTCAATTAAAATTAATGAAGAAGAACTTAATGTAATATCTAATATTTTAAAAATAAGCGGTTCAAAAAAAGAGCTAATAAAAACAATTTATAATAAATTTAATTTAAGACTATTAATACTAACTTGTGGGGAAAACGGAGCCTATATTCTAAGAAACAATGAATTAAGTTTTAAAAAACCTCCTAAAATTAATAATATCATAAGTACTGTTGGTGCTGGAGATTGTTTTACATCAGTAGTGGTTATGGGTTATCTAAATAACAATTCATTAGATGAGATAAACGAACAAGCAAATTTACTGGCTTCATTTGTTTGCACACAAAATAGTGCAGTTCCAGAAATTCCTAAAGAACTAATAATAAACTAAAAATGAATAAAACACTGAAATGGTCTATAACCGCAGCTTTAGCTGGGTTTTTATTTGGATTTGATACTGTGGTAATATCTGGAGCAAATCAACCCATAAAAGAATTATGGGATACTACTCCCCTTTTTCATGGCACATTTATAATGTCAATGGCGTTATGGGGAACCGTATTTGGATCATTATTTGGAGGTTATCCAACAGAAAAATTTGGACGTAAAAAAACTTTAATATGGATTGGAATTCTTTATTTACTCTCGGCTTTAGGTTCTGCATTAGCTATAGATCCTTATACCTTTTCTTTAATGCGTTTTATTGGAGGAATTGGGGTAGGAATATCTTCTGTTGCAGTTCCTATCTATATCTCTGAGATATCAACTGCTGAAAATCGCGGAAAATTAGTTGCCCTTTATCAATTTAATATTGTTTTTGGAATTTTTTTAGCATTCTTTTCTAATTATTTATTAAGTGGATTTGATGGAGCTAATGACTGGCGTTGGATGCTAGGTATTGAGGCAATTCCAGCATTATTATACTCTATTTTAGTTATAAAAGTACCAAATAGTCCCAGGTGGTTAGTTATAGCTAAAAACAATGAAAAGGAAGCTTTAACTATTCTTAATTATACTTTGGATTTAAAATCCGCTCAGAATAAACTAAATGAAATTAAGGAATCTATTTCAAACACTGATTTTAATGAAAAACTGTTTCAATCAAAGTATACCAGGGTATTAACATTAGGTTTTTTAATCGCTTTTTTCAATCAATGGTCTGGAATAAATTTCGTTCTATATTATG
>Ga0310120_10003045_pt1 | contig 12052 bp, 12 predicted proteins | sample CB27_AW_983_MG_FD_203506 | JGI IMG/M metagenome (GOLD analysis project Ga0310120, IMG submission 203506) | Marine microbial communities from Western Arctic Ocean, Canada - CB27_AW_983 | ecosystem: Environmental > Aquatic > Marine > Oceanic | place: Canada: Western Arctic Ocean | collected... | reverse complement strand
ATCAGCCTCCGCGGCGCCCATGAACGATGATGATCGGGGTTTCCGCTGGAAGCGTCGACTCGACACCTTCGGGCAGGTCGAGATCGCGCACACGGATGGATTCATCGGCAGCAAGATTCTCGATATTGACGACCAATTTGCTGCTCAGATCACTCAACTTTCCTCGAACTGGCATGTGATGGTAAGCGATATCGAGAGTTCCACCGGCGCTGGTCCCCTTGGCGACACCGATCGTCTGGATATGGATGGTGGATTCCACCACATCGTCCATCTTGACCCTGGCCAGATCAGCATGAATGGCATGATCACCGAATGTGTCGTACTGCACTTCCTTGACAAGCCCCAGTTCGGAGTGCCCATCACAGTCGATCTGGAATAATCTGTGGCTATGCACCAGGGCCCCGTAAAAGGCCGTCGAATCGACAGCCAGCTTCGAATTGGCCTGCCCGTATCCATATACATTGACCGGCATCTGACCCGAGGCTCTCAGGTTCCTCGCGGAACGGCTCCCCTTGTCGGAGGAGTCTCTGACCTTGCCCTCCATCACGAACTTCTCCATCGTCTCGTCGCCTTTCAGCGTCCAGCGAGCCTGGACGGGTCACTTACAAGTTGTTTCGACCAATCGAAGCTGACTTGTGAATCTGTCGGATCGAGTTGGCGAAGGCCGGGGCACAGGACAACAGTGCTACCCTATCATCGAATATCTTTCCGTCCACGGGAATGGTATCGACAACCGCAAACTCCTTGGCAGGGCTGGCCTGCAGCCGCTCCACTGCAGGTCCACAGAACACAGGGTGTGTGCATGCGAGATATACCGATTTTGCGCCCTTCTGGAGGATCAGATCGGCGGCCTTGGTGATCGAGCCACCGGTGGCGATGACATCGTCAGCGATGATCGCGTGAAGTCCTGCGACTTCTCCGATGATGAAACCGATCTCGATCTCTTCTCCGCTCACTCGACGCTTATCGACGGTAGCCAACCGTGCTCCAAGCCCTCGGCTATACGCACGAGCCATCTTGATGGCTCCGACATCGGGACTCACCACGACCAGGTCGGTCATGTTCTTCTGAGCGTAGTGATCGATGATGATCGAACCGGCGTAGACATGATCTACCGGGATATCGAAAAAGCCCTGAATCTGCTCACAATGCAGATCCATTGTCACGACACGATCTGCACCTGAAGCGACGATCAAGTTGGCGACAAGTTTGGCGGTGATCGGAACCCGTGCGCCCTGTTCACGTCTATCTTGACGGGCATATCCAAAGTATGGAATCACTGCAGTGATTCGCGCAGCAGATGATCGTTTGACACAATCGATCATCACCAACAGTTCCATCAGGTTCTCATTGACGGGAGGGCAGGTGGATTGAACAACGAATACATCCTTACCCCGAACATCTTCTTCCAGGGTCACCGAGATCTCGCCATCCGGAAATCGAGTGACCTTGGCACTGCCACTATCGAGCCCCAACTCGGAACAGATTTTGTTCGCCAGGGCCCGGTTCGAGTTGCCACTGATGACCACCATGCGGTCTGAAAGTTTCTGGCTCATCGGATCTCTCTTTCATCATCACGAACATCGTCTGAAAGGTCCTGTTGCGATTTTCTCTCTCGTGCAGGAACACCCAGGACAGTCGTTCCTGGGTGGACATCCCTTCCGGGAGGAACCACCGCTCCTGCTGCCACCACGGCACCAGCACCGATGTTACCCGGAGCCACGATGACGGAACCACTGCCGATGAATGCGTTCTCACCGATGGTAGTCGGAGACTTCTTTACCCCATCGTAATTTGCCACCACAGCTCCAGCTCCGATATTGGCTCCCGACTCGACTCTTGTATCGCCGAGATAGGCGAGGTGCTTGGCTCGAACTCCATCTGCAAGCTCGCTCCTGTTGATTTCGACGAAATCACCCACCTTCACATCGTCACCGATCACGGTTCCGCCCCTGAGATGTGCAAAAGGGCCGATCTCACAACACTTTCCGACCCGGACGCCTCGCCGGATGATCGTCTGGGGATGGATCACGGTATCCTCGCCGATCGACACCTCGAATTCGACCCAGGTCGTGGTCGGGTCGACAATCGTCACGCCTTGTTCCAGAAACCGCTGCTGCAATCTGTCCTGAATAATTCTGGATACACGAGCCAGTCCTACTCGATCGTTGACCTGAAGGAACTGGTGGTCGACTCCGACCCCTATCGCATCGACGACCATCGATCTCTGAACCAGCACCTCGACCAGCCGGGTCAGGTAGCTCTCTCCTGCAGTGTCCTTGCCGGAGAGGTCCGCTGCCACCATCTCGTCGAGCACTGGTGTCACCATCTCTGCATCGAGCACGTACAGGCCCAGATTGACCTCGTCGATGGCGCGTTCAGTATCGGAGGCTTGTTCCTCTTCCACGATGGAGATGAAATCGCCCGTCTGATCGCGAACAATGCGCCCCATGCCGGTCGGAGCCGCCACTCGCGCGGTCGCCACTGAAAAAGCCGACGAGCTCTTCCCGTGGTCCGCTACGAATGAAGCCAGCAGTGTTGGATCCAGATCAGGCAGATCCCCGTTGACGACGAGAACCTGCGCACAAGCGGGAGGCTGCTGTCGAAGTGCAGCCAGCAATGCGTCGGCGGTTCCGCGTTGTTGTTGCTGAATCGCAATTCGAATGGAAGAGTCGCCAAGGCAGCCACGGACTTCATCGGCTCCATGGCCCAGGACCACTATCAGGTCAGCGGCACCAGCCTCGCGCACACGACCAGTGATCACCTCGATCATCGGAACACCAAGGATTTCATGGAGAACCTTGGGACGTCGAGACTTCATTCGCGACCCTCGTCCCGCAGCCAGCAAAATGGCGGAGAAATTGGGGTCCATCGAAGCAGTCCTGTCTTGCTGCACCCTCAACTGGTGATGGGTACAACTGTTGTAGCGATACACACTCCCATTGGTGGTCGTGACCAAGAATGGCTACCCGGCGAGGACTCGAACCTCGAATGACTGGACCAAAACCAGTTGTGTTGCCAATTACACCACCGGGTAGCAACAGTCCGTTCCTGGAACGAGGACTCCCCCTCTCATCGAAGCAGAGCCAGCTCGTCACTGTTTGATTCTAGCCTCGCACCGGATGGAGCGTCAATCGAGCCGGGGGGGTTTCAGGATAAAGCTCCGGATCATGCCGGATCATGCTGATTGGGTTCCAGCACGGGGATCAGCAATGCTGACCAGGATTCCCAGCCAGGATCATCGGCGCACAGTTGCGTCAAAGGTAGCCACAACCCCTGCATCCGGTCCGTCTCTCTGATCTCTGGCGGATGATCCAGTGTCGCTTCGATCGCCATCCCCAGGTGAACCCGTCCCACATCGGTCTCATCGTCATTGATCCAGCCGAGCAATCGAAACTGTCCCGGGGGGCGAAGCAGCCGCACCTCTTCCGCCAGTTCTCTCCTCATACCGCGCATCAGTAACGGTTCTGGACCCGCAGGCTCGGGATTGACATGACCACCGACTCCGATCGAGTTCCGATGATGCAGCCGGGACTCTCCCTGGCTCGATAGCCGCCGCAGGCGCAGCACCCGGTCCCGATGGCGCAGCACGAGGTAAGGAATCACCTGCTTCCAGTGCCGATCATCCTCGACCTGGTCTCGTGGACGAAACGATCCGTGGGGCTCCAGATCACGACAACGAGCCGCTAAATCCTCGTCATCCGCCCTGAATCCCTGGAACTCTCCGACCTGTTCCAGCATCGATGTGCGAGGAATCCCCCAGACCTGTTCGGTGGTGCTGGCTACCATTTCTGCCCCTACTCACTCTCCATCGGTGTGCATTGCAATATTCCCCGAAAATAGATCACACAAGCAGCCAGCACCAGATCCCCTCCACAGGAACTTCTTGGCGGGATATAATGCGGCCAAGGAGATCACCTCGATGCGAAGCCATCCGCCCCGGTATCCACGATCGTCATGGAAGTGGATCCTCGTGACGATTCTCGTGCTGCTGAACCCTCAGGGTTCGATACTCGAGGCTCAGTCCTCCAGTAGCAGTCTCGCACTCGAACCGACCAGCATAGACCTGGGCAGGGTCGGTCATGGCGGCAAGCGGTTGCTGGAGTTCCAGATCGTCAACATGACCAAGGAGCCGGTTCAGATCAGTTCGATTCGTCCCAGTTGTGGCTGTATCAAGATGCGCCCCCACGATGTCCGAACACCGCTGGGTCCAGGGGAGAGGCGTCAATTCCAGTTCGTCCTCAGTCTTGGACGGGGCTGGGGGGCCTTCTCCAAGAAGGTCGAGGTCCTGATCGGGAACTTGCCCGTGGTTCGGCTACCTGTACTGGCAAGCTTCCACCCGACGGTGAGGCCTTCGAGTCGCGATCTGGTGCTTTCGACCTCGACGGCCGGTCCCACTGCAGGGTCCTCGCAGATCCTCGAACTGACGCAGAGCGGAACGACCGCGCCCCCCACCATCGAGAAGTTGAAGAGCAGCGCTCCCCACTTCAAGGTGCGACTGCTCGATCCGAAGGGAAATCGAGCTCGCATCGAAGTGACCGCCACCGAGGGGATCGCAAGGGGGCGCTTCGTCGGTCAGATCGACGGAATTTGCAATGGACTGCCCTTCATCATGCCCATACGTGGACGTGCCTTCGGGCTGGTTGTTCACCAACCTCAGGCCTGGAACCTGAACCAGGTCAGTCAGAGCGGATTCGCCCAGAGCACCCTGAAGTTGCGAAGAGCGGATGGAAAAGCGCTGAAAGTGCTCGATTCGAGTCTCGAACTGACTCGAAGTCCGACCGGACTGGACATCTCCTTCGCGATGCAGTCGCTCGACGATGGAAGCGTGGAGATACGCGCATACATCGCTGATCCCTTCCCGACAACTGCTGGTGGTATCTATGGTAAATTGAATCTGACCCTCGATACCGGCGAGAGCGAACCGCTGGTGGTCGACCTACTCGGTGTGATTCGAATTCGGAGCAACAGATGACGATGGAAGCGCAGGAGATGGCGGACAGGATCGGTGGCGAACTCGAGGGCCAGCCGGACATCGTCCTCAACCGTGTTCAGCCCCCGGAATGCGCAGGAGATGGCGATCTGGCATGGATAGCCGATGACCGCCCGGTACCGGATGGGATCGCTGCTTCTGCTGTCATCGTCGGTGTCGAACGCTCTTCCGAAGAACTGGTCGATATCCCTGCCATCATCCGCCATGCCAATTCGAACAACGCATTTGCCAGAGCCATCTTGTTGTTGCACCCGGAACCTGATCCACCTTTTTCTGGAATCAGCGACAATGCACAGATCCATGCGGATGCCACCATCGAGGGAGATGTCTCCATCGCTCCTGGTGCGTTCATCGATGCTGCCGTGGAGATCTGTGCGGAGTCTGTGATTCATCCGGGCGTTGTGATCCTCGGCCCGTCGAGAATCGGTGCGGGCGTTGTGCTGCATTCCAATGTCGTCATCTATGCGGGTACGACCATCGGTGACGGCGCGACGATTCACGCAGGTAGCGTCATCGGAGGAGATGGTTTTGGTTACGCTTCCGGTGATGACGGAACTCGAAAGATCCCCCACCGCGGAGGCGTTGTGATCGGTCGCGATGTGGAGATCGGCTGCAACTGCGCCATCGATCGGGGCGCGCTCGAAGACACGACCATCGGAGAAGGATGCAAGATCGACAACCTGGTGCATATCGCTCACAACGTGGATGTGGGAGCCGGGTGCTTCTTCGCAGCTCAGGTCGGTATTGCAGGCTCTGCCACGATTGGAGAAGGCTGTGAGTTTGGTGGTCAAAGCGGAATGATCGGGCACATCGAGGTCGGAAACAGGACCCAGGTCGCGGCAAAATCTGCCATCATGCGAAGTTTCGACGGCCAGCAGATCCTCATGGGAATCCCCGCTGACGACGCTCGACATATGCGCAAGATCTTCGGAATCATGTCACAATTGCCTGAATTGAGAGAACGGATACGCGATCTGGAACAGCAATTGAAACAACTGACAGATTCATCGACATCCTCTTAATCTCTTGTGATCGACTGGCCTCCTCTCTATAAGTTGGAGGGTTCGCCAGGGAGTTACGGCATCGACACGATGGCAAGTAGCCCCTTGCCAATCCACAATAATGGGCCTGTAGCTCAGTTGGGAGAGCGCCGCGTTCGCAATGCGGAGGCCAGGGGTTCGATTCCCCTCAGGTCCACCAGAATATCCCAGGGGTGCCCGAACTCTGTTCGAGTGCCCCTTCTCTTTGTATCGACTTCAGCGCTCGATGTTGGCTCCAGGAGCCATGTCGCACCTTGTTGAGGGAACGACATGTGGGGATGCTGAACACTCGGAGGACGATGTCGCCATTTTCTCTGCCTGGTCTGTGCTGCAGTCATCTTCGGGTTACCGTGACCAGTTGTGTATTATGGCTGCTGGTGATCCTGTCCGGGTGTCACAGTTTGCCAGACCTCGTGGAGGATACGATGCTGGAAGTCTCAAACAGGCAGCGAGTGCTGGTGGTTCACGGCCTGTTTCGCACGCAGCGAGCGATGCGGCCCTTGCATCCGGCACTCAAGGATGCTGGCTTCGATGTGATCGAGTACCGCTATACGTCGACTCAACAGACGGTAGAAGCGCTGGCCACGGAGTTGCGGGATCACCTGGTGGAGCAGGTCGATCAGGAGCCGGGTGTGCCCCTCCATGTCGTCGGCCACAGTCTCGGTGCCGTGATCGCAGTCAAGGCCACCAGCCCGACGATTCCAGGCATCGGAAGGGTCGTTCAGATTTCTCCCCCCAATCGCGGCTCACCCGTAGCGAAGGCCTTCGAGGGGCTGGTGGGGCCCTGGATCGCCTCGCTCGAGGAACTCTCCAATCGCGACGGAGGCCCGATTCCGGTCGGGAGCGAGCCAGGAGCCCAAACCGGCGTGATTGCAGCGACCAGCGATGCTCTGGTACCGCTCAAGTCCACGAAACTGGAGGGAGCGATGGACAGGATCGTACTTCCAGGATCTCACACGTTCGTGTTCTGGAGGACGAGAACACAGCAGGAGATCATTCACTTCCTGATTCATGGTCGATTCTCGTCAGATGCGCCGCGCCCCGATTGATCTAACTGGCCACTGTCTCGTCTAACCTGTGCTCCAGTTCCTGTGCTGCTACCGGTGTCTCCAGGTTCTCGATGGCAAACAGGAACTGCTTCTGCTGGCCGCCATGTCGGTACCTCGGGTCGTAATGGTGCTCTAGCAGATAGATCGCCGCTTCGATGGCTTTACCATCTGTCAGTAATCCTTGCACCCGATCCACACCAGCGGTCCCCATCTTTTCGTAGCCGCGCAGTGTCTCGACCCTTTCGATCACCGGCTGCCAGCCCAGATCGGTCGAGTATTCATCGACCAGCATCCGTGCACGCCGTTCGAGTCCAGCAACCAGTTCGATCCTGGGAGCCTGATGCATCACTCTCCAGAGAGCATCCGGAACTTGCCGATCCCCGACCTTGCGACTCTCTGCCTCGATGAGGATCCAGGGGGACTCTCGATCCAGCCCATCGAGCGCAGCGGCCAGTTGGCTCTCGAAGTGCTTTTGGCTGGTCGGATTCAATCCGATGTCTCCCAGTACAGAAGATCGATGCCCTGCGTATTTTTCGAGATCGATGACACGGCCCGGATGCTGGGCTTCGATGTGCTGTAACAGCCGAGTCTTGCCGACCCCCGTGTAGCCATCGAGAACAAACAGGTTGTCCAGGGTACAGGTTGATAATTTTTCTCGGACCCCCTGCCGGAACGATCTGTATCCACCTGTCAATTGACGCGCCTCGATCCCTCGCTCGATCAGGAACTCGACCACATGTGCGGATCGATCGCCTCCACGTGCGCAGCAGATCACCGGATGGCTGCTGTCCCCGACCTGCTGTTTCAGGGCGAGGAAGAAGTTCTCGAGGCGAGTCGAGAGCCTCTGCACCGCCCATCGCTGGGCATTCTCCTGGCCCTCGTTGCGATAGATGGTTCCGGCTGTCCTTCGCTCCTCATCACCGAGCAGAGGAACATTGCACGATTCTGGAATATGATCGATTTCAAATTCCCCTGGCGACCTCACATCGATGATGGTGGCCGCGTCACTCACCTCGGTCAGGCAAACCGAAGGAACCGGCTCCCCGGTGGGCCGGAATTCGATAGGCCCGGATTCTAGAGGTCTGCGGGGCAATTGAGGCTCCTACCTGGGAAATTTGGGCCTTCCGGGCCAGAATACACCTTTTCCAGGCGACCTGTGGGTTTTCCCGGGGTTGTCATGAAGAAGCCGGAGCACCCACCGCATGGAAGTTGACGATGAAGAGTTAATGCGTCGCTTCCAGGGGGGAGATACCTCGGCGTTTGACATGCTCGTCGAACGGTACCTCGATGCAGTGGTTCGCCAGGCCAGACGGTATGTCCGGGATCTCGCAGGTGCAGAGGATGTCGCACAGGATGTTTTTTTTCGAGTCTGGAAATCAAGAGATCGTTTCCGCGAGGCCGTCTCTTTTCGCGGTTGGATTTCCAAGATGACGACCCGAATTGCACTCAACGAATTACGGACTCGTCATCGAAAACGCTGGAAGCCCCGCTCCTCTCTCTCGAGCAATCCTGATGCAGTGGTCGGAGTCGATTGGGTCGGAGGATCCGACAGAACCATCGACCCAGCCCAGGACCTGCTGAAGGTTGAGAGAATCGAAGCAGTTCAGGATGCCATCGAGCGACTACCAGAACCCGCTCGGCAGGCGATCCTGTTGCAGAACTTTGAAGGATGGTCCGTAACCCGTATTGCGGAAACTCTCGGGTTGACGGTTCCGGCGACAAAATCGGTGCTGTTCAGAGCAAGAAGGAAATTGCTTTCAGAACTGGCGAGTTTCATGAACGAGGGTCATCAAGATGAATCATGATTCAGCGGAACCCACCCCACTGCGATCCGCCACGGGGATCAGGAGGCCTGATGCACGAAGACGATCATGAAGTCAGCCAACCTCTTCAGTCGCTTCTTGATGAAGCGGCCAGTGCGGAGCCTCGGGTCAGTGTCGACTCCGTCGCTTTCCTGAGCCGGCTACAGCTTCGAATCCGCAGGCGCCGGAGGCACTGGAAAGCGGTCTCCGCGGCAGCCGCGGCACTGCTGGTGATCGCCCTGATCTGGCAGTCCTCCGCGCCCTCGGGAAATCCGGGGCCATCACCCGAAAACTCTCTTGTCATGAATCCCGGTCCCGAGTTGCTCAAGCAGCTGGATGTTCTCGAACTCCTCTCCGATTTCGATCCGAAGATGATCGCAGTTCTTGCTCCCTCCCACATCGACACCGTGGATGGGTTTGACATCGCTCTTGCCGAGTTGCCGCTCGAACTGCTGGTCAAGCCGGACGAGGAGGACCAATGAGATTCGCCACTCTGTCATTCTCTCTGATGATTCTCATCGTGACGACACTACCACTCACTGTATCGGGGCAGGCGCGCGAAGGGACAGCCACCGGGATCAGCGCGCGCCAGCGCTGGGATGCTCTTTCCGTCGAAAAACGCCATCAACTGGTGCGCATTCACAAGGCCTTGGATTCATTGCCCGAGAAGCAAAGGAACCAACTGATCAAGAGACTGCGGGAGTTGCCTCCGGAGGACTCCGGGAAACTGGTCCAGCGATTGCGTAAATTCATGAGTTCCTCTGCACAGCAGCGCAGCGATGTTCGGCGCAGGCGTACGGCTTTTCAACTGTGGGATTTCCAGCTGGAACCTGAGGGCAGAAAACGGTTCCGTTCGCTGCCTCCGAAAGAGCGTCATGCTTTTCTCGATCAACAGATTCGGGACCGGATGGATCAGATGGTCTCGAAGTTGTCTGATTCTGAACGCAAGCAGATCGAGAAGTTGCCAGAGGGCGGCCGACGAGAGATGTTACTGCGTCGAAAGTTGCATCAATCCCTTTCCCTATCCAGGGCTGCTCATCGTGTCATGCATCTGGCCAGGCATCTGGATCGAGACCAGATGAACCATTTCATCGAGACCGGATCCATCGAGACGGGTACTCACCCAGCTAGATCACGCCGCCTGGTCGAGGCGATCGACCAGCTCGATCGTGGCGAACTGGGCCAGATCCGCAAGTTGCTGCGTCGAGGCAGACAGGAGCGTATCAATCGACAGCAACGCCAGGGAGGTCGTGGGCCTGGATCTCAAAGGGTTCCACGCCCGGGCAGGGCTGACGGAGATCGCGGCGGCACCGACCAGAAGCCGCGTCTGCGGCCACAGGGGCCCCCTCACCGGGACCCTCCTGCAGGCCGAGGCAAACTGGATCGCCACCGTGACAAACTCGGGACGCCAGACTACCGATCCATCAAGGGATCTCCGGATGGGTCGCTCGATTCGGGCCATATCCTGGGCGCCCTGGATCACCTCGCATGAGCCTCTCGGGTCGAATGGGTCCCTGTACCTCAAACTGGCCCCATCGTGCCCTTGACCCCACATCTTCTCTTGCTAGGATTTTACACTCCTGACTGAACCCGAGAGGATCCCATGGCCAAGAGAAGCAAACCCGCTGCAAGAAAATCTCGTCGAGGTGGATCCAGCAAGAGGAGCACTCCGAAACTTGCCAGTGCGCCTGCGGCATCGGGCGGAATTCCCGTCGTTTGCAGCGAATGCTACTCTGACTTCTTATTCATCCATGCGACTTCGTCGACCACCGCGTCGTGCCCTGTCTGCATGCACAGCGGCCAGATTCCAGACTCCAGTGAAGTGGCCAGGATTGTCATGGCCAAGGCGAGTGAGAAGAAGGCGTTCATCTCGGCCACCATCCCCGGATTCCTCTTCATCGTGGTCGGGTTGTATTATCTCGTCCAGTTGAACTCCGCAGGCAGTCCTGAAACTCTGGGTGCGGCGATGAACTACTCTTTGCTGGGCGTAACGGTGCTGATGTTTTTGATCACCATCGTATTCGCCGCACGATACGAGAAGTGTCGTAGCGAGGTCTACTTCTAGCCAGCCCCCCCCCGGTCACCTCTCTATGAAAGTGCCGTGGTTTTCTTCAGCAAGTAGCCGCATCAGGATCGATGCCTTTGGATCCAGATGAAATCCAATGGTATGAATTTTCACCTTCCGGACAGCGTTTCGAGCTCGAACCGCCGCCAGGATCCCACCAGGTTCGACAATCTTGCCCATGGTAGGCGCACCATCACTGAGGAAGTAGATGGTATTGACCTCCGGATCGTCCAGTGCCGAGATCAAGGTGTCATAGACATTGGTCATACCCCGTGGCCCCAGATTTCGGACATAATCCATGGCGTCACTGCGGATCAGGTCATTCATCTCGACCAGGGCTGGTCTCCAGGGGGTGAAGGTGCTCTCGAAGGCGATGATGTTGAACTGTGTTCCGTCGGGAATCCCATCGAGGACCCTCAGCAACTCTCGACGAGCGACCTCGATCTTGGCCAGTTTCTCCCGCTTGTTTCCACCACCTTCAGCATCATCATCGACTCCGGTTCCTGCTCTGCCGATTCTGCCGCCAGGCAACTTCCTGGTGTTTACCTCGTATGGCTCTTCCATACTTCCAGAAATATCGACGATAAAGGTCACGAATCGGCTGATGACACGAAGACCGTAGTAGGTTCCGGTGGTGCTGTCGGAAGCTTCTGCTCGGATCCGTTCATACTCCTCGCGGGAGATGCCGCGGATGTCTGCATCCTCTCCCTCTCGATCCCACCACGATGTCCACGATACAGGACTGGGTCCGTAATCTTGACCGGTCAGCCAGATCAATGCATCGCAGATATCATCGAGGACCCTTCCCTCTTGCTTCGAGACCTGCTTGACGAGGGCAGAGACGACTTCTTTTCCGCCGATCTTGCGAAGCGCTAGAACTGCCGAGACCTGGACCTCGACGAATGGGTCCTTGAGCATCGGCAGCAACACCTTGACCACCTCGGGATCATGTGTATCTCCGAAGATGTCCACGGAACAGGCGCGGACCGTCCAGTGCTGGCTCTTGAGTGCCTTGTGGAAGGTACGGCTCTGATCTTCCGCTTCCAGTTGCTGCAACGCCTTGAGCACGGCACATTGCAACTTGGCGTCATTGACCCGAAACA
>Ga0310120_10003044_pt1 | contig 12054 bp, 10 predicted proteins | sample CB27_AW_983_MG_FD_203506 | JGI IMG/M metagenome (GOLD analysis project Ga0310120, IMG submission 203506) | Marine microbial communities from Western Arctic Ocean, Canada - CB27_AW_983 | ecosystem: Environmental > Aquatic > Marine > Oceanic | place: Canada: Western Arctic Ocean | collected... | reverse complement strand
CCGATCCGAAGAACTCGACGAATTTGGCAACGACTCCCTCGCGACGCAAGATTTCCGTCACCAGGAGCACGAGATCCGTGGCCGTGGCTCCCGGGGGCAGCGAGCCGGTGAGTTCCATCCCGACGACTTCCGGCATCAGCATATAGAGCGGCTGGCCGAGCATGACGGCTTCCGCTTCAATTCCGCCGACGCCCCAACCGACGACGCCCAGGCCGTTGATCATCGTCGTGTGACTGTCCGTACCGACCAAGGAGTCTGGGATCGCCACGGTGCCGTTCGCATCCTCGCGTAAAAACACGCCTTTAGCCAGGTATTCGAGATTGACCTGATGCACGATTCCCGTGTTCGGCGGCACAACGCGAAAATTATTAAAGGCTGTTTGGCCCCATCGCAAGAATTCATAACGCTCTTTGTTCCGCGTAAATTCCAGTTCGACGTTAAAGTCTAATGCGTCGGGCGAGTTGAACCGATCGACTTGAACCGAATGATCGATGACCAGATCGACCGGAATAAGCGGGTTGATCTTCTTTGGATCGCCTCCCAGCCGTTGCATGGCGCTACGCATGGCCGCCAGATCGACCACTGCGGGAACACCGGTAAAATCTTGGAGCACTACCCGCGCTGGCTTAAAGGGAATTTCCAAGCGCGCCGGAGCCGCGGCATTCCACGCGGCAAGATTCTTCACATCGTCTTCGGTTATGGTGAACCCATCACAGTTGCGTAGTACCGATTCGAGCAATATGCGAATGGAGTATGGCAGACGAGAAACGTTACCCAGCCCCAAGTCTTGCAGCCGTGACAAGCGATAGATGCTTGCTTTGCCGGCACCTGTTTCGAAGGTGTGTCGGGCCTCGAATGGATTCGTTTGGAGGGAGTTGTTTGCCATCGTTTCGTATCCCGTCGTACCAATCGCCGCGATGCCAAGTTGTTACCAGAAGAGACGCATTTTATCGGAATCCGCCGATCTTGTCGTGGGGGGATTCGGATGACATGCCGGTTCTCGCCTAGATTGGCACGGAGGAATTTGGACCCGCCCTGAGCATGTGGTTGAAGCAAACGCGACAGCCGATTTGTGCCGATCTCAACGATGCGAGCGACTTATATGGGCAGCAACGAAATGCTCACATGCACGAGCCGATCTTCCAGCAACACGGCTTCTTCGTCGTTGTGCTCGAAGGTTACGTTGACGAACTCTAAGCCACGCGCATAGGCAATGGAATATCCCTGGCCGACGATAACCGACGGCACCGTGGTCTGCGAAAAACCCCACTGAGAGTTCGCCAAAGCCGACTTGATTCCACCCACAATGATATTTGTTATTTCGCCAGCGCCGTCGACCACCTGGGATGTCAGTTCACCGAACGATTCCTGCAACAACCCCTCAACCGCGTGAATCGCTCAGGCATATTGATGGTAATGAATCCGGAGACTTTCCCATGTACACCGATCAGTCCGGTGATTTTACCGCTGTCGCGTGACGGAACGGTAGAAACGCCCACGTTGCGGGCTGAGGTTCCGCACATCGTCAGTGCGATCTCGAAGGAATCGTGAATCGCCTTGACCAAGGTGACGTTAGCAACGATACCCAATACGGTTGTCTCGTCAACGGCTGTCGACATGATGATTGCCCCTCCTGTTCACGCTGTCTTGGGTAGCGATTTGTAAGGCGAGCGGCAGTTTGAAGTTTACCTGGTAGGATGGGCACCCTGCCCGTCGGGTCCTGATCGACGGGCAGGGTGCCCATCCTACCGGTAAGGAAGTTTCCGCCGCTCGCCTAAGTATCGGTTAGAGGGCTCTGATCCGTGGCGTCGTAGCAGCGGGAATGGAAAGAATGACCGGTTTTTCCACCTAGCGTGGCTTCACGGTCGCGCTAACCGATACGATCCTTACCCCGGCGATCTACCGACCCAGGGTTCCACGGTGAGCCGGCTACGATCGTCGCTGGTGTCGGGGGTCGATCAACTCGTAGCGGCGAATCTTCCGATCGAGCGTCGAGCGTTCGATGCCGAGCAAGCCGGAGGTTTGGCTTTTGTTCCAGCCCGTTGAGCTGAGCGTGGCCAATATGTGTCGTCGCTCCATGTCAGATAACGACGTCGGCTCGAAACGTTGCATTGCAAGTTGGTCTTCGCTCTGGGAGTCACCTGTCGTGGTTAAGTTGGTAAGCGTAAGATCCTCGCGGTCAATCAGATTGCCGTGCGTAAGTGCAACCGCGCGTTCAATCACGTTTTTCAGCTCACGAACATTCCCTGGCCAGCGATAACGAAGTAACGCTTCCATCGCTCGGGGTGTGAAACCTTGAATGTTCCGACCGGTTTCCCCCGTGAAGCGAGCTAAAAAATACTCAGCCAGTTCGGAGATGTCTTCCGAACGTTTTCGCAAAGCGGGGACAAATATTTCCAGCACGTGGAGCCGAAAAAACAGATCACGGCGGAAGCGACCTTCGGTCACGTCCTTTTCGAGGTCCCGATTGGTCGAGGCAATGACACGAACGTCAACCTTAATGGACTTGCTTCCACCGACGCGCTCGAACGGATGGCCTTCCAACACACGCAGGAACTTGGCCTGAATCGACGGACTCATTTCGCCGATTTCGTCTAGCATTAAGGTGCCTTGATCTGCCGCCTCAAATTTTCCAATTTGTCGTTCGGTCGCACCGGTGAATGCGCCCCGTTCATGGCCGAACAGTTCGCTTTCGAGCAGCGATTCGGTAATCGCTGCGCAGTTCAAGCAAACAAATGAATTTTTGTTTCTGGGACTAGAAAAGTGAACGGCAATCGCGACAAGTTCTTTGCCCACGCCGCTTTCGCCGCGAATCAACACTGTGGCTCGGCTGGGTGCGGCGCGCGAGATTTCTTCAGCGACGCGGCGCATCACGGGGCTGCTACCGACGATTTCGCTTTGCACACCGAGTCGTTCTCGAAGCTGAATGTTCTCGTCTCGCACGACGAGAAGGTTTTCAGCAAGTTCGCGCTGGCGACTCAAATTTTCCAGCGCTACGGCAACAGTGTCCGCCGTAGCCAGCGCGAATTCCAGGTCATCAGGATCGGGCACACGATCCGCATCGGTCGAATAAAGATGTAGGAATCCCAGCACCGAACCATTTTGGCGGATCGGTGCGACCATGACACTCGTCGTATGGATTACGCCCTTACTGTCCCGGCTCGCTAAGGTACTATCGTCCATAACGTCGCGCGCCAGAACTGCCTGGCCCTCGCGCATGACGGTTGTCGCCATAAAGGCCGAGAGCTGATGGTATGGATAATCGGTGTTACTGCGTGCCGCAATGATATCCAACCCATCGGCCGCGCTTTCAGCATTGCCTTTGGTCAGCAGCATCGCACCCGCGTCGATCGGTGTGCTTTCGAAAAGGCCCTCTAAAGCCAATTTGGCCAATGAAGCGACGTCCGGTGATTTGGCAAGTTCAAAAGCCAATCGACACAGCTTGGCCGCGCCGCGGCCAAGCTTGGGTATTCCCGAATCATCGTCGTCCGGAGGAGGTTGAAGAAATCGACTGTGATCCTTCCGGTGGGTAATCGTCGTCGGTTCGTACGCCGCGAGAACGTCGGAACCACCAACGTCGACTGATACTGTGTCGTCCTCGGTCTTGTCCGGCGTCTCGACAATAGAGCTCGAATCGGGAAATGCTTTTGACAGGTCGTGAACAAATGCCAAATGGGAATTGCCAATCCGCAACACGTTGCCCGGCTGAAGCTGATAATCCGCCTCAACACGTTGGTCGCCGACGATTGTCCCGTTACGACTCTTCAGATCGCGCAAGGTCCAATGGCCGGCGGCATGGAAAATCTCCGCATGGTTGCGGCTACACCGTTCGTCCTTGACGATAATTTGGTTGGTGGGAGCACGGCCGATGGTCACCGACTCGCCGGGAACGAGCCGGAAGACGTCGGTCCATTTGGACCCTTCCCGAATGACCAAATAGGCAACCATGGTTTTAGCTGGGGACGATGTTAGCTGGGGACAGCGGAAATCGCTCCGCTCCAAAAAAACGTAACCCGATGCGTACAAACGGACTATGCCATCTGCTAAGAAATGGCTGCGTCCCTTTCGCCATATTATCACTGACGGTAGGGTGGAGATTAGTCAGGACAATTATACCACGTTAGAGGGGTCTATATGGGTCTGGGGAGTAAATAAGGCTCGATAGGGCGAATCGTATGACGATGGGCGGTTTGCGTGATAGGGCACCGATCAGGATAGGATCGACTTGCTTGGCTTCGTTGCATTGACTCCATTTTGCAATTATCCTCAATAGTAGTAGCGGTCGGGTCAAGAAAACGCGATATCCGGCATAACGTGTTTATCAGCCGTGTTTTATGACTCGTGGTTACTTCTTATGCCCGGGCACCGCCGATGAAAATCTGGGTCTAGGGGTTATGAAGTAACGTGACGGCTTTCATGCCATTAACGTCGGAAAAACCATGCAACCGTTGACCTCTAAGTTCGTGCAACTCGCACCAGCCCAGCAAGCGGTCCAGAGGAGAGACAAAATGTTCCAGCGAAATTGTCCAGTGCAACATGGTGGACTGTCGATTTTTAGTCCACTATTTGTATTAGCCCTGTTCACCGTGATCATGCAGCCGTGCGGAGCCCAGGACGGCGGCGTTACCATCATCGATACCGGAGGGGGGATACGAAGTAATAACGTCGGTGGTGTTTCGATTTCGGCCGATGGTGTGGTATCGCAACCGATTCTGGTCGACGCACGTCGGTTCCAAGAGCAGCGACAACGAGCCTTGCAACCGATCTCGGATGATCTAGCAAAGTTCACCTCGCAGCGAAGAGTGTCTCTGCGCCGTCTCGAACAGGCGATCACCAAGCATCGTAGCGAGCAGGTCGCGCCGCTCGCAGATGAGATCCGGTATTTGGCCGGTTTACAGCGAATTCGATATGTCTTTGTCTATCCCGACCAGCGAGACATCGTCCTGGTGGGGCCGGCCGAAGGGTGGAAAGTTGACCAACTAGGTAATGTTGTCGGATTGACGACCGAACGACCTGTGTTGCAACTCGATGACCTGATGGTAGCGCTGCGTACTGCCGGCGCTTCGAACGGCGGCACTGGCATCAGTTGTTCCATCGATCCGACACAAGAGGGACTGCAAAGACTACACATCATGGTCTCTCGGATGAAAACCATTGGCCAGCCGGAAGCAACGATGCGACGTATCGAGGAGGCCATGGGACCGCAGGTGATTACGGTCACCGGTGTTCCGGCAGACTCCCACTTCGCCCGGGTAATGGTCGCCGCGGATGTTCGCATGAAACGGCTGGCCATGAATTTCGAGGAATCTCCGGTTCCCGGCATGCCCAGTTTTCTGGAACTCATGAGGGCGGGAGGCACCGGCATGCAGAACATGCTGCCTCGATGGTGGCTCGCACCCGATTATGATCCGCTGTTGACCGATGCGGATCGCCTGTCGTGGGAGATTCGCGGATCGGGCGTCCAATGCATGACCAAAACAGACTTCCTGACTGAAAATGGTACGCCCCAGCGTGGTGTCGATCGAGGGAGCAAAGCGGCGCGGCATTGGGCCGAGACGTTGACCGCCAAGTACGAGGAGCTGGCCAACCGAGACTCGGTCTTTGCTCAGTTGCGAAACATCATGGATCTGGCGGTTGTCGCGGCGCTGCTTGAGAAGGAAGGGCTTCTACAACGCGCGGGTCTCGAATTACCGCAGATGATGTCCGAGGGGGCAACCGAAATTTTCAACACACCGCGACAGGTTGCATCGCAGGTCAGCTTCATCAAACGGGGACGCAACTGGCTGATCAGCGCTTCGGGCGGTGTCCAGATCTTCCCATGGGAAGTCGCCGACCGTAGCGAAACATCCGAGACGCTGTCGCCGATTCGCGCGAAAGCACTCGTTCTCACTGAAAACTGGTGGGCCGACTGATTGTTGAATTACTGGTTCCCGAGCGGAGCATGGCATCACTGCGTGTTCAACAGGTCCAGCAGCGCTGTGTCCCAGTCAGAATCGGCGTCGTCGCTACTCGCGTAGTCCGTTTGCGACCGGGCCAGTAGATCGAACGAGGCATCGCGGCGGTTGCTAAGCAGTTCGGCGTTGCGGTGCGTAACAAGCAGCAGGTCGTCCTCGGTCGACGTGAATATAGCGTCTGTGAGCGAGGTGTCGGTCAGGCTTGCCTCATCGGACGTCGCCATATTGGCCGACGACGGCGTAGCCTTGGCACTGCTCTGGGCGCTTGCCGAGCCACTGCCAAACGATGCCGTGCCAAACGATGCCACAAACACCGGGAGGTCGCCCAGATCAAACGTGCCGCTCGCGTCGACGTCACCCAGTTGATCGGCGTCGAGGTGCGGATAGGCCGCCGCATAGGCTGACGGATTGACCAACGCCATAACAAACAGACTCACATCGGCCAGATTCACCATGCCGTCGCCGCTCATGTCGCCCATGAGCAGCGGCGTGCTCACAGGCATCAGCGCGCTGCTGGATCCTCCGATGAACTCGACAACCAACCGCGGCGGAGTCGTGCCCCCGGCCGAAAAGTAGCCGACGCCGTCGATGCCCGTTGAAACCACGGCCCAGCCGAGATTAGAGGCCGGATCGCCGAGCCACGTGGTCAGGCTCGCCGTGACGTCGATGGTCAACAGACCTGCGTTGACAAAACCGGTGATCGCAACGAGCACAGCGACCGCATCGGCGGCAACGGGCAGGAAACTGTTCCAAGTGTCGGTGTCGGTCCAGGCTCGCAACATGCGATGCAACTGTATGACGTCGCCCGGATCGGTAACTTGCAATTCCAGCGATGCGGACTCGACGTGTCAGGGCTCTTCAGAACGCCTATCAGAAACACAGAAACCTTACGAAATCTCTAGCTCCTGTTCTCCGCTTCTTAATGATCTTAAAGACCCACTTAGCCTCCTACTCTATTCAGTCAACATCGTATTTACAAACTTTTTATACCGCTTAGACTGCACAGAACATATATTATTTTTCTTCGCGGTTAAAAAACTCAAGCTTTGCAAACACTCCATCTTTACTAATCCACCTCAGTTGTGGCCCAATCGCCTGAATTATCCTTCCGGCGATGGACTCGTTTGAAGGGGACAGATCAGTCGGATTCAGCAACTCGTCTCGAAAGCGGAAGTCTCGAAACCAGGATCACGGAGGTTAACGATCCGCGTTGCCGGCAGTTCAGCCGTGAGTTGCTCGAAGAATCGATCGACGTAATCGGCGGCGGCCAGATCGCGCCAGGAATTCGCTGGCGGTGCCGTCGACTTGAGGAGGACCAATTCCTCTGCACCCAGCACGATCGCCAGGCGGGCAGCGATCGAATCGCTCGTGACATCCCAGCTTTCCGGCAAACGGATGCCTGGTGCCCGCGGTTCGTCTTCTCGCAAGAAGGACTGGCAATCGAAGACCGTCTGTCCAGGCCGGGTTAAACGTTCGCACAGATTTCCCAAGTCGGTGATTAGTCGGGCGTCAGTAACCTGCCCGGCGAGCAGTTTGGCCGTGGTGCTCATGGCCTGCACGCAGAGCCAATGAGCCGTCTCGTCACCAATAGGAGCTTCCCTATCGACTTGGCGAATCGTGTCGGCCCATTTGCCACCGCCTGCGACTAGGACGTAGTGTCTTGCATCGTGCTTCTGCCGATCAGCATCCAGAGAGCGATGTAGCTCATTGGGCAGCAGCTCGTAGTCCAGCAGACTTCCGCCAACTTTGACCACGCAAACAGCCGGACGGTTCATGGTTGTTTGCCCTCACGGGCGAGAACGGCCAAAGCGTGCGCCGCGGCCGCTTGGCTCACCGAGCGCCCGAGGACTTCCCGCAGCAAGACAACTTGTGCCTCCAGCGGAATGTGCTCGATCAGCTTGCGGGCCAGAAACTCGCCTCGACCGCTGACCACTACCGTGTGCGGAACGTCCGGAAGGTTGGTAAACACCTGATGGGCCGCCTTCTCGAGGAGTACCAACTGGGCTTGCTCGACCGCCTCTGCCGCCACCATTGCATCGTGCTCGTCGAACATTTGGCGATCCGCACAGATACAACGTGCCAAGCGGTCGCGGGCAGCCACCTTGGTCAAGGGACGTCCATCGGCAGTTTCCTTATTGTTTGCATCTTCAGGCAACTCGCCCAGCATGACATACGCATCCTGGGTAGTCGCAAAAAGTTCGTGCGAGACCGGGCATCGATTACCCCGCCACTCGAAGGCATCCACGACGGCACAAATCGGGCTGCGCTCGACGCCCGTGTAAACCAGTTCGCCACATACCAGGCGTTCAGGGTCTACTACCGCGTGCTGCGTGGGTCGCAGGCGGGTTAGCGGCACAATATCCGTTGTGGTCGAGCCGATGTCGATCAGCAGGCCGACCTCGCCCGGCACATAACGACAGGAAAAAGCGGCCAGTGCGTGCCAGTTGCTGGCCGCCGTCTTGAGCGGCTCGCGAAGGGCAACCTCGGGTATCACAAGTCGCCCATCGTTCAGATAGACGCGTATCGGTCGTCCGCCGGCTGCCTGAGAAACGGCGTTCAGAATGTCTGCCACACCACTGGCCTTGGTCGCATAGCAATCGGCCAGCTCGCCGGTGATCGTGATGGCCAGATGTTCCGCCGCCGGTGACTCGGCGATCACCTGCCGCAGCGCGGTGGGGAGCTGCTCCGGCTGTCGCCATAGCGGAAAATAGGTGCTCGATGCAAATCCTAGCCCGTTGGCCGCCTTGAGATTTGCACCGCCAATGTCCAGAGCAAGCCACGTCATAAATGTCTCTCTCGTTCCTAAGCTCTGCTTGGGAACGCATTTACTGGAAGCTCCGCTTCAAAGTGCTTCGTTGGTTCTTGCCGCTTGGATACGGTTGCGAAGCAGAGCTTCGAGGATGTTAGCCCCCAAGCGGAGCTTGGGAACCAGTAACGCTTACACCCGTGGCATCAAATTGTAGCGGTTTGTCACGAAACGACAACGAGATCTGACGTCCCACAGCCACATCGAGCATGGCAGCGGCCAAGTTCTCATTCGCGGCCATGCGGAGCCCGACATACGACGTCGTCAGGCGTGAATTGATTTCGATCACGACGTCGTGATTGCCGCCCTCAGCTTCGCCGAGAATTAGATCGATGCCAATGTAGCCGAATGGGTCGTGCAAGGAATCGATGGCACGCGTGGCCAGCGACCGGGCCCGTTCGGCCAGCGCGGGCTCGAGCGGTAACGATCCGCCCAGGTAGCGGAACCGGCCATCTTCGGAGAGGTGCTGGCGACAGGCAGGCAGAATAACGTGTCCGCCCGGACCGCATAGCACCGCCACGCTGGCCGCCGTGCCCGGACAGAATCGCTCGAGAAGACGCGGTTGATCTGACGGGCTAATTGCCTCGGCAGCAGAATGAATCAGCTCCACATTCTGCGAACCGGCCCCCTGTGAACCGGCGCCATCGACCGGCTTGAGGACCGCCGGATACGGAAAATCAACCGGCAGCGGCTCATGTTCGACCACCAAACGTGATGCCGGGACAGGCACGACCGCAGCGGCCAAATGCTGGCCCGTACGTTGCTTGTCGGCGGTGAGCGCCACCAGATCGGGACCCGGACCAAGCAGCCGACCACCGACATCGCGAACCCAGACGGTTCTTGTATGGAGATGACCATCGAATTCGGGCGCGATGACGACGGTCCAGTCGGCCTCAGCGGCGAGACGACGAAAGATTGCTCGTTCGTTTTCCGCGTTGCTAACTTCGTAAAACTCTGTAGGGAACGCCCTCTGTGGCGTTCCAAGCGTAACGGCAAGCCCGGAATGGCACGGAGGCACATTCCCTATAGGTAAATCTAAGGCCAGCAGCCGGCGGTCCCACATCGCGGAAACGGTGCAGCCTTCGATCTGGCTCAGGCCATCAACGAGCGCGGAGACCATCGCCTGGCCCTCGGCTAATAGCGAAGAGGGCGGCAAGCTATCAGTTCCCAGAAAGCCGCCGCCGGTGACAAATTCGTAGACGAAGATGCGCACGTCTATTCACCCACGCTCCTTACGCCCGCGGCTCGCCCTTTAGAAAATGCCCAGTTGGTCTTTGGCGTCTTCGGTCATGCGGTCGGGCGTCCAGGGGGGAGTCATCACGAGCTTGATTTCGACGTCACCAACGCCCTCTAAACGCGAACAGACGTCCTTCGAATTTCCCAGCAGTTGTGGACCGGCCGGGCAAGCCGGGCTGGTCATCGTCATCTCGACCGTGATGTTCGATTTGTCGTCGACTTCGTTGGTCTTGATTGTATAGATCAAGCCCAGGTCGACAATATTGACGAACAGCTCGGGGTCGATAACCTGCTTCAATGCCGCGCGGACGGTGTCTTCAGCGATTGCTGCCATAGCTAAGCTCCAGACAGTTTAATAAATACCTGCTCACCCTCGACCTTGACCTCATGCACCGCGGTCGGTCGTGTCGCCGGCATGGTCAGGGCCGCGCCGGTGCGAATGTCAAACTTAGCACCATGCCGAGGACACGCGATCGCACCGCTTGCGACCGGCCCCTCGCTCAGCGGGCCGCCATCGTGAGTGCAGACATCATCCAACACGTAAAACGCTCCTGCGGCATGAATCAGAACGAGCAGCCGCTCCTCGACTTCCACGAGAAGTGACCCAGGGTCAGGCACGTCCGACGTGCTGGCAACGGCAACGAAATCACTCATACAATACTGTTCCACGTTCTTAAAAGCACTCCGGCTGCTGACATGTCACCCCAGATCTTGCAGCTGCTTCTTTCAGCAGCCGGGGTGCTAAACCGGAGCGCGAAACCTAATCAAACTCACGGATGCGCCGACCAATCGCCTCGCCTAGCGCTTCGCGAACACTCTGAATCGCAATCCGGTCAAAAACCTGTCGGAAAAAACCAGTGACCACCATGCGAACCGCTTCGCGACGCGTGAAGCCCCGCGCGCGGGCGTAAAAAATCTGTTCTTCGTCAACACGACCGCTCGTCGCGCCGTGCGTACAGCGGACGTCGTCCGCTTCGATCTCCAAGCCGGGAATCGAATCGGCCCGGGCGTCGGGGGACAAGATCAGGTTATCGTTTCTTTGGTATCCGTCCGTTTTTTGTGCGACCGGATCGACCTTAATCATGCCCCGCCAGACCGTTCGTGATTGGTCCTGCAACGCGGTTTTGTAGAGCAGATCGCTCGTGCAATCCGGGGCTTCGTGGTGCTGGAGCGTATGGTAGGAAAGATGCTGTCGACCTTCGGTGAACATGACTCCGTTGACTTGTGCCCGGGCTCCGCGGCCGACCAGAGACGCGTGCTGATTGACTTTCGCCAACCGGCTTCCCAGCGCACCGATCGTCCACTGCAACTCTCCTTCACTCTCAACAATCGCTCTTTGATGTGCAAAATGCCAGACACCGGTACTCCAGTTCTGCAAATTGACATACCGTAGCCGGGCGTGAGGGCCGACAATGATCTCAATCGCGCCGCAATGCAGGCCGTCGCTTTCCGGTTCGGTGCTCTGCGTTTCACACAGCAGCGTTGCTTCGGCGCCCTCTTCTAAGATCACCATGGTACGTCCCAGATCGACCGAGCCGGCGCTCATCGCTGAGAGTGCGTGCAACGGTTGATCGATCGAGACGCCGCGCGGCACGTACAGCAGGGTCCCGCCCGACCACCAGGCCGATTGCAGCGCGGAAAACTTGTCGGTGTTCGGGTCGACGACCTGTCGCAAGAAACAGGGCTTGAGCAGGTCCGTGTGTTCAACGAGCAAGCGGTCCAAACTGCCAAATAAAACGCCTTGGCGAGACCATTCCTCTTCCAATTCAGCAGTCCGCGGATGGCTGTCCAAAGAGGTCGTATGACCGGCCAGTTCAACACCCTGCGTCAAGAGCGGCTGGAGTGGAACCGGGGCGGAAGTTTCGGACGAAACACCGTACCGGTCGAAACGAAACAGCCGGATATCGGTACGCATCCATTCTTCATCGCGATGATTGGGCAGTTGCAACTGGGAAAACCGCAACCACGCTGCGCGTCGTGCGTCAGAAACCCAATCGGGCTCGTCGCGGCTAGCAAGAAACGTATCGAACGACTCTTGCGTGAACGGGGCGGCGGTCA
>Ga0310120_10003043_pt1 | contig 12055 bp, 10 predicted proteins | sample CB27_AW_983_MG_FD_203506 | JGI IMG/M metagenome (GOLD analysis project Ga0310120, IMG submission 203506) | Marine microbial communities from Western Arctic Ocean, Canada - CB27_AW_983 | ecosystem: Environmental > Aquatic > Marine > Oceanic | place: Canada: Western Arctic Ocean | collected... | reverse complement strand
CCAGAATCAGGAAGTGTTACTGACTCTGTCTCAGGCGATTCAGAACGCACTCGCGCAACGACCTCAATTACTGCGGGTCGAAGAGGAAATCAAGGCGGCTGAAGCCCGGTTGAAGCAGGCCCGCTCGGGCTACTTCCCTCAGATCGGGTTTGGAGGAATTGCCAAGCAGGGCCTCTCCGGTGCGGGAAGCGCTTTTGGCCTCGAGGGGCTGGCTTCCTCGCCCTTTCCCCGCGATCTGGCTGCTTCGATCAACGTCTCCTACGATCTGTTCGATTTCGGCCGCAGGAAGCACAGAACCGCGGCCCACCGCTTGAGAGTGTCAGCTCTCAAAGAGTCCAGAAGATCGGATCGGTCGAGGGTTGTGCTTCAGGTCAAAAGGGCATACTACGCTGTCTTGGAGGCCAGGAAGCGCATTGAGCTAGGCAGCCAGACCGTCAGAGAGCGCGAACTGACGGTGAAGCAGAGTTCGGCCTTTTATCGTGCCCAACTCAAGTCCAAGCTGGATGTGAGTCTGGCCCAGGTCGAGCTATCGCGGGCTCGTCTCGGCGTGGTCCAGGCCGAAAGTGCCTACAGTCAGGCGCTGGTTGGGCTGAATCGTTCCATGGGGGCCCCGTATTCTGGAGTCTATGCCCTGGAGGAGCCGGGTGCGGTAGTCCAACCGCCAGGCAGCCTGCCGAGTCTTGTCCAAGGGGGCCTCGCAGATCGACCCGAACTCAAGAGCCTGGATGCCGAGATTGCAGCTTATGAAGAATGGCTGAAGAAGGCCGAGAGCGAAAAAAAGGGCAAGATCCTGGCAGCGTTCAGCGGAGGAATCACCCGGTTTGCCGAGCTGACAGCGGGTAGGTTACTGTTCGGGGGGATTGGCATCAGGCTGCCCATCTACACCGGGGGCCGTCTGGAAGGCCAGATCGAGGAAGCCAGACACACCCTGAAATCCTCGCTAGCACGTCGGCAGATTCTGAGCCGGGACATCGAAGAGGAAGTCGCAAGAGCGCACAGTCGTCTCACGACAGCTCGCTATGCAATCGAGCCCAACCAGGACATTGTCGCTCAGGCCCAGCAAACTCTCGAGCTCGCCAGGCTGCGCTATAAGGCCCAGTTGGGAGACTTTGTGGAACTCGCCAGAGCTGAGACAGCTCTTTCGTCGGCCGAGACCGAGTACGCGAGGGCCCTCTATGATTACAAGTTGAGTGAAGCGGAACTGCTCTATGCCACGGGCTCGATACATCATTAGGTGCCGCGGAAATTCGAGAAAGAAACTTCAATTGCCTCAGCATGATCATCGCTAGCAACCCTGACAGTCACGACTCTGCCAACTGGCGAAGGCTGCTTCGTTTCCTCGTGGGTGAAGTTTCAGGTCAGTCCCGCCCCTGCTACGCTGCCCTATTCGAGAGCGAAACTGCCCGAGCCATGGAAGCCTGAAGCGCGAGCGAGGGGCTTGGCGAACACCCCGAATCCTCCCGGCTTGGCTGCTTGCCGCGCGTCAGGCCCTTTCGTTTCCCCATTGCGCTGCCCTCCAACCCCTCGCTCGCGCTTCAGGCTTCCTTACGTTTCGCATTATTGGGCGACCTGGAGGTGCGAGTTCCGAATGAAGTTTCAGCTCAGTCCCGCCCCCGCTACGCTGCCCCATTCGAGGACGAAACTTCGGTTACGTCTGCCGTGATTGTCGCTACCGCCAATGACAGAGCCGTGACTGCAAGGGAGCGGTCCCGATCACCGATCGGGAAATGCCACAAAAGGGGATGTAATCGGCCACCATCTGTTGGGTCGGTTGTTTCCGGCATCCGTATGCCGGGACCGCTCCTTCGCAGCCACGGCTCTGTCATTGGCGACTCTTGGATGATCTCCTACCAAATGAAGTTTCAGCTTAGTCCGCCCCCAGGAAGCGCTGGCCCCATTCGAGAAAGAAACTTCTCCTGATTTCAGGAGGCATCGCCTACGCCAAAGGCGTTACTGCGTGTAGCCCAGGGTTGCAATGCGAAGCGAGCTACCCTGGCTTCAAGTCGCCTGCCTCTTCTACGCTGAAGCGTTATTGCCAACGCGTTTCCGGTCGGCAATAACCCCTTCGGGGTAGCGCATTTTCTGGAACGACCTTGACCCAGGGTAGCTCGCTTCGCTCCGCATCGCCAATCCGGGGCTACCCGCACTAACGCCTTCGGCGCAGGACAGGTCCCGTTCACCACGCTGTTCGGAGGACAGGAGACGTGCGACGTATTCTTGAAGTTTCAGCTCGAACCCCAAAGCCGGCCTAACTTGAGAAAGAAGACCGCGACTCACCTTGGTGTGGCATCCGGGAGGCCGCCGTCGACAGGAATCGTAGCCCCCGTCGTCGGGGTCTGTCGGGTGGCCAGAAAGAGGACGGCTTTTGCCACATGAGTAGCCGTGATCTTGGCACGGAGCAAGTTCCGGCCACGGTAGTATTCCTCCAGCCCCTCCTGGTCCAGCCCTCGGACCCGCATTCGATCCGGGCCTACTGTGGCCCAAAGACCAGATTTCCGAGTCCCCTCCGAGAAAACGGCGTCGGGCGCTACCATGTTCACTCTCACCCCTATCTCTGCCAGTTCGAGACTCGCAATCCGCGCCAGTTGGTGAGCGGCCGCCTTGGTGGCGCTGTAGGCTCCAAAACTGGCGCCCGGAGCGAAGACGTTCTTGGTCGAAACGAGCACGATATCGCCCCCGGTACCCTGGATCCGGAAGTGACGCGCCGCTGCAGAGAGGCTATTCAAGGTGCCCTCGACGTTGACTCGCTGCAGTCGACGGAAGGCCTCCGTCTCCATCTCTTCCAAGGAGGAGACCAGGGCAATACCGGCATTGACAATCACCAGATCAACCCCACCCCATACAGCAGTGGCCGCATCGAAGGCAGAGCGCACCGAGTCCGGATCGGTGACGTCAAGCGGGGCAGCCAGGACACGTTCCCCAAATTCAGAACCTAAATCCCTTTCCAGAGCGTCGAGAGCTTCGCCTGGTAAGTCGGTGAGTACCACATGGCACCCCTGGATCAGAAGCTGACGACTGATCCCTGAACCGATGGCCCCGGCGGCTCCGGTCACGAGGCCGACTTGACGTCGCAGCGGCAGGGCGTCTGAGGTGTCCAACTTGTAGTGCTGGAGGCCGCGGTACTCCATCCCGAAGAGATCGGATTCACTGAGCCCTTCGTAGCTTCCCAGGGAGGCAATCTGAGCCTTGACCCTCAATGTCTGGCGGGTTATGTCACGGACAATCCCGGCGGCGGCAATGTCCTCTCCAGCACAGGCGGCGCCCACACCTGGAATCAGCAAAACACGGGGGTTGGAATCGAAATGTTTGAGCCCGCTTTCCAGACGAGGTGCGTTCCTCTTCAAGTAGGCTTCGTAATCTAAGCGGTAGCGTTCGAGCGCCCGACTCAACAGATCTTTGGCCTCGGTATGGTCGCGGGGAAGGGAATCGACCCAGAGGGGTAGGGACTTGGTCCGGATCAGATGATCTGACGTCAGGGGTGTCGATAAGGCGATCTCCTTTGCCCGGTACGAGTTGAGTAGGTCAAGCGTCTCCCGACCGATCAGCGGCGTCAGAATGACGCGTCGATAGGGTCGGTCCGCATCACCGCTGGGCTGGGCCAGGAGACCTCTCAGAAGGGGGGCGATTCGGACCCATCGTCGTTTGGCGGTTTGCGGCGAGGTCGACGTGGTTACACTGAGCGATCGGCGGGCCCGCTTTTGCAGGTAGGCTTCGGCTTTGCTGACCAGCTCGATCGTCCTCTCATAGGATACTCGGGGCTCCTCTCCCCAGGTCACAAGACCGTGTTGCAGCCACACCATACCCTTGGTTTCCGGAGCAGATTCGAAGGTCTCGGCGGTTGCCTGGGCCAGCTGGAATCCTGGTTCGACATAACGAAGGATCCCCACCTCGTCACCCAGGGCTTCCCGAAGCAAGTCCACTCCATCGGGCTGATTGGTCAAGGCGAGGATCGAGTCGGCATGGGTGTGATCGATGAACTTCGCGGGGAGGAAGGCGTGAACCAGAGTCTCGATCGAGGGCGTGGCCGAAGCCGAGTTCAGCAGGTGGATCCGGAACTGGTTGACCATCTCATCGTCGGCGAGAGATGACAGGCTGCGGAGCCGTCTCAAGGGCTCCAGGTCCAGTCCAGAATGTCCTTCGGGCTCGATCCTGGCTAGATCGTAGCCGGAAGCCTTGACATAAAGTCCCTCAAGGTCATCTCCGAGAAGATTTCGATGGACGGTCTTGACGGAAGTGTTGCCGCCTCCGTGTAGCACCAAGCTCTTCTCTTGGCCCAGGAGTCTCGAAGCATAGGTTCTGAGGGCGAGATCCTCTCCCCAGGGGTCGGCGTAGTTCTTGAGGAAGCGATCTGCCTCCTGCTTGGACCATTGGCTTTTCATTTTGGCGGTCGGCTAGATAACAGTTTGGAAATCTCTAAAGCCGCGGATCTAGGCAGCACCTTTCACCGCATCCAGCATCAGGCGCGCATTCTCGGCGGGATTTTTCCCATCGAATACGGCACTCCCTGTGACGACCAACTGGGCACCTGCCCGGACGACGTCGGCCACGTTGTCGCGCTTGATCCCACCATCCACGCAGAGGACGATATCTCGCCCACTTTCCTCGACCCTGCGGCGAACCTGTTCGATTCGATGGAAGGTTGCCGCAATGAAGCCCTGTCCGCCCCAGCCTGGATTGATCGCTAGAAGCATGATCATGTCGACATCATCCATGAGTGGCTCGAGTGTCGCGAATGGGGTGCCAGGGTTCAAGGCGATGCCCCGCACCAAACCCCTCGACTCGTCGTTGGCGTTGCTCAGCTGCCCCAGATGTTGCAGGACCCGGTGGATGTGGGTACAGGACTCTACATGTACCGTGACGATGTCGGCCCCGGCGGCCACGTATGCGTCCACCTTCTCCAGCGGATCCTGGATCATAAGGTGAACATCCTTCAACAGCGAGCTCGATACGGACTGAATCAAGGGGGGGCCCAGGGTCATCGTGGGTGTGAAACACCCATCCATGACATCGAAGTGAAGGAGACGGACGTCCGTCTGCTCCAACAGGGCGACTTCCGAACCGAAGTTACTGAGATCGGCGGTCAGGACGCCCACGCTTATGGTAGGACAGAGTTCTCGCAGCAGTTCTGAGGTGGACATCAGGAGACGGTTTCCACCTGAGTGCCTTCGTGCTTGAGGGTTTGAAAGAGATCCAAGGCCTGTTCCGGCTTCATCTGCTCGTGGACGACCCCTCGGATGGCCTGGATCATGGCCGCAGGAGCATCGGATTGGAAGATGTTGCGTCCCATGTCCACGCCGGTGGCGCCCTGATCGATGGCGTTATAGGCCATGGTCAAGGCTTCCAGCTCGGGAAGTTTCTTTCCCCCTGCCATTACAATTGGAACCGGGCAGGAGGCGGTGACGGTTTCGAAGCCATCCGGCACGTAGTAGGTCTTGACGAAATGGGCCCCAAGCTCGGCGCACATCCGGCAGGTCAGCCGGAAATACTGGGCGTCACGCTTCATCTCCTTGCCCACAGCGGTGACGGCGAGGATGGGGATGCCGTGACGGTTTCCGAGATCCACCAGGCGGGTCATGTTCAGAACCGACTGGGCCTCGAACTCGGCGCCCACGAAGACCTGCACCGCAAGTGCCGATGCATTCAGACGCACGGCGTCTTCGATGTCCATTGCAATCCGTTCGTTGGACATCTCTCTCAGGATGCTGGGCCCGCCGCTGGCGCGAAGAACCGTTCCCTGGGTAAAAGTCGAAGGAATCGTGCTGCGAAGCATCCCGCGTGTCAGCATCAGAGCGTCGCAGTAGGGAAGAATCGGAAGGATCCGAACGTCGACGCGCTCGAGTCCGGTGGTCGGCCCCATGAAGTAGCCGTGGTCGATCGCCAGCATGACGATTCGTCCCGAGTCCGGATTGTAGAGGCGCGAGAACCGATTTTGCATTCCCCAGTCCAATGAATTTGAACCGCGGAGAAAGAACGGTTCACTCTTCATGGGGATGTCAGTATAGAACTGCTTGGCTTCGCTAAGGTTATCTACGTCAGGCATAGCTGATCTCTCCTTTTGATAAATGTTTAACCGGTCATGGCAGAGAATAGCTGCCGAAACAGGCTATTTCAAGGAATCAGCCGATCCACAGACTATAGATCCCTCAGGCGATGCTAACCGCACGGCTGGGGTTTTCGATCAGGATGTCATCGATCGACTTCTGATCGACCCCCTCCGCACGCAGCAGGGGTAGGAAGTCTGTCCAAATGTAGTCGTAGCCTCGACCGCCGTGGTGGCGAAGTTGGGACAAGCGGCAGGTGTCGGTCGCGACCAGAAGCTTCTTGCTGTAACCCAGGCGGATCAGCGTGGCCAGACGTTGGGCTCTTTCTGCGTCCGTCATTCCGCCGGGCCATTCCCGATTCCAACTGATCAAATCGAACTCAACAAAGGCACCTCTGTTGAGAATCGGAAGGTAGTAATCTAGATCTTCCTGTTCCTCAGCCAATATGTGGGTATCGCAGTGGCCGATGATGACTTTCGAAAGGTCGGCTCCGGCTTCCTCCAGCACATCTAACTGGGCGTGACCGGCTCGCCCCAGGCTCGCATGAGTTGAGATGAGTACCCCAGTTCGCTGCTGAGCTCTCGCGGCTGCCTGGAAGACTCTTGTTTCCGCTTCGCTGAGTCGATAACCCGCCGGGTCGGGCTCCGGCTGATTGTGGGTTCCAATCTCACCGATGAAGCCGGCAGCAACTCCCTCTTCTCCTTCCTCTATCTCGCGGACAAAGAATTCAGTGATGCGGTCGACAGTAGCGGAGCGGAGCCATTCTGGATAGCAGGACTCTTGATAGAAGCCGATCCCCCGGACGATGTGGACGCCAGAGGCTTCCCCGATCCGGCGCAGGGCACCGGGGTCGGCATTGAGGTCGACGGGGGTCACCTCCAAAATGCCACGACCTCCGGCCTTCTTGAAAAACTCGAGCTCGCGCACGATCAGCTCCCAGTCGAGCATGTAGTTGTCTGGGTTGCCGGAGGTATGGGAGATGTCGCAGCAGAGGTGTTCGTGCGCCAGAGTTGGGCCGAGTTGATCGCTCGGTATTTCGCCGCAAACCGTCCGGATCATGCAGGGCAGGGCCTCACCCAATGGCGATACAGGGGCTTGACGTTCTCTGGAAGCGCTTCGTAGACGTCCAGCGGTACAGCCGCCACGTCGTTCTCCGTTTTTCCGGCTTCGTCTACCATCCGGACCCGTTCTGGAGAACCGGGCATGAGAATGTCCAGATTCAGCCACCAGGGCGCGTATCGCACCGCCATTCCCACGCGGGCCTGAGCGCTGGTGTTGGCCGTGGCAGCATGCCAGAGGCGGCTGTCGAATAGGAGGACACTTCCTGCTTCTCCGGTAGCCTGGATTTCACCTGGATAGGGCTGCGAAGGGTCGACTCCGTTGTTTCCCGAGGGGTTGTTGGGTGAACGGTGGCTCCCGGGTACGATAGCCGTGGCACCCGTTTCGGGAGCGAACTCGGAGAGCATCCAGAGCGTCGTCAGGTGCATGGCCGCATCAGGGTAGGGGGCAGGAACGTGTCCGGCATTGTTTTGATTAAAGGGCCAGTCTGCGTGCAACTGGCCTCGGGCGCAGCCGGGATAGCTGATATGGGCACTCGTAAATGAGATGCGGAGCTGTGGACCCAAAAGGGAGTTGGCGATTCCCAGGATTCGCGGATCAGCTAAGTAAGGTGCGAAAGACTGCTCGTACGCGATGAGACCCTTTCGGGAGCCCTGTCCTTCCAGTTCGTTAAATGTCCCGTGGTCTTGAACCGTCGACTCTACCCGCTGACAAATCCCCGCTACATTGTCACTGGGAATGACTCCTTCGAGAACACACCATCCCTGAAGTGTGAGGTGAGCCAGCGTCTGTTCGAGGGTGATTTCATCAATTGCTTCAGAAGTAGTCATCGGCTTCTTCCCAGGTTGCGAGCCGCTTCGCTCAGCGGCCGGATAACATCGGTTTTAAGGTTTACCGACCAGATGAAGTGCAGCAACTCTTCGCCGACCTCCCTGGCGATGATGTCGATCCAGATTTCTGGTGTCTCTTGCTTGATTACCTTCCACTCCACGAAGCGCAGTTGGGACTCTCCTGCGACCAGTCTCTTGGCGTGGACGGACTTGATCATCAGCCCCCGGTAGGCAGTATCGGCTTCTTCCTTTTGCTGTGCATCCTTGGCCGCGTCCTTCTCCAGCTGGGCGGCAGACGCCTGGGCATTGGAATCAGTCTTCTGCCGCACCAGGACGGGGCGGTCCGACTTGTGATCAGCCGCCTTCGCCCCCGCACTCTTCCTTTTCGATTTCGCCTTGGGCGCAGCGACTGGCGGCGGGGATGGCTTGGGATGACTTGAAGCAGGTATCGTCGCCAAAGTTTGTTTGGGCGAGAGGGCTGTGGGCTTTTGGGACTCAGGCTTCTGGGATTCGCCGGACTGATTCTCACCAGAACCAGCGCTAGCCGTGATCGGCTGATCTGGGTCTTCTGGCCTGCCCGTGAGCCCTTCGATACTGGAGAGGTCATCTGATCCAAAATGCTCCAGGGGCGTCGGTACTGGATCAGGATCTGCCGGTTGCTCGTTCGGCTGTTTTTCCCCTCGGGTAGACTGGGCGACGTAGCCGATGGCCAAAGCCGCCGTCGTGACCAGGACCACGATCAGCCAAGCCGGAATGCGTCGGCCCTGTTGTGATTTTCCCCCGGAAAAGACCTCTTCGAACAGGGACGTTGAAGGCTGATCTGTTCCAGCGGTTTCGGCAGTTGCGGCCGGGTGGGCCCGGACCTGGCGCTGAGTGTGAGCTGAAGCAGTAGGCGGTCTGGATCCTCGGCCGACTTCGGAGCGACCGAGGTGTTCCATCAGGGTCTCGTAGGCCTGATTGACCTGCTGGATCTTGCCTGCCGACCGGGAGCGAAGACGGGGATGGTGGGCGAGGCGCTCGGCCTCCCACAGAATCAGTAGGTCCTCGCGAGCCTCGGCCACCTCCTTGAAGCTTGCTCCCACTGTCAGCTCAAGGATGCGATACGCGTTTTCGATGTCCTTCATCGTTTCATGAGTCCTGACCCAGCAGAAGTTCCGAAGTCTATCGCGTGGGGATTTTCCCTTTTTTTAGCTTCTCTGTACCCCAATATACTATAAGAGGGAGAGCCAAGCCGGTCTCAAATTCGGTTCTAACAGGATATAGGTGATCTTCCTGCGGCGGACCAGTTCTCATTTCAAGCTGTCTTCTCCACGGGCCATAGCCCAACCGTGATTGGCACCGAAGATGGGCTTGAGGACGAATGAGAGGTAACGAAGCAGGCGTTTCTCTGCCCGGATTTTCCAATCATAGGTGATGTTGACCCAGCGCTCCTGTTCTTCAAAGGTCCAGATTCCCCGCCCAGCAAAGTCACCCCAGGTCTCGAGGGTCCCACCGAAGGGTTTCCGCGACTCCACAACCCGAAAACTCCAGCGCAAGCGATAGAATAACCAGCCCTTGGTAAGGAGGCTGTAGACTTGACCGATGTCGCCGTCATCGCCTTTCTGGATCTCCTTCACTTCGAGATAGATATCGGGCCACCAGCGGACCAGATCGAGGGCGTCGTCGAAGACATCGGTGACTTCTTGTGCACTGGCCTCGACCCGCCAGCGAGTGACGAAGTGATAATCGTAACTTTTCTGCACTAGTGCCTGCTCACTTCCCCCACAAAGAGCGCCACTATAATAGGATCCACTCACGTTTGTTTCCAACACAACTGGGGTAGGACCATCTGGTGGCTTTTCTGAGATCATCCGGCTTTCACCTGCCACGACAAACTGATAAAATCTGGCGGCAGTACTCAAGCAATTTCCTTTTCGCTCGTGGGCGGAGCATTGAGCAGAGCCAGAGAGAGTAAGGATCTTCTGAGAAGGCGAAATCAAAACCTTTCCGGCGCCTTTGTACTGGCGTGTCTGACCTTTATGGTGAGGGCAGCCCAGGAAGAGGAATTTCCCGTGTTCCGAGCTCAGTCCGAGCTGGTCCTGGTGGACATGGTGATCAGTGACAAGCGGGGAAATTTTGTCCAAGATCTAAAGCTGGAGGAGATCGAGGTCTTTGAGGACGGAAAGCTCCAGGATATCGTTTTCTTCGATCTTCGGAAGAGGGCCGGGTCAAAGGAGGAGCTGGCCGCAGAAGGGCCAGCGAGTCGTTCTTCGATTTCCGAACTTTCCTTTGACCGACGAGCGCTTCCCACTTCTCCGGTTGATCGGGGACACTTTGTTTTTCTCTTCGACATGCAGGCTATGGACTTCCACGGACTGCAGAGGGCAAAGGACTCAATCCGGGCTTTTATCAGCTCCCAGCTGGCGCCGACGGATCAGGTCATGATCGCTACGGTAGAGCCAAGTTTCCGTGTGCACCTTCCTTTTACCAGTGACACTTCGGTGATGAAGGGTGCCCTGGAGACACTCAGCTTCAGACCGCAGGCAGAGACCGGGATTTCTCAATTTATGGAGTCCGTTGAGCAGCTCTTTTCGCTCCTCGAGGGAATTGTGCTCGATACCTTTGATCCGGGTGATGCAGGTGGTGCAGAGGGAGCCCCGGCAAGGTTGGATCCTGCTCTGGAGGGGACGATTTCGCAGGCTGCGTCCCTGGCCCGTGAGATGCTGTTGAGTCTGGAACTGCGGGTAGACTTTACCTGCGCCGCAATTGGAGCGCTTTCGCGTCATCTGGGCTCGCTGCCAGGCCGCAAGCATCTGCTCTATTTCTCCAAGGGCTATGCCCTGAGCGCGAAACGGACCCTGAGCCGAATCATCAAGGATCGGGCTATGGCCTATTCCCCTGCCCAGATTACGCTGATCCACCGGGCCGTGAATAATTTCATGGCGGGGACGGGACGTGCTGGTGATCTATACAGAAGGATGAACGGGGCGGTCAACCAAGCCAATCGATCCCAAGTTTCGATCTACAGCATCGACCCGCGCGGGCTGATGCCTCCTTCAACCGCCTTAGCCAGCATCAAGGGAGCCGCCAGCGCAATGAACGCTTCCTACTCCACTGAGGACATCACGGCGCCGCACGAGTTCCTTTCGTCTCTTTCCCTCCAGACCGGAGGTCTCTGGTTTGCGGATGACAACGATCTGAATAGACCCATCCGCAAGGCTTACCTCGATGGTCGGGAATATTACCTGGTGGGATACGTAGCCAAATCCGAGAGGAAGGTGGGCAAGTTTCACAAGATCAAGGTCAAGCTGAAGCGGAAGCGGCTCCGGCTTCGACATCGGAAGGGCTACACCGAGGAGGATCCAACCCTGGCGGTCACGATAGATCTGGCTAACGCCTTCAAGTTTCCCGATCTCTTCAGTGATTTTCCATTTAAGACCGAGGTATCCACTGAGGCGGGAAAGCTAAAGGTTCTGGCTCGGATTCCCACAGATGCCGTGACTTTTAGATCAGAAGGAGATCAGCGCCGCTGCGTTGTGGAGATGTTTGGTGCGATCTTTGATGGGGCGGGGAAGTGGGTGGGAGATACCTTTTTTTTCGCCGAGAGGGTCGACCTCGACTTCAGCCAGAACGATTTGGATGAGTTCCTGCGCTACAAGGATTTTTCTCCGGTCGCCGAGAAGCCGGCACCGGACGGGAACTATGAGCTGGTCGTTGTTTTGCGGCAGAAGCTTTCCGGGAAGATAGCCACCTCTACTCACAGACTAGGACTGCAATAGGCTCTCCTGTCCCTGTTTGCCCAGAATGATCCCGACTTACTGAGAATCTGCCAACTACGGAGTCAGGGCGGGCTTCTCCGAGACTGGTAGGGTGCCAAACTGACCGGGGCGGAGCAGGATGGAAACGGCACCGAATTCCGCCTCACCGCAGATCACCAGGGACCCGGTAAAGTCGGTGAAATTGACAGCCTGGTTCCAACTGTGCTGCTCCACGAACCGGACATCTTGTTCTTCGCCGGTGTGAAACAGATTAAGGATTCTTGTCGCGCGGAGCGGCGACAAGAATCAAGAGTTGAAGTAAATCTGGGGTTCAGCGGGCTTTGGATTTCCAATGGGTTTTTTGGAGAAAGGGAGGGGCTATCCAAAG
>Ga0310120_10003042_pt1 | contig 12056 bp, 6 predicted proteins | sample CB27_AW_983_MG_FD_203506 | JGI IMG/M metagenome (GOLD analysis project Ga0310120, IMG submission 203506) | Marine microbial communities from Western Arctic Ocean, Canada - CB27_AW_983 | ecosystem: Environmental > Aquatic > Marine > Oceanic | place: Canada: Western Arctic Ocean | collected... | reverse complement strand
CGTAAAGCGTCAGGGCCACCGGTCGGCGACTGTGACGCAAACACCAGCTCCCCACCTTTGACCAGTCGATCATTCCAGTCCCTTGAGAAAGTCGTCCTTCTTGTTTTCAAGCGGGTTTTTGTTGGGCGGCGCTTTCCTCTCTTCATTGACGCCCAGCGTGGAGAGGTCCGGAGTGGTGGGAGAGGGCTGAGCAACTGCGGGGGCGGTGGGGGAGGGCGTAGGGGCAGGTTTTGGAATGGCGGGCTCGGGGGCGCTTGGAGGGGACGACTCCTTGGTGGTGACTTCCTCCTCGTCCTTGTCCCGGTCGGCCATGGCGTAGGGAATTGCGGTGAAGACCAGACTGACCAGCAGGACGATGACGGTTGCGAGTCCGATCGCGCGCACCAGTTGGCTGCCTGCCACCACTCCGAGCATCTCCTGCGGAGACTTGCCCTTGAGATCCTTGAGGAAGGCCTTGAGTTCTGTCACTGTCGCGCTGCTGTTCTGTTTCAATTGCCGCAGATCTCCCTTGGCACTCGCCATGGAAGGTTGCTGGGGGTCAGATTTTTGAGGCTGGATGTTCATGGCTCTGTGGGTTCAGGTTCGAGAATGTGAATGAGGTCGCCGCCCGCTTCCCCGATGGCCTGGATGACGGGTTCGAAGTGCCTGGCCTGGGCTTCCTTGTGGACTTTGAAGGAAATATTGCGCTGTCCGGCCGGAGTCTCTCCCAGGATCGCGTTCAGGCGCGGAGTGAGTTGACCGTTCGAAATCTCCTCGCCGTTGAGATAGGTTTTGTAGCCGCTGTCGATCGCGACACTTGCGAGGGGAGCGCCGATCATCTTGAGGTCGGGAAGGATGGCGGGGTCCCACTGCACGTGGCTGTCGTCCTGCACCCGGGCAAGGATGACAAAGAAGATCAGGAGCAGGAAGGCAATGTCGCCCATCGCGAAGGAGGGGACAGACGCGGTGAACTTCTTGCGGGCGAGCTTCATGTCAATCTACGGTGATCGTTCGTTCACTCTCCAGTTCGAGAGTGAGAGTTCCACCCGCGTTGTCGATCGCCTGTGAAACGCGAATCCATTGATCGTAAGGAGTGTCCGGAGTGCTCTTCACCACGACGACCTTGTCTTGTGGGCGGGTCTTGGCCTGGAGGGCGACCAAAATGCGCTTGCTAAATTCCGGGAGCTTGAGCGGGCTGCCATTGAGAACGATGTTGCTCGGAGTAATGGAGACTTCGAGGTTCTTGCTCTGCTCCTTTTTTTCCTCCTTGGCTTCGGTGCGGGGTAGGAACTGGGGTAGGCCGGTCTCCGGTTGCACCGAGGCGCAAACGAGGAAAAAGATAATGAGGATGAAGGCGATGTCCGAACTGGACGACGCCGGGGGGTCAACGAGGAGCTGTCCGCGTCGAAGTTTCAAGAGTGCAGGTCCTTGTCGAGAGTGAGGCGTAAGCTGACGACCTCGATCAGTTCTGCCGCGGAGGCTTCCACCTGCAGAACGAAATTGTTGATGAGGCCGGTAAAGTAGTTGAAGGCCATGTAGGCCGGAATGCCCACGATCAAGCCGAAGGCGGTGGTGAGCAGGGCCACTCGAATTCCGGAGGCGGCGGCCTGCACGATGTTTTGCTGTCCCACATTCGCTTCAATGTCGCCGAAGGCCACAATCATGCCCTGCACCGTGCCAAGGAATCCCAGCATGGGCGCCACGCTCGCGATGGTGGCCAGAAGCGGAAGGTGCTTTTCGAGGGCGGCCACGATGTGCACTCCGTAGTTTTCCATGCTCTTGATGACCTGTTGCTCCAATTGCGCTTCGTCATACTTCAGGCGGCGCAGCACGAGGTATTTGCGCAACCCGTTGGAGAGGATCGCAGGAACCGGGCCCTGGGAGTTGTCACAGAGCTTGAGGGACTCCTCCACCTTGTCTTCGGAGAGGAGCTCCACCACTTCGTCGCGCAAGGCGGTGGGATCGGTCTCGAGCAGTTTCAAACTGCGGTAGCGCTCAATGATGACGGCCACCACCAGGATGAGGAGAATCAAGATCGGCCACATGAAGATGCCCCCTTCCAGGAAGATTCCGATCGCTCCACTGTGGAGGAATTCGTAGAGGGCGCCGTGTTCTTCAGAAGTGGCGGCGAGGATGGCTGGGAGTGGCGGCATTATGTGTTCTACTCGTCGGATAAGTTGGCTTCGCGCTCAAACTGCGCAAGCATCTCGGGCAAGGCTAGGCGGCCGCGGGAATACTTGGCGGCGTCGGATTCGGGAAAGTCCCATCGGCAGCGGTTGTAGCGTCGAAAGGCGTTGGGGACATCGTTGTCCATGCGGTAGCTCTCGCCGGCCCAGAAGAGGGCTTGGGCGGTGAGTTCCTCTTCTGGAAATCGTTTCACGAAGGTGTCGAAGGCGCCGCCGGCCTTCTCGAATAACTCGTCCTTGTAGTAGCACTGCCCGATGCGGAACCCCATCTTGGGAGTCCATTCGTGATTCGGGAATCGCTCGAGAAACTTGCTCCCCACGCTAGCAGCCACCGCGTAGTCCTCCTTGCCGTAGAAGTGTTCGTTGATGCGCAACATGACATTCGCGATGAGCGGGCTCTTCGGGTAGGTCGCAGCCAGGGTGACATAGGATTCAAGAGCCTCGTCGAGTTGGCCGGCCTGCTCGTAACATTGTCCCAGCTTGTACTGTGAGTCGGGAGCGAGTTCGTGTTCGGGGTGGCCCCGCACAATCGATTTGTAAGAGGCAATGGCCTCGTCCCATTCCTTCATTTCCTGGGCAAATTGGCCGAGCAGGTAAGCCACTCGCGGAGCGTATTTCGGGTTGGGGTGATCCTCCTGCACCTCGCGCAGCACGCGTCGTCCCGCCGCGAGGTCGGCCTGGGCCTCGTCGTCGCGTTCGATCTTGAGGTGACTCTTGAAGAGTTCGAAGTAACTCTCGGCGATGTGGAACTGGGTCTGAATCGCAAGGTCCTCGTCCTTGTAAACTTTGCTGAAGGCCGACATGAGGCCGTTGGTTCCGATTGCAATGGGCAGGGCCAGTTCGATGATGGGCTCGCCCTCCGGGGTTTGGATCACGTTGTCGAGGTAGCCCGCCGTCAAAAGGTCGCCGAAGAAGCATTCCACTTCGCCCTTGGAGTTGCCTCGGACTGGTTGCACGGAGGCCTTGAGCGGAAAGGACCCACTGAAGACCCCGCTGTGAGAGAGGGTCTCATCCAGTTCCAGGGTCTCGTCTTCGCCCGACATCGTCTTGACGCGAATCATGGCTTTGTCGCGCCCGGAGGTGAGATCGAGGTCGGGGTCTTCAAGCCACAGGTAAACTTTTTTTCCGACATGGGCGATGATGGCATTCTCCTGGTATTCCTCATCGGTCAGGCGGAGGGAGGCCGCGGAGGCCAGTTCTGCCTTGGCCTGGCGGGTGGTCCCTTCTCCCGCGGGGCGGCGTTCATCTTGATAGTGGGCGGTGAATTGATCCTGGCCGTTCACATTGAGGACCAGGAGCCCACCGAGCTTCTCTTCTCCGTCTTTCAGGAGATCCTCTTCCTTCACCAGGGGCGGAAGAACGCGCCCGATTCCCGGCTTCTTGATTGTGCCATCGGCAGGGACGAAGATGGCGCTGTCGAGGCCACCGAGGAGCAGGGGAATCTGGCCCACGAAACGGCCTTCCTGCAGCGCGGGGTTTCGCACCTCCTCCCTCTCGGCACCCTGGGGGGCGAAGCTGCGGGAAAGAACGCATTCGACCTGAACCTTGGTTCCCTGCGTGGTCACGATTTCCACCGTCACGGTGCTGCCCGAGTCCTTGGCTTGATCGGGATCGATGACCTCGACCGTGAGCGGCATGTGGTAGTCGATCTTGCTGAGGAAGTCAGCCCCGCGCTCGCCCTCAACAGGCACAAAGGTCAGAGCGCCTTCCACTTCCTTGCGGCTTTCGACGATCTGCACCACGCCCTCGGTGGGCTCGTTGAGGAGGATCACCGCCTCGCGGTAGAAGGCATGTCCCGGGAAGGTGTTCTGCTCGTCCTTGTAGCGAATGTAGACCTTGTCTCCCTGCTTCACGACCAGCTTTCCTTCCTCGGCCAGGGCCGCGGTGTCGATCTCGATGGTGAAGATGCCAGTGGAGGGCCCGGTCTCGATAGCTGTCAGGGTGCGTGGGGGATCAGCGTTGACTTGCACCTGCACTTCCACGCTGTCCTTGCTGTTTCCGGTATCAAGATCGTAGTCGACGACTTCCGCGACGATGCGTTCACCGGGTTCGATGCGGAGGAGTTCCTTGCGCGCTCCGCGCACCGAGCCGTCGCCACTGCGATCGAAGTCGTAGCTGATGGGAGTGATCTGACCGTTGTAATAGGTGGCCGTGAGTTGCGCGGTGAGAAGCTTGTTGCGCTGTTCGCCACCCGCGGTAATTTCGTCGAGATAGGAAATCTCGACCGTGTCCCCGGGCGCCAGTTCCAGAATCTGGTTCTTGGCCAGAAGGAGGACGTCCTGCTTGGGTGGGACATGGGTGATTCCGGCTCCTTTGACTTCGACATGGTTGATGGCAACCGCTTCTCCGCGGTATTCGAGGATCTCACACTCGATGAAGCGCATTTCGTGCATGGGGAAGGTGAGGGTCCACTGGTTCTGGTCCTGCACCAGCTCGCCTTGCAAGGCCCCTTCGATCTTGGGGAAATCCGCGGCCCTGCTCAGGTCGAAGTCCTCCGCCTTGAAACTGCGCAGGGCTACCCTGGCCGATTGCGGGTTCTCTCTTGCGCGGGAAGCGGTGGCCGCTTCGCCCCCGCTCGAGACAATGGAGACCGCGGTGAGTTCATGCACGCCGGCCTTGGCGAAGATGTCGGCCTGGCGTCCCCCCTCGCCCATGGGAAGTTCCAGTCGCCCGTCCACCATCATGCCGGTGAGTTGTCCGTTGACCGTGAATCTCATGCCACCCGCACGCTCCTGGAAGAAGGTTCCGGACCAGACGAGGAAGTAAGCCTCCATGCCTTCCTCGGGCGGAGTCCACGACAACGATTCGACCTTCATCTCCTTGGTGGGTTTCACTTTCTCGACCAGGCCAACGATGTCCTTCCAGGTGTAGCGATCCTGCAGGGTGCTCTGTTCGATTTGAAAGATGCGCAAGGTCATCCCGTTTTCGCCGAAGCGGATTTTTGAATCAGGCTCGGGAGTGGGGAAGTGGGCGAGGGTGTACCAGAAGCGTCCATCATGACTCCCGCGCACGTGCATGCGGACAGGGGCTTCCTTCTCGGGGTCGGGCGATTGGAAGGTAATTGAGTCGACTTCGCGCAACTCCTTGAGGTCGATCGCCAGGGACTTCGGGGCCGCCCCGTCGGGCTCGCTGCGCCAAGAGGTATCCTTGCTGTGATCAATCGCCATGAGGGCGTTGTGATCGAGCGCGGAGTCGCTCGCTTGGGCGCCGGCGGGAAGTTCGCCCGTGCGTATCGTGCCCGAGAAGACGCCGCCGTGCTGGCTCTCTTCCTGGATCGTGGCCTGCACCTGATCTCCGCTCGAGGCCCTGATCATGATCGGCACCCCATCCGGGTTCTTGGTGAGATCGCGGTCGCCGTCCTTGACCTGCACGTAGATCAAGTTGCCGGGCTTGATCTGATTGCTGGGTCGTTGATGGGCCTTGCCTTGAAGTTCCAACTCGTTCGCGGCCTCTTTTTTCAGGGTGTCGGTGAAGGTCCCTTCCTCCTCGTCGAGGATCTCGCTGCTGGCCACTTCCAGACTGCCGTCGGAGGCCACCCGCAGGCGAGTGGCGCTGAGAAACTCGAACTGAAATTCCTTCTTGAAGGCGGCTGGGTAGTCGACCGTGATGACGTCTCCCCCGGTCACTTCCAGGGTGCTACTGGCGACTTCGGCCACGCCCAGCGCGGTGGCAATCTCGGTGAGAAAGATCCCCTTTCCTGCACCGCCGCTCACCAGGAAGGACTTCTCCTCGTCGCCTCCGGGTTCGGTGCGGATCACCACCGGGATGCGGGTTTCACCGCGACTGATACCGAGGTCGATGTCCTGCACCACGACGGAAAGCGCCTTCCCGGGAGTGTGCCAGAGTTTCGATTCGCGACCGAGTCGGCCCACGGTGCGAAGGGTCTCCAACTGGGTCAGGTAGCGTTGTTCGATGCCGTAGACCTCCGCGAGATTGAAGAGCGTTTCATTGGCGAGTTCGGCGTCGGGGGCCTGTTCGAGGACGGAGAGGAAGATTTTCCGCGCGGACTCGCTGTTCCCCTGGCGGATTTCGAGGATTCCGCGCAGGAACTCGGCGCGGATCTTGATCTGCGGGTCCGGGCTCTCGGAAAGCGCGAGGAACATTTCCTCGGCCTGGTCGTAGACCTTCTGAGCCATGAAGGTTTCCCCGATTCCAAATCGCGCTTCCACCGCTTCGGGTTGATCCTTGTATGTATTCAGGACAGTGGTGAACTCGGCTCTCGCGATATCGAACTGTTGTGAGTGCTGGTAGTTGCGAGCGAGGAGTAATTGCACGCGAGCCTTGTCGCGGATTTCCACGCTCTCGGACTCGCCGTTCTTGATCATCCAGCCGCGGAGAAGGTCCTCTGCTCGCTGGTGATCCTCCTCGGTGCCCTGGTTGATGTGTGTCTCGGCGCCAAAGAGGATGAGTTCGATCGGCAGGTTGGCGCGGTTCTCGTCAAAGAGCTTCTGGTTTTTGTAGTAGGCGCCCTCGGCAAGATCCTCTTCGCCCAGGCGCAGATGAAGAATGATCTGGAGGAGGGGCGCGATGGGGCTGTCTTCCGGAATCTCGGCACTCAAGCTTCCCATCTTGCCGTAGGCTTTGCGCAGGAGAGTGCGCGCGTCGTCAGTTTCCTTCTTGGCCACGCCCCGGATGGTGTTGAGCAATCCGTTCAGGATGGTGGCACCAAGTTGATAGTCCTCGCGGGCAATGGCACCTTGCGCATAGGGATAAATGCGCTTCCAGGAGTCGTGGTGTTGATCAGAGAAGAGGATCGCACGATGGGTCGCCCGCAGACGCTTCAGTCCCTTCGCTTCGTTGGCGAGAAGTTCGAGTGCCGCTTCGGTGCTCACCCGAGGCAGTTCCAAGCTGCGAACGATGCGGTAGATTTGTGCCTTTTTTGAGGTCGACCACTCCTTAGATCCCCGCGCGGCATCGAGCCAACCCCGGGCCGGCAACTCCTCGAGTCGCCAGGGGACAAACGGCTTCTTGTGGGCGCGTTCCTTGGATTGCTTCAAAACGGTCTCGACCTGTCCGAGATCTCCGGTCTGGAAGGCGAGGTTGGAGAGGGCCCCGGCGTAGCTTCCCTGGTAGTCGGTGTCCTCGGCGAAGTGCTTCTGGAGAAGAACGCGCGCCTTCTCCGGTTCGAGGGCCTTGGCGACCCGGTCTACGCAGTTGACGCATTCGCCATGATTGGGGTCGATCTCGATGCGGCTGCGCCACCAGGCGACCGCTTCGCTTTTCATCTCGAGCTCCCACATGATGTCCCCGAGGCGGGTGGTGTGGTAAAGCGAATTGCTGCTCAGGGCGGTGGCCTTCGTGATCCAGGGCAGGGCTTTGCGGATGAGGTCGGGATCACGCGTTTCGATGAGCCGATACCAAGTGTCGTAGTGAGTGGGCTGGGGAGTGAAGGTGAGCACGTGCTTTGCGGCCGCGATGCGCATTTCCTTGATCTGGTCGGAATAGGAGGCGGCCTCCAGCCACTTCTGGGCGGCTTGATAGTCCTTGGGGAAGGCCTTGCAGAGTACCTGGTAACGTTCAGCCGCTTTCTTGCGCGAGTTTCCACCAAAGTGGTGCAGGTAGTTGTAGGCCAGTCGACTCATGAGGAGACGCTTCACCTCGGGGGTCTGCTTTTGTTGCAGGAGATGCTGGCAAGCCTGGCCCGACTTGCCCCCGTTTTCCCAAACCTGCTTCCAGGACCGCGTGTTCTGTTGGTTCCCGAATTCCTTGCGCGCCTGTTGCCATACTCGGTTGCGACTTTTATCCTGGATCGAAAATCTCCACACGCGGTCTTGGTAGCCTTGCAGATGCAGGTGCTTCCTCGCACTATCCACCACCAGGGCAACATCCTGCTGAAAGGCTTTGTCGTCGGCCGAAGAGCCGAGCAGGAAACCGATCGTGTGATCGGCATAGCCATCCTCCGTTGGTGACTTGCTGAGATACTCCTTCGCCATCGCGCGCGCCTTCCCCAAATTTTTAATCCTGTCCCGGTAGAGATCGAGGGCGAGCACGGCGCGCAGCTTGCCAGCCTGCTTTGGATTCTTCGGAATGGCGGCCAGCAATCCCCGCTCTGCCTGGGCGTGGTTGTCGCCGCACCAGCCGACATAGGCCTTGGGAATGTCCTGGTTGTGGGCATCCACCGCCATTACTTCCGCGCCGATTTTGAGGGCGCCTGCGAGGTCATTGGCATTCGCGTAGGCATGCGCCACTTGGGCGAGTTGATCGTAGCGGTCCGCCCGCCCGGGGTAATCCGCCATGTAATTGCGGACTGCGGTTTCAATCTCGGCCGGAGGCTTCTTCGCGCTGTGCATGGCGGAGATGAGACTGCGGTGCGCAGCGTGATCGTCGTTGCGCAAGGCTTTGCGGTAGGAGATGATTGCGTTTTCGTGTTGCCCGAGGCGGGACTCGTAGTTTCCCGTGTATGTCCAGAGGCGGTGTTTTTCAGGCGCTGTCAGCGGTGCGTTGCGTCGCAGGATGGCCTTGCCGATCTGCAGTCCTTCGGCCCATAGCTCCGCGCGGCCCGCCATTTCAAGGCCCACCAAGCCCACGCTGGTCAGAATCGTGTCGGCCGGGAGTTTGTCCACCATCACCTTCGCGAGCGCGGTGGAGAGTCGGAAGGCCTCCGCGTTCTCGGCTCCTTGGTAGAGTTGGAGGGCGCGCACCCCGTCGTGGACCTCGCCGCCCTGGCGCCAGTTGGTATCCCGCTCCTTGGCCGCCGGGAGATGACGGCTCGTTCGTTCCAAGGAGGTCGCAAGGTGATCACGGACCGGGACCGCGAGGCCATGGTTGGGAAACTTTTCGATGAACTGGCGCCCGGTGGTGAGCACGTCATCGTGTCGGCCAGTGATGGCATAACCTTCGATCAACTTGAGGATCACCTCGGGGCGCTTTGGGTGGTCGCTTTGTGCTCGGGAGAATTTTCCGGCGGTCCGGATCAAGCCGAAGAGGTGTTCGTCCTTCTCGTAGAGGTCGATGAGTTCGAGCATCATGCGCCCGGCTGAGGGGGAAGACTCTGCCGACTCCTTGAGTCGGGCTTCGAGGTCTGCGGCGCGATCCTGGGCGGAAAGGAGGCAAAGGGTCGCCGCGAGGGCGAGGAGGATGGAGAATGGAGTTTTCAAGGGGCAGCAGGGGCAGTGACCTTCTTCAAGGCTTCCACGATTTTTTTGGCTTCCGGAGCGATTTCGCTTTCCGGGTAGTCGTCGATCAGCTGGTCGAAGCGTCGCCGAGCTTCGGTCTTGCGATCGAGCTTGTAGAGGCATCGCCCATAGTTGAAGAGAATGACGTCGAGGAAGTTGGCGTCAGGATAATCCGAGAGCACGTTTTCAAAGACGTCGACGGCGCGCGCGTAATCCTCCTTCTGATAGTAAAAGGCGGCCATCTTGGCCACCGCGTCGCCGACCCGTCCGGATTCCGGGAAACTTTCGTAGATCGCCTGGTAGGCGAGGAAGGACTTTTCGAAGAGGCGCGTGGCCTGGTCGGCGGTGGCCTTGAGGGCCATCTCCTCATAGCACTCGCCAACGAAGAATTGACCTTCGCCGCGCAGGTCGCTGTTGGGCAATTTTGCGATCGCGGAGTAGAGTCCGATCGCGCGTGCGAAGTTCTCCCGCTTGCGTTCGACATGGGCTTGCTGGAGCATGGCTTCGTCGACAAAGGCGCTGGTGGGAAACTCCGCCTGCAGGCGACTGCTCATGGCGAGGGCCAGATTGAGTTCGTCCATCGCAAAGTAGATCCGCCAGAGCTGCACGTAGGTTTCCTCCAGGAGTTTTCCGCCAATCTTCTGGGTGCGACCGAGGATGCTCTCGCAGACGATGAGCGCTTCGCTGTATTTGAGGGTGGCCTTCTCATCGAGACCAAACTCCTGGTAGTGATTGCCCACCTGGGTGAGGGCGGAGGCGGTGCGCAGCTGGGTCTTGAGCTGGAGGGTTTGATCGGGAATCTCGGTGCGAGTGACCCGCATCTCGCCGAGATTGCCTTCGATGACCTTGGCCTGCGCGGTGCGGGTGAGAGGGCCATCGCCGAGATGTCGTTTGTCGAGGTAAACGAGACGAATAACTTGGCCTGGCTCAGCATGGAGCGCCTTGGGCACCCCGCTCCCTGCCTGGAGCGGAAGGGCGAGACGGAAAATGCCGCTCTCAATGCTTTCTCGGAGGTGGATGGGGAGGGTGCGGACAAGCTTGAGGGGATCGATCTGATCCTTGAGGGTTTCTCCTTCGGGAGCTTCCTCCAGATCTCCATTGGCCACCCGGTCGGCAATTTCCTCATCGATCTCATCGGAGCTCTTGCGTTGAAAGACGTGGATGGTCGCCTCAAGGCGATCCACCCCGGCGCTCGTATCGTGGTCGGCGTCAGAGATCTGGAGATGCAGAGGCTTGCCAAGGACCGCGGCCTGCAAATCGTGTTGATAGGATCCGTCCGTGATGCGGGCGATCCCATTGCCGACCACGAGGACCTCCTTGAGACGCCGCGCATTGAAGGTCTTTTCGGCAGTGTGGGCATCGATGTAAGTCACCGTGATGAGATCGCCACCGCGGACTTCGAGTCGGCCGTTGCCGGGGCTGGCATTCCCCAGTTGGGTCACGATGCTGCCCAAGGTCATCTTGGCGTTGCGCCCAATGGCATCGCACGGCACGGTTTCCTGATCACCGCTCCGGGTTTTGCAGACCACCTTGATCTGTTCGCCCGGTTCGAGGATGGCAAAGTCCTTGTCGTCGATCTTGATGTAGAGCCGTTTTCCGGCTTCCACCTTTTCGATCTTAGCATCCTTGTCGGAGAGGGCGGTGCCCACTTTCTCGAGGGCCTCGATGGCCCGGCTGTAGTGGCCCTGCTTGAAGTGGCCCAGTCCGATGAAGTAATACGCTTCGTTGACCTGGGGGGAAGCCGGAAAATATTCGATCACCTGTCGCATGATTTTGAAGCAGTTCCCATAGCGGCCCGCTTCATAGTAACAAGTGCCAGTGTTCAGAAAGGCGTAGGCGCGCTGCTCGTCATTCGGATTGGCCTCCTGGGCCGCGGCATCATAGTGCACCCGGGCCTTGTCGAACTCGCGCTGCTCCTCGAGCAGGTGATCCGCAAGACGGAGGTGGGCTTCGAAGCGAATGGCACTCCGCGGGTAGCGCTCGGTGACCGATTCCCAGATCTCGAGGGCCTTTTCATTCTCGCCCACTTCGAGGCGTGCATCGCCCGCCTGCAAGAGTTTGCGGGCGGCACGATCTTCGACGATCGAACCGTGCTCGCTCGCAGTTTGGGCGAGCGAAATTGCGGAGCAGGCGAGGAGAAACGGGAGGAGGAGGCAGGCAGCGCGGAGCACGACGAGCTATACGAACAGTTCCTTGAGAGGCTGTCCATCTTTCCGCAATAAACGCATCGGGCGACCTTGTTCGGTGATGATTTCCTTTTGGAGATCGATTCCGAGCGCGTGGCAGATGCTTGCGTGCAGATCGAAGGGCCTCACCGGGCGTTCGGCGGGATCCATCCCGTCGGGGTCGGAGGCGCCCACGATGGTGCCGCCCTTGATCCCACCGCCGGCCATGAAGGCACTGAAGCAGCGGGCCCAGTGATCGCGTCCGCCGCCGTCATTGATGCGCGGGGTGCGTCCAAATTCGGAAAGGACCACCACGAGGGTCTTGCTCAACATTCCGTTGGCCTTGAGGTCACCCATCAGGGAGGCGAGGGCGGGGTCCATGGTGTTCCCATGATTGCGCATGGCCTCGAAGATGTTTCCGTGGTTGTCAAATCCACCCCGGTTGACTTGCACGAAGCGCACGCCCGTTTCGACAAGGCGCCGGGCAAGGAGGGCGCCGCGGCCAAACTCCGTATTGCCGTAGCGCTCGATCGTGGAAGCCTTTTCTTCCTTCAGTTCGAAGGCTTTCAGGGCCGGGCTTTCCATCAGGGAAATGGCATCTTTGAGCGCGG
>Ga0310120_10003037_pt1 | contig 12063 bp, 8 predicted proteins | sample CB27_AW_983_MG_FD_203506 | JGI IMG/M metagenome (GOLD analysis project Ga0310120, IMG submission 203506) | Marine microbial communities from Western Arctic Ocean, Canada - CB27_AW_983 | ecosystem: Environmental > Aquatic > Marine > Oceanic | place: Canada: Western Arctic Ocean | collected... | reverse complement strand
GCCTGATCCTGGTCTTCACCACGTTGCTGGGCACGATGGTCGGCGTGATCACCCGCAACGGTTCGATGCAGGCGTTGATCGCCCGGCTGATCCGGCCCGGCCGTGATCGTCGGCATGGCCAGCAGTTGACCTGTGGTCTGGGCCTGGCCGTCTTCTTCGACGACTACGCCAACACGCTGGTGGTGGGCACCTCGATGCGTCCGATCACCGACCGACTGAAGATCTCGCGAGAAAAGCTCGCTTTCCTGATCGATGCCACCGCGGCCCCTGTGGCCGGCCTGGCGGTGATCTCGACCTGGGTCGCTTTCGAGGTCGGTGAGATCCAGTCGGCCTTCCGATTGGAAGCGGGCCAACAGGTGAATGCCTACTGGATATTTGTGCAGACCCTTCCCTACCGCTTCTATTCGATCCTGTTGTTGGTTTTCGTCTGGACGGTGGCTCGCAGCGGTCGCGACTTCGGGCCGATGGCTCGTGCCGAACACCGCGCCGTCTCAACCGGCGCGGTGTCACGTGTCGGGAGTGCGGCTGCTGTGGCAATGGACGAACTGCCCGCAGGGGCCAAGCGGCGAGGTCTGGCCGTCAACGCGGTGGTGCCGTTGCTGGGCCTGGTGCTGTTGCTGGTGGCGGGCCTGTGCGTGCTGGGCGGCGACCTGGCCCTGGAGGTGATGCTGGCGGCGTCGCTGCTGGCGTCGCTGGTGAGCGTGGTGCTGACGCTGGCCAGCGGGGCTCTCTCGTTCCGAGAAACCCTGGTTGGCTGGTACCTCGGAGGATCCAGCATGTTCGCAGCACTGTGGATCCTCGTGCTGGCCTGGGGCCTGGGCGCGGTGTGTGGCCGGGAGGCGTTGGGCACGGGGACCTACCTGGCGGAATTGGCCGGACAGAGCCTTCCGGTGGAGCTGATGCCGGCCCTCTCGTTTGTCCTCGCCGCGGGCATCGCCCTGGCCACGGGAAGTTCCTTTTCGACGATGACCCTGCTGATTCCGATCTCGGTGGGCATGACCTGGAATCTGCTCGAAGCCCCGCTGGTCGACGATCCGCTGATGCTGGGTGCCCTGGGAGCCGTTCTCGCCGGAGCCATCTTCGGAGACCATTGCTCACCGATTTCTGATACCACGGTCCTCTCGTCGGCGGCCTCCGGCTGTGACCACCTCGATCACGTCGCCACCCAGGCCCCCTACGCCTTCGCGATCGCGATCACATCGTTGCTGGTCGGATACGTTCCGATCGGCTGGGGCGTCCCGGTGGTGATCTGCCTGCCGGCCGGACTGGCCGTGGCCATCGCCATTCCACTCGTGCTGGGCCGATTGCCCGGCGAGCCCCACGTCCAAGAGAAGCAGCAGGGGCAGCAGGGGCAGCAGGGGCAGGCAGAGCTGGTGGTCGATCCCGAGTGAGTTCCGTCTGCGAGGCAGCCGGTGCCTACGACCGGCGTAGCCGTCAGGCTCGGACTAACCGGTCCGTCTTACCTCGATTCTCCCGGCAAACTCGACCCAGTCCACCGTGTCTGCCATCGCCTCGGTTACGTTGCAACCAGAGTTTCACCGGGCCCGACCCGAGACATGGTCTTCGATCGAGTGTGTCATGAGCAGATTGACAGGCATCTTCACTCCGAACCTCGTTCCGCTGGACCAGCGGGGTGAGATCAACGAATCGGAATTGCGGCGGTACGTCGACTGGCTGATCGACCGCGGTGTTCACGGCCTGTATCCCAACGGATCGACCGGTGAATTCACTCGCTTCACGGTCGAGGAGCGGCGTCGGATTGTCGAGATCATTGCCGACCAGGTGGATGGTCGGGTGCCGATCCTGGCGGGAGCGGCCGAGGCGAATGTCCGCGAGACGGTGGCGGCGTGTGAGTACTACCACGAGCTGGGAGTCCGGGCCGTGGCGATCGTCGCTCCGTTTTACTACCAGTTGGGCCCCGAGGCGGTTTACGCTTACTTCAAGGAGATCGCTCGCAACACTCCGGTGGATGTCACGCTCTACAACATCCCCATGTTCGCTTCTCCGATCGATGTCGCCACGGTCTGCCGGCTGGCTGAGGAGTGCGAGAAGGTGGTGGCGATCAAGGATTCCAGTGGCGACCTGCCTCACATGATCCGCATGATGCAGGCCGTGAGGCCGATTCGGCCCGAGTTCTCGTTTCTGACCGGCTGGGATGCTTCGCTGATGTTGATGCTGCTGGCCGGTTGCGACGGCGGCACCAATGCCAGTTCGGGAGTTGTGCCCGAGGTGACTCGTAAGCTCTACGAGCTGACGCTTGCCGGGAAACTCGACGAAGCCCGGCAGGTCCAGTATTCGCTCGTGACGCTCTTTGATGCGATGATCCAGGGCCCCGAGTTCCCAGACGGATTCCGCCTGGGTGCGTCGTTGCGAGGCTTCCGGATGGGCCAGGGCCGTCAGCCCCAGACAGCCGCGCTGGCCAGCGATCTCGAAACACTCAGCGTCACACTGCAGGGCCTGTTGACCGAGCAGGGGTGCGGAGCCGACTCGGGGCCGGGCGGTTCCGAGCCGGTTCAATCAGACGGGTCGGGTTCGGCCGATGTGAGTGACCTGGTCGAGACGATCCTGGGCGAATTGAAGCGACGTGGCGTGGCGTTGGTCTAGAGTCGCCTGCGGCGGATTCAGGCGAGGGCGGCCCGGTAGATTGCGGCTCCGGCCTCGAGAGCCTCGCCGATGCGGGCAGGGTCCTTGCCACCGGCCTCGGCAAGGTCCGGTCGTCCGCCACCTCCGCCACCGACCGCCCGGGCTGCGGCTCGGACACAGTCTCCGGCGTTCAGGCCTCTCTCGATCAACTCGGGGCTGACCGCAGCCGTCAGTGCGACCTTGCCATCGACCTCGGCCGCCACAATCAGTGCCACCGGCGAGGCCTTGTCGCGTAACTGGTCGGCGAAGTCTCTCAGCCCGTCCCGGTCGACTCCCTCGGCCCGGTGGGCCACGATCCTGACCCCGTCGATCACCTCGGCGTCCTCGATCAACGCATCGGCCGTGCCGGAGATGGCCGAGCGGCTGTGCTGCTGCAGCTGCTTCCCGATCTCCTTGAGGTCTTCCTGCAGCCGTTGGACCCGTCCCAGCAGCTCGTCGGGGGGTGCCTTGAGAGCCAGTGAGAGTTCCTTGACGACCGACTCGGTCTGTCGAACCTGCTCGAGTGCCCTGGGTCCGGTCAGAGCCGAGATTCGCCTGACTCCCTTGGCGACCGGGTCTTCGGAGATGACCCGGCACAACCCCACCTGCCCGGTGTTCTCGAGGTGCGTGCCTCCACACAGCTCGGTGCTGAAGTCGCCCATCTGTACCACTCGAACATGGTCGGGATACTTTTCGCCGAAGAGTGCCATGGCACCGGCTTCGCGTGCGTCCTCGAGCGCCATGATCTCGGTCGACACCCCCGCGCCTTCGGCCACTCGAGTGTTGATCACGTCCTCGATGCGGCGGATCTCGTCCGAGGTCACCGGCTGCTTGTGGGCAAAGTCGAATCTCAGGGCGTCCTGTTCGACCTTCGACCCGCGTTGCATCGCGTTGTCGCCGAGCACGGTGTGCAGTGCGTGGTGCAGGAGGTGGGTGGCCGAGTGGGCTCGACGGATCCCCGCTCGACGTCCCTCGTCGACAAAGGCATTCAGCTGGCTGCCGGGTGTGAGTGTTCCGGATTCGAGGAAACCGATGTGCAGCAGCAGGTCTCCATCCCTCTGCGTGTCGGTGACCCGGAACACGGTTTGGTCACCCTCGAGTCGCCCGACATCGCCCACCTGGCCTCCGGCTTCTCCGTAGAAGGGTGTTCGATCGAGCACGACGGCGGCGACGGCCGTCTCACCCGTCTGTGCCCACTCCTCGACCAGTACTCCGTTGGCGATCACGCCCTCGACCCGTGCCGGGTGCCGTGTCGATTCGTACCCGTCGAACTCGGTTCCTCCGCTGCTGTTGCGAAGTTCATCGAGTGGTCCGGTGGCCATCACGCTATCGAGGAAAGCGCCCGAGCCGCTGCCGGCCATGTGCTGTTTCATGCAGGCGTCGAATTGTTTTCTGTCGACGGTCATCCCGGCCCGCGTGGCCAGGGCCTCGGTCAGCTCGACCAGGAATCCGTCGGTCTGGTGCAGGTCGAAGGCCTCGTCGCCGGAAATCACGCTGCGTCCCTGCGACTCGGCCGTCTCGGCCAGCTTCTGAAACTTGCCGACTCCCCGTTCGACGATGTCCAGGAACTGGTTCTCTTCCTCGAGCACGACGTTGGCGACCGGTTCGGCCGACCGGGCGAGGTCGGGATAGGCGGACTCCATGGCGGTGACGACCGCCGGGACCAGCTGGTGCAGGAAGGGCTCGTGCCGACCCAGCAGGTAGCCCTCGAGCAAGGCCCGTCTCAGCAGCTGTCGCACGACGTAACTCTGCTTGTCGTTCCCCGGCTCGACTCCCTCGTGGATGCAGAAGGTGACCGCTCGCACATGGTCGGCGATCCGCCGCAGCGGTCGCCCGGTCTCGGCGTCGAACGAGTAGTCGTGGCCGACCACCTCGCCGGCTGCCTCGCACAGCCCGCGGATGATGTCGATCTCGAAATTGCTGCTGACCCCCTGCATGACGGCTGCCATCCGTTCGAGACCCATGCCGGTATCGATGTTCTGCTTGGGCAGCGGCTGCAGGTTGTCGGGGGGATCGCCGACGCGATTGAACTGGGTGAAGACCAGGTTCCAGATCTCAACCGGCTCGCCCACGCCCGTGTCGAAGAAGATCTCGCTGCAGGGTCCGCAGACTCCGTCGGGACCGTTTGAGGGTGATCCGGCGGGCCAGAAGTTTTCATACTCGTCATCCCGCCGCACCCGCGACTCGGGCAGCCCGATCTCCTCGTTCCAGATCCGGAACGCCTCGTCGTCTTCGTGAAAGACTGTGGCGGTGAGTCGATCGGGGTCGAGGTCCATCCAGTCGTTGCCGGTGAGGAACTCCCAGGCCCAGTGGATGGCTTCGGTCTTGAAGTAGTCGCCGAAGGAGAAGTTCCCCAGCATTTCGAAGAAGGTGTGGTGGTAGGCGGTGAGGCCGACGTTGCTGATGTCGCCGGTTCTGAGGCACATCTGGCAGGTTGCGGCGCGGGTGAAGTCGAGTGAACCGATGCCCAGGAACTGGTTCTTGAACTGGTTCATCCCGGCCGGCGTAAACAGCACGGTCGGGTCCTCCGGCGGCACCAGCACGTCGCTGGGTCGGCGGGTGTGTCCCTTGGACTCGAAGAACGCGAGGTAGGTCTCGCGGATTTCATCAGTTTTCATCGGCGAGTGCGTCGGCTGAATCGGGGCAGGGCGGGCTGACTCGGTTGGTTTCGGCTGAACTGAAGCGTGTGGTCACGGTTTCAGTGTCACCCGTCGTCCATCGAGTAGTTTTAGCGATACGCTGTCGCGGCGGGAATCGACCGTCTTGAAGAAATCGGCGGGAGTCTCGGCTGGTCGCCCGGCGACGGTTTCGATGAAGTCACCCGCTTCGATTCCGGCCTCGTCGGCGGGGCTGCCGGGTTGGACGGAGGTGACGACGACCGCACGAGGAAACTCGAACGACTCGGGCACGAATCTCAGTCGGCCAGTCGGGTAGTCGATCTCGATCCCCCGCCAGATCGGGTGCCGTTTTCTGGACGCGATCATGCCACTGCGGTCTGGCAGAGGCCATTTGCCGAGAGTCACGCTGACCTGGACCTGGCGGCGCGTGGATTCTCGCCACAACTCGAGGTTCAGCTTGCCGCCGGGCCCGACCAGTTCGACCTGCCGCATCAGTTCATAGCGGCCCAGCACCGGCTGTTTGTCGACGGCGAGGATCAGGTCTCCGCCACGGATCCCGGCCCGCTGGGCCGGTGATCCTCGAAAGACGCGTGCTGCCCGGGCCGCTCGAGGCTGCTTGAAGGTGCCGTTGTAGCCATTGAGTTGCGTGGTCGAGACATCCTCGGGCTGCACGCCCAGGAAACCGTACTCGACCTCGAGCCCTTTTCTGAGTGAATCGATGATCCGAACGAAGGGCTTATCGAAGGGAATCGCAAAGCCGGCGGAGGTCTCGATGTCATCTCGCGGCGTGATCGAGGTGGTCAGTGCCAGCAGGCGTCCGTCGAGGTCCAGCACGGGGCCGCCGCTGGTGCCGTGCTGGAGCCGGGTGTCGAGCTGGAGCAGGGTGCCCAGCCGGTGGATCGACCCGCCGGCCCTCTGCCGGCCTTCACGAGTCCGGGGCCGTGCGAGGGCCTGTCGGCGGGTGTTGGAGATCAGCGCCCAGCCGACGCTGGCCGAACCATCGCGGGCGATGGCAAACGGGTTCCCCAGCAGCAGGACGAAGCGGCCTTTTCGAGGTGTGGGGGTGGCGATGATCGCCAGCGGCTTCAGCGATCCGGGGGTGAGGCCGGCCTGCTTGAGATCGGCGGGGTCCAGTTCGAGCACGGCCAGATCGCTGCGGGGGTCGGCCGCCAGGATCCGCGCCGGGCAGCCCCGACGGTTGGCGAATCGCACGTGCAGTCGCTGGCGGGATATTCCAGCGGCCGCCGAAGGCCTCGCCAGTGGACCACCTCGAACCACGTGAAAACAGGTCAGCACCAGTCGCCGGGCGGGGTCCGAGGGATCGGAGATCACGATCCCGGTGCCGTACTCGTTGGGAATGAAGTCCGGGTGGTTGGGGTCGACGCTGTTGGCAGACCCGCTCTGTCGGGCAGCGGGTGCACCCGGTTGAGCGGGGTTGGCATCGGACCCCGGCAGTCGATAGCGTGCGATCGCCACGACCGAGCCTTCGACTCGACGAGTCACCTCGATCAACGACCGCTCCAGCCTCAACAGGCCCGCGGCCCCGGACTTGTCCTGGGCCGAGACGTTCGAGCAGGTGAGCAGCCCGATCACGAGGGCTGCGAGGGTGGTGACGCTGCTGCGCATCGAGGGGACTCCCCCCCGATCGTACCCGCTGCAACGGAGCCACCCAAGCCCGTGCCGCTGTGGCTGAGGCCTAGGCCACCTCCGCCTCGGGTAACTCGATCACCGCCGGATTCTCGATTGCCTCGGTTGCCTCGGTTGCCTCGGTTGCCTCGGGAGTCTCGCCCTCTGCGGCCACCGCGATCGTGTCGGGCTCTTCGGCCTCGGCGTCCGCCTCGTCCTCGGGCCCAAACCCTCGAGCCACGAGCACCTTGTCGCGAATTTCCTCGAGCTTGTCGGGGTTCTCGAGCAGCCACAGCCGGGCCTTTTCCCGTCCCTGCCCCAGTCGGGTCTCGCCGTAGCTGAACCAGCTGCCGCTGCGTTGCACGATCCGGTCTTCGACGGCCATGTCGAGGACATCGGCTTCGTAGCTGATGCCGCAGGAGCTGAGCATGTCGAATTCGGCGATGCGAAACGGCGGGGCGACCTTGTTCTTGACCACGCGGGCCTTCATGCGGATCCCGATCGCTTCGTCTCCGTCCTTGAGCGTGGCGATCCGCCGGACATCGACCCGGGCCGAGCTGTAGAATTTCAGGGCTCGTCCACCGGGGGTCGTTTCGGGGCTGCCGAACATCACGCCGATCTTCTCACGGATCTGGTTGATGAAGATCACGCAACTCTTGCTCTTGGCGATTGCTCCGGTCAGTTTCCGCATCGCCTGGCTCATCATCCGCGCCTGCAGCCCGACGTGGGTCTGACCGATTTCTCCATCGAGTTCGGTCTTGGGTACCAGTGCGGCGACCGAGTCGATGACGATCAGGTCCACGGCGTTGGACTTGATCAGCATCTCGGCGATCTGCAGGGCTTCCTCGCCGTAGGAGGGTTGGCTGACGAGGAGTTCTTCGAGGTTGACGCCGAGTCTCTTGGCCCAGGAGGGGTCCAGTGCGTGTTCGGCGTCGATGAAGGCGGCGATGCCTTCGGCTTTCTGGGCACTGGCGATCACGTGCAGGGCCAGCGTCGTCTTGCCGCTGGACTCGGGGCCATAGAGCTCGACGATCCGGCCACGGGGCATGCCCTGGCCACCGAGGGCGAGGTCGAGCGAGAGGGCACCGGTGCTGATGCCCTGGATCTTGTGATTCGCTGCGTCCGAGAGTTTCATGATCGAACCGGGGCCGAAGGCCTGTTCGATTTGCCCGACGGCGTTCTCGAGCATGCCTGCGGGGCTCTCCGAGGCGGGCTTCTTCCGGGTCTTGCTTTTGGCCATGGGGGTCTTCACTCCTTTGTCCCGCGGCGCGGCCGACCTGCATCGTGAGGTCGGCTCGCTGAAATGGACCGGCACGATCCTGTGCCGGGACGTGAATCCTCGCCGCTGGCGGGCTGGTTTTCAACGCCAGTATGTCGAAAAACCGTTCAGCGGAGTCAATTCGCTGACCGACTCAGGTCTCTTCCACCGAGTCGGCCTGAAGCAGCAGCCCGAGGTAACTTCGCCGCTCGCTGTCTTCGAGCCCCAGTTCTGCGGCCAACTGCAGCAGGATATCGCGTGCTGCCTGGTGCCCATCGAGGTCACTGATCGTCTCGAGCTCGACGAATACTCCGAGGCCTTCGACCTGGTCGATCACCGCTTCGACCTCGGCGGTGTGCCACGTGAGTGCAAACGGCCGCCGCTGCTTGGAGACGACTCGTACGAGTCGGAAGCCGAGTGCCTCGAGGATCCCGGCAGCGGCCTCGGTCGACTCGATCCCGGTCTCCAGCTCCAGCCGCGACTTGGCCACGTCGTCGATCAGCGGTCCCTTGTAGGTCAGTTGCACGTTCTGGCCATCCTGGCGGATCCGCAGTGCCTCATCGGTCACGGCGAAGTCGCGGCCCGGGTGAGCGTAGTAGTGGTCGTGCTGGTGCCTGGTGGGGTGTTCCACCGCCTCGATCGCCTCGAGCCGATCGACGACTTCGGTCGCCGTCGGAGCGTTGCCGCTCAGAGGGAATTTCAGTTCGACTTCAATCGGCATCTTCGGCCTCGTGCCGCTCAATCGCCATGCCGATCTCGTTGAGGTATTCCCAGGTGAACAGCCCGGTGTCGTGGGCATCGTTCCAGGTAATTTTCAGTGCGTAGCTTCCCGAGTAGTCGACGCTGGTGGGGCGGATATCGGCCGCGACCGAATCGGTGTCGAGCACACGCTCACCGGTGGTCTCGCTGACGCAGGCTGCACACGGGCACAGTTGCCTGAGTGCCCGGAAGGGGATGCGGTACGAGGGACCGTCGGTCCATTCCAGCCACAGCAGGCTCTCGTCGGTCAGGAAGCGGATCCGGCTGGGTACGTCGATGGTCACGATTCAGTCTCGTCCCGGGTGAGCAATCTTGGGCCAATAGGTGTCGAAGTCGAATTTCGGACTGTTGTCGAGGTCGTGGCAGGCGATGCAGGTCTTGCGACGTGCCTGTTCGGGTGTGACCCGCATCTCGAGCAGAGCCTGTTCGAGGTTGCCGGCTTCGACCAGTTCCACGTGCCGGTCACCGGGTCCGTGACAGTTCTCGCAGCCGTTGCCCAAGAGGTGAGCCGATGTCTTGCGATCGACAAAACCGCTCTTGAAGGGCAGCACCTCCTGGGGTTCCCAACCGGTGACGTGGCAGGCGAGGCATTCGGCGTCGAACGTCCGCGGCACCCAGCTGTGTTCTTGCCCCTTGCGGCCTCGTGCCAGGCTCTCGAAGGCACCCGCGTGCGGGGTGCTGGCCCACTTGGCCAGGGCCTTGGTGTGGCACTCTCCGCAGCGGGCGGATCCGATGAAGCGACGGTTCCCGCTGGTGTCCAGTGGCAGCATCGCTGCGGCGAGGTCGAGTTGCTGGAGAGTCTGCTGGTAGGTCTTCATGACCTGGATCATCTTCGGATGATCGGTGAATCTCTGGTCGTCGAGGTTGACCAGTTCGAAGCGAACGGGGGATCTTTCTCCGGGAGGTCCGATCCCGACGACTCCGGCGTACTTCCCCTTCTGCCCGACGCTCAGCACCGTGGTCTGACCGATCTGGCGGGGGTTGTCGGTCAGAGGATCTTCGGGGCCCCCGGCACTGACGACGAGATTGAAGCGAGGGAATTGGCGTGCCAGTTCGATCGAGTTTTCGAGTGGTGCGTGGGCGAGCAGCACCAGGAAGGTGGCACCCTGTTCGATGAGCGAGTCGATCACATCGGGGAGCACGTCGTGCGGGGGTCGGATGGTCACGTCGTCGAGTGCACCGGTGGCCTCGAGCGACTTGCCGAGTGCGGGGTCGAGGATCGCTGTGATCCCGATCGTGTGCCGATGTGATTTGACCAGTCGGCTGGCGACGGGTGCTCCGGGCAAGTCGTCGCTGTCGAAGAGTCTCACGTTGGCTCCCAGCAGCGGCGGACGAGTCGACTCGGAGGTCCGCGGCGATTCTTCGGCGTCATCGAGTTCGCCTGCGGTTCCCTGCGAGAGCAGGAAGTCGGCTCCCAGGGCCAGGTCTTCGGGTCCGACCCCCACCGCGACGTAGTCCATTTCGCCCAGTGCCGCCAGCATGGTCTGGTACTTCAGGCGACTCTGTTCGCGTCGTCGTCGAACGAGTCCTCCCAGGTCCAGTGCGAGAGGTTTGAAGCCGCGTTGGGTCATTTGCCGCAGCAGGTCGGCCCGTCTCGAGTAGCCTCCCGACTGGGTCTCGGAGCAGCCGCACGGTTCGAGGTACCCGTGTTGTTCTCCGGAGAGGACCAGCGTGAGTTGATCGTGGGGCCAGTCTTTCAGCAGGGGCTGTGCCTCGGCCAGCACACCCTTGGCGGTGAGGCCTGGGCCCGGCGGGTCGTCCGCGGCGGGTCTGCGGGTCGACTGGAACCACACGGCGAGTCCGACGACGAGTGCGAGGGAGACCAGCAGCGGAATGATCCAGCGTGGCATGGAGCGGTCGTGTCGGCGTGGGAGCGGGGACGGGGTGGAGTCCTAGCGGGAGACGAACCCGACAAAGAATTTCATGCTGCGTTTCTTGTCGCCGTCGAGTTCCAGTGTCACGGTTCCTTTGCGTCGATTGGTCAGCACGACGGGAGGCTGGCCCTTGGGGACGGTCAGGGTCATCCAGTAGCGACGGTTCTTCTTGGCCGGGAAGTTCTGATCGCGTTCGAATTCGACCTTCAGGAACTTCGGCTTGGTGGCCTTGACCAGGATTTCTCCGTCGCCGGTGACATCCTTGATCAGCATCGGGATCCTCACCGATCTGCCCTTTGCGGCGGAGAACGACCCCAGCCTCAGCAGCAGTCTCTTGCTGTCCCATTCGGTATCTCGAGTGGTCTCGGTCATGAACTCGATGATTCCCGAGCGGCTGCCACTGAGTCGAAAGCTGATCTGGTGTTCTTCGGAGAGGTCGGTGTGGAAGATCAGGGTTTCGAGGAACGGTCCGGCGACCATTTTTGCGGCGTCGACGGTGGCGGTGATCTTGTAACCGGCCTTGGGCAGCGGCCGGTTGTTCCCCGCTTTGAGCCGCGCGGTGACCTTGGCGATCTTTGCCTGATCATCGGGAGCCGCGCTGTCGACAGCGGCGAGGGCGAGCAGATCCTTGGCATTCAGAGGGTGGATCGTGGTCGCCAGCAGCCCCGAGGGGTTCTCGATCTTCAGCAGCTTGAAGTTGTCGGAGATCTCGGTGTGCAGTGTCAATTCCACCTCCACCGTCGCGCCCTCTTCGAGCTGGCCGACGGACCAGCTGGATGCGGGCCGGATCACGGCCCGACGTCCGATCACGCCCTTGATCAGGAACGGGATCGTGAGCAGTGCGGGGTCGTTGGTGCGGATCCGAGCCGAGTGAGCGAATCCGATGGCCGGCTTCTTGACGCCCCATGCCACGGTGACCTGCACGGTCTGGCCGGGCTCGACAACGTCCTTGGCCAACTTGCCGATGGTGCACTCGCAGGTGTTGGCACCCTTGTAATTGGCCGCCAGTCGCAACGGGGCCTCTCCGTCGTTGCGAATCGTGAAGATGTGTTCCGATTCCTGGCCCTGTTCCATGATCCCGAAGTCGTACTCGGTGCCACCGACCACGACCGCCTTGGGATGCGGACCATTTTTCGACACAGCGGGCAGCGACGAGGAATCGTCGGGCCGAACCGTGAAGGTTGTCGATTCCCGCCAGGCCTTGACGCCCAGGAACAGGCCGCCGATGGCGATGACGAAGGTCAGGATGACGGCGATGATACGCATGAACAACTCTCCGAATCGACTCGAGCCATCAGCTCGTGCG
>Ga0310120_10003035_pt1 | contig 12069 bp, 11 predicted proteins | sample CB27_AW_983_MG_FD_203506 | JGI IMG/M metagenome (GOLD analysis project Ga0310120, IMG submission 203506) | Marine microbial communities from Western Arctic Ocean, Canada - CB27_AW_983 | ecosystem: Environmental > Aquatic > Marine > Oceanic | place: Canada: Western Arctic Ocean | collected... | reverse complement strand
AAGTCATAGGGACGCTCGCTGTGAGCGTCCTCGCGATGCACACTGCAATAGATCTCCACGCCTTGCTCTTGTAGTCGATCGAAGGCATCGGCGTTGACGTAGCCGGCATCGGCAAGAACCGACTCGGGCTGGCCTAACTGGCCGGGTATGCTGGCCACCCCGTTCTCCAACTCCGCGTAGTCGCTCGCACTCTACCGATACAAATCGTGCTGCCATGGATTGAGGCTACCAAATCCTCGGGCCGGTTCAAAGTCCGACAGATTCCTAGCAATAATCATCGTCCCATTCGGCCGCAGATCGTGCCTCGGGCAGGCTTCCCCCGGCCTCTCGGAACTTTTCAAGTTCAGCCCCCTTCTCTTGCCATCCGCACCATCTCCGCCACAGTCATCAGGTGCGCGATCTCTTAAGCAGGGAAGGCCCCTTCCAGCACCGCAATGTGCGCCTCTATGCGTGGTTCTCGGTGCTCTACAATGCGCGCGCCTACTATCCGGTCTTCGCCATCTTATTTTTCGCGTTGGGTCTCGACGTGAAGCAGTTCTTCCTCATGAACATGGTCTGGGCGGCGGCCATCTTCCTGCTCGAGGTTCCCTCCGGCGCCATTGCGGACACGATCGGCCGCAAACACCTGGTCGTGTTTGCCTCCGCCCTCATGGTGGTCGAAATGGCCCTTCTTCTTCTCGCCCCTCAGAACGGGGGCTGGGTCTTGCTCACCATGTGCATTCTGAACCGGTTGCTCTCCGGAGCCTCCGAAGCAGCCGCCAGTGGAGCCGATCAATCTCTCGCTTATGACACCCTGGTCGAACACGGTGACGAGAATCTTTGGGACGACGTCCTCGCCACCACCATGCGCTGGCGCTCGATCGGATTCTTTGTCGCCATGATTGTTGGTGCCCTGGTCTACGATCCCAAGTTTCTCAACTGGCTCTTCGGAACCGGGTTTACCCAGGCCACCACTCTCCGCATTCCGGTCGCGATTGTCTTTGTGCAATCGATCGTCTGCCTCTGCATCACCCTGCGCATGCGGGAACCAGTTCGCGAGGGCATCGATCACAGCCCCCTCCTCGGTGAACGCTGCGCGACGGCCTTCCGACTCACCCTGCGCACCGCCGCCTGGGTCTTCAAGACTCCCCTCGCGGCCCGGATCGTCTTGGGCACCTTGCTCATCGATTCCGTGGTCCGCAACTTCGTGACCATCAATTCGGAATACTACCGCCTGATCAAACTCCCCGAATTCAGTTTCGGATTCATTGGTGCGATCACGGCTGCGCTCGGCTTCTTTGTCCCGACCATCGCGAAGGCGATGATCAAACGCTACTCTCCGATCACCAATCTCGCCTTCCTCGCAGGGATGGTGCTGGTCTGCCTCCTCGCTTTGATTCCCGCGATCCCCTTCATGGTGCTTCCCATCATCATCCTCTTCACGGCCTTCGGCTTCATGGAGTTTCTCAGCAGCAGCACCCTCAATCGCCTCGCGGATTCCTCCCAACGGGCCACCGTCCTCAGCGTGAAGGGGCTGGCCTGGAACCTGGGATACGGCGCCCTCGCCATGGTCTACGCGGGGGTCCTCGGGTGTTTTGAATCCGAGGAAGGGAACCCTGGGGGAGCCCTCCTGCGCGGCCTCCCCTGGCAGGCACTTTATTTTGCCCTGACCACCGGACTCTTCCTGGTGATCTTCTGGCGCAAGACGGCAAAGCAATCCAGCTAAGCACAAAGATCCCTTGTCAGCACCGAGACTTGGGCGAAGAGTAAGGCGTGTTTCGCCTCATGGTTTGTATGCTCGCCCCAACTCTGTTGGCGGCCCAAACAAAGCCCTGGCCCCGCGAACACAAGACCCGGCCGGTCAAGTTGGTGTTCGGGAGCGACGCCACGAGCGGGAACCAAGTGGTCACCACCCGGCATTTCCGCATGGTGTCGGAGAGCAAAATTGCGCGCCAGGATTTCGCGCGTTTCGCCAAGGTGGTGGAGTCCGTCCCCCAACTGATCAAGAGCTTTCCCCTTCCCCTCTGGTCTCCGCCCAGCGAGAAAAAAATCGAGATCCTCTTTTTCACGAAAGAGTCCGCCTTCGTCCGGGCGGGAGGATCTCGCGGGGCCGTCGGCTGGTGGGATGGCATCAAGCAACGCGCTCTCATTCGCTCCGACTACTTTCTCGCCCCCCCGCGTCACGGGAATTCAAAACTCCAACCGAGGCCCGACCAGGATCTTCTCGTTCACGAAATGGTCCACATGAGCATGGCCGGAATTCTCTGGCGCTTGCCGCCGTGGTTCTTCGAAGGGACCGCGGAGTATTTTGCGATCTGTCATCAGGGAGACGGCTGGTACCTGTTTCGCGATCTCGAGAGCATGATTCGCGACCACCTGCGAATCGCCCTCGCAGTCAACAAAGTCGGCGATAATTACCACCTGCTCTCCGTGGAAAAAGTCCTCAAAATCGATCACCAGGGGTGGCTTGCGGAGACGCGAAATGATTTCAACGGGAATGCCTACCTCCCCTATGCCACCGGTCTCCTGCTGGCTCACTACCACTTCCATGGTGGCCTCGCTCGCCGGGAAACAGTAGCCGCCCATCTCAGCAAACTCCACGCCCTCGACCGGCGCGCCAAGACGCCGGCCTTTCCCCACGAAGACGGCAAACTGATCGAGGAGCGCCTGGTAAAATTCTGGGCCCCGAAGGGGTTGCACCTGGTGTTTGGCGAGTAGGCCCTGTCCCAACCAGACCCGGAGGCGCCGCGCACCAGCGCCTTAGTCGTGGCCGTGGTCGTGCGAAGCTGGTCGATTTCCGGGAGCCCTCTCGAGAGCACAGGGGCCAGCCGACCGAGGAATGGTGAGTTCAAGAGTTCTCCTGAACCCTGAGCCCCGCGGCCTTGACGGTGTTGCAGATCAGCAGGGCGATCGTCATGGGCCCGACCCCACCCGGCACGGGCGTGATGGCGTGGCACTTGGGCGCAACTTCGTCATACGCGACGTCACCCACGAGGCGAAACCCGCTCTTTTTGGTGGCGTCTTCGACACGATTGATGCCGACATCGATGACCACCGCCCCTTCCTTGACAAAGTCCGCGGTAACGAATCCCGTCCTCCCGATGGCAGCCACGATGATATCGGCCTGGCGGCAAAGCGCCGCAAGATCCTTGGTGCGCGAGTGCGCGACCGTGACGGTGGCATTGACGCCCTTGGCCATGAGGAGGAGGGCCAGCGGTTTACCCACAATGAGACTGCGTCCAATCACGACCGCATTGGCTCCGCTGGTTTCGATCCCGGACTCGAGGAGGAGACGGACACACCCACTCGGAGTGCAGGGCACAAAGCCGGTCGGATCCTCCATCACGAGCTTGCCGACATTGACCGGATGAAAGCCATCCACATCCTTGCGCGGATCGATGAGATTGATGATCTCATGTTCATCGATCTGGGGTGGCGGGGGAGACTGCACGAGAATTCCGTGGATGGCCTCTTCCGCATTGAGATCACGCACCACCTGGAGCACTTCCTCCTGGGTGGCATCCACCGGGAGCTCGATCTTGCGGGAATAGATTCCCATCTCCCCGCACTTCCTGACCTTGGAATTCACATAGACTTGCGAAGCTGGATCTTCTCCGATCAGCACGACCGCCAGTCCGGGGGTGACTCCCTTTGCTTTCAGGGCTTCGATCTCTTCCTGGCACCCGGCCAGGACGTCAGCGGCGATTTTTTTTCCGTCGAGAATGGTCATTTGCAGGCAGGTCCAGATCGTCCACTCCAGCGCATCAGATTCTCCGCTTCCACACGCCGGGCTTCGAAGGCATCGTCATCAAGATCACACGAAACATCAAGCAACTCATCAAAGACGATGGTCACTTTGCTGAAGGACAGCGGAATGACAAAGCGATCCCACGTTCCGACCCGAATCGCGCACCCAAATATGGCATGGAAGCACATCAGGGGCGGGCGGGTCAGCTGGGCGAGCTTGAGAAGGCCCGCCTTGAGCTCATAGCGGGGACCGCGCGGACCATCGGCCGTCACGCCCACATCAAAGCCATCCCTGATGGAGCGCTTCATGTCCTTCAAGACGCCCAATCCCCGGCGCGAGGTCGAGCCCCGTAGTGCCCCACCCCAATCCCTTTGACCGCCGCCGCGAGGGGGGCTCCGTCGTGGCTCGCACTGGTCAAGACCACGCCTTTGCGCCATGGATAAACCCTCACCCGGGCCATCGCGAGGGCCAGCATGGGTTGTGCCAGACGCACCAAATGAGCGGCTTGCTGATTGCTCCCTGGCGGGTAAAGCCACCACGATCCTCCACCTTGAACCGAATGGTCCACGAGAGGATGAGGACGATCCATCCCGTGATGGTGCCGACCCCCCGAGCTTTCCAGCTGGTGCGGATCTCTGGTCGTCAGCCATGGAGAGTCCTCTTGGAAGGTGTCCTCCTGCAAGGACTCCGGGAAGCGCTCCTGCCGCTCCATCAATTCGCGATAAAACTCGTGACGCGCCAGATCCGGAGCACAAAGAGAGGCCTGCTCGGGATGGGCCGCATAGCTCGTTATCTTGGCATAAGTGAGATTTTTCCCGCTCTGCTGGAAAAAAGTGACCGCAGCTTGCAGAGCCGCTCCGAGTGCAGGGCCAGACTGGGACTTGGCACTCTGCACCGGCAGGCCCAGCACGTCGGCGAGAAGCGGCCTCCACGCAGGGTGACTCGCGATGCGCCCGGAGGGGCGAACATCGGAGGGTCTCCAGTTGCTCGATGCTCCATCCCTAGTGGCGTTGCACCTGTTCACTACAGGCCGCGGCAGCCTTGTTCTTTGCCAGGGGATCGATGACGGGCTGATCACTAACCCCCCAAGTTGAGCCAGACAGTCTCGCACAGTGGGATCCACCGCATGATCCCAGAGGGGGGGATCCTGCTCGAGGAGCCCCTGGGGCAATCCCGGAACCAACCCGTAGGACTGCTCTGACTGGGCGGCGAGAGAGGCGGATTCGAGGTTCCAGACGACCGTTCGCGTGCGCGTCGAGCCGTTGTCCACACCGATGAAATACATGATGCCTTCCCCTGATACATTGAAGGGATCAGCGGAGCCAGTGACCAGCTCGGAGGGATTTCAGATCGCCAAATCCAGAGTCGATCCGGGACCCTGGGGCCGAAATTGGCGGGCGGCCCTTGATCCGGTCTCCCACCCGTGTTTTGTTCCCCCCACCGATGGACAACTTCGAGGACAAAGCCCGCGAGGCGCTCGCCAACCCACAAAACGTGGGTGAGATGGAAGATGCCGATGCAGTGGGCACCGCTGGCTCCGCGGATTGCGGGGACATGTTGCGGATGTGGCTCAAGTTTAGCGAGAAGGATGGCAAGAAGGTGATCGACCGGGCCTCCTTCCAATCGTTCGGCTGCCAGACCGCAATCGCGGTTGCTTCCATGGCCACGGAGCTTCTCAAGGGAAAGTCCATCGAGGAAGCTCGTACGCTGTCCCCCGATGAGTTGACTGGCGATCTTGGCCCCCTTCCACCCATGAAGATTCATTGCGGCCAACTGGTGGAAGGCGCCCTGCAAAGCGCGCTCACGGGAGGGGACCCAGCTCCCCCGACTGAAGCCGCCGGGAGTTCAGCAACCCTCGCCCACTCGATGGCCCAACAACCCAAGAGTGGCATCAAGATTGTCCCCCTGGACGACTAGAGGGAAAGGGCTCCCTCCTTCCGAATCTCTCCTTTCCAATCCCAAATCTCCTTCCCCTATGAACGAAGAAATCACGCTCACTCGCGAAGTCGAAGCGATCCAAATTCCCTCCGGTGACACCATCACCCTTCCCACCGGGACGCCGGTGGTGATCACCCAAAGCCTGGGCGGGACCTACACCGTCGCCACCTCATCCGGACTCGCGCGCATCTCCTCGACCGACTCTGATGCACTCGGAATCGATACCGACGAAAAGGAAGCCAAGACCAAGGAAGTGGAACGGCTCAAGGATGCACCGATCGAAGAGCAGGTCTGGCACCAACTCAAGCAAGTCTACGATCCCGAGATTCCCGTCGACATCGTCAACCTCGGTCTCGTCTACGACTGCACGGTGGCCGACGAAGATGGCAAAAACATCGTGACGGTGAAAATGACCCTGACCGCTCCCGGCTGTGGAATGGGACCAGCGATCGCAGCCGATGCGCAATCTCGAATCATGACCGTCGATCAGATCGACGACGCCCGCGTGGAGCTCGTCTGGGATCCCCCGTGGAACCAAGAGATGATTTCGGAAGAAGGCAAAATGAAACTGGGAATGGTCTGAAGGCTCCCTTCCCCACCCCGCGGTGCTCCCGGAGCCCTGCGGAGAGTTTCGGAGCAGAACAATTCCACCCTGATTTCAAGGCTCCAGAGCGCCTGCACCCCGGGTCCGCCGGGCTCGGAGCTTTCCCCCTTGCCAAATCCGCGAATTGTCCCTAGCTTCCCGCCCCCCGAGCAAAGGAGGCCCATCTCATGTCCAAGCACAATAGCCTGAAAATCAGTGGAGGAACGACCGGTAATCGTTCTGTTCTCAAACGCTTCGAGCGCGTCAAGCTGCTCAAGGAACGCGGACTGTGGAAAGAAGGCCAGAGCCCGTTGGGCCTGCCCAAGACCAAGGGCGAGGAGTAAATCCTCCTTCTCTCTCCATTGAACGAAGCAGCGGGACCGGGATCGGTTCCGCTTTCTTTTTTAAGACCATGACCTCCGAAGGCACCCGTCTCAACAAGTTTCTGGCCTCCTGCGGGGTCGGGTCTCGGCGGGCCTGCGATGCCCTCATCCAAAAGGGGGGCGTCACCATTAATGGAGAGGAATGCACCAACCCCGCAACCCGGGTGGCGGAAGACGATGAGGTTCGCGTCGATCGCAAGCGGGTCGCCCCGAAACTCACCGCCACAATCCTGTTTCAAAAGCCGAAGGGATACGTCTGCTCCAAGAGCGACGAGCTGGGTCGCGCCACCATCTACGAACTACTCCCCCCCAAATTCAGCCACCTCAATCACGTCGGTCGGCTCGACCGCGATTCGGAGGGCCTGCTCGTTCTCACCAATGACGGTGATCTGGCCAACCGACTGACCCATCCCAGCAACAAGGTGGAGAAGGAGTACCAAGTGACTCTGGCCACTGCGTTCGATAGTGGCATCCTCGAAAAACTGACCTCCGGAGTGCGCACCCCGGAGGGACGCGCCCGGGCCAAATCGGTGCGACGACTCTCTCCCCGCCGGGTGGCCATGGTTCTCGACACTGGCCTGAAGCGACAGATTCGCGAGATGTTCAACAGCCTGGGTATTCGCGTGACCAAGTTGCTGCGCATCCGCATCGGTCAATTCATGGACCCCGAACTTCCGCTTGGGCGGTGGCGGCCGCTTGAAAACGAGGAACTTGCGCTCCTCACCAAGGACCCTCCGGCGAAGGGCAAGCGCAGCTGAAGAAGGGCAGCCGACTCAAATCCCCTGCGTCCCCGTCTTGCCACCTGCCGCCCCGTTCGTTAAACAACCGTCCGCCGCATTTTCCTAACACGCCCATGAGCAAGAATATCGAGAGTCACCTGATCGAAGATCGGGTCTTCAAACCCTCCAAAGAGTTTTCGAAAAAGGCACGCGTTTCCAGCATGGCGCAGTACCGCAGGATGTACAAGGAGTCCATCGAGAAGCCCTCCCTCTTCTGGGCCCGCGAAGCGAAAGAACTGCATTGGCAGAAACCCTGGAAGAAAGTCCTCGAATGGAAGGCTCCCTTCGCCAAGTGGTTCACCGAAGCCAAACTCAATGTCTGCGAAAACTGCGTCGATCGCCACCTCAGCAACGGCCGGAAAAACAAGGCCGCCATCATTTGGGAGGGCGAACCAGGCGACAAGCGAGTCCTGACTTATCACCAGTTACACCGCGAAGTTTGCCGCTTTTCGAACATTTTGGAGGCCAACGGGGTCAAAGCCCGGGACCGCGTCCTGATATACATGCCCATGGTCCCCGAAGCCGCGATCGCCATGCTCGCCTGCGCCCGCATCGGGGCCGTGCATTCCGTGGTCTTTGGCGGCTTCTCGGCGGAATCAATCTCAGACCGCCTCGAGGACTCCGGCGCCACCGCCGTGATCACCGCCGATGGTGGATATCGTCGCGGCAAGGTGGTTCCCCTGAAGAAGAACGTCGATGACGCCCTCAAGAAGTACCAAGGCGTGAAGCGCTGCATCGTCTACCAGCGCACCAACGAGAAGGTCACCATGAAGCGCGGTCGCGACGTTTGGTGGCACACCGAAGCGAAGAAGGTCTCCGCCAACCACACTCCGAAAGGATTCGACAGCGAACACCCGCTCTTCATTCTCTATACCTCGGGCTCCACCGGAAAACCCAAGGGCATCCTGCATACCAGTGGAGGATACCTCGTCGGGACCTACACGAGCTCGAAGTATGTCTTTGACATGCGGAACGATGACATCTTCTGGTGCACCGCCGACGTCGGTTGGGTTACCGGCCACTCCTACATCGTCTTCGGTCCGCTCGCCAACGGAGTGACCCAGGTGATGTATGAAGGCGCACCCAATTACCCAGACTTTGGCCGCTTCTGGGACATCGTGGAAGAGTACGGCGTGACCACCTTCTACACTGCGCCCACCGCCATCCGTGCCTTCATCAAGGCCGGCGATCATCTTCCCGATGCCCGCGACCTCTCCTCCCTGCGACTCCTGGGCACCGTGGGGGAACCGATCAACCCGGAAGCCTGGATGTGGTACCGTGAAAAGATTGGATCCGGTCGCTGCCCCATCGTCGATACCTGGTGGCAGACTGAAACCGGCTCCATCATGATCTCACCCCTCCCCGGCTGCACCCCCACCAAGCCCGGCACTGCCACCCTCCCCTTCTTTGGAGTGGACGCCGCCATTCTTGATGAAGAAGGCAACGAGTGCAAAGCGGACGAAGGAGGGAAACTCGTGATCCGCAAGCCGTGGCCTTCCATGTTGCGAACGATCTATGGCGATAAGGCCCGCTATCGGAAGACCTATTGGAACGACTACGAGGGAATGTACACCGCCGGAGATGGCGCCCGCACCGACAAGAACGGCAATTTTTGGATCGTGGGTCGCCTCGACGATGTCTTGAACGTCTCAGGCCACCGACTCGGAACGGCCGAAATTGAAAGCGCGCTCGTCGCACACAAGGACGTCGCAGAGGCCGCCGTGGTCGGCCGACCGCACGAGATCAAAGGCCAGGGTATCGTTGCCTTCGTGACCCTCAAAGGCCGAGCCAAGGCCTCTCCGGCCGCCGAGAAGGATCTCAAAGCCCACGTCACCAAGGCCATCGGCGCGATCGCACGGCCCGATGAAATCTATTTTCCGCCCGACGGCCTCCCCAAAACTCGCTCCGGGAAGATCATGCGCCGGATCCTCAAGGAACTGGTCGCCACCGGAAAAGTCATCGGTAATGTTACTACCTTGGAAGACTTTACGGTCGTGCGCAGCCTCCAAAAACTCCTCCAGAAAAAATAGCGATTGCCGCGCCGCCCCTGGCCGCGCAGCATCCGCCCGCCTCGCATGACCCGCACCCGTTATCTCCTTTGGCGCATCGGCCAGAATTTCGGCATTTCGATGACCCAACGCCACGCGTCGAATGCCGCCTCGGAGTTCCACTTGCTCCGGGAGGCCGAAGAAATTCTGGGCCAGCTCTGTTGGAATGACGCGGAGAAAATTGAAGAACTCTCGGTCGAATACTGGAAACTGCGAACGCTCACCAAAAGGCACGACGATCTCGCCCACAAGATCGATTCGGCCAACGACAGCCTGCAAAAGTCGCATGACCAACGCACTGAACTCCTCGGCCTGGTGGTGGATAGCACCAAGGAACTCGTTGCAGAGCGGGAAACGCTCAACGCCATGAGCGAACGCCTGGGGTCCGAACGGGAAGTCATCCTGGCAGACGCTCGCTCCGTGAAACGCCGCCACGACGGCACCAAGGCCAAACTCGACTTCCTCACCAGTGAAAGCGGGACCCACACTCCCGAGGTTGAGGAATCCAAGAAGGAACTCCTGAATCTCAAGGATCGCTTCAAGTCCCTCCGCGAACACCGAGACACCCTCACCGTGAAGATTGATAATATCACCCAGGAGATCAAGGATCTAGACGAGCGGATCGAAAAACGGCGCGGAGACATGCGCGACGAGGCGTTTGGAAGTTATCAAAACATCGGCCAGACCAATCGCGACATCTCATCAACTCGCTCAGAATTCGGAACCCTTGAAAATGAGATGGTGTTGCTTTTAGCCGGAATTGGCCGCTACATCCTCGCCAACCACACTCACCCGATGGTCGCCAAAATGGTCCGCAAGAATCGCAGCCTCGTGAACCAGATGGCCGCTCTCCGGATCTCGATCAATTTGAACACCCAGCTTTCGGGCCGCGAAGTTCCCGCCCCGGCAGTTTCTGCCCCCAAAGGGTAAGTGGTCGTTTACGAGTGCCTCGAAGGTGACTTCCCCCTCCAAGACAGGCACTGGAGCGCGGTCGGTCACGCCATCCTCTCCACGATCAGATTCGAATTCCCGCCCCCCTGATCAAGTTCCAAATGCCCTTGACCCTCCATGGTCAGCGAGCTTGATAGATGGGCTGCAATCTCCTGCGTTGTGCTTCCGCTGAACTCGAGAGTTTCGGGCCGTTCCGGCATCTAAAATTCAATTCTCTTTCTCACCGCCATCGCAAGCCAGGTGGGAGCGCGGCGATGCGCAGTTTGATTGGTGGCCTCGAGGCTCCTCGCTCATTTTGACCCCGACCAAGCTCATGATCCGACCACTGATTCCCTTCCGGTATCCGGCTCTCTTCCTCGCCCTCAGCACCTTGCTCCAAGGAAACCCGCCAGCGCGCCCTCCAGAAAGCAAACCCGTCGTCCTCGCCGAACAACCCCGCATCCCCGTTCCGCTCTTCAACGCCACCACAACCCTCGAACCGGCCACCACAATCGACACGCCCTCTGCCCTCATCACACGGATCGCGGACCGGGGGCGCGATCGACACGCCCGGGAGGACCTTGTCAATGGGATCCCGTTCCAAGCCTACGACCACTACCTGCGCTTCTATTGGGAACACCGCACCACGACCATTGAGATCGTGGACTACGTGGCGAAGGGCGGGACGAATATCGAAGTCAACCTCTCCTCCCTCTGGCCGCTCGGGGTCCGTGATTTCCGTGCCTTCTATCGTGGCCTCAACACCGTCGCCGAATATCACTACAACCTGGGACCGACGCAGGTCGGGCCAAGCGATTCCGCGGGACCCAACCGTTACACCACAAGCTTCAGCCGCTATCCCTTGGAAGGAAATCGCCCCTTGCGCGTGGGCGACCGCATGGAATTTGAGTTCAGCCCCTTCCTCATAGCGCCACCGAACGGACGCACGAACTACTATGGAACCGCCTACCTCTACGTCATTGGCGAGGGGATCAAACCCTGGCAAGCGGTGGGCCCCCGGCTGGACTCCTTCCCGATCCCGAAGGAGGGCTGGTTGGGCGGGAGGACGACCAACCACTATCAGTATTCCAACGAGCCGGACCACCTCTTCAAGCAAATGGCAGGGAACATGGCAGAACTGAGTGCGCAACCATTCATGCTCGGACGACGACTGCATCACACCGACTTCGGCACCGGGAGACATTCCGAGGCGGGCAACCCGGTTCTGGCCCAGCAAGTCGGCAAGCTCGGCCCAAAGTTCATCAACCGAAGCTGTGTCGCCTGCCATCTCAACAACGGCCGCGCCATGCCTCCGGCCGTGGGCGTCCCCATGCACCAGACGGTGATTAAGATCGGGAGCGCCGCGGACGGAGCACCCCATCCGGTTCTCGGCGCAGTCCTCCAACCTCGGGTCACGACAGGGCCTGTGGAAGGCCGTGCCACCATCGCGAGCTATACCATCCTCAAGGGGACCTACGGGGATGACACCCCCTATACCCTGCGCAAGCCAAACTACACCTTCACCGGTTCCGCCCCCTCGCACTTCTCAGCCCGCCTCACTCCGCCCCTGGTCGGGATGGGGCTGCTCGAAGCCTTGGATGAGGAAACCATCCTCGCCCTCGCCGACCCGAATGATCAGGACGGCGATGGCATCTCGGGCGCCGTCCAGATTGTGAACGAT
>Ga0310120_10003032_pt1 | contig 12075 bp, 8 predicted proteins | sample CB27_AW_983_MG_FD_203506 | JGI IMG/M metagenome (GOLD analysis project Ga0310120, IMG submission 203506) | Marine microbial communities from Western Arctic Ocean, Canada - CB27_AW_983 | ecosystem: Environmental > Aquatic > Marine > Oceanic | place: Canada: Western Arctic Ocean | collected... | reverse complement strand
AGCTCAGCATGATTCGCTCGGAAGGAGATTTTCCCTGGTGGCACATGCTGGCTGGTTACCCTGTACTGGCGATCTGGTATTGGTGTGCGGACCAAACAATTGTCCAGCGAGTTTTGGGGGCCAGTACCCAACGGGACGCTCAGATCGGACCGATTTTCGCCGGATTCATCAAGATCTTGCCCCTGTTTGTCATGGTGCTCCCGGGCGTCATGGCCTACGTCTTGTTTGCGGAGCAGATTGGCGACCAGCCAAACCAGGCATTGCCCACGCTGATTGACCAGTTGATTCCGGTCGGACTCAAGGGATTGATCGCGGCCGCATTGTTGGCTGCATTGATGAGCACGATTGCCGGCGCGCTCAACAGTGCGGCCACGCTGGTCAGTATCGACCTGGTGAAGAACTTCAATCCCGGGACGTCGGACAAAGCACTCTTAATGATCGGGCGCGTTACGGCGTGTGTCGTGATGCTATTGGCGATGCTGTGGTCAACTCAAGGAGACAAATTCAAGAGTGTGTTTGAGGGTGGCAACATGATGATCGCCTGTCTGGCTCCGCCTATTTCAACGGTTTTCATATGGGGCGTCTTTTGGCGTCGTGGGACTCGGCAAGGCTCGCTTACGACGCTGATAGTCGGCTTCTTGCTTGGCGCGACTGCCTTCACCTTGGATTTTCCACTCATCGGCGAGACCAAGCTGATCACGGCGGTGTGGGGAATTCCTTTCATGCTCCAGGCTTGGTGGCTGTTTGTCATCTGTTCGGTCTTGTTTGTCCTGGTGAGCCTGTTCACGCCACCGCCATCGCCGGAACAGACTGAGGACTTGTGTTGGCGGAACCCTCTGGCGGTAATCGCGACTGGTGAGTTGACCGGACTGACCGACCCGCGGGTTTTGGCGGGGTTGTTGTCGATCGTGATGATCGTTCTCTACGTGATTTTTGCCTGACTATTTGCACTACCCATTTGGAATAGGCTGGCCGGACGATTCCCAACGCGAGCCTGACGTAGCAGTCTTGAAGTTGGGTTACTGGCCAGTAAACGCGAACCGCTCCTTACCGTCAGCCGTGTTCCAGACGCGGAACACCGGGTCGTCGCCGCCAGTGACAATCGTGTCGCCCAATTCCGTGGCGGAACAGCAGTAGAGATAGTCCGTTTCCACCGTGAACGACCGCAGCTGCTTTCCGTCGTCGACGTTGTGGATACGAATCTGTTTGTCACCCGATACCGAAGCCAGTTGGTTGCCGATGCCCAGGAACGAAATCGCCGTGATCTCCTTCGCCGGCCCACCGATTGAACGCAGTTGTTCTCCGCTGGCAAAATCCCAAATTTTAATGTTCTTGTCCGCACTACAGGTTGCCAGTTGCTTGCCGTTGGCTCGCCACACGACATCCACGACATGATGCGTGTGCCCCTCAAACGTTCGAACTAGTTCACCTTCAGCTAGATCAAAAACCCTCATCAAACGGTCTGACGATGAACTGGCCAGCAAATCACCAGACGGTGAAAACGCCAACGCGAAAACTGAATCGGTGTGCGGCTCACTCAGCTCTTTCCGCAATGTGCCATCCTCCACGCGCCACACCGATATCTGCCCACTACGGGAGGGCTCGCCACTGCCGACGGCCACAAGCCGACCGTCGGGGCTAAAGTCGATAGCCAACACTCGGTCGACGACTGGGCTATCCGGAGTCGGATTTCCAATGGTTCGGTGGAGTACCCAGCTCGGTCGTGTCTCACGAATTGTCAAGTTGCGTTGGTCATCCACCACCGTCAACCGACCGTCGTCAATGTAACTGGCGTGCACCAGCCGCGCCGCTCCACCAGCGAACCGATCCAACCGGTCTCCCGTCTCAACGTCGTAAATGTATAGTCCGGAGGGTCGTTTACCGACCACCAACTGACGGCCATCTGGGGAAAATGCCACGGAAGCGACGGCCGCCGAGTCAGCTCGCCGCGAATCGTCAAACGCAGACTGTCGGACTCGTTGAGCCAAAGCGACATCCTCAATGCGCGACGCGAGATCTGTTTTCAGCTGTTCGATATTCTTTTCCGTTCGTGCCACCGTATCGGTAGCGCGCTGCTTGGCTTGCTCCGCCGACGCGGCCGCTTCGTTGGCCGCTTGATCAGCTTTCTCCGCCTCTTCGAGCGGCGGTGTCGATTCTTCGACCAGCTTCGTTTTCGACTCCAGCGTCGCCGATTGTTCCGCCAGTGCTGAATCGAGTTCGGTCTTTTGTGCCTCCAGCTGCTGTTGCTTTTTGGCCCGCGCCGCGGTCAATGCCTCCTGGGCCGTCGCAATCACCTCGCGAAGTGCTGGAGACTCGGCTCCCGCATCCGCCGCGGCTGCTAGCGCCTTCACCGCTGGTTCCAGCTGTTCAGTCAAGCCTTGGAGTTGCTGTGTGACCTTCGCCAATTGCTCTTCAGTCTGTTGGCGGGCCGCCTGTGCATCCGTAACCGCTTGACGAAGCTCTGCCAGTTGGGCCCGCAACGGCTCGAGCGCGGCCGCTTTTTCTTCGGCAGTCTTGGTCGCCTCTTGCAGTGCCGTGTCGGCCTTTTCGAGCGTCTCGCGATCCTTGCCCAGCTGCTCTTCGGCTGCCTTAATCGTCCCTTCCACGTCCGACCGGTTTGCTTCGGCCACGGTGACAGCGCGCTCGGCGCGTGCCAAGATGCGCGCTAGATAAAAGTCGCCACCGACCTTCGCAATTTTCTGTTTCTCTGCCACGTTCCACAGAATCACTGAGCCGTCATCACCCACCGACACAGCACGCGTTGCGTCGGGTGTCACGGCCACTTGCTTTACATCATGTCCGTGGGGCAGAACAGCGAGCTCGGTGCCGTCGGCCGTGTTCCAAATTCGCAGCGTGCCGTCGGTGCTACCCGAGAGCACCTGATCCGCCTGTTGTGGCGAGGGCGTCAGCGCATTGACATTACGACTATGGCCAATCAACTCGCGAGTCACCTCCAATTCCGGCGGTGCACCCGATTGCTTTTCTTCGTCCGAAAGGGGTCTGAGATCCCAGACTCTCAGCGACCCGTCCTGCCCAGCGGTCACGAGTTGGCCGTTGCCCAGTCGCGCGGCGGTTGCAATATCGACAGGCAGTTTCCACTGGCCCGCCCCGGCGCCGTTGCTAGTGTCCCATCTCCGCACCGTTCCGTTGGCAGCCGCCGAAATAAGTTGGCTGGAATCGGCGGCCAGGGCCAGCGCCACGACTTCTTGATCGCCGGTCTCCCATGAGCGCTGTTTTCCATCGACCAGCGACGTAAGATAGACGGTTCCACCACGAGCGGTGGCCAGTTGTTGGCCCGAAGTCGCGCGGACGGACGGCTGAGCAGGCCCCGCGGCCGATAATGGTCGCGTCTCCGCATTTCGCTGGCGCCGCCACAGTTTAACAGTGCCATATCCGCCTGACGCAATCCATTCACCGTCGCCGTGTGAGGCGACAGCGCCAATGAGGTCGAGATGTGCGGCGGCCACCAGTCCTTCGCTCTCTGGTTCAGCGAGAGCAGGATCCGCCAGCGTGGCCAATAGCTCCCCTCGGCGAAGATCGTAGACCTGAAGCTCGTTACCGCGTGCGCAAATCGCATAGTCGCCGCTCTCTGTAATATTCGCGGCATAGATGGGGCGTACCGTGCTCGGCAGTCGTTGCCACTCGATCTCCGGAGTCATTGAATTGTCATCGTCCCCACGGGCCCCTTGCTCGATCCATCGCATCAGCAGACCTAATTCAACTGGAGAAAGTGCCGTAGCGTCGACATCATTGTCCTCGGGCGGCATGGCGGGCTCGTCGAGGTGGGCTGCCAGCTGCCAGAGTCGACTGGCTTCTAGATCGCCAGGAATAACCAACGGACCTGCGTCGCCGTCCTTTAGTAAATCGTCCGCCGATTCCAGGACAACGCCGCCTTCGGCCGTCGAAGCGTTGTGGCACGCCAGGCAACTGCGTTGCAGCAGAGGCAAGATGTCCGAGCCGAACTCCGGAGCCACGTCGTCCGGTGGTTCAACGATCGAAGGAGGTGTGTCCTCTGCATCGATCTCGTTTACAGGCGCCGCTAGGCCGGCGAAGATTGTCCAGAGCGGAACGGTGGACAGTATCAGTGACTTGTAGGATTCCATCGGATTGGGTGGTTCGATCTGGTTATTGAAGGCAGTGCTAAATAATACGTTAGCACCGTTTGGCCATGATCAAGCATAACCCGAACGAATGGCCCAAACCAGTTGTCAAACGTAAACGCGGTAAAGCTTGGGCCCATCCATCACGAAACTCAGGGATTGTCGGCTGGATTTATAATTTCGTCGTCACGTTTAACGCCCAACAGAATGTCCAACGCTCGCGCTAGGTAGGTGTCGATCCCGCCATTGCCGTTAAGCTCGTCCGCGAATCCATCATCGAGACCGAGATCATTCGTGCCGCCATCCAATGAGTCGTTTTGGCCACCGCCCCGAAGGCGATCAAATCCATCGCCACCGACTAGAGTGTCGTTGCCTTGATCCCCGTTGAGCTGGTCATTGACATCACCTCCCATGAGTAAGTCGGCGCCACCACCACTTTGTAGTCTGTCGTTGCCGTCGTCCCCGAATAGATGATCGTCGCCGTTATCGCCCTGGAGTCGATCGACACCGGTACCGCCCGAAAGGCTGTCGCCGCCGTCACCTCCCTGTAGCCGATCGTCACCGTCTCCTCCCATGAGAATGTCGACGCCTTTTCCGCCACGAAGACGGTCGCGGTCGCCGCCACCCAACAATGTGTCGTTGCCGTCACCTCCCCGCAAGTCGTCGTTGCCGGCTCCACCGTCCAGCAGTGAGTGGCCGCGGCCAGCCTCCAGCCCCGTTGCCGTCGGACGTAACGATGCCGACCGAAGCGGTAAGCAGCATGAGATCATCATCGGGATCACTAAACGTTCCCGCGGCTGTAGCCGTGTCACCTTTGTCGATGGTGACAGTGACGGTGTTTGAGTCAATGATCGGTGCTTGATTGTTGAAGGCCTCCAGCATGGCAGTGAAGGACGCTTTGGGAGCGAACTCGCCGTCGAAAATCAATGGAGCTTCGCCGCCCGATGGAACCAAGATCGGATCAAGCAGCCAAGAGAACGGGTCCACCATCCCCCACGTCACAACACTGTCACAAACGCCCGAATTGACACATGCGTTGACAATATCAGCGTAAATCGCAGCCTGCCGTGCCGCCTTTTCCGCATCCGTTCCAGTCATAAAGACCGTGTTCACGTCGAATTCCGTGATATGAATGCGTGTGCCTAGAGCACCGAACCGTTCGAGCGTTGTAAGCATTTCTTCATAGTCGGGAATCGTGGCGTCACCGAGCGCAATGTGTCCCTGAATCCCGACGGCGTCGATGGGCACGCCGTCGGCAAGCAGGTCGGAAACAAGCTGCAAATAGGCGTCCGATTTCGTTTTGTCAGGGATTTCTACTTGGAACTCGTTGATTATGAGTACGTCGTCCGCATCGGCGACGTCGTTGGCGAATTCAAAGGCAAGCTTGATGTAGTCGTCACCGATCACCGAACGCCAGGTGGAGTCATGCAGAGTCCCGCCAAAGTTGAGCGGTTCATTGACGACCACCCATTCATCGACTTCGGGGTACGCAAGTATGGTGTTCTGAATGTAGTTGCGCATGATGTCGATCAACTCGTCACGCGTGAAGGAGCCGTTGCTAATCTCAGAAGGAGTCGCAGCGGGCCAGATCAGACTATGGCCACGGATGGTCATGTTGTTGGCGACGGCATACGAGATCTGTGACTCAACCTCCTGTTGCGAGCGCGTTGGATCGTTGACGTCGTCTGGAAAATCGAGTGTCCAAACGAGTAAACCGGCATGATGTGCATAGAGTCGAGTGTGCTGGGGCGAACCGAACCAAGTATCGGGTAAGGCTCCAAAGACAATCCCCTGATTCGCGGCCGCATTACTTAATGACGGCGCTAGCGAACCTAACGTATCATAGTCGGCGACAGCGGTCTGATAGACGGCCAAGTCATCGATAGTGAGCGTGGAATCTGGCCCAGTGAAAAAATGCAGGCGCAGGTCGCTGCCGGAAGAAAAAAAACTCCGCGGTTGGTCGGCACCATCTGTAAATTCGTGAGTCTCTATCGAGCCGTTCGGGCTCATAACGGTGAGCAGTGAAACTCGTTAGAGAACTCGAGGGTAAAACTGCCGGACAGTCCCGGCTCGACGAGCGTGAGCAGAGTTCCAAAAACTCCGTTCTCGGTGGTTGTGACGATCCAATTGCCGTCAGAACGTATGAGCGCTACGTCATGTCCGGTATCCAGTTGCACCAAGTAGACGCCACCGTTGGGCGACGTTTCAAGGTCGACCTCAATCCTAAGATCGCCAGCGGCAATGAATGCGCCGCCAAAGAATTCGAAATCGTCGTATCCACCCGAACGAGTGTCGATTTCCAATGGACTCGCGCTGGACACCAGCTGGGTCACCAAGGAAGTAGCGGCGTTATTTTCCGAGGCCGGCGAGCTGACGATCGACGTCAGCGGGTAATTCCCGTCCTCGGGCGCAATGACAACGCCATCCGCGTCGGGAGCCTCGTCCACGGTCGGACTGGTCGTCGCCAGCATCAGCCGGGACTCACGGGTTTCGATGGCCAATTCCAGCGTCTGCCGCCGTAAAGGTTGCCGACGACGGAGAATTCGGTTCTTGGTCGGCATGCCGTGCTTGATCGGAAATAATCTGGTCAAAGGTCCGTCCCAAGCACGAGGCATCCGCCGCTACCACATGAAACGCCACGACGCTTGCATCAAGTTGCATCCTAACGAGGCGACGGGCTCTTTGCTAGGCTTAATCGAGGCAAACCTGCCATGCCGTTCACCATTTCCAAGGTTGAAATTTCGCACGTATTTGTGCCCGAGGGTATGGAATTCCTCTGTACGATGCCCGTACGGTTGTCGGAGGAAAATCCTCAGTGGGTACCGTCGGTCGCCCACGAGCGGGCCACCTTCGAAGGCACGCTGATTTCTTGCGGTATTGTCGTGCAGCTGATTTCGCTGTCGGGATACCGGCGTGGGTAAGCATGGTTCGTGGTGACGTTGATGCTGGCTGGAAACAGAACCTACGTTGCCACCATCTCGATCTACTGGACGGTCGGCTATACCAGTCTCAAACATCTTCAGCCGGCCTATTTCGGGCTCGCCGCCGTTTGGATCGGCGGACTTTTGTCGTTGCCGTATGTGACCCGTGATGATAAACGTTATGCTCAGCGATCGATCAACGAAGATGGCACACGAACGATGTACAAGCCTAACTCCGCCGGGGTCTCCGAGAATCAAAGATGACCGACCTTCCTGCGTCGCGTGACGATATCCTGGCCGAGTACTTTGACCATCTCGAGTTCGAACCGTATCCGGTCCAAGAAGAAGCGCTGTTGGCCTGGTTCACTTCGGAGCAGGGAATCCTCGTTTGCGCTCCCACCGGTACTGGCAAAACCCTCATTGCCGAGGCAGCCTTGTTTGAAGCGCTCAAGACGGGGAAACGGGCCTACTACACGACGCCTCTTATCGCATTGACCGAACAAAAGTTGCAGGAGATGCAAGTCGCGGCGGAGAGATGGGGGTACCGCGCGGAGGACGTTGGTTTGGTTACCGGTAATCGTCGCGTGAATCCCGATGCCAAAATTTTGGTCGTGGTTGCCGAGATCTTATTTAACCGTTTGCTGCACCAGAACGAATTCGATTTCGCGGATGTTTCCACCGTGGTGATGGACGAATTTCACAGCTTCAACGATCCGGAGCGAGGCGTGGTATGGGAGCTGACGTTCAATCTGCTGCCCGAGCACATTCGGCTGTTGCTACTCTCGGCGACGGTTGGCAACGCGTTTGAGTTTCGCCAGTGGTTAAATCACTCGCATCAACGGCGTTTGGATCTGATTCAGAGCGACGATCGGCGCGTGCCACTGACGTTCGAGTGGGTCGGCGACATGTTGCTCAACGATAAACTGGAGGAGATGGCGACGGGTACGGACTCGTTGCGTCGAATTCCCGCGCTGGTGTTTTGCTTTAACCGCGAGGAATGTTGGAGCGTCGCGGAACAGCTCAAGGGCAAGAAGATGCTGGCCGAGGGGCAACGCGAAGGACTGTTACAGGAACTGGATCAACACGATTGGAGCGAGGGAGCTGGTCCCAAACTGAGGCAGATCCTGATGCGTGGCGTGGGCGTCCATCATGCTGGACTACTCCCGAAGTACAAGCGAATCGTGGAATCGTTATTCCAAAAGAAGCTGCTGTCGTTCACCGTCTGTACCGAGACATTGGCTTCCGGAATCAATCTTCCAGCGCGCAGCATCGTGGTACCCAAACTATTGACTGGGCCTCCGGACAAAAAGCGGCTCATCGCACCGAGTGCGGCCAATCAAATGTTTGGGCGGGCTGGGCGACCTCAATTTGACGACCAGGGATTTGTCTACGGTGTGGCGCACGAGGATGACGTACGATTACTACGTTGGCGGGAAAAGTACGACCAGATCCCAGAAGACACGAAAGACCCGGGACTGCGGAAAGCCAAAAAGGCTCTCAAAAAGAAAATGCCCAAGCGGCGCGGCACGGAACAGTATTGGACCGCGGGCCAATTTGAGCAGCTGCGGAAGGCCTCACCAAGCAATTTGGAGAGCAAGGGTCATTTGCCGTGGCGGGTGTTGGCCTATCTGCTGGAGGCGTCACCAGAGATCGACCGTATTCGGGTGATGGTGGGCAAACGCCTCATGCCCGACAAGCAGATACAGGCGGCCCAACGGCACTTGGACCAGATGATCGTCACTCTCTGGCGGGCGGGCTATGTCACTATCGAGCCCGAACCTACCTTGGCCGATTTGGCAGGGGAAGCGGTGGCAGGGGAGACGGTGGAAGGGGAAGCGGTGGAAGGGGAGACGGGGGATCGGTTGCTAGAGCGCGCCCAAGGGATGTCCAGCGGCGAGACGTCGGAGGAAGAACCAGTACGCTGGCGCCCAGAGTTGGCACGTCCAACCCCAAGCATGAACAAGCTGCGGATTTTGAAAAGCCTTAACCCATTGTTCGGTGTGTTCGTGATCAATCAATTGGGGATTGCCGATCGCACCGAGCGGATCCAGGTGTTGGAAAGTGTGTTGGAGATTCCTGGATCCGTCGGTCGCTTGGTCCGCGTGCCGTCGCAGGACGAGCTGCCACCAGGGCCTTTGGCCATGACCCGGCTGGACGCCCAATTGCTCCAAATGGGGTTGGCCACCGTGGAAGAGTTGACCAAATCGGAAGATCCAGAGGAAGACGGCCGCTACGTGCACCCAGAAGAACGCGTGTGGGTTCTCACGGTTGCCGACAAATTGCGGAGGTTGTTTGACCATGAATATCCAGCGGTCGTGGACCTGCGGACGTTTCCGGTTTGGGCGGCGGGCGAGCTAATGGAATACGGTGGCGACTTCAATAAATATGTGACCAGCAAACGATTGCAGAAGCAGGAGGGAATTCTCTTTCGCCATCTGCTCCGATTGATTCTCCTGATCGGAGAATTCACGCAGCTCCGCCCACCGGATACGACAGAGGAAGAGTGGCGCGGTGACCTGATGGACGTGCGCGACTGTTTGATCTCCAGTTGCCAACAGGTCGATCCATTCAGCACGGACAAAACACTGGAGAGTGAGTTGTTGGGCAAGGAGGGAGAATCGACGCCATAGCAAAGCGATCGATTCGAGCGAATGCCGCCAGAACTTTGGAACGAACTCCTCGGAGGCTATCCCATCACGGCCCCGTCCCAGGGAGTCGCTTTGTGGCGCGGGCGTCCTTGATTAGTTGAATCGCCTTGGCTTCACCTTGCACACGGATTTGATCCAGTGCACGATCCGAGACGCCTGTCTCCTCGGTATAACGATCGATTAGGTTTTGTTCGAGCGCCGAACCGTGGCATCTAGATGCGCTAAGGCGTACAGGTCCGTGAGATGCCGGCGCTCGACTAATGGATTGAATTTCGCGTCACCATCCATCTCGTCTCGATCCACTTTGTTAAACGCGTTGATGAATTCTTCGATCTTGCCATGCAGCCGCTTCTCGATCTCGAACAATCCCAACAGCTCTCGATTTTCGACGCCATCGGTGGCAATCAGTTTAAAGAGGGCCGCCCGGTAGTCGGTTTTCCACGTCATTGCTCACCTCAATCGATCTGGGCCTTGATCGCTTTCAATTGATCCCGTTCGGGCATTTGACGATAGTAATCATCCAAGGGAAAACAGCCCGACACCATGCCGTTGCGAGGGCCGGTCGTGCAGTCGCTAAACGTGCGGCAAATCAACTTCTTTTTGTACGGTCGGCCGGCAAAAATGTCCGCGGGAAGGTCCGGATACGAAAGCACCATCCGCCCTAAACCCACGGAATCGACCCAATTGCGTGAGACAGCCGCTTGGCCGATATGCCCCAACCACTCCTGGAGGTAGCTATAACCCGACCCAACGAACATCATCCGCGGATGCACTCGTCGCAGCTCAGCGGTCACGGCCAATTGGATGGCGACACCTACCAACGGGTCGACCGGAGATTGGTACCCATCGGAAGGTGGATACCAAGCGGGTCGTTGCAAATGCGGCACGTAATAGGGGCTGCCGATCGTCGTGCAGACCATGGAAATGCCGAGCGATTCCAAAAGCGACAAGAATTGGCTCGGTTCGCTGAGATCGCTCCCCGTGCCCGTACCGTCGCCACCGAACGCATAGCGATACGGTGACTCACCATGCGGAATGGGCTCACCCGTCTCTGAACCGCCACGCCGAAATGGCACCGTATCGTAGACACTGACTCGGACTCCGATTTGCAGATCGGGCGCCTCGCCGCGGATGCCTTCGACCACCTGTCGCAAAAAACGTGTGCGATTTTCCAGGGAGCCCCCAAACCGGCCGGGCCGATCAAAGCTGCTGAGAAACTCGTGGCCCAGATAACCGTGGCAGTGCTTGATATCGACAAATCGGTAGCCCATCTTGTGAGCGTCGGACGATGCCGACACAAATCGCTCGATGAGCCGCTCGATCTCATCATCGGTCATGACCGGCGTTGAGCTGTTGGTGCCGAACTTTTCGTCCATTAGCGGATGGTTGTAGAGTGTCCGCGGCTCCATGTGCTGCTTGTCATTGGGACGCGCGAAGCGACCTGAATGTGTCAGTTGCAGCCCTACGTACAGGTCGTCCGTCCGACCAAACTCCTGCTGATGCGTTTGCTCGAGCTCAACGCGTAGCTGCTCGATGGACGACAAGTTCTCCTCGGCCATCAACAGCTGGTTGGGGTTCGCCCGGCCGTCATGTTGGACCGCCACCGCTTCGCCGCCCCAGATCAACTTAGCGCCGCTGAGTCCAAAACGCTTCCAACGCCGCACCGTTAGGGCGCTGGGTTTCCCGTCCATTTCCGCATCCCAGCCTTCCATGGGCAATATGCAAAAGCGATTGCCGATGGTGATCTTGTCCAGTTGGATGGGTTGAGCCAGCGGACCGGCGGGGCCGGGGATAAGTTCTTCGTCCAAGGGAAGCTCAACGCCCAGCGTGCGAAGGTGGCCAGTGAGTTTGGCAAGCGTATCGAGGCTCGTTATCTTTCGGGATTCCATTCCGCCCATTTTTCCGGATGAACAGCCAACCAGCAAGGTCTCCAAATGCGCTCCGGCCTGAATTGGTTTCCCCCGGCGGCGGTCGGGCCGGTTTGGTGATACAATCTATCTCCCGTATGCAGTGGAGGAAAAGCATGTTGAACATACGTAAAGATGACTGTCGATTCGATCTTTTGTCTCTGGGGGCGTTGGTACACCGGTTGGACCCTGGACTGTTGCCATTTCGCAAGGCGCGTTCGCTGGATATCCACGTTTCCGGAGGCGAATACAACGTAGCGGCGAATCTGGCCAGTTGCTTTGGGATGAATACGGCGATCGCCGCGGCGATGGTGGACAACGGGATTGGCGAGCTGATCCAGTCTCGAGTTCAGGAAATGCAGGTGACCCCATTTTACAAGCATTTCAAGCATGATGGCGTGCGGGGCCCCAATATGGCGACCGTTTATAGCGACCAGGGGCACGGTGTGCGTGGACCGGTCGTCTTCTACAATCGCGCCAATGAGGCTGGTGGCTTGCT
>Ga0310120_10003031_pt1 | contig 12082 bp, 7 predicted proteins | sample CB27_AW_983_MG_FD_203506 | JGI IMG/M metagenome (GOLD analysis project Ga0310120, IMG submission 203506) | Marine microbial communities from Western Arctic Ocean, Canada - CB27_AW_983 | ecosystem: Environmental > Aquatic > Marine > Oceanic | place: Canada: Western Arctic Ocean | collected... | reverse complement strand
TACCTCGGCCACGAATGGGACATGTACGTCAACTGGCGAATGTCCAGTGACCTGTTCCTGTTGGTCAACTACGGCATCTTCTTCCCGCACGAAGGCAGCTTCTCACCCGGCAACGACCGCAGCCGCCAGTTCTTCACCGTCAACCTCAACTGGTTGCTGTAAGCACCCAGGCAGGAGCCCCCCATGACGACCCGCACCTTCGGCCTGATGGCCATCACAGCCTGCGGTCTCCTGGCCGTGACACTCGCCGCGGATGTTCAGGATCCGCCCGGTGAAGAAGCCGACTCAAAGCTGCCCGCCAGCGTCCGGATCGCTCGGCAACGACAGGCGACCATGGCCGATGCCTACCTGCTGGTCGCCCGCCTGGCCAGGACTCAGGGCCGTATCGACGCCGAAACCGATGTCGCCGGGATGGACTTCGAAGAACTGAGAGCCCTGCTCCTGGAACAGGGCTTCGTGGCCGGTTCCTGGAACTTCGATCCCGCCGCAGGACTCGAACGAGACACCCTGGCCTACATCGGAGCCAGCTACCTGGACATCAAGCCGGGCCTGTTGACATCGATCTTCGGCATGACGCGGCGGTACTCGTACCGCGAGATGCAGCACCGAGGCCTGATGGTCCAGGGCCAACCCCGACAGGTCGTCTCCGGCTCAGAACTCCTCAGCGTACTCACCCGGATTGCCTCGGAATTCGACAGCCGACCCTGACCTCCCCGCAGAACGATCAGCCCCAGCCCGCTCACCAACACCACCCAGCCGGTCCGGACCGGTCCCAGCCACCAGGCCGATTCACTATGAGGTCGCAGGCCATGCTCACTGACCGCCGCCCGCAACACGCCCGGTCCCGGCTCCAGGTCGCCTGGATCGCCTTCGGACTGCTGCTCGCCGGGATCCTCGCCTCGACCACCGCGCCCACCCCGATCGAAGCCCAGCAACCCGAAGCACCCGCAGGGATTCCCGAGGGTGCTGTGGCGCTGCTGATCGACGTCGCCCAGGTTACCGGTGACGTGAATTACACTCGCCGCGTCGGCGAGCGGACCCGGGTCCGGACCGTGACCCGTGCCACGAAGTTGCAGGCCGGTGATACGCTGCACCTGGACGTCGGAGCCCGCTGCCTGCTGCTGTTCCGCAGCCTGGCCCGTGCCGATGCCAACCTGGCTCCCGAGCCGGCCGGGATCCGAACGGTGGCCTTCCGACCCGAAGCCCCCTCGACCGCAGGCGACGGAGTCGCAGCGGCGGTGCTGTTTCGAGGTTACAGCGAAGCGTCGATCGCCATGGCCTACCAGCACAACCAGGCCGCCAACATCCAGCTCGACATGCCCCAGGGAATCGCTCGGGCCGGCGTCGTACCCACCGCCGTCAAGCCACGCTTCCGCATTCGGACTCCCAGGACGGTTGTCGCGGTCCGAGGCACCGAAATCCGCGAATTGGAAACCTCCATCGACCGTGGCGATATCCTCTCGATGGGCAGAACCGGCGTCGTCGCATCCAACACCCGCTTCGGACTACTCCGCTCGGCGCAGGCCGAACAGGGAACCCGCAAGACCAGCGGGCCGGACCGCCGCTCGGGCCGGTTCGTCCGAGCCATCAACGACCTCATCGTTCGTACCAGGATCGTGCTGGCCGGCCCGCACAAGGGCCGGTTCGAATACGACCAGGCCTCTCGAGAAGCCCGTGAGGTCTACATCTTCGGTGCGGGTGAGAAGCTGAAGAATGCAGGAAACCCCGCCTTCTGCAAGTTCCTCAACTCGGGTACCTCGGGTGATAGCAGGGCGAGTGCGCCGCCGGGATCTGGCTCCGGAGATCCCTGAGGAGGCTCCGGTGGCAACCCGGGAGGATCTCCGGGCGGGTCTCCGTGAGACAACTGAGAGACTGCCGGCCCCAGCCTGGGGCAGACCTGATCACCAGCAGGCGCCGCTGTGAATCCACTCGTGTCCACGCCCAGACACCTGCCCCGCCTCCCCCGAGTCGCACTGCTCAGGCAAGTCCCTCCCACTCTCGCCTGGGTGCTGTGTGCGATTGCACTCGTGGTCGCCTGGGGACTCGTCGATCCGGGCGACACGCGGCAGAGGATGGACTGGTCGCTGGGCGACCGCTGGCTGGCCCAGCGAACGCCTCCAGAACTCAACCCCGAAATCGTGCTGGTGCTCGAGGACGACGTCGCGGCCGCCGAACTGGGCCAGACCAACGCCCGGCACCGCCGCGCCCGGGCACTCAGACAACTCCGACGACTCGGCGCACGCACCGTCGTGTTCGACTTCCTGCTGCTCGATGCCGGAAGCGACGTCTCGTTCTACCAGGATGAAGCACCCTACGACGGGCTGCCGACACGGCAACTGGTCCAGGACACCCTGAGACGGATCTACGACCACGACGAGTTCTACGACACCGATGCCGATCAGGAAACGGTCCGGCAGGCCCGACGGGCATCACGCCAGGAACGGCTCTACACCGAGGACGCACTGCAGAGAAGAGCCTTCGAGGTCCTGGCCGGCAGCGGTGCCGACTCCACCCGGATCGTCCTCGCGTCTCACTTTCGGCGTGCCCCCACCCTCGATGACCTCCAAGTCAAGAGACTCGTCGAAGAACTCACACAGAATCCCTGGCACACCGATACCACCACGCTGGCCCGGGCAAGCAACGTCTCCCGCACCTCGCTCGCCGACCACTTCGAATTTGTCGTCGCCGAAGCAGCACACCGGATCGCCCATCGCGACCGAAAAACGGCACTCGAAGTCGTCGCCGCCAACGCACAGCTGATGGCCGACCCGCTCAGACGCGCACTCGACAAGACCAAGCCCGTACTACTCGAAGCACTCGACCGCAGTACCTTCGAATCCACCGCAGCCACCGCCCACGCCGTCCTGACCCTCGACCAACTCGAACTGCCACGCTGGCAATTCACCGAGCACGCCATCCTGGCCTTCAGCGACAGCGATCTGCAAAGCGACTACGTGATGCGACGGCTGCTGACCTCCCAGGAATTCAACGCTCCGGGATCAACCAGCACGGCCCAGCCTCAAGTCCGCACAATGCTCCACCAGGCGGTCGCCGCCTACAGGCTGCACACACTGCTCGATCACCCCCACAGCAGGGACCGCGTCCATTTGTTACCGCAGTTGGCTCGCATCGAAGCACCCGCGCCGCCAACAGAACTGGTCATCAACTGGCCCCTGCACGGCAGAAGCTCCTGGGGCGAACAACTCGACCGCCGTGGACAGACGACCGGGGACCTCGAAACTCACTCGCAGGTCGTGCGAGTCTCGGACCTGCTGCAGCTGGCCCAGTCGGACCGTGACATCCATGCAACGCGATACGAGATCCGACTGCGAGCCACTCGCCTGATCGCGGCTCTCGGAATCGACTCGCCGATTCCCGACCAGGTCCGTGAACTCGAAATGGCTCTCGAAGCGGACGTCAGAGGCGATGCAGATGCCGGGGACCTCGAGGCACGACACACCGCCGTCGAACTCTCGATCCGGACACTCCTGGCCGATCGGGACCTCGCAAAACGCGTCGACCCCCCGGCAGAGGTACCCGTCGCCTGGACCGCGGCGTTGACCGGGTTGCTCGACAACGAGCTCCCCGCCCGGATGCGGGCCCGCAAGGACCTGGGCGAGCGGCTCGCCGCTCAGCTCGCCGACAAGCTTTGCCTGGTCGGCCAGGTCAAGACCGGGCTCGTGGATCTCCACAACACGCCCGTTGGTCGGCTGCCAGGCGTGCTGATCAACGCGGCGGCCATCAACACGCTCTTGTGCGACAACTCCCTGGCCGTCGAGTCACTCTCGACCACACTGCTGGTCACGATCGCCGTGATGCTGGCTGCCGCCCTGCTGTTTGCAAAACTCGATGTCGTTCCCGCCACCGCCTCGCTGATCCCCCTGCTGCTGATCATCGGCTGGGTTCACCATGGCCTGCTGGCCTGGGCCGACACAATCACCCAGCCGCTGCTCCCGCTGGTGGGGGTCGTCACCTGTTTCTCGGCGGTCACCCTCCGCAAGTGGTGGCACGACAACCTCGCACGACGCAAGGTGCGGCGGGCTTTTGAATTCTACCTGCACCCGGCGGTGGTCCAGCAGGTGGCCGAACATCCCGATGCACTGCAACTGGGTGGAGCAGCCACCGAGCTCTCGATCCTGTTCTCCGACATCCGCGGTTTCACAACGATCGCCGAACGACTGCCCGACGCCCAGTTGACCTCGCTGCTCAACGAATACCTGACGGCAATGACCGAGGTGGTCTTCGACAACAACGGCACCGTCGACAAGTACATCGGTGATGCGATCATGGCCTTCTTCGGAGCACCGATCGCAAGTCAGACTCACCCGCTTGAGGCCTGCCGGACCGCGATCCGGATGTCGCAGAGGCTGGTGGAACTGAGACAGCAGTGGCAGGAACGGGGGCTGCCCACCGTCAGGATCGGGATCGGGATCAACTCAGATACCGTCCGCGTCGGCAACTTCGGCTCCAACCTGCGGTTCGACTACACGATCATCGGAGACGGAGTCAATCTCGCCTCGAGACTCGAAGGAGCCAACAAGCAGTACGGCACCGAGTCGTTGATCAGCGAGAGTACCTGGGTGCAGGTCCGCGACGAGCTGGTCACTCGCGAGCTGGACCTGATCCAGGTCAAGGGTCGGCAGCAACCGACACGGATCTTTGAATTGATCGCAGAACGACCCGCCTCCGAGGAATTGCTCACACGCGTTGCCAAATTCGACGAGGCGGTGACAATGTACCGTGAGCAACGGTTCGCAGAGGCCCTGGCCGTATTCACCTCATTAGACGAATCCGACACAACCGACCAGCCGGCTCGGATCTACGCCCAGCGCTGCCGCAGCCTGATCGAGACGCCCCCGGCTCCCGACTGGGACGGCGTCTACGTCATGACCAGCAAGTGATTCTTCGAGAGGATCTATGACGGGATTCTCGGACTCGAGCTGGCTGCCGATGGACACTTTTGACGAGTTGCCCGATGACGCGCTGCTTGTGCTGGAGGACTGCCTCGAGGAGCGGCACTTCGCCGAGGGAGATCACCTGATTCGACAGGGGGACATCGGCGAGGAGATGTTTGTCATCACCTCGGGTCACGCGATGGTGATGACCGAGGACCACGAGGGTCAGCGGTACGCGATCGCGAGGACCGGGCCCGGCGATGTGCTCGGCGAAATGGCCCTCCTGGCCCGCGAACCCCGCACCGCCGACGCCATCGCCCAGGAACCCCTGGTCGCCCAGGTCCTCTCCGCCTCGGCCTTTCATTCGCTGATCGAGACCTACCCCGAGTTCAGCCAGTTCCTGACCCGGCTGATGTCCACCCGCGTCGGCGGCAAGGACCGCGACGTGCTGGTCGGCCGCGACATGCACGGCCACCACATCACCCGGCGTCTGGGCCGAGGCGGGATGGCGGTCGTGTACGAGGCGATCGGTCCCGCAGGAGACACCGTGGCGCTGAAGATGCTGAGCCACCGGCTGGTCTGCGACGAGCACTCGCGGGACCTCTTTCAGCGCGAAGCCGACATCATCGAGACGTTTGATCACCCGAACATCGTCAACATGCGCGGCCGCTTTGAGATGTTCTACACCTACTTCATCATCGTCGAGTACATCGACGGAATGAGCCTGCAGGAGTTGATCCGCAACAACGGCCCGTTGCCCGAAGAGAACGTCCGGGCCATCCTCGGACAACTCGTCATGGCGCTCGACTACGCACATCGATCCGAGATCATCCACCGCGACATCAAGCCGGGCAACGTGATGGTCGGCCGCGACGGGCAGGTGAAACTGATGGACTTCGGACTGGCCAAGCCGACCGGGACCAACTCCGACGTCGACCGACTGCTGGTCGGCACGCCGGGTTACATCGCGCCGGAATTGTTCGAAGGCAACCAGCCGGGACCCGAAATCGACCTGTTCGCAATGGGCTGCCTCGCCGTCGAATTGCTGGCCGGACGCAAGCTGTTCGGACAAAGGACGATTGCCGACTTCATCGAGACGATTCGCCTCTGGAGAGGGTGGGATCGGTCGACGCTGGGCTTCGAGATCGAAGACGACCTGGCCGAAGTGATCAACGGCTGGCTGGAGCCACGTCCCGAGAATCGGACCGGGTCGCTGGAATCGGTCAGCCAATGGGCGGCAGGGGTCGAGCTGCCCGAGGACGTTGAGATCATCGAAGTCGCTGATCAGGCCGATGTTGAGACTGGTGCGGTCGAATCCGCGGATCTCGATCCGACCTGGCTCGCCGACGAAGAGGCGGACTCGACCGAAACGTTCTAGGTCGGCCGATCAGGCGACCGCCGCCGCCGCCGCCGCGTCGCTCAGCACCCTGGCCACCTCCTGCTCGCTGGCCGGATCGGCACGGTAGCCGATCATCTCCGAGAGCGTGGAGAAGCGGTTCACGCCGGTGCTCAATTCGATGTCATCGCCGCTGAACTGCTTGGGATGCCGGTACCCTGCAGCCAGCGACAACGTGATCATCTCCTTGCGGAACCCCTCGACATAGGCCGAGAGCCGCTTGGCCTTGTTCTCGATGTTCAGCCCCGCCTGCAACCAGCGACTCTGAGTCGCCACGCCAGCCGGACAACCTCCGGTGTGACACTTCTGGGCCTGGATGCAGCCGATCGCCAGCATCGCCTCGCGGGCCACCTGGATCACGTCACACCCCAGCGCCAGGGCCACAATCGCCCGGTCGGGAAACCCCAGCTTGCTGCTGCCGATCCAGGTGATCCGTTGCGAGAGTCCCGCCTGCTGGAAGATCGGGTAGACGCGGCCGAACCCGACCTTGAACGGCAACGCCACGTGATCGGCAAACGTCAACGGAGCCGCCCCCGTTCCCCCCTCGGCACCGTCGATTGAAATGAAATCAGGACCCTCTTGCCGGTCGCCCATCCGCCGCGCCAGGTCCTCCCAGAACTGGAGCTGACCGACCGCACTCTTGATCCCCACCGGCAAGCCAGTCCGCTCGGCAACCGTCTCGATGAAGTCGATCAGCTCGTCGGTCGTCTGGAACTCCGAATGAGCGTTCGGCGAAATGCAGTCCTCGCCGACGGGAATCCCCCGGATGCGGGCAATCTCGGCCGTGACCTTCGCCCCGGGCAGGATTCCACCCTTGCCCGGCTTGGCACCCTGCGAGAGCTTGATCTCGATGGCGCGGACCCGAGGATGACTCTCGACCACTTCGGCGAGTCGATCGACCGAGAAGCGGCCCGAGTCGTCTCGCGCTCCGAAATAACCGGTCCCCAGCTGCCAGATCACGTCGGCACCCAGCTGGTGATACGGACTGACACCCCCCTCGCCGGAATTGTGATAGCAGCCCGCCGCCAGGGCGCCCCGGTTCAAAGCCGAGATGGCTCGGTATCCCAGCGAGCCGAATGACATGGCCGAGATGTTCAGGATCGAGCCGGGGTGAAACGGCCGCGCGCGACCGTGGGATTCTCCCATGACCTTCAGAGCAGGACACCACGAGGTGTCCCCTCCCGGATGCTCGACCGACGACTCGGGCAACGGGAACGCCGAATGCTTGATCACCGGATATCCCATCTCGTAGATCTGCTCGCTGGTCCCGAAACCAAACGTGTTGTTCTGACCCTTCGACGTCGCGTAGATCCAACGACGCTCATCTCGACTGAAGGGAAGCTCCTCCTTGTCCTGGGCGATGAAGTACTGACGGACCTCCGGACCGATCGACTCGAAGAAATACCTCAGGTGACCGAGCACCGGGAAGTTATGAGTGATCGCACGCTGCGTTTGCAGCACATCGTGGATGGCGATCACCACGATCACCAGTACCACCGCTGCCGCGAAACCAGCAAGAGTCCACAGCGGATGAGCAGCCATCGTCTCCATGCTCACGCCTCCTCACCACACCCCACCGTGTGTCAGCTGGCAGGCCCCCGGGGAGGCATGCCCTCGCAACGTGGAGACAGCATACCGCCAGGACGCGCTAGCGGAACAGCCGCAGGCCGGGCCAACCACCCAGCCCGGTCCGGCCGTCGCTGCGGTACTCGCCACCCCCACCCTGCAGGCGACGACCATGTGACCACCTCAGCCGCACGCGGGTCCAGACCGGTGCATAGTCCCAGCCCCAGGTGCCCTCGCGACGGACATCACGCCGATCACCACCGGCGACCGCCCCGCCGCCCACGTAGTACCCCCGGTGCCTCTTGCCGATCGAGAGCCGTGCCCAGGGAGCCACCTTGTGAGGGTGACCGGCTCGAACCGACTGCGAACCAGCCGGCTCCCCCGCGACGGTCTCGGGCAGCAACGCATCTCCCAACAACAGCACACTCCCGCTCACAACAACCGCAACACACCAACTCCCGCTGCTGCCGATCTCCATCTGCATCTCCCCCTGTTCCAAGAACTGCCGTACTCGCCCGCCAGCTAACCCTCGGGATTCCTCAGGAACTTGATGTAAGGCAACCTCACCCCGTCGACGATCACCTGGTCGGCCCGAGCGACGCCCGCGGGTGGTGCAAAACCGGCACTCCCGGCGGCGGTGACCACGTCGTCCTGGTCCACCCCGTCACCGCTGATCCCCAGGCCGCCGACCAATTGGCCGTCGACATAGATCGGAGCACTCCCCGGGAAGAACACGACTCCATTCTGATTCTCGACCTGGTCGATGTCGTGGAAATTGGTTCCGGGGAAGAAGGCGTCGTAGCCCAACACCGATCCGTTGAGCGGATCGATGCTGGCGTCAAAAGAACCGACTTCAGCCGCGACGGCACCGCTGTTGAGACCGGTCGCGGGGTCGATCGACTGGTTGGCGAGGATCGAAAAGACCCCGGCACCGGCACCATCGATCCCGTCGGGGAATCGTGGCTCGGCCAGAAATCTCAGCGTCCGGCTCGAGAAGGCGGTCCCGGCCGCAACGCCGGGGACCTGGTCGACTCCCTGCAACGTTCCCGCATCGGCGTAGTAGGACATGTTGCGAGCCTTGGCGACTGCGACATCGATCGAGAACACCGTGGCGTCGTCCATCCGGTGCAATCCCAACACGTTGCCCGACGTGTCGGTGACCGCGATCACCATCCGCGTGCGACTGCCCACCGGAAGCCGCACCGCCGCCCGGGTCCGGTTGGCCTGCTCGACCGACGCGGCGATGATCTCGTCAACCACCACAGAGGTCAACAACGGGTCGCTGGCTGATGTCATCGATACCACCAGGTCTCCCTGGGATACCGGCAGGCCGGATCGGGTCAGTGTGCCCAGAAGATCCAGGGGCTGGTTGGATCCGACCGAGGGACCGCTGCCGGTCGACTGGCCGGATCGCACCAGCCGCCTGACACCCTCGCGGCCGGCAATCGGACCGTAGACCTGCAACTGGATGCCGACCAGGTCGATACGACCAAAGGGAAGATCCAGCTCGGTGACCGGCGGGATGCCCGAGATGTCTCCCGTCGGGAAACCCGCACCTCGACTGCCACCGGCCGCCGCAAACGCCATGTACTCGCTCTCGAGCACGCAGGGGGCATTCACCGGGTCGCGAGACGTACCGCAACGCGAGGTGGCTCCAAGCCCCTGCTCGTAACTGGCAAAACCCGACGGGCCCGGGAAGAAGACCCCGATCCCACCGACCAGCGTGTCGCCCAGGCCGTCGGTGTTCGTATCCCGGAACAGGGGGATCCCGCCCGGCACCGTCGCAATCCCACGCGAACCGGCCGCGAGGAAGCGACCCGAGACGAACCCGTATGAGTCGGGCGGGACCAGCGGATTCACGCCCGCAGCCAGCCGCGACGGGTCGATGTTGAAACGGCCCGGCAACACGATGTCGTCGGCGGTCCCGCGAATGGAATCGGGACCCGGATGCACCATGCCGTCGCGGTTGGTGTGCTCGATCGCGAACAGGTCCACCGGGGGAGTGAAGCGGATGCCCGGAGGGAAGTGGCCGCCGAGGCCCACGGGCGCCACGAAGCCCGGGCCGCGGTCTCTCGAAGACCTCGCGTCCGCCAGTGAGCCGCGGTCGAGGTTGGGGTTGGAGTTGATCTCGCGCTCGGTCACCGTCGATTGACTGATGAAGCGGACCAGCCGAGATGTCAACGGGGCCAGGGTGCCGTTGGCAGGGTCGCCGTTGGAAAAGAAAGCGGCCGTGCGGGCCTTCGACACCGCTCCATCAATCGCAAACACCAGCAGCTCCTCCTCGGATGTCCCGGCGTCGATCACCCCGTTGCCGTTCCCGCCGCTGGCCGCGTTGCCCGGATCGTCCAACAGAGTCACGACTCCCGGTTCGACCCGAACCCCAAGGATCCGCCCGCCCCGGTCGACCACGGCGATGATCGCGTCGTCCGAGAGCGTGGCCGCCGAGCTGCGATCCAGCAGGGTCGCGACTTCGCCCGACTGCAACTGCACCGCGTGCAGAGGAGAAACCAACAGGGGAGTCTGGAAGTCGCCGGTGGCCATCGTCTCGGCCGACCAACCCGACGCCGACGCCTCGATCGACTCCGACGTCATCGCTCCCACGTAGTCGGTCCGCATGATCGTGCCCGAACCCAGCTCGTCGGAGAGGCCCAGTACGTGGCCCGACTCGTGAGCCACCACGGTGAACAGGTCGACCGCCTCCACGCCACCAGGCTCATACGATCCCGTCGACCACGACTCGCTCTCGTCCAGCCAGATCACGCCCTGGATGTGCCAGTCGAGCTGACGCGACAGAGACCGCTGGCCACCACCCACGCCCAACACCCCACCCGGTGCACTCGATTGAGATACCGCGCCCAGATCACCGATCCCGATGTTGACGACCTGTGAGGCCGGCAGCCGAGTCTCGCGACGGAAATCGACCCGGCCTCCCAGGGCCTGTTCCCAGGTCCCCAGTGCCTGCTCGACCCGCAACTGCTGGGCCAGAGTCATCCGGTTCGGGAACCCCGCCTCGTCGCGAAAGTCGTAGTGGATCACCATCGTCGAGGATCCAAACAGGCCGCTGGATCGCTTGTCGTGAGGTTCGGGGCGGACCAGGCGGTCCTCCCAGTCGTCGCCCAGGTCGTCGCGGCCCGGACCGCCGTCGAGCCGGTCCCTGCCAGGACCCCCCCACAACCGGTCGATGCCGCCGTGGCCCTTGAGATGATCGCGGCCGGGGCCGCCGTCGAGCAGATCGCGACCGCTGCCGCCCAGCAATCGGTCGTCGCCCGGACCGCCGATCAGACGGTCGTGGCCAGACTGACCGTTCAGCCGATCGCGGCCCGCTTCGCCCTCGAGCAGATCGTTCCCGGCATTGCCCGTCAGAGAATCCGACTCCGAGCCGCCCAGCAACCGGTCGTGACCACTGCCGCCCAGTAGACGGTCGCGACCCGCGCCACCATCCAACCGGTCGGCGCCGCCTCGACCGTTGATCCAGTCGTCGCCGTCACCACCGTCGATCCGGTCGACCCCGTGGCCGCCGGTCAAACGGTCACTTCCCGGACCACCGTGAATCGTCGACGGCAACTTCAAACCGTCGATCCGGACCACGTCGTCGCCCGCAGCAGACTCAACCAGGATCGAATCGATCTGAGATGACGAAAAGAGACCCTCCCAGCCGTTCACCCGCACCGAGACCCCGTCGGTTTTTTCCTCAATCTCGATCGTGTCCGATGCAGAGGTGCCCGTCACAGTCAGCACGCCCGACACGATGTCGGCCGCAAGCATCGTCCGAGACTCCAGTGACTCCAGCAACGACCAGCCCCCGCGAGGTCGACGACGACGGGGCCGATTCAGCCAACGCATGACACATCCTTGCTCATGATCGCCGGTCCACGACCAGACAACACACCACCCAATGCTCACACCGCACCAGGCTTCTCGACATGGCCTCACCTCTCTCTTCGGCAACGTAACGCCAACTCCACAATCGCAAATCGCCGCCAAACACAATCGCCTGCACCAACAACACACTCAACCCATCACCCCCATCTCACTCGCAAACGCTAAAAAGCACCCCAGGATCCCCATACCACCCACATTAACCGTTAACGAGGCCTGGACCGGTACCAGTCGGTGTGGAAAGGGCGGAATGAGCGTGTCGAAGACCAAGCCGGAGAATCGTCACGACCGATACAACCGTTAGAACCCGCGAGCGCGGTGACGGCGTGATGCTGCGCACCGCGGG
>Ga0310120_10003028_pt1 | contig 12084 bp, 12 predicted proteins | sample CB27_AW_983_MG_FD_203506 | JGI IMG/M metagenome (GOLD analysis project Ga0310120, IMG submission 203506) | Marine microbial communities from Western Arctic Ocean, Canada - CB27_AW_983 | ecosystem: Environmental > Aquatic > Marine > Oceanic | place: Canada: Western Arctic Ocean | collected... | reverse complement strand
TGGAGAAGGCATCGCCGGAGGAAACTCCGCCATTGTCGGAGGTGAAGATGACGACGGTGCGGCCGGCGAGTTCGAGATCGGCGAGGGTCTTGAGAACGATGCCAACCGCGTCGTCCATGGACTCCATCATACCGGCATAGATCGGGCAGTCCTGCACCTGCCGCACCGGGAGAGTGCGATCGATGAGAAAGCGATTGCCGTTGTGCGGCTTCAGCGAGGCCTTCTTCTGATACTTGGACCAGAGCGTGGGCGTGGTCTGGATCGGGCCGTGCACGGAATAAAATGAGAGATAGGCGAGAAAGGGCTTTTCCTTGTTAGACTTGATGAAGGCGGCGGTTTCGTTGGCGAGACGAATGGGAAGCGATTCTCCGGGCGGACCGTCTTTCATTTTGGGGTTTTTGAACGGTGCGAAGAATCCTCCCGGCGGGCTGCCGCGGTGGTGGCCGCCGACATTGATCTCGAAGCCGTGATCCTCGGGAAACGATCCCTCGCCTCCGAGGTGCCACTTCCCGGCGAAGAAGGTCTTGTAACCGGCTGACTTGAGGGCCTCGGCAAGACTGGTGTCCTCGTGGGGGAGATGGCGGACGTACTGGCTGGGCAGCACCTTGTCGTTGCGGTTCCAGCCCACCCCGGTGGCGGCGCCGATCCAGTCCGTGATGCCGTGCCGGGCGGGGAACTTGCCCGTCATGATGCTGGCCCGCGAAGGCGAGCACACCTGGCAGGTGGCATACCCGTGCGTGAAGCGCATCCCATCCTTTGCGATGCGGTCGATGTTAGGCGTTTCGTAGTAGGTGCTGCCTTCGATGGAGAGGTCCTTCAATCCGAGGTCGTCGGCGAGGATGAAAAGGATGTTGGGTTTCCCGGCCGCGTGGATGAAAGCGGAGAGGGCGCAACATGCCCCGGCGAAGCGCAGCGAAGACGGGAGCACGCAGAGGGATCTGAGGAGCGAGAGCATGGCAGAGATACGTGGCGGGGCGATTTTTCTCCCGAATCAACTATGAATTGACGAGGCGGGCCGCGCTTTACATGTTGCTGAGAGACGGCACACTTATTCACGTAGAACAGCAAAGATGAAGATCGGAATAATTATCGCGGCAGCAATGATGGGAACCACGCTGGCCACGCGTGCAGATGACTGGACGTCGTGGCGTGGTGACGGGGAAGGCAGCGGCGTGGCGCCGAAGGCCAGTCCCGTGTCGAAGTTTTCGGAGAACGAAAACCTTCTCTGGAAAGCGGAGCTGCCCGGTCCCGGCAATTCGACGCCCGTCATCACGGGCGACATGCTGATCGTAACCTGTGGCATCGGGGGAAATGACGCGGTGGTCGCCTACAATCTCAAGGGGAAGAAACTCTGGCGGAGCACCTTCGGCAAGGAGACGCCCGGGAAAGGCAATAACACGAAGAAGGGGACGGGATCGAATTCCACCCCCGTCACCGACGGGAGGGGCATCTTTGCCTATTTCAAGTCGGGCCGGGTTGTGGCCCTGACCATGAAGGGCAAAAAGGTCTGGGAAGTAGACCTGCACGAAAAGTATGGCAAGGATACCCTCTGGTGGGACGAGGGCACGTCGCCGGTGCTGGCCGGGGGACACGTGATCGTCGCCAAGATGCAGACGGAGGGAGGCTCTTACGTGGTGGCTCTGCGCAAGAACACCGGCAAGGTGGCGTGGAAGACCGATCGCAATTTTGACGTCGGGGTGGAGTCGGGTGACGCCTACACGACACCGCTCGTAGTAAAGACCGACGGCAAGGAAACGTTGGTCACCTGGGGTGCGGACCACCTGACCGGTCACGATCCGGTAACCGGGAAACAGCTCTGGACTTGCGGCGATTTTAATCCCAACAAGACAAAGGGCTGGCGGGCGATTTCATCGCCGGCCGCCACGGCTGGAATCGTGGCGGTGTCCTTTGCCCGCGGCCAGCAGACGGGTGCGGTGCGTGCCGGCGGAACGGGAGACATCACGAAAGATGCCTGGCTCTGGAAGCGGGATGGGATCGGGGCGGACGCCGCTTCCCCGGCTGCCCGCGACGGAAAGTTCTACGTCCTGAATGACAGCGGGAAGGGCCGCGGCTTGCTTTCCTGTCTCGATGCGGTGACGGGCAAGACGCTCTGGGAAGAAAACCTGCCGAAATCGGCGCAGATCTTTTATGCCTCTCCCCTCTTGGCCGGGGACAAGCTATACGTGGCGCGGGTGGACGGCGCCATTTACTGCGGGACCGTGACCAAGGACGGGCTCACGAACCTGACCGAGAACAAGCTGGATGACAGCATCTACGCTTCGCCGGTCGCGATCGGTGACAAGCTCTACATCCGGGGGCGCAAGAATCTTTACTGTTTCGGAAACTAGGAGCTGCAATGGCCATGAAGGCGCGAGTAGGGTGGAGCGTGATGGTCCTGGGAACGGGCCTTATCCAGCTGTCCTGCGAGACGCCGTCGGCCCCGACGAGCGCGGCGAGTGCGGGATCCCGCGCGGAGGCGCCCAGGCCGGTCGCGGAACCGGTGAAAAAGGAAGCGCCGGTGAAGAAGAAGGTGGAGGTCGCCGCGAAGCCGACTCCTCCCAAACCCGAATCGAAACCGGTCGAGGTGCCGGCTCCCGCGGCGGAGAAGCCGAAGGGCCGGATCAGCCAGATGGACATCGGGACGCTCTTCCAGTTGCAGGGGGAGGGCCGGGCCTTCCTCGTGGATGTGCGTCCAGCTTTCTTCTACAATCTCGACCACATTCCCGGCGCGATCAGCCTGCCCCTGAAGACCTACGACGCGATGTTTCCAGGCAGGAAGGCACAGCTCGACGCGGCGGTGGGTGCCGGCAAGGTGATCGTTCTTTACTGCGCGGACGAGAATTGCCCGGATGGCAGGTCGACGGCCCGCAAGCTAGCAAAGGAAGGCTACTCGACTTCCGTGTACACTGCGGGGTGGAAAGAGTGGAAGGCGTCCGGGCTGTAGGCGCGGGGAGCCACCCGCTCAGGTCAGCAGCGACGGAGCGTCGCTCGGCTGGGCGACCCTCCAGTGGCAGTCATTTTGGAGGGGGGATCTCCTCCGGCGGCGAAGGATTTTCGAGGGCCAGGGGGACGGTGAGGTCCCGGCGCATGAACTGGCAGACGCGGTCCTCGCCGTGGCACACATTGTAGAAAACCTGGAACGCAATTTCGCCATCGTGCTGCTCTGGGGGAGGTGGGTCCTGACGCCGGAGCTCGAATTCGACGGTCCGCCGACCGGTTTCCCGCTCCGCTTCCCTCTTCGGGGGTGGAATTGCGATGACTGGCCGGGAAGCGTGCCACCCTTTCGGCGGGTAGAGCCGAATGGTGGAAGTCCCGGCTTCATCGTTCCATTTTGCGTGCCGGACCGGGTTGGGGGTCAGGGCCACGAAGATTCGCACTGCCTTTCCGGGGTCGACGGTATGCGGGACGACCAGAGCGGAACAGTGGACGGTGTTGACGACATCGCGGAATAGTTTGCCCTTGGGGTCCGGGTGCGGAAACTCGACTGCACCTTCCGGATTCCTGAGAGGTTGCGCGACCTCGGCACCGGTCAGGGCGGCGCGCAGAGGGTGCGGCTCGACTCCTCGCTCTCGCAGCTCGCGGCGGGCGGTCTCGACCCAATCATAGAACGGGTAGGGCTTGTCGAGCCGTGGTCCGTATTGCTGCAGGCGGCGGCGCCAGATGTAGTTGGAGGGATCGAGTTCAAGGGCCTTGCGCCACGCCGCGACGGCCTTCGCGAACTCTCCGGGATCGGTCTCGATACCCTCCAGATCGAATAGTTTGCGGTAGGCGACACCTCGCTGGAAATGGAAGATTCCCTTCACTTTCTGGTTTGCGGTCCTGGCGATCGATTCCAGTTTTCCGATTGCCAGCGACAGGCCGGCTTGGCGCGGAGGGAAAAGATCCTTGTGGTCGACCCAGCTGCTGGGGCGGGGAGCGCGCGGGGCGGATCCCACCTCGGCGGGCGGGGCAGCAAGGAATTCGTCGAGTTGATTCAGCTTCGGATTCCGGTGCTGCACCACGCCGGACTCATCGATGAGGAGAGTGATGGGGACAGCCTTGAGGCCTAACAGATTGTAGGAGTCGAGCATGACGGTCATGTCCTCCATGCCCTTCCATTGCAGGAAGAGCGCCATGCGGTCGCCGTGTTGCTCGGGAGCGATTCCGAGGACGAGGAGCTTGCCGTCTTCGACGAATTTTTTCGTATTGGCGTGCCACCCGGGCACTTGCTTGCGGCAGCCCGCTCACCACGAGGCGAAGAGGTGCACCATCAATTTGCGACCGCGGTACGGCTCGATCGAGGTGAGTTGCCGATCCTTGCCCACGATGGGCAGCTCGATGAGCGGGAAGGGCTTGCCGACGTCGATGAGAGGGTCCTCCGCCGCGGCGGACAGAGCCACGGCGAAGACGATGGCGCCAAGCAGGGTGGCGCGAATCATGCCGGTTTGCGAATGTGCAGCCAAGCGTGAACGTGGGGTTTGCCGCGGAAGTAGGAAATCATGTTGGGGCCTTCGATCTGCCAGACATCCCAGACCTCGTCGTCGCCGACATTCTCGTCCTTGTAGAACGCGAGGTGCAGGTTGTCGAACCCGCCCGCTTCCACGAATTTCATGGCTTCGGCGGAATCCTGCTTTCGGAAGGGGGCGAGGAGGTCGGCCATGACCTTGCGAACGTGGCCTTTCTGATCGCCGGTGAGGTCGGCGACGCGGATGCCGTCGAGCCCGGCCTTCTTGCCGGAAAGTTCCACGGTCTTGTTCCCGTGTTCGCCGCGGCTCTTCCCGAGGAGGGCCGCCTTGCGCTGTTTCCCATCGAGCATCTGGTAGACCTCGTTGGCGCGCACGGCCTGGTACCAGTAAGCATTGTCCTCGTGCTTGGGCCCCTCGTTGAACCCCTTGGCAGCGTGGCCGTAGAAGAGCGGGCCCCCGAAGGCGGCGCCTTCCACCGAATCGCCGTCGCAGCGGCGCGTGCAGTGGCGGCCGGTCAGGACGAACTCGAAGTTGCCGGTGCCGGGCTTGCCGAAGACCGCCACGGAGGAACCGCCCTCGAAGCCGTCGATCCCGCTGTCCCACTCGACCTGGTCGTAGACCTTCTGCGCGTACTCTTCGCTGTGGAGGCCCATGAAGATCTCCTTGATCATGGCCTGCTGGTCCTTGGTGAAGGTCTTTACTTTCGCCTTGGTAATCTGCCAGTTGTTGTTGACCTTGAGGCGCAATTCGTGGTCGAAGGGGAAGCACATCGCCTTGCGCTGTTCTTCATTGAGGGTGTCGTAGAAGGTCTTGACGACGGTTTCGGAGGCGGCGTTTTTTTTCTCCGCGCCGAGGGCGGGGAGGAAACCGGCGGCGGAGAGACCGGCGGCGGTCCCGGCCGAGGTCCGCAGAAAGGAGCGGCGGCTGGAGAGAGCGGGGTGGTCTTGCGGGCAATCGGAACAGAATTCGGGATTCATGAATTTGATTTGTTGTGGCTTGTGAATACAGACGCGGGCCGGCCATTCTTTTCGGGGAAAGGGAAGGGAATTCCGGGCTGCGGGGGGGACCACGGTGCGGCCAGGAGGGCGGTTATGCACGCAGAATCGTGCCGACCGGAGGAACGGCGCGAGGGGGAGCGGCCGGCCGGCGGGAATCAGGCGGGCGCGGCGTGGTTCCGGGCGTTCGCGGCGAGAACCCTCTTCTGATAGCGTCCCTGCACGAGGTCGGTCAGGATCAGCACCCCGATCACGAAATAAAAGGTGGTCTTGGTCATGGGAAAAATCGGGTTTCCGGCAAGGTGGAGGTGTGCGAGGTGCGCCCCTTCGGTCAGGAGCATGATCCCCACGATGAGGAGGACGAAAAGGCCGAGAACCTCGTACATGCGATTCTTCTCGAGAAAGGCGGCAACCCGGTCCGAGAGCCAGATCATGAGGAGCCCGCTCACCACGATGGCGATGGCCATGAGGAGGAAATTCGATTCGCCGGTCTCTTCGTTCTTGGCGAGGGCCATGGCGGAGAGGATGGAATCGAAGGAAAAGACCAGGTTCATGAGCACGATCCAGAAAATGCTCATGCCCACCGAGCGGGGTTTGGATTCCCCGTGCGCGAGGTCGTGGGTGCCGAGCATGTGAAAAATCTCCTTCACCGCGGTATAGATGATGAAGGCTCCGCCGAAGAGGACGACGAGGGCGTGGAGGTTGAAGGAGCCATCCACGATGTTGCGGATCGATTTGGCCTCGGAACCATGATGCGCCTCGACCGCCACTTCGCTTCCCAGGCGCAGGTCGAACCAGGGATCGCTGAAACCCGCAATGAGGTTGACCACCAAGAAGAGGAGGGCGATGCGCAGCCCGATGGCGAGACCGATGCCCAAGCGTCGCACGAACCTCTGCCTTTCCCTGGGCACGCGCTTCGATTCGAGGGAGATGTAGAGGAGGTTGTCGAAGCCGAGGACGGCCTGAAGGAGGATCAGGAGAAACAAGGTGACGATGAAATCGACCGGGCTCATGGCCGGGAGGTTAAGCAGAAATCGCAGGGAGCGGAAGCGTCTGGAAGTTTCAGAACGATCCGCGACGGGTTCGCAACGAATCCGTGCAGGGAGAGGAAAGACCGGGGAATAAATGGGCCAGCGCGGCATCGCACCTGACGTGATCGGAAAGACGCGGACCCTGGGTTGGATGATGGCGGCGGTGAGCGTCCTGGCGCTGGGCGGGCCGGGAGCGCCTCTGGCGGCGCAAGGGATTGCGGGCAAGAAGATTCCGCATCTCGAGGTGGACCAGTGGGTGTCCCTGCCGAAGGGCGTGAAGAAAGGGCCCACCCTCAAGGAACTCGAGGGCAAGGTGGTGTATCTGTACTGTTTTCAGTCCTGGTGACCGGGCTGCCATTCGTCGGGGTTCCCGGCGCTGCAGGCGATGGTGAAGGAGTTCGGCGCCGATCCCAGGGTAGTGCTGATTGCCATCCAGACCGTCTTCGAAGGGTTCGGGACCAATTCTCCCGATGCCGCCCGTAAAATCGTGAAGCGTTACGGGTTGCAGGGCATTCCGGTCGCCCACAGCGGCTCGAAGGCGAGCCGCTCCAGGATCATGGCTGGCTACCGCACCCGTGGAACGCCGTGGACAGTGATTGCCGGCCCGGACGGCACCGTGAAGTTCAATGCCTTCCACATCCATCCGCGCAAGGCGAAGGAACTGATCGAAAAGTTGAAGAAAGAAGGGCCAGCGCCGGGGAAGCGACGAGCGGCGGGGGAGAAGCGACGAGCGGCGGGGGAGAGGCGACGAGCGGCGGGGGAGAAGCGACGGGCGGCGAGGGAGAAGCGACGAGCGGCGCGGGAGAAGCGACGAGCGGCGCGGGAGAAGCGACGAGCGGCGCGGGTCTACTTTTTCGTGGTCAGCCCCCGGACTCGTTTCTTCATCCCTGCGGTGGCGGCTTCCGCGATCACTTCGCCATCCTTTTTGAGCACGACGATGTAACCCGCGTAGCGCGTCCCGGTGTCGGGATCCACATTGAACTGCGGGCGATCAGGCCGGAAGCGGTTCTCCTCGATCCGCTTGATCTTGCCTTCCGTCTTGGAGAACGAGAAGGGGTCGGAACTCACCTCGATTTCTCCACTGGCCGGGATATCGACCTGCTTGGATCCCGAGCCGGCGATACTGAGTTTGCGATTGTCGATATTGCGGGCGATGACGGTCCATTCCATGGTGACGCCCTGGTAAGCGGATCGTTCGCGATTATCGATCTTGACCAGGAGCTGCCGTTGGTTGGATCGCGTGTCTCCATCCCGTTTCTTGGTGAGGACCTTGTTGGAGACCTTGATTCGGATGTCCGCAGCGGTGGCGGTGGGCGCGGCAAGGACGATGGATGCGGCGGCCAGGACGGCCAGAGGTTTCAAAATCATGGCGCATTTGTAACCGGTTTGGAGGGAGGGCGCAATGGCCGAACCGCGTTGAATACGGGCGATTGGACGGAATTCGCGTGGTTCCGCCCGCGACTTTCCGAGGATGTTGGCTTGCTGCGAGGGGGGAGCGGATCCTATCCTGCCCTATGACACTCACTAAACGCATTGCTGCAATTATTCTGCCGGTTCTTGCGGCGTCCTCGGGCTTCGCGCAGGATTACGAGATGCGCCTCTGCAAGCGGGTGGAAGTGGAGCCCGGGAAGTTCCGAATGGTGGAGGGAAGGGAGCGCTGGAAGCCGGAGGAGACGGCCGTGATCGTTTGCGACATGTGGGACCTGCACCATTGCAAGAACGCGGTCGATCGCGTGGGGCAGATGGCGCCGCGCATGAATGCCCTCCTGAAGGAAGTGCGGCGGCGCGGGTCGTTGGTGGTGCACGCGCCATCGTCGTGCATGAAGTTCTACAAGGATCATCCGGCTCGCAAGCGGGCGCAGGAAGCCCCCCGGGCGAAAAGGGTGCCGGAGGGTATCGACAAGTGGATGCATTGGATCGATGAGCGGGAGGAGAAGGCGGGTTACCCGATCGATCATTCCGATGGCGGAGAGGACGACGATCCCGCCGAGCACGCGGCGTGGGCGAAGAAACTCACGTCGATGGGCCGCAATCCCGGAGCGCCCTGGACCCGGCAGGTGGAGGCCCTCGAAATCGATTCCGCCAAGGACGCCATCACGGACAATGGGACGGAGAACTGGAACCTGTTGGAGCAGCACGGAGTCAAGAACGTGATCCTGTTGGGCGTGCACACCAACATGTGTGTGCTGGGCCGGCCCTTCGGCCTGCGCCAGATGGCGAAGAACGGGAAGAACGTGGCGCTGATGCGGGACCTGACCGATACGATGTACAACCCGAAGATGGAGCCCAAGGTCAGCCATTTCCGGGGCACGGACCTGGTGGTGGAGCACATCGAGAAGTACGTCTGCACCACGGCCACGAGCGACCAGATCCTGGGCGGGGCGCCCTACCGCTTTTCAAGCGACCCGCGCCAGCACGTCGTTTTCCTGATCGGGGAGCATGAATACAATACGGCCGAGACCCTGCCGGCATTTGCGGAGAAGGAACTATCCTCGGATTTCAGGTGCACGTTTGTGCATGGCGACGGGAAGGACCTGAACAAGTTTCCCGGAATCGAAGCGGTGGCCGATGCGGATGTCCTCTTCGTGAGTGTCCGGCGTCGCACCCTGCTCGCGAAGGACCTGGCCTACGTGCGGAAACACGTTGCGGCGGGCAAGCCGGTAGTCGGAATCCGCACCGCCAGTCACGCCTTTTCGCTGCGGGGCAAGCAGGCGCCGAAAGCCCACGAGAGCTGGCAGGAGTGGGATGCGGAGGTTTTTGGGGGCAATTATTCGGGTCACCACCCCAGCAATCTGAAAACGTCCGCTTGGCGGGTGGAGGGAACCGAGCACCCGATTTTCGAGGGGATTGGGGAGGCCCGCCTTGTCACGGGGGGGTCCCTCTACACCAACACTCCGCTGCAAAAGGGCGCGACGCCGCTGATAATGGCAAAGGCCGACGGGATCGCAAAGGCCGAACCGGTGATGTGGACCTTCCAGCGAAAGGACGGAGGACGATCGTTCTACACTTCGTTGGGGCACGCGTCGGATTTTGAGTCGGAACTCTTCCGGAAGCTGCTGGGGAACGGGGTGAAATGGGCGGCGGCAGGGGTGCCCGAGGCAGGAAAGCGCCCCCGAGCAAACTAGTGAAAGTCGATTCTCCCTTGCCTGCGGTCCGGTCCGGCCCAGCGACCCGAGTGTGCGATTGACAGGGAGGGCTGGAAGCGTGACTTTTGGCGCCAACACCATGAAGACTCGTCTCCTTATCCCGTTCCTTGCCCTGTGTGCCCTGAGCATGGGACTGCTCGCGCAGAATGAGAACCAGGACCCCGCCAAGGGGGCCGCTCCTGCCAAGCCTGCGGAGAAGCCGCCGGCCCCCGCCGCGGCCGAACCGCCGAAGCCGGGTGCTCCGGCCCCCAAACCCGCGGATCCCGCCAAGCCGGGGACTCCGCCCAAGCCGGGGACTCCGCCGCCTGCTGCGGTGAATCCGCCCGTTCCTGTGCCTCCCCCCGTCCAGCCGGATCTTCCGGCGCCGCCCGATGTGGCAGCCCCTCCTGCGGATGCCGAGAAGAGCAAGTCCGGACTGGCGTGGAAGGTCCTCAAGGAAGGCACCGGAACCAGCAAGCCCGCAGCCACCGAGACGGTGGAGGTTCACTACACGGGTTGGACGACGGACGGAAAGATGTTCGACAGTTCCGTCAAGCGCGGCCAGCCCACGAGCTTTCCGCTGAACGGCGTGATCAAGGGCTGGACGGAGGGATTGCAGTTGATGGTGGAAGGGGAGAAGCGCCGATTCTGGATCCCCGGCGATCTTGCCTATGGTGAAGCAAAACCGGGGTCCGGACGCCCGGGCGGCATGCTCTGCTTCGATGTGGAACTCCTCAAGGTCCTGCGTCCCCATCCTACCCCGGAAGACCTCGAGGCGGCGCCGGCCGATGCGGAGGTCACGGAATCGGGATTGGCCACGAAGGTCGTGAGCCCCGGCACCGGAACCGCCAAGCCGAGCCCCTACGACAACGTCCGCATCCATTACACCCTCTGGACTACGGACGGCAAGATGGTGGCGAGTTCCATGACGAGCGGCCGCCCCGCAACCTTCCCGCTCAAACGCACCATCAAGGGCTTTACCGAAGCGCTCCAGATGATGGTGGAAGGAGAGTCCCGCCAGCTGTGGATCCCGGCCAATATCGCCTACGGAGAGAACCCACCTCCCACCGCCCCGAAGGGAATGCTGATTTTCGAGGTGGAACTTCTGAAGATCTACAGCATCCCGGCGCCCAGACCTGCTCCGGTTCCGGCTCCCATTCCGACTCCGCCCGCACCAGGGACGGGGACCAAACCTGCGCCGGCGCCTGCGCCCGTCCCCTTGCCGAAGCCCGCCGCGGTGCCGAAGCCTGTGCCCGTCCCCAAATCCGTGCCTGCCCCCAAGCCGGACCCTGCCCCCAAGCCGGACCCTGCCCCCAAGCCGGATCCTTCGCCCGCGCCCAAGCCTGCGCCGGTCCCGAAGCCCTGATTGGAGTCATCCCATGAAAGCCGGCACGATTTTCGCGATCACCCTGAGCGCCATTTTCCTCGCGCCGGTGGGCGTGGCGGAGGAGGACAAGGGCAGCAAGACTTCGGAGGATATCTGGATCAGCCTCTTCAATGGAAAGGATCTCACCGGCTGGACGCCCAAGATCCGTGGGCACAAGTTGGGAGAAAACCACAAGAACACCTATCGGGTGGTCGATGGCCTCCTGACCGTAAATTACGACCAGTACGAACAGTGGGACGACAAGTTCGGCCACCTCTTCTACGACAAGAGCTACTCAAAATACCGGATCCGGGTCGAGTACCGTTTCATCGGGGAGCAGGTCAAGGGCGGCCCCGGCTGGGCGCTGCGCAACAGCGGCATCATGTGCCACGGGCAAAGCTCCAAAAGTATGGGACTCGACCAGAAGTTCCCGAATTCCATCGAAGTGCAGTTGCTGGCCGGCGGTGCCACCGGGAGGCGGACCACCGCCAATCTCTGCACCCCCGGAACCCAGGTGTTCTACCGAGGAAAACTCGACAAACGCCACTGCATCGGCTCCAAATCGGATACCATGCGGGGCGATCAATGGGTGACCTGCGAGGTGGAGGTCAACCGGAGCGAATCCTTCAAGCATTACATCAACGGCAAACTCGTGATGGAGTACAAAAAGCCCCAGCACGATGACGGAACCTTGCTCGGAGAGGGGACGATCTCCCTGCAATCCGAAAGCCATCCGGTGCAGTTCCGGAAGGTCGAGATCCTGGTCCGCGCTCCGTAGCGCCCCGGGGGCTGACCCGACCCGCTCCGGCCGCCTCCGCCGGGAGTTGGGGCTACCTCCGTGTCGTGGATTTGCTCCCCATCTTCTGCCAGGGCTCGGCGTAGCGCGTCTTCTGGACCGTGGCCTTGGGGGCGCGCGCCGGTTTGTAGAGGGCGTAGTTTTTCTCGGCCGCCTTGTAGCGCGCGTTGCGGAGGGAATCCGCTTTCTTGTCCAGTTCGAACGTGTTGTTCAACTTGCGCTTCAGATCCTGCCAGGTGAAGTGGTCTCTCACGTGGGGCAGTTCCCAAACCTCCAGGAAAGCGCCCGTATGGGCCACCCCCATCGAGAGGAACGCGGTGAGAAAG
>Ga0310120_10003025_pt1 | contig 12088 bp, 11 predicted proteins | sample CB27_AW_983_MG_FD_203506 | JGI IMG/M metagenome (GOLD analysis project Ga0310120, IMG submission 203506) | Marine microbial communities from Western Arctic Ocean, Canada - CB27_AW_983 | ecosystem: Environmental > Aquatic > Marine > Oceanic | place: Canada: Western Arctic Ocean | collected... | reverse complement strand
ATGGAGCATTTGTTTCTTCAGGATATCCATTCCATATATCATCTTCAGAAAATGGTACTTGAGTAAATTTAGGATAGCTGCATACTGTTCCAAGAGCAATAAACTTCTTAACATTTGCCATTTTAGATTCGTGCAATAATTGGGTACCCATCATCAGATTATCAAAAAATAATTCTCCTGGTTTTTCTCTATTCAAACCAATTCCCCCAACATGAGCAGCAAGATGGAAAACTACATCAATACCATCAACTACTTTTTTACAATTGCCCATATTTCGTAAATCACAGTCACTTGATGACGGGATAATAATATCACTAACTCCTAAATTTTCAAGATTTCTTACTACATTTTTACCAAGAAATCCATTTCCACCAGTAACAAGTATTTTTTTATTTTTTAAGTCCATAAAGAAATTCCCATTTTTATAACTTATTGATTTTACTAAGCATAATATAGATACGGAATCAATAAATGAGACTTTTTGATAAAAAATTCAAAATTGAATTTTCAAAATAAAAGAGTTTTAGTGACTGGAGGTGCAGGCTTTATTGGTTCTGAAGTAGTTAGTCAGTTGTTAACTAACGGTTATTTTGTCACAATTCTGGACAATTTTTCTTCTGGAAAAAAACAATATCTTCCTAAATCAAATAAAAAATTAAAAGTCATCAAAGGAGATATACGTGATAAAAAATCTGTGAAAAAAGCTGTAACAGATCAAGAAGTTGTTATACATCTTGCTGCACTTCCTTTTATTCCTGATTCATTTTATTACCCAGGTGACTTTTTTGATGTAAACACAAATGGAAGCATAAATATGCTTTGGAATTCAATTAAATCAAGATCTGTTGAAACGTTTGTTCATATTTCAACAAGTGAAGTTTATGGTTCTGCTCAAACTGTATCTATGAATGAAAATCATCCTACTACTCCTCATTCTACTTATGCTGTTAGTAAACTTGCTGGAGATCGAGCTGCATTCACGTTACATAAAGAAAATGGTTTCCCAGTTGTTATCATAAGACCGTTTAATTCTTACGGACCAAGATTTACTGAACCATATATCATTCCAGAAATAATGAGTCAAATTCTAAATAATTCAAAAGAAATCATTCTTGGAAATGTTAATACCGCTAGAGACTTTACATATGTTCAAGATACTGCTTCAGCCATAATAAAATCTATGATTGAAAAGAAAGCTAATGGTGAAATAATTAATGTTGGCTCTGGAACTGAAATTTCAATTTTGAATCTTGCTAAAAAAATATTAAAAATTGCTAAAAAGAAAACCAAAATTAAATATGATAAAAGTAGGGAAAGACCTTACGATGTTAATAGACTTAACTGTAACAATAAAAAAGCTAAAAAAATTCTCAAATGGTCACCAAAAATATCTATGGATGAAGGATTAAGCCAAACATTCAGTTGGGCCACAAAAAACACAATTTCTTTTGATGCACCTTTTAAAAGATGGTACTACGAAAAAACTTGAGTTGTTTAAGATGACGGAAAAAGCATCATTTATGACAATAGCGGTAAAAAAAATTAGAATGATTTTCTAGTGAATTTAAAAAGAATTCTTTCTAAATGAGAACCAACCAGTAAATTTCAGTGCAATAAATCCAACACAAACTGAAAACCATAAGGTCAAAATACGAATCATTACGCTTAGAATTAGTGCTGTAGAAATATCTATCCCATTTAGTGTGAATAAGCCAGCAATTGATCCTTCAGTAACCCCAATTCCCGCAGGAACAAAAGAGATTGCACCTAAAAGAATAGAAGTTGTATAAATAGCAAGAACCGTCAAATAATCTAATACATTGACATCAAAAGCCATCAAAATGTAGTAAGCTGCAGTTGAAATTATAAACCAATATGTAACTCCAAGTAGAATACATACTGTGGCAGCTTTTACATTTGTAGATTTTTGGACAATTTTGTCGAACTCTGATATATTCTCAACATATTTTGAAAAAAACTTTGTTTTTGTTACGCGTTTAAAAAATATTTCAGAAGCTGGTCTATAAAACATAAAGAAGAAAATTACAGCCAAAGCTAAAATCGCGATAATTATAAGATAAAAATTCATTCCTAGAATTATTATTCCTATTATAGAAGCCAGAATAGCACCGATAAGATCATACACCTTTTCAACTAATACAATTGGTGCAGTTTTTGTACGCGGAATGTTATAAATTGTTTTAAGAATTTGGGACTTCATTAGTGCTCCAATTTGACCAGGTGTGATTTCAAAAGCTGTTCCGGATAAAAAAACCAGAATGCTTTTTGTTAATGGTATATCTATTTCACAGTTTTTAAGTAAAAAATGCCATTTTATGAAAACAGGACACCAACTAACAGATACAAGCAAAAGAATGAGAGGTAAATAATTAATTTTAAAATTAGATATTTTTTCTGAGATTATATTATAATCTGATATGAATAAGAAAATTGCGTAGATTACAATAACCGCAACTAAAACTAGTATTAATCTATTATCAAGTTTCATAAATACTCGGTCATTAAGTAAAAAATTCAGTCTATTGGAATTTCTCTTTTGTTTATATGTTCGTTTAATTGCTTTTGTAATTTAGAAACTTCCTCCAATTCCTTATCTGTTAATTTTTTGTTTTCTGATAACTGTACCATTAATTCGGTAAGTTTTAGGTACGATGGTAAAAGAACCTCAGTATTTTGAAGTATTCTTCTAATATGTGGGCTTGTTTCTATAAGGATATCCGCTTCTGCTCTGAAAGATTTGGATCTCTTGTAATGAACATATCCCACAATAACAAGTACTGGCACCCCAATACTCACTACAATCACAATATAATGAAAAAAGGTGGGAAAAATCACACTTAGTAATGGATATTTTTCAATTGCAAGGAAAAATGTTACAGTTAAAGCATTGATCGCTGCTACAACAAAGGCAAAATACGTAGCCCAACCAGTCCTAAAATAAAACCAGCCTCTAAAACCTAGATTTTTTTCCACAAATTTTTCGTCTAATTCAAGTATATCAATTTCACGATTAATTGAAATTGATTAACATGTTTCCATAATGACTAGATATAAGATGTTAAAATAAAGGAAAGTTAGCTTATATTTTTTGCAATATACTCTAAGGCAGTATCTGAAATTTTGTGTTCGTTATGCGTATCATCTATAAAAATTTGGAAATTTCCTTTTCCCAATTGCGATATCTTATCTTTTATAACAAATTCATAAGTCTCATATCCGTTTCCTGAGAAACAACACGGATCATTTTTATTAAAAATTTGAATATGCTTCTTCTCACCATACGCGCTCAAAACATATAATTCCAAATAATTTGTAACTTCATACAAGTCAATATTTGTTTGTTCATAGTCACCTATGTCTCTATCATTTACTCTTAGATAAAATGGCATTGAACCAGCAACAGAAAAACTATCTGAAATTCTCTCATCAATGGCAGAATATACTACAATGGTCCAGCCACCACCAGATAACCCAATCATTGAATACCGTTTAAAATCATATTCCTTGTCTAGAAAATTTAAATTAATTCGTATTGGATCTAGAAATAGTTTCATTGGATTGAAATTATTTGTTTCCAATAAACTCAATTGATCGTGAGAGATTAACTTCATTTTTCCTAATCCATCTATTTCTACAACTGGCTGATTATTCATGCCAACTAAGGGCATAGTTGAGGCAAGCACAGTAAAATTTCTATCAAGGAAGAACTGAATAGTGTCCTTACCTAAAATAAAATCTCCACCATGTCCCTGATGATATAAAATCAGTTTTTCGTTAGATTGTTCCGGTATGAAAAGATAAGAGACGGAATTTATCCCATATTCCATTTCAACGGTTAATCTATCAATACGCAACAGATTTTGAAAATTATTATATCTAGAATCAGATATATCAGATTCAACTTCAGGTAACTGTAACTTATCTTCTAGACTCTGTAAACTTCCAATATTCCAGAAAAACTCTGTTAAGAAATTTCTTTTTTGGTCAATATCTGATTTATTATCGATTTTAATCAAAGAATCCATATCAGCTTGATTGACAAATTGACTGTTTTCAATAGTTTTTTGCCCAAATAAAGCGTCATTTGATGAGTCTAAAAGTTCATACGGAAAAATCTTGTAGGCACCCACTGATAGACCATAAAAGAATATTACTACAATTATTACAATTAATGAAGGAATTAGTATTCGGTTTCTCACATCACACGATTAAAATTTGCTATTTAAAACATTACTATGAATAAAATTTTTTAAATCAACTCAATAGTTTGCGCAAAGAAATCAATGGGCATGATTACATACATCTCTGTTTTTTAGGTCAACATTCCACATATGTCTATAACGGAAAAAGATGATGTTGCCACAAATCAATAGACTGTTTTGAGAGAGAAGGAATTAATTTGTAAAAGCATTTTTAAATCAAACGAAAAACAGATTATGAAGAATTAAGATGGATCATTCATCGTTGTTAAAAAAACCTCTAACAACAAAGTTATTTCCAATAATCATATTCTTGATTGCCTTTTCATTTTTATCATTCAATATGTATAATCATGGACTTGCTGCAGACGAAAGATTATACCATGCTAGTGGAGTCGTATACTTTGATCTAGCTTCAAAAGGTGATTTTCTTAACGCGTGTTGGAATGGACAGGGAAACTGTGAACTACTTTGTCTAGATGAATGCCCTGAATATGGACATTGGGCACCACGTGGGGGAGGATCAATCAAATCATTGATCATCGGATTAGGCTATTTCTTAATGGGAGAAGAAGGAACTAATGCCTATCAATGGTCTGCGAATATGCCTTTCGATCCAGAAGGTGCACTTCCTAACCAAAACGAGGTTGAAGCAGGCAGACTTTTTTCCCCTCTCTTAGCTTCGCTAACAATTGTTATCGCATATTTTGTTGGTTCAATGCTTTTTAACAGATTTACAGGCGCCTGTTTTTCGATTACATTATTGTTTCATGGTATATGGTTTTTCCATAGCAGGACAACTATGACTGAAGTTTTCCTAGGATTCTTTATAATATCTAGTATTTTCTTGCTTTTGCATTCTCTTAAAGAAAAAAATTCAATTAAACTCAAATATTTTATTTTAAGTGCAATAGTTTTTGCAATTGCAGTTAATGCAAAACTACCAGCAATTGAATTAATACCATTATTTGTTTTGATAATTATTTTTAGAGATTCTTGGACGGAAAAATTTTCTTTAAATAATATAAAAAATAAAAAATTTATCCTAAGATCTTTGGGCTTGATTTTGCTTTTTACATCTGTATTCATACCGGCAGTTTTTCTAACAGACCCATTTTATTACATTAACCCTATTAGTCAGTTACAATTTTTTGAAAAGAGTATCAGTGAATTTAGTTTTATGCATGTACCTTGGGAAGATGATAAACCGCATATTCGTTTACTTGGTACTTTTAGTGCTACTGTTTTACCAATTATGGATTATTATTATCACAGCTTTGCGCCTGAAGACACCCCAGATACAGGAACTGGTGGAACAGGTACGACAGGCACTGGCGCAGGAAACACTGTAATAAGTACTTGGTCTTCTATTCCTTTAACACTTTTTTTAATTTTGGGAATTATATTTCTATTTTATAGTATTAAAAAAAGAACATTACAGATCTCTGAATTTTTATTATTAATTTGGTTTTTCAGTGTATACATCTTAACTGCTACTACTTTGGATTCCTATAACGTTGGCCGTCATTTTTTTGTATTATTAATCCCAATGATTTTAATTGCATCATATGGATTATCACGGTTCATCTCTAATGAACCAAATCTTAAAGCAAAGATAATTTTTGTTTCGATTTTTATAATTTCTCATGCGATTACTATTTTAGCATTTTCAGATCTGATTTACTATAGCCCTGAATTTATTTGGCCTACACCTTTACCATTTAGTTTACAAGCATCTCTTGAATTACCTATAGTTTCTATACTTGGGATAATTTTTCTTATTACTTTTGGAATTTTTGCCATCAGAAAGTTAATTATATTTAAAAAAACTACACAACAATCAAGTTGAAAAATAAAAGAAAAAACCATAACCTATCATGGTTGAAAAAAGGTATTCACCACTACAAAAATATTAAAACAGTCTTTTAGAATGAGTTATGGCTAAACCGCGTAATTACCTTAAACTAGTAAGAATTAAACAATGGTATAAGAATCTGGTAGTTTTTTTACCATTAGTTTTTACGCTTTCTTTACTTAATCTTGATAGTCTCTTTCTAACTATTGTTGGTTTTATTGCATTAGGTCTTGCCTCTAGTGCACTGTATATAAGAAATGATATACTCGATATTGATTTTGATAAACAACACCCAGTAAAAAAATTAAGGCCGTTAGCTTCTGGAAAAATATCCAAAAAAAACGCGTATATCATTTTTGTTTTATTATTATCTAGCAGTTTAATTATTGCAGCAATTGTAAATTGGCAATTAGTAATTGTTTTAATTTTTTTAATTGTTAATACTACTGTTTATTCACAATGGTTGAAAAAATTTGCATTTGTAGATCTGCTATCTGTCAGTATTAATTTTATCATTCGTGTATTTTTTGGAATGATTCTTTTGGACGTTCCAATTTCACCATGGTTAATTTTTGGAGTATTCCTAGTTGCATTCTTTTTAGGATTAATGAAAAGAAAAAGTGAAATTATCATTCTCAAAGAAACAGCTATTCTACATAGAAAATCATTTTCTAGATATTCAATTAGAAATCTAAATTATTCATTAATTATTATTTCAATATTAGTAATACTCACTTATTCAGTATATTCAATTACTAATGACCCCACTAATGATAATAGATTAATTTACACAATTCCTATAGTAGCCATTATCATCTTTCGTCAATATTATTTATCTGAAAAAAATATTTTGGCTAAAAAATTTAGTGAGGTAATTAATGATAATGTTACCATATTATTAGTCATTTTATATATCATTTCCACAATTTCATTGTTATACATTTTCTGATAGAATAAATTGTTACCAAAATTTAATAGTAAAAATTTTCCAATCCACTTGAAATGGAAAAAAATGAAAAATTTCTTGTTACAGGCTCACCAGGTTGGCTATGCAATCGGTTAGTTGAGGTAATGTGTGAACGAAAAATCAGTACTAGATGTTTAGTTCTAAAAGGTATGAACACGGAATATCTCGAAAAACTAAATGTTGAAATAGTCTATGGGAACGTTCTTGATTATAATTCATTATTGCCTGCAACAGAGAGTATTGACAAAGTTATTCACGCGGTAGGAATTATTCATGCAAAAAACGCCAAAACATTCTATCAGATAAATACTCAAGGTACAAAAAACATGTTAGAAGCTAGCTCAATAAACCATGTAAAGAAATTTTTATACATAAGTTCTAATTCTGCACAAGGATATAACACGAATAGACATATACCTATGACAGAAAATGGACCTGACCGTCCATATACGGATTATGGAAAAAGTAAGTGGAAAGCAGAACAAATTGTTAAAAAATTTCAAAATGAAAAAAAATTACAAACTGTTATTCTAAGACCGTGTTGGTTTTATGGTCCAAATCCAGGTCCTATCATGATTGAATTGATTAATCATATAAAAAAAGGCAGACCACCAATATTTGGAGATGGTTCAAATCTTAGAACAATGTCATATATTGGTAATACTGTTGAAGCAATTCTCTTGGCAATAAATAATGACAGAGCTAACGGGAACACTTACTGGATTGGTGATGAAAAACCGTATAAACTCATAGATGTTTACAATGAATTTGCAAAACAACTAAATGTAAAAATTAAACCTCGGAAAATTCCTTGGTGTATTTGTCAGCTAGCTGAAAAATTAGACATTTTTCTTGGAAAGCTAGGCAAATATCATAAACATCTTCATGTTTGTGGTGAAACGGGACACGATATTTGGTGTGATACAAAAAAGGCTAAGAATGACTTTGGTTACAATCCTCAAATATCGTTACCTGACGGTGTAAAAAAAACTATCGAATCAGCACGTAAATTAGGGCTTATCAATGAAAGGTAAAAACTGTTTAGTAACTGGCGGATCAGGTTTTGTTGGATCTCATCTAGTAAAACGACTTGTAGACATGGGATCCAATGTGACCATTATAGACATTGAAGAACCAGATTCCTCAATAAAGAATGATGTAGAATTTTTTAATATTGATATAAGAAATCCTGAAAAATTGAATAATGTTTGTAAGGGAATTGATCATGTATTTCATACGGTTTCTCTAGTACCTATTTCTAAAGCAGATAAACAATTTGAATCAGTCAATGCAGGTGGAACAAAAAACATCGTCGAGGCATCAAAAAATCAAAATGTTGAATCGGTTGTTCATCTATCATCAACATCAGTCTATAAAATTCCTGAAAGAGGTGATATTATTGATGAAAACTATCCTCTAGAACCTGTTGCATCTTACGGCCGTTCAAAATTTTTAGCTGAAAAAATTTGTTTGGAATATATGAAAAAAGATGTACCCATATCAATAATTAGACCAAAAACAATTTTGGGACCTAATAGACTTGGTATTTATTCAATATTATTTGATTGGATTAAAAACAATAAACCAATATTTATTTTCGGGGACGGTCAAAACAAGTATTCCTATATTGGAATTACAGACTTAATTGACGCAACAATTTTATCTGCAACAAAAGGTAAAGGAGAAATTTTCAATATTGCCACGGATAAATATGGAACATATAAAGGCGATATTGAAAATTTAATACAATATGCAAAAAGTGGTTCTAAAACACATTGTGTTAATGCTACAGTTTCCAGACAAATAATGAAGTTACTTGATAAACTAAATTTATCCCCGTTTTCAGAATGGCATTATTCTATAATTGATAAGGAATATGTTTTTGATATTTCCAAAGCTAAAAAAATTCTAGGATGGAGCCCAAAGGAGAGTAACAATCAATTATTTCAAGAATCGTATGATTGGTTCATAGAAAATTCTGAAAAATTAAAAATTACTGGAACTACACATACAACTAAATTAAACCCAAAAATTTTCAAACTGATCGATAAACTATGAAAATTCTTATTGCATCTGGTGCTGGAGGCGGAACAGCTAAGGGTAGAATTGGAAAATACTTTCATTTGAAGGAGTTTGGTGAAGCACTCAAAAAAATAGGTGTTGACTATAAACTAGTGCGTGAATTCGATTACATTACTGGTTTTCCAAGTAAAAGCCCAAAAGGATGGTTTTCAAAGAAAAAATTTTATGATTTGATCAACGAATACAATCCAGATGTTGTGTTCGTTGATTGGCAATCACATTTTGCATTAGAAACTATTAAAGCTGGAATTCCTTTGTTTGTTTATTTGAGAGGCCATCTTTGGATGGAGGTAGAATCTGCAAAAAAAACTATTTACAAAGATCTAAAGATGCGAACTGTATTAAATTTAAGGCTGAAAAATGCTGAGCGTGTATTTGCTAATTGTCAGGGAATTTTTATGACTGCAGATTATCTAGAAGATGTAATTAAAGAGCATATTCCAAATGCAAGATGCTATCATTTTTTGGAAGGATTAGATGTATCACGTTGGTATCCGGCACATGGTATGAAACTAGAGCATCCTTGCGTAGGACTAGTAGTAGATGCAAACATGTGGCATAAGTCAAAAGAAATGCTTGTTCTTGACGAAGTTATACAAGCAATGCCAAATGTCCACTTTTATTGGGCTGGAGATGGACAATACAAGGATAAAATTCTTCCAGTTTTAGAAAAATACTCAAATTTTCATTACTTAGGTTCGTTAGAATATCCAGATAAAGTTAGAGAGTTTCTTACTGAAATAGATGTATATGCATTACCAACTGGTATGGACACTACACCATTGTCCTGCAGAGAGGCAATGGCTATGCAAAATCCAATTGTTGCAACAAAAGTGGGAGGAATTCCTGAGATGGTTTATGATAATGAAACAGGGTTTTTGATAGATGAAGGAGATTATAATAAGTGGATAGAAAAATTATCACTTTTAATTAATGATAAAGAGTTGTCACAAAAAATTGGTAATAAAGCGCGTCAACTTGTTATTGAAAAGTTTAACTGGGATGTTCTTGCAAAACGATTTGTAGAAGTAGTAGAAGCTCAGCTGAAAAACCATTCATTGTAATCTTAAACACTTCATTTTAATTTACTTTCATATTTTCGGTAAATTTTTTTCATGCTATTGACTTTTCTAGCGTGATTATTATTCATTTTTTTTAATAAATACTGTACCATCATTTATTTTTTTTAATAAAAGAACTATATCATCTTTTGAAATTTGTTGTGGATTATTATCCAAATGTTTTCTATCTGTAAGTATAAGTTCAGCTGCTTCAGTTATGTTTTGCTTTAATGAAATTCTCTTAAAATTTAATTTTTTTACAATTTTATAAAATCTATTATAAAAAATAGAATTATTAAATTCGTGTGCGACAGTGGTTGTAAATGCAAGCGCATGCCCATGTGAAATACCTTCATTTGAAAAAACATATGATAAAGCATGACCGAGTGTAGTCGAAGAATTCCCAAATCCTAGACCACAATAGAGAGAACCAGTCGCTAAATCTTCATATTTTTCATTCACTATACCATTTTCCAAAACATCAAATGCTTTTTTACACAGAAATTTTGTGTAATTATTGCTAAGTTTGCTGTCATATGCTTCACTACACTGTGCAAGAGCATCTATGGCAGAATTTTTAATAACATCTTGAGAAGAATTTTCTAAAAATTGTGGATCGATAATTGCTACATCTGCAAATAACCCATCATCGTGAAAACTTTGTTTTTTTCCATTTACCTTTAGTACTGAAATACGAGTAACTTCACTGCCACTACCAAAAGTAGTAGGAATTAAAATTTTAAATTTTTTTAATTTGAATGCAACAAATTTAGCTACATCTAATGAACTACCACCTCCCAGCCCAATAACATGAGAAAAATTTGAATCCCTAAAATCAGAAATTATTTCATTAATAATTTCAATTGAGGGATTAGGTTCAACTTTGTCATAAATATAATAATTCTTTAATTTAAAAAAATCCAGCCATCCTCTTTTTTTGGCACCCTTAGATGTTATAACTAAACAATCCGCCGGGAAGTTAAATTCGTTAATTGAATTTTTGCCAAAAATTATAAAATTAGGTTGTTTGATCACATTCATTACTTACTAATTAAAAGCAGGTTTTTTATAACTTAATTTCATCATTTACGAATATGTTACCGTTAGACAATATAGTGGGTTATGAAAATTGAAAGAATCAGTACAACGACAAATGTTTGACCTGTTATTACGTAATGGAGTTGAAAATTTTATAGGCGTTCCTGATTCCACTATGAAACATTTTATTTCGCAAGGTCTGAAAAAAAAGAAAATTCTAATTACTACGAGAGAAGAGGAGGCTATTGGCATTGCTGCCGGAATGTCTTTGTCAAAACAATGTTCACTGGTTTTTATGCAAAATGCTGGATTTGCAAATTCTATAAGCACAATTACATCTTTGGTTCAGCTTTACGAATTCCCGATAATTTTTTTAATAGGATGGAGAGGATATTTGAAAAACGATGCGCCTGAACATTATAAAATTGGAAGGATTCAGCCTGATTTGATTAAATTGATTGGGTTGGATTCTAAAATAGTTACAGAATCCAATTGGAAAGAATGTTGTCAGTGGGCTATGAACAAAATAAATCACTCCATTCCATGTGCCTTAATTTTAAGGAGGGAATTTCATGATTAGGAAGGAAGCTATTAAAATTGCATCTGACGCGGTTGCTAACTCTCCAATAATTTCTGCAAACGGGTATATCAGTAGAGATCTGTTTGAAACTAATGATAAAGAAACCAATTTCTATATGATAGGCTCGATGGGATTGTCATCATCAATTGCTCTTGGTGTAGCATTAAAAAATCCAAGAAAAAGAGTTTATGTTTTTGATGGCGATGGAAATATCTTGATGAATTTAGGTTCGCTGACAACTATAGGTAAATTAAAACCAAAAAACTTGATTCATTTAGTTTTTGA
>Ga0310120_10003023_pt1 | contig 12093 bp, 6 predicted proteins | sample CB27_AW_983_MG_FD_203506 | JGI IMG/M metagenome (GOLD analysis project Ga0310120, IMG submission 203506) | Marine microbial communities from Western Arctic Ocean, Canada - CB27_AW_983 | ecosystem: Environmental > Aquatic > Marine > Oceanic | place: Canada: Western Arctic Ocean | collected... | reverse complement strand
GTCATGAAGGCCGCGTACAATTCCTACCGCGTTGCCGATTTCGTCGATCTCAACATGGTCGAAGAGCAAGCGTCTCATTTCTTGACAGACGCATTCAGCGACGTCGCGTTCGTTACCTAGGATGCTTTCCAGACGAACGAGTGCGCAGGTGAAGTCGATGAGTGACTGATCGTTATTGGCTGTGTCTGATGGCACTGCGCTCCCCTGAGTATCAATGAGTCAATCTAACAAGATGCTGAGAAATTCCCGAGGTTTGTAGAACCCTCTGTCAGCAGGCTGTTTGGTGACTCGTGATCAACGTACCATCTCGATGATTCCCTGACAGGTATTGAATTGTTCTCTGTGCCATCCATGGAGGGGTATCCGACAAGGTGCACCAATTGTTACCCTCTTGTTCCGATAGCCGGTACGCAGGCCTAATACCGGGAGACTCCTTCAATCTTTGAAGGGTGATGCTGCACTCGAGGATGGACATTAGGGGAAATGATTGCGTTTACGAGAACGCAGAGGTGGGCACAGCATATAGTCGTTGTGATCGCTGTTACCTGTGTTTTTGTGCTTTGCCCCGATGCTAAGGCACAAAGCTTGCGGGGGAGTGGTCCCTCGTTGGATCGCCAGAACCGGCAGGCGGTGCAGCACGATTACAGTTATCTGCGAAACGCTAGTGAAGTACAGCGGTTTGTCGAAGCTGGCCTTCTTGTTCCGGTGTACGAAACTTCAGACTATTGGCTCAAGCAGGTTTCATTTCCGGTAGCACGCCCCGCGGTCAAGCTGTTCATCCAGAGGCTTGGGAGCCAGTATCGGGCAGCTTGTGGGGAACGGTTGGTGGTTACCAGTTTGACGCGGCCAGTTGCCAACCAGCCAAGCAACGCATCACGCCGCTCGGTTCATCCAACCGGGATGGCTCTCGACCTGCGACGTCCGTATCCGGGACCTTGTCGTACCTGGCTCGAGGAGACCCTATTGTTTCTTGAGGGAAAAGGCATGCTTGAGGCAACGCGTGAAACAAACCCGTCCCACTATCACATTGCTCTGTACTCGGAACCGTATGTAGCGTATGTCTCGCGTCTGACTGACCGGCCAGCTGAAGAAATCGTTTCCTTGGTGAACACCGAAGCGACCTACAGAGTTAAACGCAGGGATACTCTCTGGCACATCTCGCGCCGTTACGACACCACGCCGGAGGCTATCCAGCGGGCAAACGGACTGCGTACGGTCGATATTTATCCGGGGCAACTCTTGAAGATTCCTATCGGTCGACGCTGACCTCCAGGAACCCATTTCCAACATGTCACAGCGATGCCCTCCACGTTTATTTGGAGATGATGTGGTCATCGTGTTGTACGAAATTGTTGTTTATTCTTCCGAACGCCGGTAGATTTTCTCCAGTCCTATGACCTTAGATGCTTTCCAGGAGGCAGTAGCCATGCGTATGAAGACCGGTATCTTTGCGGCGTTAGTGATCGCTGTGATTGCCCAAGCTGGACAACCTCAAATTGCCGCGGGCCAGGCTCGCCAATCGGTTCCGTCAGAATTTTTCGAGGCTTTGCAGTATCGCATGGTCGGCCCGTCTCGTGGCGGCCGGGTCACAACAGTAGCGGGACACCGAGCCCAGCCCTCAACGTTCTATATGGGTGCAACAGGCGGAGGCGTTTGGAAGACCGTCGATTGGGGGCAGACTTGGCGACCGATTTCTGACGAGTACTTCGCTACCCCTTCGATCGGTTCAATTGCGGTGGCTGAGTCGGACCCGAATGTAATCTACGTTTCCACCGGTTCGGATGGTTTGCGCAGTAATGTGATTATCGGCAAAGGTGTTTACAAATCCACGGATGCGGGAAGCACATGGGATCACATTGGTCTTGAGGACACAGGGAACTCTGGGGCCGTACTGATCCATCCACAAAACCCGGACATTGTTTACGTTGCGGCAATCGGTAACCCGTTTGCGGCAAACCCCGAGCGTGGCGTGTATCGAACGATAGACGGTGGTGATTCATGGGAGCAGGTGCTGTTTATATCTGATACGACCGGTGCCGTTGACCTCGAATTCGTCCCAGGGAATCCCGATGAGATCTATGCCTCGATGTGGCTTGCAGAGCGCAAGCCGTGGACCATCATCTCTGGTGGTTATGAGGGCGGTGTCTACAAGTCCTCGGATGGTGGTGATACATGGATTCATTTGCAGGACGGTTTACCAAATGGGCTGCGTGGCAAGTCAGACCTTGCGGTTTCCAGCGCGGATCCAGATCGCGTCTATGTTTTGATAGAAGCCCCGGGCGAATCGGGTGGTGTATATCGTTCCGACGATCGCGGTGCTAGCTGGTACCAGGTCAGCGACTACCAGCCGATTCGCAACCGGTCTTTCTACTACACCAACTTAGTTGCACACCCGACCAACCCGGACATTCTTTGGGGGATGGCGGAAGGCTATAGCCGGTCCAACGATGGTGGTCGCACTTGGGGCTCCGGTGGGCGCACGCCACACGGTGATAATCACGACCTTTGGATCAATCCGGATGACCCGAGCATCATGATCCAGAGCAACGATGGCGGGGCCAACGTGACCCGTGATGGTGGCCAGACTTGGTCAACGCAACACAATCAGCCGACTGCCGAACTTTATCAAGTCGATGTTTCCGACGATTTTCCTTACCGCCTCTATGCTGGCCAGCAGGACAACTCGACAATTTCAGTGCCGAGTCTCCCAGACCGATCCACCCCCGGTGGTGGTGAAGGTTTATGGGAGGCACATGGTGGATGTGAGACTGGCCCGGTGGTACCGAAGCCTGGTGATCCCGACATTGTGTACGCCAACTGCAAGGGTCGCTTCGGTGTGTTTAACCGTCGTACTGGGCAGGAGAAGCAATACTATGTTGGTTTCTGGAACCTGTATGGTCGCAACCCTGCGGAACTGGCATTCCGCTTCCAGCGGGTTGCTCCAATCCACGTCTCACCGCATGATCCGAATCGGGTTTACCACACCTCGCAGTATGTTCACGTTACTGAAGATGCAGGCGTTACGTGGCAAACAATCTCGCCTGACCTGACGGCATTCACACCAGAAACGCAAGTGCACTCTGGCAGCCCGATCACGGTCGATGCTACCGGTGAAGAGCACTTCTCTGTAATTTACGAAATCCAGGAGTCTCCTCATGAGCGTGGGGTCATTTGGGTGGGGTCGAACGACGGACCAGTTCACGTTACCCGCGACAACGGTGCCACTTGGACCGACGTGACCCCTGAAATGGGTCCGTATGGGCGCGTTCAGACGATCGATGTCTCACCACACAATCCAGCCAAGGTATACGCGTCAATTCTGCGCTACCAGGTTGGCGACTTCGCACCCTACATCTTTAAGAGTGAGGACTATGGGACGACTTGGACACTGATTACCAATGGCATCCCCGACGATGAGCCGGTGCGTGTCGTTCGCGAGGATCCTGCGCGTGAAGGCCTACTTTACGCTGGGACCGAGTTTGGCATGTGGATTTCCTTTGACGACGGTGCAAATTGGCAATCGTTTCAGCTCAACTTGCCACACACTCCGATTACAGACCTCAAAATCGTTGGCAATGATATGGCGATTTCGACAATGGGGCGTAGCTTTTGGATCATGACCAATCTCACGCCGTTGCACGAGGTGTCGGAGGAAGTCATTAGTTCACAAGCACATTTTTTTGAGATTGCCGACGCAGTGCGGGTACGTGGTGGCGTGCGTGGCGTTGTCGCCGGTGGCGGGAACCCAGCAGCAGCGCAGTACGCGCCGGTGGGTACCTACTTCGATTATTGGTTCGCCGAGCGTCCCGCCGGTGAAGTCACACTTCAGATCTTCGGCCCCGATGGCAACCTGGTACGGGGTTTCTCAAGCGAGGCATCGGGAATTAGCTTTCAGGTTCCAGAGGAGCCAAGCATGCGGGAGTGGCGCCTTGAGCAGGTCGGCACACCGCGTCTGCCGTCAGCTGCTGGCATGCAGCGATTCGTGTGGGACCTGCGCCACGCTGGCCCTTGGTCCGCGCCAAGTGATGGTGGTGGTAGCGGTGGAGGTGGTGGCCCGATGGTTCCACCGGGGATTTACGAGGCACGTCTAGAGGCTGGGGACTGGAGCTCTACCCAGAAGTTTGAGGTAATGACCGACCCGCGTGTCCTGGCGGAAGGTATGACCGCAGATACTCTCGAGCGCCAAGCTGCCTTTGCTCTTGAGGTCCGAGACACCCTCAGCACTGCCCGGCTCGCTGCCTACCAACTAAGCGAAGCGCGTACCGAACTGGAAGGGGCTGAGACCGATCAAGCTCAGGCTCTCGACGATGCACTAGAGATCATTGAAAAGGAATTCGTCGATGAGCCTTACCGATACTCTCCGATTATGCTTCTCGGCCAACTTCAGTATCTCTATGGCAACCTTGATCGTGCCGACCAAGAGACCAGTGGTGACGCGATAACACGCCATGGTGAACTCGCTGATGTTCTCGAAGGTTTGGTTGCTGAGCTTGAACGCTTGTTGAGTACGATGCGCGACTGAGCCTGTGGCCTAACGCACGGACTGTTTCATTGTTGTGATTAAGGCATCGGATACTCAGCTTGTAAGGCGATTTGTGCCGCGCTTCTGAGTTTATCTGTTTTAAATTGAGCCGACATAATCGATGATAGGTGGTCTCTATGCCAGTTAGTTGGCTGCCAGGGTTTCATTGGTTCGGAAGGTCGTAGGCGATCTAGTATAATTCTCTGGAAATTTCCTACGCTGACGCTCCAGCGCGTCGCCCCAGAGTGTCTAAGAAGCCTTCAGTTGCCGAGTCCGGAGGACGATCCTTGTCTGTCAACGAGAGCGATCCGAAATACCTTGTTGCAGTAATTGGCGCTGGCCCCGCGGGGTTGTATGCCTCCCGTGTGTTGGTTGCCGCAGGTGCTCACGTAGTGCTGTTCAACCGAGACGTCAAGGCTGGCGGGCTCGCTGAATACGGCATCTTTCATAACAAGCTAAAGATGAAGGGCGGGCTTCGTAAACAGTTTGCTTCAATTCTCGAAGATCCTCACGTCGAATACTACGGCAACGTTTCGGTAGGAGAAGAAGGCGACATCAGCTTGCAGGATCTTCTCGACCTAGGTTTCCAGGCGATTTTGGTGACGGTGGGGGCTCAAGGTACCAAGTGGTTGGGGCTCCCGGGGGAGGAACTCGAGCGTGTTTATCACGCTAAGGACGTCGTCTATCACTACAATCATTTGCCACCATTTTCCCAACAAGACTTCCCGATGGGCGACAACGTAGTGATCATCGGTATCGGCAATGTTATGTGTGACATTGCCCACTGGGTAATACGGGACCTTGGGTGCAATGAAGTGTGCGCCGTGGTTCGTCGCGGGCCCGGTGAGGCCAAGTTCACTAACAAGGAATGGCAGATCTTTGCCAAGAACCTCGACGTCGATGATTTCGAAGAGGAGTGGCAACGTTGCAAGCCCAAGATGGAAGCCGTTGGTCAAGATCTTGAGTCCGCAAAGGCGGTGTTTCTGGGTGGGGTCGAAAAGGGCCTAGACCCGGTCAGCGACAGCCGTTTCACTTATCGTTTCTTTGCATCGCCCAAAGGTCTAGTCGGTGATGGCAAGGGTAACTGTGCTGGCCTTGAGGTCGAGGAGACCTACCTAGAGGATGACGACGGCTATATGAAGTGTGTTGGGACCGGCAACACTTCCGTCATCGATTGCGACAGCGTTGTTTTTTGTATCGGTGACAAAGTCGACGAAACCTTTGGTCTGCCAACGGAGTGGAGCGAGTTTTCCAAGCATCCTGAGCCTCGTTACCCAGTCAACGATATTTCTTATGAAGCCTATGACCCTGCCGGTGAGCGCGACCTAAGGCAAATTTTTCTCGCTGGATGGGCACGGAAGGCAAGCGACGGTCTCGTGGGTATGGCCCGCAGGGATGGTACTAATGGAGCTGAAGCACTTCTACAATATCTTGGTGACGTCGGTGAAGCGGAATCTACTGACACTCAAGATCTAAAAGAGCGTCTCACGGCGCTTGATAAAGCCGTGGTTGTCAATGCCGATATCCCGAAGCTCTTCGAGGCCGAGGCAAAGATTGCCGAGGAAAAGGGCGTCGACGAATTTAAGTACGATGCCAACGAGGACATGGTGGCAGCCATCGCCAGACAATAACCGGCTCCACTGGGCAACATTCTCCTTAGGTGTTTGCCTTACCTTGGAACGCTGAACTGAACCGGTGGCATGGTGACTTCATCGGGCAACCGCGAAGCGTCTCCGGTGGCCGCGAAATGTAGGATTCCGGCGCGAAATTCGGGAGAAGCGTTCATCGCCGCCTGAATTGCACCGTGAGGGCCCCGAATGACGGGGATGAACGTGCTGTTCTTAAAGTAGGGAACTAGCTCGAGGGCATTCTCGTAGGGCGTCGACGTGTCCCAGGTTCCGTGCGCGATGATGGTCGGGATGTCGGTCTCGAAGTTCTGCCGGAACGAGTCGCCGAGGTCGCTGGACCAGACCGAACAGCCGGCACGATAAGTCCAGTTTATGCGCCAAAGTAGCGCCGTGGCTGGGTCGGCGTTCTGTTCCGCGAGCCTCTGAGGCGTGATGCCCGAGCCGCAATCGAGCACGAAGTAGCTGGCCGTTCTGAAGTTGCGTTCGGTGCCGCGCGACTGCTCGTAGAGCCACCTCCCAGCTTCGCTAAAGTCGCCGCGCGACATCGTGATCACATCGGCAGGCCAGGTCGCCAGACTGCCGGAGTATCCTCGGGACACTCGCTTGATCGACTCTTTGTCGAAGAGCACCTCTTGTCGGCTGCCATCCTCTGGATCGAACACCGGTACCGTGAACGGTTGTTCTGCGGCGTTCGCCACTACTTCCTCGATGGCCGCGACCAGCCCGCCGTTGGGTACCATGCCTTGCAGCTCAGGAGCCGCCTCTGCCTCCTGGGCGACGCGCCTGTAAACGTTCCACAGGTGGCCCGGGTGATCGTAGGTGTGGTCCGGTCCCTCCATACCGCGCAGGATCGCCCGCTCCACGATCTCGGGATACAGCCGCATCAAACTCATTCCCCAGTGCGACCCGAAACTTCCGCCCCAGACAATGATCTTGTCGTAGCCTAACGCTCGGCGGACTTCATTGACGTCCTCGGCGGCCTCCAGCACGGTAAAACCTGCTAGATCGAGGCCGGCCTCCTCCCAGAAGGACCGTTCGGTGGCAAGAACGCGTTGGAACTGTGCCGTAGCCTCACCTGCGTCGTACGACTGATCCGATTGAGTCGAGCGGGTGGTAACGTCGATCGTCGTGGTCGGCTTCGACGAGCCGATTCCACGTTGCCCAACCACAACGACGTCGGATACGTTCGTTAGTGGAAGCCATCGTTGCTCGAAAGTCCTTGGGAGCTCAAGCGCCCGCTCCAATCCCTGGAAGCTTGGCCCCCCATGAAGGAAGAAAACTGGAGGGGTTCCGGGTTCGGCGTTCGGAGACGCCGGAAACCGGTAAACCTCAACGCCGATCACGGCGCTGTCCGGTACGGAGCGATTCACCGGGGCGAAGTACATGCCCCGCTCTGCGTTGACGAAGCCACCCTGTTCGAGCGGGATTCGTTCCGGAAAAAAAACATCGTTCCTGCCACCGGTGGGGGCGCGACGGGCGTGTGAAAGGTCGCCGATTTCAGCGCCAGCTCTCCAGTGGGCGCGGTGCAGGCAGAGGCAAAGGTTGCGGCTATTAGGATCGTCGTGAACAGGCAGGCTCGCATGCGGCTTTCTCCTGATGCGTTTCGTGGTTGACCCGCGCAATCTCGGGTTGTGGCGCCCTGGAGCACCGACCCCCGTGTATTCTCCTTAGAATAACAACGCGGAGGTCATGTATGGCAGAAGTGCTGATCATCAATCGTTCTGAGATGGAGAAGTTGCTAACGCTTGAGGCCTTGCTGCCGGTCATCGAGAGTGCCTTCGTGGCTTTCACGGATGGCCAAACGGTTGCCTACCCGGTAGTCCGGGAGCTTGTCTCCGCCCACCGCGGCATCTTCGGCATCAAGTCGGGATACCTTATTGAGGAGGGTGTGATTGGGTTGAAGGCGGGTGGCTTCTGGCTCGACAACCCCGATGCTGGGCTGACGCGACATCAGTCGACCACGGTGATGTTTGACCCGGCGACCGGGCTCCCCACGGCATTCATGGACGGCAACCACATTACGGCCATTCGTACCGCTGCCGTGGGCGCACTGGCGGCGCGGGAGCTGGCCCGCCCGGATGCTCGGACGGTAGCCGTACTGGGCTGTGGGATGCAGGGAGTGGGACAGGCGGAGGCGCTTTGTTTAGTGCGGCCCATCGAGGAGATCCGCGCCTTCGACATCGTGCCAGAAAATGTGGAGCGATTCGGCGAGAGTCTTCGGCCTCTCGGCGTCGATATAAAGGCGTGCAGCGACGCTCTCGAAGCGGTCCGTGGCGCCGACATTGTCGTGACCGTGACCCCTGCCAAAGAACCGATCCTGTGTTCTGACTGGATTGAGCAGTCGGTGCATGTCAGCGCCTTCGGCTCCGATACGCGAGACAAGAACGAGGTCGAAGCAGGGCTGTTTCGGCGCGCCAAGGTCGTCGTCGACGACGTAACCCAGGCGACGACCCTAGGGGACACGCACCACGCAGTGGATCAGGGGTTGTTCCACGCGGATGACATCCATGCCACCTTAGGAGAGATCCTGGCAGGTCGGAAGAAAGGCCGAACGCGCGACGAAGAGATCACGTTGTTCGACGCCACTGGCCTTGCGTTCCAAGATCTCGTAGCCGGCGCCCTCGCCGTGAAGCTAGCCGCTGAACAAGGGGTGGGAACCCGTGTATCGCTAGACGGCGGTGACCCCTAGCCCAGGGAGTGCGCGGATTTCACCTGGTTCTCCCATTAAGTACGCCCCGTGGGAGATGCTCGCCACCGGGTCACCGTCGCGAATAGGGAAGCTGGTAGCGAAGCGGCGGCAGACTCAGGCTCTTGAGCAGGTCGTTGAATGGCAAGACTCGGTTCTCAAAGATCACGTCGATCCGTGTTTGCAGCTCTGCCAGCTCCGCCACCAGTTCGTCGAAGACCTTGTAGTAGGAATCATTAGGCCGCATGTTACCCGACTGAAGTTTGTTCAGTAGGCCGCTTAGCCGGTTGTTGAGGCGGATCGGAAAGGCGAGCCGGTCGCGGGATACCACCATCAGCGGCTGGTAAATGGTGTCTTTCACTACTACGAGTTCCGTCACGAGACCGTCGGCCGCCACCCCGATGCGGCCGGCGACCTCGGGCTCGAAATTGTCCTGACGGAGCCGTTCCTCGATCTCCGTCATCTGAGCTTCGAGGTCGCGGATCATTAGCACAATTTCGTTGGCGATCGTCGTTTGCTCCCTGATACGTAGCGCCAGCTCGAACTGCGCCTGGAGGTCGGCGACCGTGTACTCATGGTGCCGCGGATCCATGAGGCTCTCGAAGCTCCGTGTAAACAATCGGCCATCGATATTTACACGTGCCTCGTATTTGCCGGGCGGTGCGAAAGGTCCCTGTGGCATACCGCCTTCCAAAACGATTCCGTCCCAAATCGTTGGAGGTTCGTAGAATCCGTCCCAGGTAATTCGGTTCATGCCGGATACGGGTTGGTCGTCGACGAGTCTTCTCGCTCGCCGGCCGCTGCCGTCGACAATCTCGACGGTTACTTGGCGGGCCGGCTGCGCCAGGTAATAGTCGATGTGCACGGGATTGACGTTGAGCACCTCGTTGGAAGGGTCGAACACGTGGACGTCGGAGGCCGCGATTGCCGGGGTCAACTGGCGCAACAGCGAGATGTTGTCCAGTATCCAGAACGAGCGCCCGTGGGTGGCAATGACCACATCGTCCTCACGGATCTCCAGGTCGGGAATGTGTACATCGGGGAGGTTAAGCTGTAGCGATTGCCACGCCACACCGTCGTCAAACGAAATGTAGACACCGTGTTCAGTACCGCAGAATAAGAGGCCGCGGTGCACGGGATCCTCCCGTACCACGTGCGTGAAGTGATCGTCGGCGATGCCATTCTGGATGCGTGTCCAGGTGGCGCCGTAGTCATTGGTCTTCCATAGATACGGTCGTCGATCTGCCATCTCGTAGCGCTTGCCCGCCACGTAGGCAGTGGCGCGCTCGTGAGGCGAGGCATCGATGGCGCTGACACGGGTGTGCTTAAGCATGTCGGGCGGCGTGACGTTACTCCACGTGGCACCGCCGTCGCGGGTCACGTGCACGAGCCCGTCGTCCGATCCAACCCAAATTGTATCGGCATCGAAGCGCGACGGTGCAATGCTGAACACCGTGCCGTAGACTTCCGGACCGTCCTGGTCCGTGCGAATTGGTCCGCCAGTTTCTTGAAGGGTTTCAGGATCGGCGTAGGTAAGATCAGGACTGATCTTTTCCCAGCTCTCTCCGAAGTCTTTACTGCGCCACAGGTGTTGCGAGCCGACGTAAAGAGCGTGGGGGGCCACCGGAGAAAAAGTTAATGGCGCCAACCAGTTCCAGCGTTCGTGGTGCTCTCTTGCCGGGGACCCCATCTCCATCCGGGGATAGGGGGCGACGTTCACAGTTTGGTCAGTGCGGCGGTCGAATTTGGTGACCACGTACTGCAGGCTCGAAAAGAAGATGTCCGGATTGGTAGGGTGGGGGGCTATGTCGCTATTTTCGCCGCCACCGACGGCGTACATGGCGGGCACCGGCCCGACCAAGAACCCTGTCCTCGGTGCCAACTCCCACGACGGCACCGCGATCGTGGAATTGTCCTGCTGTGCACCGGTGACGTGATAGGGAAAGTCCGCGGTCGTAGCAACGCGGTAGATTTGCGCGGTCGGCACGTTTTGCGGTGACCAGCTCTGTCCGCCGTTGGTCGTTACCGTCGGGCCGCCGTCGTTGCCAACGATCATACGGTTTGGATCATCAGGATCGATCCAGATGTCGTGCTGGTCCGAGTGTGCCGCGGGGATTCTCTGATAGTTAGCACCACCATCCGCCGACCTCCACAGCGCTGCCGACAGGACGACGAGAGCGTCGCGATCAACGGGGTCGGCGACGAGGCGCATGAAGTAGAAGGGTCGCTGCCAGATCTCCCGATTTCCGGTGACGTGGATCCAATTAGCACCGCCGTCATCCGATCGATATAGACCGCCTTCCTCGTGTTCGATCAGCAGATAGACGCGGTCGGAATCAACGGGCGAGACTGTAACGCCCATCTTGCCGAGCGGGCCCGCCGCGGGAAGCCCCGGGTTGCGAGTCAGCTCAAACCAGGTGAGGCCGCCGTCGGTCGTCTTGTACACTGCCGAGTCCGACCCGCCGCTCCACAGGCGATACGGCCGGCGATACACTTGCCACATTGTCGCGTACAGTGTTTGCGGATCGTTTGGGTCCATTGCCAAGTCGATCGCACCTGCCTTTTCGCTCTTAAACAGCACCCGGTTCCATGTGGAACCGCCGTCCGCCGTTTTGTAGATGCCCCGTTCTGGTGTGTCCTGGTAGGGATCGCCCAGCACGGCGGCATAGACCGTGTCGGGATCTCTGGGGTGGATCCGGATGCGCGCGATAATTCGGCTCTCGCGCAGCCCCATATGTGACCAGGTGATCCCGGCGTCGCCGGATTTGTAGATGCCGTCGCCCTGCATAACGTTGCCGCGCAGCTGCCCTTCTCCTGTGCCCATCCATACGATGTCTGCATCGGATTCGGCGATCGCGACGGAACCCACCGACGAACTGCCAATCTGTGCATCGGTCATGGGTCTCCACGTGATGCCGCCGTCGGATGTCTTCCACAATCCGCCGCCGGTAGCGCCAAAGAAGTATTCAAGGGGTCGCTCACGATGACCGGCTACCGCGATCGACCGGCCACCCCGATCGGGGCCGATGTTGCGCCATCGAATCCCGGAGAAGAGCTCAGAGTCAGGCACAAAGGATGGCTCTTGCTGGACGACGGCAGGCTTGATCGCCAAACTAATTGCCGTAGACGCCTGGGTCGACGATAGCAACACAACCAGAGTCAGCACACTCCAAGCGACGCGACATGATCGCCAAGATCGGGCTCCAATGAACCTTGAATCTCCACTGGGGGCTTTGTTGTATGTAGCGGCAGAGGGT
>Ga0310120_10003020_pt1 | contig 12102 bp, 9 predicted proteins | sample CB27_AW_983_MG_FD_203506 | JGI IMG/M metagenome (GOLD analysis project Ga0310120, IMG submission 203506) | Marine microbial communities from Western Arctic Ocean, Canada - CB27_AW_983 | ecosystem: Environmental > Aquatic > Marine > Oceanic | place: Canada: Western Arctic Ocean | collected... | reverse complement strand
CTACGAATGGCAGAAAATGACCGGGTCCAGGAAACAGCCCTGGCACATTCACCGGCCCGATGACCTGCCGCTGGCATTCGCCGGGATCTGGGAACACTGGGAAGCCGACGACGGCTCGGTGCTAGAGACCTGTGCAATCATCACCACCGACGCGAACTCGCAAATGGCACCGATCCACCACCGCATGCCCGTCCTGCTCGACCCGACCGACTTCCCCGCATGGCTCGACCCACAACACGACGACCACGACCACCTGCTGGGGCTGCTGCAGCCCTGCCCAGACGAGACGCTGGTGGCCGACCCGATCGATACCTGGGTCAACCGACCCGCCAACGACGGCCCCGATTGCCTGCTGCCCGCACACGATCCCCCGGCCGGCGATGGCGTGCTATTCGAGTAGAATCGATACGACCTGCTCGGTCGCCGAGAGGTCCCCCAGCAGGACGTCCGGACCACTGTCGGCCAACTGCTCAGCAGAAAACAGCCCCGTCGCAACAGCCAGCACCCGCACGTCAATCGCTCGGGCACAGCCGACATCCAGCGGAGTGTCCCCGATCACCCACACCTCCAGAGCGTCCCACCAACCCAGCTCGTGCCGCACAACCTCACGACCCTCGCGGGCCACGTCGTCGCGGTCCCGCTGATCGTCGCCGAACCCACCGAACAGGCGGCCGTCGCGTTCGAAGAACGTGTCCAGCTCGAAGTGGCCGAGCTTCCGCCGAGCCCCCTCGACCAGGTTGCCCGTCAACAGGCCCAGCACCATGTCGTTGCGGGCCGACAGCACATCGAGCAGGGCAACAACTCCCGGCAGGGCGACTCCCTCGAGCCGGGCCAGTTCCGCGGGAAGTCCCCGCAGGTAGGCCTCACAAACCCGGCCAAACGTCCCAGCGTCAACGCCCAGATCATGGAAGGCCATCAGGTCTTCGATGATCGCCCGGTCGGTGCGGCCCGCCGTCTTGATGCCCGCAGTCGGTCGCGTGACCCCGAACAGACTCGCCAACGCCGCCTCCATCGCCGCCTGGCCCGCCTGGCCGCTGTTGATCAGCGTGCCGTCGATGTCGAACAGGCAGACCCGCATCAGGCCACCAGCCGAGACTCGAGGCCGGAAGCAATCTGCCCGATCTCCAGGTCGGCCCAGGCCGAGAGAACCCTCGAGCGGCCATGGTCGTTGCGGGGTGAGACCACCAGCAACGTGCCGCCGTGACGGGTGACCAGGTGGTGGATCGTCGAGACCACAGCGCGGGCGGGCTGCCCGGCTGACTCGATCCGATCCAGGATGACCCGGACGTCCGGGCCCGATTCGGCAAGGACCGCCTCCAACCGCCTCCAGAGAGAAACGGTTGCGCGCGCCTGCCCGGCGTGGGCGCCGAGCAGACTCAATAGCACCATCGGCTCGAACGACTCGGAGTCGACCCCCGACGAGAAGTCCGCAAACAGAACTCGCAGACCAGAACGTCGCCACCAGGAAATCGACCGGGCCACCAACGACGCGGTCTCAACCCCATCCTCGCCACTGAGCCAGATCACCCGTCCGCCACGCTGTGCCTGCCACTGGATGCGCGACCACGCCTCGAGAGGTTCGATCATCTGCCGATCTCCGCTGCCTCAACACACCAGGTCTTGCCCAGGCTGCCCAATCCGTACAACCCGCATAACTGAACCCCAGGAGTGTTATCGGCCATCACACGGGGGGTCCATGATCGGCAGCAGGAGAATCCCCGCTGCCACCGTTGCCACCGTTGCCACCGTTGCCACCGAAATCTCCCGGGCCACCTGTCCAGAGACCGGGAAGAGACCGGGAAGCAGCGTGGGAAGAGCCCAACGCGAGTGACCTTGCTGCAAGCCGATTGCCGATTAACGTCCTTGACGGTTTTCTTGAGACCCGAGTAGAGTACCCAACGGGGATGGCTCGCGGGCTGCGAGAAGAACTCGACGACGAGTGGGCAAAACCGCCCACCAACTCGCCCGGTTCACCTCTCGCAATTCCTGCCTGTGCCCCGTACTGCCACACCCCACAGTAGTGCCTCTGCTCGGACGGGTCGGTTCGTAAAGCCGATCCGGAGTTTGTCATGGGGGTGATGAGGAGGTTGCGAGATGGTCAAACGTCGTCGTCGCGTGGGATTTACCCTGGTCGAATTGCTGGTCGTGATCGCGATCATCGCGATCCTTGTCGCACTGCTGCTGCCGGCTGTGCAGCAGGCCCGTGAGGCCGCTCGCAATACCCAGTGCAAGAACCACCTCAAGCAGATCGGTCTCGCACTTCACAACTACCACGAAGCCCACAACTCCTTCCCGCCCGGGCAGGTCAACCAGCTGATGTTCGGGGGAATCGGCACCGGAGGCTTCCAGCACTCCGATCCGACCGAGCCGATCCAGGCCAGCGGCAACGGGCTGCAGGGAACCAGCTGGATGCTGCACATCCTGCCGCAGATCAACCAGCAGCAGCTCAAGAGGCTCTGGGAAGAGAAGATGAACGTGCAGATGAACGGGAACGGGGCCAACCTGGCCATCAACCCGATCACCCAGATCCAGATCATCCTCACGCCCGCCCAGACCGACATCCCCGAGTTCTACTGCCCGACGCGACGCAACGCGATGGACCGCAGCAAGTACCCCAACCTGCTGCTGGTCAACCCCGACTGGACCAGGGGCGGCAACGACTACGCGGGCGTAGTCGGTTCGGGAGTCGCCTTCAACGACGCCAACCGGGGCACCTGGGCACTGACACCGGCTCAGACGATCAACGACCCCACGCTCTCAAGACTCCCCAACAACATCCACGTCGGAATCTTCTCGGTCAACAGCGCGACCCGGTTCCGTGACGTCGTGGATGGTGACTCGCAGACGCTGATGGTCGGCGAGATCGAACGCTTCAACATCATCGGGGATCCCCTGAGACAGAGCAGCGACGGTTGGGCCTGGGGCGGACCGGCCACGCTGCTGAGTACCCGCTTCGGCCCGAACCAGGAAATCCACTACGACAACGCCGGCAGCCTGCACACCAGCGGCGGAGTCAACTTCGCTCTGGTCGATGGCAGCGTCCGCAGCATCAACCAGAACATCAACATCTCGATCTTCCAGAACCTCGGCAACATGCGCCGTAGAGTCCCCGTGCAGGTGCCCAACTAGGACACCACCACCACTCAAGCGACCTCATACCCGACCACTCGATCCACGCAGACCCACACAGCCGATGACGATCCGCTATCAGTGCAGCGAGTGTGATTCGGTTCTCAAGATCCGAGACGACAAGGCCGGACAGGCAGGCCGCTGCCCGAAGTGCAAGACCGCCTTCGTGATCCCCGAGCCGGAGCCTGATGACGAGCCGGAGCCTGATGACGAGCCGGAGCCTGATGACGAGCCGGAGCCTGATGACGAGCCGGAGCCTGATGACGAGCCGGAGCCTGATGACGAAGTGGAGCCTGAGCCGGAAGCTGAGGCGGGCGAGACGGCGGCAGAGGTGACGCCGCCTGCGGAGCTGGGGGCCGGTGATGCCGAAGACGACGCGATGGCGTTCCTGATGGAATCCGGTGACGTCCCTGCGGCGGCACCCGCGGCCAACACCGCGCTGGACGACGACGACACGGTCCCCGGCATCCCACCGGCACCGGTGTCGCCCGAGGAGCGTCAACTGCTTCGCCCCCCCGTGAGAGCTCAGGTCGACACCGACGACACCTCCAGTGCAGCCGGTGACCTGCTGGCCCGCAGCGAATCAGCCCGCGCCGCGACCGTCAACGAGCCCCCTCCCGACCGGGGGCCTCGGATCGACATGGACGAAGTGAAGGAAGTTGCCAAGCGGCGGATCTTGCCCATCGGCGGAGGCATCCTCGTGGTCGCAGGCCTCTGCTACCTGTTGTTCAACATGATGGCCAACGACCCCAAAGTCCCGCTCCTGGCCGACGTCAGCGGCACCGTCACACTCGATGGAAAACCCCTGCCGAATGCGATCGTGAACTTCGAACCGGTCACCGACGAAAAAGTGGAACAACAGCGGAGACTCGGCGGCAGCGTGGGTCGATCCGATGACGAAGGCGTCTACAACCTGACCTACCCCGGCGGACACGACGGAGCCGTGCTGGGCATGCACACCGTTCGGGTCAACAAGACCGACAAGCAGGGACTCGAGGTGCTGGCCAAGAAGTACCACCTGCAGAGCCGGATGAAGCACGAGGTCAAGGCGGGGTCGAACACGATCGACCTGGACCTGAGGTCCGAAGCCACCGCCGCCCCGGTCAACCCGCTCGCCAATCCCCCCTCGCCCTAGGGCGAGGTCCCGAATTGCTCGGGATCCAGCTCGGCAGCCCGCTTCAGATCGGCCGCCGACTCCGACGTGCGACCCGCCGCCTTGTGAGCCTCGGCACGCTTGGCATACGTCTCGGCCACCACTTCGTCGAATCGACGCGCCTTTTCAAAGTCGGCGATCGCCAGGTCCCAGTTCCCCTGCAACTTGTGAGTCTCGCCTCGCAGGCTGTACGCCTCATACCCGCCGCCGGCCTGCAGAGCCCGGCTGCAATCGGCGGTCGCCCGCTTCAGGTCTCGCGTGGCGATCCAGTGACGAGCCCGTGCCAGGTACGCCTCGTGAGCCTGGCTCGGCTCGACCGTGATCGCTCGCTGGTAGTCAGCCAACGCCGCACCGCCCCGGCCGTCGCTCGCCAGGTGACGCGCACGCCGGATGTAACCGGCCGCCTGCTTCGGAGAACTGGCGACCCCACGAGTCAACTGCTGGAAACGGATCAGCCATGTCAACTTCTCACTGTCGGCCAACGCTTCGGTCGACTTGCCCAGCCGACGGTACGCCTCGCGACGCATCTGGTAGAATCGAGGATTGTCGACTTCCAACTTGATCGCCGCCGTGCAGTCGGACACCGCCTGGCGATACTCCTTGCGAGACATCCGCAGCAACGCTCGATTGTTGTAGGCCATCACGAACTTCGGGTCGCAGACCAGGGCCTGGTCGAAGTCGGACACCGCACGGGCGTAGTCCTTGCTCCGAAAATAGGCAAAACCGCGGTTGTTCCAGGCGTCGGCGAACTTCGCATCGATCTCGATCGCACGGCTGAAGTCCGCAATCGCCGTCTCGTAGTCCTGTTCCCCGATGTGCAGCAGGCCGCGGTTGTTCCACGCCTCGGTGTAGTCGGCATCCAACTCGATCGCCGCCTCCACGTCGCGCAAGGCCGTGGCGGGCTTGCCTCGAATGAACAGGAAGAAGCCCCGAGCGTTCAGCCAGCGAGCGTTTTTCGGCTCGATCCGGATCGCCGCCGAATAGTCCGCCAGGGCATTGGCGTCCTGCTTGCGAGCCGAGTAGATGTCGCCCCGGATCTTGAAAGCCCTCGCGTTGCTCGCGTCGTTGCCAATCACCTGGCTCAGCAGCTCGATGGCACCCTTCGTATCGCCAGCCCTGGCCCGCAACAACGACTGCTCGATCAGCTTCTTGACCACCGATTCGTCGGCCGAGCCGGACAGGCCCGCCGATTTGTCCGATTCGCCACCAGGCTCCGATTCGTCGTCGCCACAACCGGTGAACCCAACCAGCAACAACGAACAGGTCACCGCAACGGCCCACAACCAGCCCGCTCGACCCGCCTTCGAACTCGCCGGCCTCAGCGTGTCACCAGTTTCCAGCATCAGGCAATCTCCTACACGAGAACCCCAGGAATCCTTCGCTGTGCCTCAGCGAGGAGGGGATACGGATCGGGCCGCCCGGCCCAACGCCGCGGCTTGTAGCTCTCGAGGAATCCGAGGTCAATCCCGATACCCCTGCGAGGGTTGCAGCGTGCTGGAGTGTCTTGCGGGTGGCGATTACAATCCCAACTTGACCCAACCCGAACCCTCGGTACTCCGATTCGCAAGGCCCGATCGACGTGAAACTGCCCCGCAATCCCACTCGACCTGTGACCATCGGTCGTATCACGATCGGCGACGGAAAACCGATCGCCATTCAGAGCATGACCGCCACCTCGACCCGCGACGTCGAAGCCACCTCCGCACAGGTCCGCGACCTCGAACAGGCCGGAGCTGATGTCGTGCGGATCGCCGTCGACAGCACCGCCGACGCCCACGCGGTTGTCGCGATCGCCGCCCAAACCGACGCCAACCTCAGCGTCGACCTGCAGGAAAACTATCGGCTCTCCGAAATCGTCGCACCCCACGTCGCCAAGCTCCGCTACAACCCCGGACACCTCTACCACCACGAACGAGACAAACCGTGGCAGGAGAAAGTGAAGGGGATTGCCCAACAGGCGGCCGAACACGATTGTGCGATCCGGGTCGGAGTCAATTGCGGGTCGGTCGACCCCGACAAGCTCGACCGATACCCCGAACACGACTCGATCTCGCCCATGCTCGACAGCGCCTGGGAACACTGCGAACTGCTCGATTCGCTCGACTTCACCAACTACTGCGTCTCGTTGAAGGACTCCGACCCGCAAAAAGTCATCGAGGTCAACCGGCGATTCGCACAGCGGCGGCCCGATGTGCCGCTGCACCTGGGAGTCACCGAAGCCGGGTTGCCTCCCGATGGTGTCATCAAGACGCGGATCGCGTTTGAACAACTCGTCTCCCAGGGCCTGGGTGACACGATCCGCGTGTCGCTGACGGTGCCCAACGAGCGGAAGTTCGAGGAGATCGAGGCGGGGCGACAGATCCTGGCCGACATCTCCGCCGGACGTGTCCGCAGCGTCGTCGACTACGGACTCGATACGCTCAACATCATCAGCTGCCCCAGCTGCTCACGAGTCGAAAACGAGGCCTTTGTCGGGTTGGCCGAGCAGGTCCGCGAGATGACACAGTACGCCAAGGATCACGCACTCACGATCGCCGTGATGGGCTGCCGGGTCAACGGACCCGGAGAAACCGACGACGCGGACCTCGGGCTGTGGTGTGCTCCCAACTTCGTCAATCTCAAGAAGGGCGAAGAATCCCTGGGTGCCTTTTCCTACGACGAGATCCTCGGTCGACTCAAACAGGAACTCGATCAACTGATCGCCGAAGGAGCACAATCGTGAGTGACCGGCACGTGTCCGATGGAGCATCTCGATGAGCGTCTACCTGGGCATCGACATCGGGACCAGCGGCACCAAGACACTGGCGATCCGCGAGAACGGTCGGATCATCGCCGGTGCTACCTTCGAATACCCGCTCTCCAGCCCCAGGCCCGGATGGTCCGAGCAGGATCCAAACGACTGGTGGCAGGCTTCGATCAAGAGCGTCCGCAAGGTGCTGCGGGACGGCCGGATCAAGCCGAACTCCGTCGCCGGCATCGGGCTCTCAGGCCAAATGCACGGCAGCGTGTTCCTCGATCGCAAGCACCAGGTGATCCGCCCCGCGCTGCTGTGGAACGACCAGCGGACGGCCGCTGAGTGCGACGAGATCCAGAAAAAGGCCGGTGGCCGAGCGGCCCTGATTCGGATGGTGGCCAACCCCGCACTGACCGGATTCACCGCACCCAAGATTCTCTGGCTGAGAAACAACGAACCCCGACGCTTCGACCGCACCCGCATGGTGCTGCTGCCCAAGGACTATGTCCGATTCCGGCTGACCGGCGAGTTCGCCACCGAGGTCAGCGACGCGTCGGGAACACTGCTGCTGGACGTCAAGCGACGCAACTGGAGCCGCCGACTGCTGGGAAAACTCGAACTCGAACCGGGACTGTTGCCGCAGGTGTTCGAGTCCGAAGATGTCAGCGGGACACTGTCCGGGGAGGCCGCGACGAAACTGGGACTGCCGCGGGGAGTGCCGGTGGTCGGAGGGGCAGGCGACCAGGCGGCCGGAGCCGTCGGCAACGGGATCGTCAGGCGGGGAGTCATCTCGGCCACCATGGGCACCAGTGGAGTGGTGTTTGCCCACAGCGAGGGAATCGAGACCGACCCCGAGGGTCGTGTGCACACGTTCTGCCACGCCGTCCGAGGCCAATGGCACGTGATGGGAGTCGTGCTCTCGGCCGGAGGCAGCCTGCAGTGGTACCGCAACCAACTGGGGGAAGCCGCCGTCAAGGCCGCCCGCCGCCAGAAAATCGACCCCTACGAACTGCTCACACAAGAAGCCCAACAGGCTCCCCCCGGATCCGAAGGACTCTACTTCCTGCCCTACCTGACCGGTGAACGCACACCGCACGCCGACCCCCACGCCCGGGGGGCCTGGATCGGACTCAGCCTGCGACACGGACGACCGCACCTGGTCCGCAGCGTGATCGAAGGTGCCACCTACGCGATGAGGGACTGCCTGGAAATCATCAAGGGCATGAAGATCCCGGTCCGTGAAATCCGCGTCTCCGGTGGCGGTGCACGCAGCGGGTTCTGGAGACAGATGCAGGCCGACATCTACGGCAACAGGGTGGCCACCATCAATGCCGAGGAAGGGCCGGCCTACGGAGTCGCACTGCTGGCAGCCGCCGGAACCGGAGCCTACAAGGACGTCGTCGAAGCCTGCCAGGCCACGATCCAAGTGGTCGACTCGACACCACCTCACCCCCCCACCCGACGACACTACAATCGCCTCTACCCCCAGTACGGCCAGCTCTACCAGTCGCTCAAGGACGACTATGCCCGGATCGCCGGGTTGGTCGACTGAAGTCCGCCTCCCCACAGGCTCGGCCTGCTGTCCCACCGAGTCTCATTGCGAACGCACCGAGGAATCCCGACTCATGGCCACAGACGCAACGCCCGTCGAACCGCCGCTGGTCAAGACCAAGATCATCGCCACGGTCGGTCCGGCCTGTGCCGATCCCCAGGCGCTGCGCGAACTGGTGCTGGCCGGCGTCGACGTCTTCCGACTCAACTTCGCGCACGGAACCCACGACTGGCTCGACGGAGTCCTGCAATCGATCCGGGAGATCGAGCAGGAACTCGATCGGCCGATCGGAGTGCTGGGCGACCTGGCCGGACCGAAGATCCGCCTGGGCGAAATCGCCGCAGGACAATTGCTGTGCCAGGAAGGCGCCACGGTGGTGTTCGTGAGAGGCGAGATCACCGATGACTCACAGGAACTCACCTGCACCTACGCATCGCTGATCGACGACGTCGAGCCGGGAGACCGCATCCTGCTGGCCGACGGGATTGTCGAACTGGTCGTCAGCGCCGAAGAGAATGACCGGGTAGTCTGCCGGGTCGTTCGACCCGGAACCGTCCGCAGCCGCCAGGGAGTCAACCTGCCGGGAGTGGCCCTGAGCACCCCGAGCGTGACCGACAAGGACCGCAGCGACCTGGCCTGGGCACTCGATCATCAGATCGATTTCGTCGGGCTCAGCTTCGTCCGCAACAGCGCCGACATCAGACAACTCCGCGAACTGATCGCGGCACACCCCGGTGACCACGCTCCGCACATCGTCGCCAAGATCGAGAAGGGCGAGGCGATCGAGGATCTCGAGGCGATCATCGACATCTCCGATGCGGTGATGGTGGCTCGAGGCGACCTGGGGGTCGAAGTCGACCTGGCGACGGTGCCGATCCTGCAGAAACGCATCATCCGCATGGCCAATGCACGCCGGGTGCCGGTGATCACCGCCACCCAGATGCTCGACAGCATGACCAACAGCGAATTCCCCACCCGCGCCGAAGCCAGTGACGTCGCCAACGCCACGCTCGACGGCACCGACGCCGTGATGCTCTCGGGAGAAACCGCGATCGGCCAGAACCCCACCGCCGCGGTGGCGATGATGAGCCGGATTGTCAGCGAGGCCGAGCAGGCCGTCGGAGGCGACATGCCACGCCGGTTCGAACCCTTCGCGCGGGCCCGGGCACTGGAAGTCACCGAAGCGGTCACCGTCGGGGCCGTCTCGATCGCCGAACAACTCGAGGCCAGCCTGCTGGTGGTCCCCACGCTCAGCGGCCGCACCGCACTGGCCGTCTCCAAGGAACGCAGCCCCGTCCCCGTGCTGGCACTCTCGGACTCCACCACCGCCGCTCGACGCATGAACCTCTACTGGGGTGTCCGCTCGATAGGCTCGATCCAAACCGATACCAGCCCACGCAGGCTGCTCGATGCCGTCTGCAACTGGGGACGAAGACTCGGAGTGCTCGAAACCGGCCAACGACTCGTGCTGGTCGGCAGCTCGAACTGGTCCGCCGCCGGACACGACCTCGTCATGGTCCACTCGGTACCACCCGGCGAATGAACCCGCTGCCGGGGGACTGGCTCGGCACCCACAGCATCCGGGGACTGGCTCGGCACACGGTTCGCCGCAGGCGGACCGAGGGACGTGCCTGTCCCGAGCACCCACCCCAGCACCCACCCCTCTTCAACGACTCGCAGCCTCACCCGACCGCTTCCAGTCGGCAATCCACAACTGGCTGGTCTTGTCCTTGGAACGGGCCGAGGTCCACATCAGCTTCTTGCCGTCGGGACTGAAGACCGGCAGCACGTCGGCGGCGGAATTCGAAGTCACCTGGCGGACGTCACCGGCCGTGATCTTCTTCTTGCCCAGCTTCAGATCCAGCGTGAACAGGTTGAAGTGGGCACCCCGGGGACCCTTCGAATAGTCGGCACGGGTCCAGATGATGTAGCCACCCGAGGGATGGAAATAGGGCGCCCAGTTGACCGTGCCCAGGTTATTGGTCAGCTGGGTGTCGTGCTTGCCGTCCACGCGGATGGCGAAGATCTGCAACATGTGCTCCTTCTGTCGGTCGCTGCGGTAGATCACCCATTTGCCGTCGGGCGAGAAGAACGGGCCGCCGTCGTAGCCGGGATTGTTGACCAGCTGGCGGACGTTCTTGCCGTCGGCGTCCATGATGTAGAGATCGGGATCGCCGTCGCGGCCCGAGGTGAACACGATGTGCTTGCCGTCGGCCGAATAGGAACCCTCGGCGTCGTAACCGGGCGTATTGGTCAACCGCTGCAGGCCCGTGCCGTTGAAGTCGCACACGTAAATGTCCATGTGCTTGTCGAAGTCCCACTGGTAACGACGACGACCACCCTGGGCCGCCAGATCTCGAGCCTGACGCTCGGTCTGAGCGATCTGAGGGTCGGTGTGACTGGATGCGAACAGGATCCGCTTGCCGTCGATGGTGAAATAACTGCAGGTGGTCCGACCGCGACCGGTGCTCACCCGACGAGTCTTCTTCTCGCCCAGCTTCTGCACGTAGATCTGGTAGAAGGGGTAACCGACCGGGTAGGCCTGGTAAACCACCCACTTGCCGTCGGGTGAAAAGTAGCCCTCGCCAGCCCGTGGCAACCCGAATGTCACCCGCTGAATGTTCCCCAGGTGACGCGACTCGAGTGCTGCTCCCGACTTGTCTGACGCCGCCGGCTTGTCCGCCGCCTGGGCCGCCTGGGTCGAAAGAACGGTCAACAGCAGCACGAAACTCGCCACGACACTCATCAGCAACTGGACCTTCAACTTCACGGCACACACCCTCTGGACTGTTCGGCTTGGCTCTTTCAGACAACCCCGCTCCAGATCCAGAGCGGGCCAGTTGCCCATCAACCCCAGTATACAGCCCGGCCGGGGCGAACCGCCATCGACAGCAGATCGAGGCCGACGCGGTGGCCAATCCTGTGCCCGGCTGACAAGATGGCGGCGGATTCAAACACTGGAGACCCCGTGATGACCCTCCCCACAGCCAAACTCTCGTCCCTGCTCTGCCTCACGCTCCTCACGCTCCTCTTGCTCACCACCACAAAAGCCTCGGCCGACGACTGGCCGCAGTGGGGTGGGCCCCGGCGGGACCTGGTCTGGCGCGAACAGGGCATCGTCAAGACTCTGCCCACCAAGGGGCTGCTGCCGCGGGTCTGGTCGACCCCCATCGGTGAAGGATACTCCGGACCAGCCGTCGCCGGCGGACGTGTCTACATCACCGACTTCGTCCGTGCCAAGCGGATCGAGCGGATCCATGCCCTGAACGCCAAGACCGGCAAGATTCTCTGGACCCGGACCTACCCGGTCCGCTACAGCATCAGCTACCCGGCCGGTCCTCGCATGACCCCGGTCGTCGAACAGGACCGGGTCTACACCATCGGTGCCATGGGAGACATGTTCTGCCTGAAGGTCAGCGACGGGTCGTTGATCTGGAAGAAGAACTTCGTGGCCGACTACGGCACCAAGCTGCCGATCTGGGGCATGGTCGCCTCGCCGCTGATCGACGGCAACCAGCTGATCACCCTGGTCGG
>Ga0310120_10003014_pt1 | contig 12128 bp, 15 predicted proteins | sample CB27_AW_983_MG_FD_203506 | JGI IMG/M metagenome (GOLD analysis project Ga0310120, IMG submission 203506) | Marine microbial communities from Western Arctic Ocean, Canada - CB27_AW_983 | ecosystem: Environmental > Aquatic > Marine > Oceanic | place: Canada: Western Arctic Ocean | collected... | reverse complement strand
CCGGCAACCGGTTGCCGTTACCCGGCTACCACTTGGCCTGGATGAGGGTCAGTTCAGGTTCTCCGGAATCAAGGTGCTGGAGATGCTTGCTGATGGTGACGTGATCGCCGGGGAGGGTCATGAGGGGGCGAATTTCAGCGAGGGGCTGCAGGACGAAGCGCCGGTGGGTTATGCGCGGGTGCGGAATGATGACGATGCCGGTGTCGATGGTGAGGTCATCGAAGTAGAGGATATCGATGTCGATGATGCGGGGAGAATTTGGACCCGCACCGGGTTCGCGTCCGAGGTGGTCCTCGATGGCCTGAGCGTCCTCGAGGAGTTTGGTGGGTTCCCCGACGTAATCGAGCTCGATCACGGTATTGAAGAAATCGGGCGAACCTTCCGGGCAGTTGACCGGTTCGCTCTGGTAGACGGGAGCCTGCTCGAAATGGACGCCGTCCGGGGTGAGGGCACGGAGGAGGTCGCGGGCGGCGCGCAGGTTGGCGAGGCGATCACCCAGATTCGATCCCAGTGCTATTCCTACCCGAGTGGCCATTTCAAGATGCGGACGATGCAGTTTGCATGCCTGATAGTCGATAGCAGGGCGACAGGACTCTCCGGGAAACTCCCCGGATGGCTTACCTGAGCCCCAGGACGTCCTGCATGTCGTAGAGGCCCGGGGATTTGTCACCGAGCCAGAGGGCGGCCCGGAGAGCTCCCGAAGCGAAGGTCATGCGGCTGGAGGCCCTGTGAGTCAGTTCCACGCGCTCGCCATCGGCGGCGAACATGACGGTGTGGTCACCCACGACATCCCCACCGCGGAGTGAGTGCATGCCGATCTGCGGGCCGGGTCGCGCTCCGGTGATCCCAACCCGGCCGTGGCTCACGTCGTCTTCGTATGAAGTGCCCGTTTCCTCGTTGAGGATCTCGAGGAGGCGGCGGGCGGTGCCGGAAGGGGCATCAATCTTGTGGCGGTGATGCATTTCGGTCACTTCGATATCGCAGCGGTCGTTGCCGAGGATGCGGGCCGCGTGGCGGGTGAGCCAGAAGAGCGTATTGACGCCCACGGAGAAGTTGGGAGCAAAGACGATGGGGATTTTCTCCGAGGCTTCGTGGATGGCGGCCAGTTCCTTCTCATCGTGTCCGGTCGTGCCGATGACGAGAGCGCTACTGGTGGCCAACGTTTCCTGGAGAAGCTGGGCGGTGAACGAGTGGATGGTGAAATCGATCACGGCATCTGCTCCTTCAAGGAGAGGTCCCAGCTCTTCCCCCGTGTCGTGGGTTCCGTGAATAGTGGAGTCTGAATGGGCTTCCACGGCTTCCGCCACGGCCAGGCCCATGCGGCCCGAACGCCCGGTGATGACGATGTTCATGGTGATGAAAGGGTAGAGGCTAAAGGAGCTCGAACTCGCTGAGGACGGCCCGCAGTTCTTCAGTTTTTTCCCCGGTGAGCCCGACGAGGGGGAGCCGGAACTCGGCGGTGCACTGTCCACGGAGGGCGAGGGCACTCTTGATGGGAATGGGATTGGTATCGAGGGTCATGAGCACGCTCAGGAGGGGGTAGTAGCGCTTCTGGATCTCCAGGGCCTCATCGAAGGAGCCGTTGAGGGCCGCCTTGACCAGGCGGGCGACCACATCGGGGATCAGGTTGGCTGCCACGGAAACTACTCCCACCGCTCCCACCGACATGAAGGGGATGGTGAGAGGATCGTCGCCGGAGACCACGGTAAAGGCTTCCGGGACGGCCTGGAGGAGCTTGTTGACGCGGTCTGACGAACCACCCGCTTCCTTGATGCTGACCACGGTCTCACAGTCGCGGGCCAACCGTGCCACGGTTTCCACATCGATCTGAATGACACTGCGTCCGGGCACTGAATAGAGCATGAGGGGAAGGGAGGAGGCGTCCGCGACTGCCTTGAAGTGCTGGTAGAGTCCTTCCTGGGAGGGCTTGTTGTAGTAGGGGCAGACCTGGAGAGAGCCGTCGGCCCCAGCCTGCTCCGCTTCCCTGGTAAGGTGAATGGCCTCGCTGGTGGAATTGGCACCGGTGCCGGCCACCACCTTCAGGCGCCCCGCGGAAAACTCCACCGCACGCCTGATGATCTCGATGTGCTCGGCATCGTTGACAGTGGGAGACTCGCCGGTGGTGCCGACCGGGACGATCCCGTCCATGCCGGCGTCGGCCTGGCGATTGATGAGCGCCTCGAAGGCGTCATAATCGACGTGACCGTCGCGAAATGGCGTGACGAGCGCGGTGTAGCTGCCTGCGAACATGGCCGGAGAGTAGTGGGGAGCGATCCCTACACTAGCAAGGGCAAAAACGCGTCCTGTTCACAACTCGATCTCGCCCTCAAAGACGAAGTCGGCCGGACCGGTGAGAGTGACCTTGCGGAAGCCTGTCCCGGCGTTGCCTTCGAATCCAATTCGGAGCGTCTCGTCACCCTGGACGTCGACTTTGATGGGCGCCGACACTCCGTGGAGGAGGTGATGGATAATGGCACAGGCCACCATGCCCGTGCCGCAGGCCAGGGTTTCGTTCTCCACCCCGCGTTCGTAGGTCCGGATCGCGATGTGTCCGGGAGCGATCTCCTTCACGAAGTTGGCGTTGGTTCCGTTGGGGAAGTGTTCGTGGTGGCGGATGGCGGCGCCCAACCGGAGGACATCAAGATTGGCGAGGTCATCGACAAAAGCCAGAGCGTGAGGAACTCCAGTGTTCAGGATGTGAATGGGGCTTTCGAGATCCTTGATCGAGACCGCGGAATTCAGGTCGAGGTCAAAGGGGTCCGACATGGTGACTTCGACCTCCTCACCGATGAGCCGGGCCGTGAGGGTGCCGACGATGGTCTCGAAGCTGAGTTCCTCCCGGCTGTCGTCGAGCAGACGGGCGGTGTAACGACCAAAGCAGCGGGCACCATTGCCGCACATTTCCGCCTCGCCACCGTCGGCATTGTAGTAGCGGAACCTAAAATCCGCCCCGTTCCGGGCTGGTTCGGCTGCCAGCAGGCCATCGGCGCCCACCCCACGGTGACGATCACAGATCTTTGCTATCTGCTCGTTGCTGAGCTCGATCGAAAGGTCCCGATTGTCGATCATGACGAAGTCGTTCCCGGCTCCGTTCATCTTGGTGAAGGGCAGACGCATGGCGTGCTTGATATGCGTTGAAGGCGATACGCCCGTTGGGTGCAAAGGTCAAGGTTCAGCCCTTGGGTCGGGAGCGTCGCACGCCTTGTCCGTGGTAGTCTTCAGGTTCATGCGGGGAACACCTGCATGGAGGAGCTGGGAGTCCGGTTGGTTACGAGCGGGCGCGGGTGGCTCACATGCCGGTCAGGCAGTCTGCCGGAGTGGCTGCCGTTTCCTTACCCCTGGGCCTTGGCGGCCTCGATGAGGGGCCTGGTGAAGGCCCCTACCTTATCCGCCACATCGGGAGCGTCGGCATTGAGTTCGACCTGCTTGACGATGGCGGAACCCACCACGATGCCGTCCGCGACGGAGGCCACGAGGGCGGCCTGTTCGGGCGTGGCAATCCCGAAGCCCACACAGACAGGGAGGTCAGTGTGCTGCCTTATTGCCGACACGTGGGCGCCGATCTGTGGGGAAGGTCCTCCGTGGGAGCCGGTCACCCCGGTACGGGAGAGGGCGTAGATGAACCCCTCCGCATGGCGGGTGAGAAGGTCGATGCGTGCGGGCGGAGTGGTGGGAGCAATGAGGCGGATCTGCCGCAAGCCCGCATGGCTGGCCATCTCGGAATTCCGGGCCTCTTCATCGGGAGGGAGATCGAGAAGGAGGATGCCGTCTGCTCCGGCCTCGGCGGCATCGCGGTGGTAGGCGTCGTAGCCGTAAGTGTAGACGGGGTTGAGATAGGTGAAGAGGACGATGGCGACCTGGTGGGATTTGCGAAAGCGGCGGATGAGTTCGAAAACCCTGGAGGTGTCGCAGCCGGCCGCGAGGGCCCGGGCAGCCGCGGCTTGGTTGACGATTCCGTCGGCGAGAGGATCGGAGAAGGGAACGCCCAGTTCGATGATATCCGCTCCGGCTTCCGCGAGTGCGATCAGGATCTCCAGGGAGCGCTCAAGGTCGGGGTCGCCCGCGCTCACATAAGCCACGAAGGCCTTCTCGCCCGTGGCCCGGAGATTCTCGAAGGTGGCGTCGATGCGGTTGCTCATGCCGCCCGAGGGATAGGGGAGAGCGGACTCGGTGGGAAGGACGATTGGTGGACAAGGAGAGATCTTCGTGGTTCAGTCACGCCGCCATGCGTGCGCGCCTGACCAAGGACTTTCGTTTTGAAGCGGCCCATACCCTCCCCAGCCTGCCGGAAGGGCACAAGTGCCGATGCATGCACGGGCATAGCTTCAGGGTGGAGATTTCGATCGAGGGCGAAGTGGATGAGAAGATCGGCTGGGTCTATGACCACAAGCGGATCAGCGACGCCGTGGCGCCCCTCCTGGCAGAACTCGATCACGGTTACCTCAATGACATCGAGGGGTTGGAGAGTCCGACCATCGAGCACATGGCCGCTTGGTTCTGGCGGAAGCTTGAGGCCGGTCTTCCGGGACTCTATGAGGTCGTGATCTACGAGACCCCGACCGCGCGCTGTGTCTTTCGCGGTGAGTTTTGACTGGTATCTGGGCGGTGAGAGGGTAGGTAGCGTGCGATATGAAACGCCTGAGTCTGCTGGTTGCCGTCCTTGCCTTCCTCCTGGGTGCCTGTGAGCGCCACAATTGGGAGGATGTGGATGAGAATGGCGACGGCAGGATCGACCAGAATGAAAAGGGCACCAAGCGTCTCTACAAGGAGCACAAGGAAGACGAAGGGGAGGAGAAGCACTAGGAAGGAGGGGAAGGTCTCCGCTTCCTCCGGTAGGAGAGGAAGCACTCGGCGTTGTCGAGGGGCTCGAAGTGAGTGAGCTCGAATTCAAGGGAGGCAGGCAGATGGTCTCCCAGAGGGCCGGTGATGGTGGGAGCCTCCGCCCCGCCCAAGAGGGTGTGGCCCGCCCAGGTGAGATGAATTTCATCGAGGGCATCGAGCTCGGCAAGGGTCCGTACCAGGGTCCCGCCGCCTTCGCAGAGGAGGGTCCTGACCTGGTGCCCGGTGGCCAGGATGTGGAGGAACTCCTGAAGCGAGCAACGGTGCACGGTCGCGCCGGCCGCCTCATAGAGCCCCGGGTCGTAGTCCTTCGGAGCCTTCGTGGCGAGCAGGTGAATGGCACCACCCGCACTATGGAATACCTTGTGTCCGAGGTCGAACTTCCCCGCTTGCGAGGCGATGCACCGCAACGGCTGGCGGGCGGGCTTGAGTTCGGGCGGGATGGTCATCGACATGTTGTCCGCTTCCAGGGTGCCCCGTCCCACCATGAGGGCGTCCGCTCGCCCGCGGATCTTCAACAGGCGCTGGAGATCACGCGTTGAAGTGAAATGCGCCGGATCCTTGTTTACGGTGGAAATCTTGCCATCGGCGGAGATGGCGAAGTTGATCAGGACGGTCGGACGGGTCATGCCGCTTTTTCTTGAGACGTGAGAATGACGCGAATGGCGGCGGGGCGAGAGCGCAAATTTGGGAAAATAGGGATTGAAAACAGGGAGCCCGGTGGTAAATTAGGTTCCACCTAAAGCCATGAGCGAGTCCCAAGCCACCTCCCCTCAAATCGCCTGTTTCCTCAAGACCTATTGCGGCTGGAGTGAAGGCGTACGCGCCATCATGCGCAAGTATGAACTGGACTACGAGGAGAAGGACATCATTGCAAACCCGGCCTTCCGCTGGGAGATGGAGCAGAAGAGCGGTCAGCCACTCTCGCCCTGCGTGGAAATCAACGGTGAAATGTTGCCGGACGTGAGTGGGGAGGAAGTGGAGGCATGGATGATTGAAAGGGGACTGGTCACGGCCAGGGAGGTTGAGCCCGACGCGCCGATTGACTCGTCCTGTTCCCAGGAGGAACATGAGGCCCGGGCCCGGGTCGAGGCGGAAACGCAGTAAGATACCTCCGGGAAGATTGTGTTCCTGGATTAAGGGGTGTCCGGCAGCTACCCGCGCCGTGTTCGGACGGCTTGGGCGAATCCTTCCAGCACCTCCTCGGTGGCCTGCCACGAGATACAGGCGTCCGTGACGGATTGGCCGTAGACCAGCGCTCCGGGGTCGTGGCCGAGCTTCTGGTTGCCCTCCACCAGGTTGGATTCAACCATGACAGCTGCGATGGCACGGCATCCGGTTGCGATTTGCGCACAGAGATCGTGGGCCACTTCGGGTTGTTTCCGGTAGTCCTTGCAGGAATTTCCATGGGAGCAGTCGACCATCAGGTAGGGAGCGAGCCCGGCTTCGCCGAGTTGGCCCTCCACCCGGGTGATGCTTTCAGCGTTGTAGTTCGGTCCTTCGGTTCCACCGCGCAGGATGATGTGGCAGGCCCTGTTGCCGGCGGTGGTCACGATGGCGGAGACACCCTGCTTGGTGACCGAAAGGAAATGGTGGGCTTCGCGGGCTGCGCCAATGGCATCCAGCGCTATCTGGTTCGATCCCCCGGTCCCGTTCTTGAAGCCCACCGGCATTGACAGCCCGGAAGCGAGCTCGCGGTGGATCTGCGATTCGGTGGTACGTGCCCCGATGGCACCCCAGGCGATCAGGTCGGCGATATACTGCGGAGAGATGGTGTCGAGAAACTCCGTTCCGGCCGGAACGCCAAGGGCGGCCAGCTCGAGGAGGAGTTCGCGCGCAATGCGCAGTCCACGGTTGATGTCGAAGGAGTTGTCGAGGTGAGGATCGTTGATGAGTCCCTTCCAGCCCACCGTGCTACGGGGTTTTTCGAAGTAGACCCGCATGACAATCTGCAGATCGTCGGCGAAGCGGTCAATAAGGGGCTTGAGCCGCGAGCCGTATTCCAGGGCGGCGGAGGGATCGTGAATAGAACAGGGGCCGATCACGACCAGGAGGCGGTCGTCCTTGCCGTCCAGGATGGCTTCCGCCTGCTGGCGTGCGTTGTAGACCAGATCGGTGGCCCTGATGGTGATGGGGAGGTAATAGGAGAGGACCGCCGGAGAGATGAGCGGATCAATCCCGGCAATACGGAGGTCATCGGTTTCGTGGGGCGGCACCGGGAGGAAGTTGGTAGCGTGATTGTAGTGATGCAAGGGTATTTGCACCCCGTGGGAAGGTGAATGTGAAGGGCTTTGCGGGGATTTAGGTTTCAGAATCCAGCATTTGGAATCTACCCTCCACCCATGAGTCAGCATGTGCAGCCTACGAAGGTGCCGCAGAACCGGGATTTCACGGGCGGGATGATCCCGCCGGTCTCCTGCTCCCATGTCGGATCAACGGGAGAGAAGGGATTGGATGACCGCATCATGGATCTCGCGCAAGGCACTCCCGAGGTGCCGAATCATTGCCTGCTGGCGGAGATGATGATCACGGCGGTGCGAATCGCGCGTGGCGGAGCGGTGACCGAGGGGGATTTCAAGCTCATGAATCGTGCCCTCAAGGAAATGCGGGAGGCCAACGAGGTGTTCCATCCCTACCGCAACCATCGCAAAATAGCCGTCTTCGGATCTGCGCGGACGCGGCCGGACGAACCGGCCTACCAGACCGCGATGAAGTTTTCGCACCGCATGCGGGAGAAGGGCTTCATGACCATCACGGGGGCCGGGCCGGGTATCATGGCGGCGGGCAACGAGGGCGCGGGGCGGGAGGACAGTTTCGGACTGGACATCGCACTGCCCTTCGAGGCCGCTGCCAACGAGTTCATTGCGGGAGATCCCAAGCTCATCAACTTCAACTACTTCTTCACCCGCAAGTTATCCTTCGTGAAGGAGGCTGATGCCGCGGTCGGCCTGCCGGGGGGATTCGGGACGATGGACGAGATTTTCGAGGCACTCACCCTGATTCAGACCGGGAAGGCTTCCATCTATCCGATTGTCCTTCTCGATGCGAAGGGGGGAACCTACTGGAAGTTCTGGAAGCAGTTTGTCGATGAGCACCTGGCCCGGCTTGGGATGATCTCGGAGAATGACTTCCATCTTTTCCGGGTGACCGACGACGTGGAGGAAGCGGTGGAGGAGATCGTCAGTTTCTACCGTATCTTCCATTCCTACCGTTATATTGGCGACAAGATCGTGTTGCGTCTCAATGCCGTTCTTGCCGAGGATTCCCTGGCCACGATCGAGGAGGAGTTTTCAGACCTCGTGAAGGCGGGCAGGATGATTCAGCAGAATGCCCTGGAGGAGGATGACGAAGAGGAACTGTCGGGGCTGGCTCGCCTGGTCTTTCGTCATCGTCGACGGGATTTCGGTCGGTTACGGCAATTGATTGATGCCGTGAATACCAGTGAGATTGCAGCAGAGAAGTGAGGAGATTGTGATGGCGGCGAAGGAACGGGCCGATTTTCTGCTGGTGGCACGGGGACTTTGTGATTCACGGGAGCAGGCCAAGCGCTTCATCATGGCAGGAGAGGTCATGTGTGGTACGGAGCGGATTGCCAAACCCTCCACCAGGCTGTTCTTGGACGCTGATTTGACTGTCCTGCGGCGCCCGAGATACGTCGGTCGGGGAGGGCTCAAGATGGAGGGTGCGCTGAAGGGGTTTGCAATCGATCCGGCGGGCTGGGTTTGCCTGGACCTGGGCGCTTCGACCGGAGGCTTTACGGATTGTCTCCTGCAGCACGGTGCGGAGCGGGTGCACGCGGTGGACGTCGGCACAAATCAACTGGCGTGGAAATTGCGGCAGGATCCGCGGGTGGTGGTTAAGGAACAGTTCAATGCCCGCCACCTGGTGGAGTCTGATGTGGGGGAACGGGTTGACCTGGTGGTAATGGATCTCTCCTTTATTTCGCTGACCAAGGTTTTGCCGGCAGCTGTTGGGGTGCTGAAGCCGGAAGGGATCGTGATTTGTCTGATAAAGCCGCAATTTGAACTCTCCAGAGCGGAAGTGGGGAAGGGGGGGATTGTGCGCGATCCGGAATTGCGGGCCAAGGCGGTGGACGGTGTTCGTGAGTTTGTCACACGGGAGTTAAAGTGTTCCTGGGAGGGGCTCATTGAGTCACCAATCACCGGAATGGACGGGAACGTCGAGTTCCTGGCCAGGCTGCAACTGAGTGGCTCTCGCCCCGACCATGCACCGGATCGGGAATAGAATCATTCTACAAGACTCCGCTTACTGCAGGCGGCTTCTGGCCGCCCAGAGTCCCATGGCGGGATTGCCGATAAAGTAGAACCGTTTCCCGTCTGCGTCGGTGTGCCATCCATCATTGCGTCCCTCGGGCTGGTAGCGGGCCATCATTTCGTCGAGGTCGGCATATTGGTAGCCCACGTCCTCGATCTGCTGCCGGGTGAGGTGGCCGGGGCAGTAGGTGACCGTGAAGCGTCCCTCCGGGGAGCCGTGAATAAGGTGGGCCGCCGCTCCGAGATTGTCGCGCAGGTCATCGTTCTCCTCCACGAAGAGAATCACCTCGGCGGTGGTGCGGTAGCCATACTTGCGGATCATCCGGTCGATCCCGGGATCCTCCCCGAAGGTGCGCACGCCGGGGGCGAGGATAATGAGTTCGCCGCCGTCCGCGATGGCCATGCGGGTGCGATAGATGCCCTTGTTGCCGAGCCAGGTGCTGTGGAATTCGTCGGGATCCATGAGGACCACCACCCTGTCGAGTTCCTCGTCGAGATGGTTGAAGTTGACCTCCACGGCGAGCTCTGCGGCCGTCTCGAAGGCCTCGCGGTCTCCCACGAAGAGCCCACGGGTGACAAGATTCCCGTCGATGTCGGCCCCGATCACGGTCTGGGCGTAGACGATGGGAAGATGTCCACAGAAGGTATCCTCGGCGTAATTGAGGATCCTGCGGAGGCAGGTGTCGGTTCGCCCCATCATGCGTTCCGTTCCATAGATCGACCCGATGTAGTGGCTCTCGTTGATACCGGCCTCCCCTCCCGTTCCAACGAAGAGGTTCTTGTTCCCGTTGGCAACGCCGATCACCTCGTGAGGCACGGCCTGACCGATGGAGAGGATGAGGTCGTGGCCTCCTTCCCAGACGAGTTTGTTGAGCTGCGCCGGCCACGGACGCGTCCATACTCCCTCGGTGACTTCGGAAACAAATTCGGCGGGCACCTCACCGATGGTGACCACGTCCTCGCGCCAGCGATGGGGCCGGATACGGTCGCGCGGGATAGTGGGATACATTCGATCGAGTTGCTCGTCGCTCATGGGGAAGTGGGTTCCCAGAGCGGGGAGCACGTCGACAAGCCGGTCGCCGTAGTGGTCCGCTGCTGCGCAGGCGAGGGGACCGGACTTGCTGTAGAAACGTGAGAAGTCGGGAGGAACGAGCAGGACCCTGTTCCGTTCGCCCAGCGTGGCGAGGGCGGAAGTGAGGCCGGTGGCCAGATCCTCGTCGCTGAGGACGGTGGTGGGAGAACCATGGGAGAAGAGAAGCACGCGGCTTTTTAACTCCGGAACCGCCCAAAATCGAGCGTTTCAATCGATCCCGGGAGCGACTTTGTGAAAAATTTCACAAGCTGATCTTGAGTAGAGTAGGGCGGAATGAGGGTTATTTTTTCCCTGTTTGGAGCGTAGAAACTGCCGATACGACGCTTTCGCAGGCCGCCTATGACTCCAAGGTCGAAGGCAACATCATCTTCACGCGTCTGGATGCCGCCATCAACTGGATGCGCAAGAACTCCCTCTGGCCCATGCCTGCTGCGCGATCGAATTGATGGCTACCGTAGCGGGTCATCCCGCTTCGATATTTCACGATTCGGGGCGGAGGTCATGCGGTTCTCCCCCCGTCAGGCCGATGTCATGATCGTTTCCGGCACGGTGACCTACAAGATGGCTCTGGCGGTGCGCCGCATCTGGGAACAAATGCCGGAACCGAAGTGGTGCATTGCGATGGGGGCCTGTGCCTCCAGTGGCGGAATGTATCGAAGCTACGCCGTTCTCCAGGGAATCGACAGGCTCCTGCCCGTCGACGTTTACATTTCCGGTTGCCCGCCCCGTCCCGAAGCTCCTCTGGAGGGATTGATGAAACTGCAGCGCATCATCGAGAGCGAGAAGCCGATCGAAGACCAGATTGCCGAGATCCGGCGGGCACAGGTATGAGTGCCGACGCGGATGCCAGCAAGCTGCGCAAGGAGTTCGGGCGAACCAAGGTGCGGGAGATGCGCGAGTTCCGTGGCGGGCACACCGTGGTGGTAAAGCTGGAGGCTCTGAAAGAGATCCTTGCGTATTGCCGCAGGGATCTCGGGTATGACTTTCTCCTCGACCTGAGCAGGGTGGACAATATGGGCGAGGATCCGCGTTTCGAGATTGTATACGAACTCGCTACTATCGATGACCGCAAGCACCTGAGGGTGAAGGCCCCGGTGGCCGAGGACGAGGAAGTGCCGACCGCGGTCGATCTCTGGAAGACCGCCAACTGGCACGAGCGCGAAGTCTATGACATGATGGGACATCCCAACCTGAAGCGTATCCTGATGTGGGAAGGCTACCCCTACCATCCCCTGCGCAAGGAGTTTCCCCTTGCGGGCAAGCCCAGTGAGATGCCCGACGTGGCCTTCAGCGGGGTGGCCCCTCTCGAGGGTGGTGCCTTCGTAACCAGCTCCGGAACGGACCGGGTTGGAGGGGAACCCCGGGCCAAGGGTGAGAGTTGAACTGATTGTCCCGGCAATCCGGGCTTGAGAGTGGCGCTTCTTGTTCCGGCGTGCGATTATTGAGCGGGTTGCGCCTCGCAATACCCGAAACCATCGCCCCCATGGTGGGCGCTTTCTGTTCATGAGACGCCCTTCCTTCCTCCCGCGGATCAGCCTGCATCGGCCGGGGTTTGATATCCTGACCCTTCTCTGCCTGGTCCTGCTGGTGGTTCATGTTGTGGTGGTGGTGGGTGGCGAGGTGGTGGGTGGCGGAGTGAAGGGCCTGGTGGCAGCGGGCTTTTATGAGACCATTGGTCTGAGCCGCCCGGGAGTGCTGGCTGGAAAAGGGTGGCAATTCCTCACCTACCCTTTCTTTCACGGAAACTGGCCGCACCTGCTTTTGAACTGGATGGTAATCTACATGATAGGCGGTCGCGTGCTGCACATCCTGGGAATGCGGGCATTCACCAAGATCTTTTTTGGAGGGGCCTTGGGCGGCGGGCTCCTGCACGTTCTCCTTTTCCCGAGCTATCCACTGGGAGAGGGTATTACACCGCCTCA
>Ga0310120_10003007_pt1 | contig 12153 bp, 8 predicted proteins | sample CB27_AW_983_MG_FD_203506 | JGI IMG/M metagenome (GOLD analysis project Ga0310120, IMG submission 203506) | Marine microbial communities from Western Arctic Ocean, Canada - CB27_AW_983 | ecosystem: Environmental > Aquatic > Marine > Oceanic | place: Canada: Western Arctic Ocean | collected... | reverse complement strand
ACATCAATCCTGGGAATCGCCATCGCGGTACTTTCCGCAAGACTTACGCTCCCGATGCCAGCAATATTGTAGCTGTGCGTCCCATTGTCGAATTCGATGCGGTTGAGTGTGACTGCAACGTTCGTGATGGCCGTCGTGTTGGTCGAAATTGCGCTACCGAAGATCGCGGTGTGCTCTTGATTATCGGCGATTTGAGAAGGTTGCGAGCCGTCAAACGACCAACTACTTGCGTCTGCCCAGTTTCCCACGTCATCGGGCTCCCACGTAAACACGGTGGCCGGCGGCGGCGGAGGTAGCTCGCTCACGGCATCGACGTAGTAGGTGTCAACAAAGCCGGCGCTCATCCCAAAAGCGATACTACCGACGTCGGGGTGTGCCCTCCAAATTGGCATCTCGCCGCTCTGGATGTCGTCCACGGTAACTCTGAAGGTGTCGTCGGATCCATCATCCATCATCTTAAAGTTGAAGTCGAATTCCCACTTCTGCCATTGATTGCGTATGATCGGAACACCGGGGCCGGATGAAATCGCAAGCACGTCGAGGTCCGCGTAGCCGCAACAGTTATTGATGGCGTTGACCTCGCCATCCTGAGGATCTTCGGCCGTGTCACGATTCCACGAAGTAGCAGCCCGAGGTTCGCGGGTTGCTGCCGTGCCAGACGTCCGCAGCCCCTGGGTTCCTCCGATCCCGTTGCCCTCGATGTACATCATGAACTCGGCATGGATCGTCCCGCTATTTATGCTGCCGAGGTCCGCCTCCATGGTGAGGTACGGGCCTCCTTCCGGTGGGGGGTTGGCATCACCTACGATCTTAACGTACTGGGTACCCACACCCTCAAGGTGCCCCGGGCCCGGGATGGCGTCGTCAACAACGGTGAGAGCCCCACCGTATTCCGCAAACAAGACCTCCCATAAGCCGGCATCTGGTGACCCGCCGAGGGAAATGCCTTCAAAACCGTCAACGAAGATGGGATTCCCATTATGCGACACCTCCACTGCATGGGCCGTGCCCAATGCCAGAGTTAAGCCACACACACAAATTGTCAAGACCCGGATAATGTTTGTTGTTTTCAATTCTTTGCTCCTCATACGAGTTCATAGGATTCGGTAGAGATCATTTTGTTCCATGACAAGATTTGCGTCCAACTAAAAAGCACTAGGATCTTCCGCCGGCTGCGGGCAGCCGAGCGAAAACTCCTAGTGCTCTTTCTTCGAAATTACAGTAGTACTCTCTTCAAAACGGGAACTCTCCCTGTCACCGACCAGTTTAATCCGTCCAACGGATTTGTCAAGCCATTGGAGGAATATTTTCGAATTTTCGGTAAGCTTTGTTCTTCCACAGACTTAAGTGAAGAAAATCAACGGCCACCCGCTGTGCGGGTTGTTAATTTAATCGTTTTACGTGACCATGAATCAGCCGCCTTCGTGGCGGCAGCATCTACGGTGAAGCGTGATCCCCGCCATTCAAGAAGAAATCGATCAGGCGTTGGTTCTCAAAAAACTCAGGGATGACCTCGTGCCCCTTGCCTCGCACGACGATCAGTTCCGCCGGCCCCGCCAGTTCCCGATAGCGCTTGACCAATTCGGCGCTGTTCGGCTCGAGTGGCACACCGACGTCCGCATCACCATGGACGTGAAGGATGGGGATCCGCGTGCGGGCCAGTGGCGCGAGGCGTTGCACGGGATTATGGTCGGCCAGTTGCTGGCGCAGCTGCGACTCGGTCAGCCCGTAGGCGCCACAGGCCCTGGCCAGGCCGGGGTAGCTTTCCAGATCGCATACCGTGTAGATACCGCCAATGCACTTTACCTTTTCGGGGTTCTCGGCCGCCCAATTGTATAGCATCAGCCCGCCGCGACTCTGTGGGAGCAAGCTGGCCTGCGCAGCTAGACCGTGCCGCTGTCTCAGGTGCTCGTAAAGCATGGTGTAGGACTTGCGGCCCTGCGGACTCCCATACGATTCGCCAACGTCGATCCCAGCGATGGCGAAGCCGTTCTGCAGCAACCGGGTGAACAGCCACCCGAGGCTCGGTTCCGGATGACCTCCCTCAAAGGTCGGCGCGTACCAGAGCCAGGGCTTCGTGCCGTCATCCGCCGGGCTGGTGGGCAGGAGCACAAAGGCATATCGGCCATCCACGTTAAATTCGCGGCACTCCGTTCCAAACCTTTTTGACGTACGGGCTTCTGGTGAGGTTTCCCCTGCGAAGGCTGCGGGCCCCATGGACCAGAACATCAGCAGCCAAGAAGACTTGAGCAGGCTTATTCGGCGTTCCATCTCCTTGCAATGGTTGTTGGCTCTTGGAATCATTGCAGTGGCGCGAACTCCGGAGGCTGGTAGCACGGCTCGGCGGGAGCCTCGCCCTCCCCACAAACGACTACATGCCAGCACGCTAAACACGTACACTCCGTAGGCGTTAGAAAAGGACGAAATCCTGAGATTACCGGCAATACCCGGCGTGTTGAAGTTCATTGGTAGGGAGCCGAATCGAAGCGCACCGTTGACAACTTGCCACCGAAATCATCGAGCAGGAATCTCAATGTCGATCTTGCCATTCGAATTGGCCGTCACTTCCTTGACCAAAGGCGATTCCCGCCCGGCGTAGGCTTCCGGGCCAACGGGTACCGTCTCTTCCATCAAAATGCTTTGGTCAGTGACAGTTGGCACCTTTTTCCCGGTCTTCCTGCGTGCGTCGACCTCCACCCGATGTTTGCCGATCGGCACACCACCGCGGACTTCGATGCGGTACTTGCCGTTCACAATTGTCGAATGGCTGGCTGGCCCCTTGGTGCCCTCGATTGGCACAAACCGCACGCCGCCCGTTTCCACTTCTTCGCCGTCACACGTAACCGTACCGCGGACCACGATGACGGGTAGCCCCTTTGGTCCGCATCCACTCCATGCCAGGCAGCCCAGAGTGAACATCAACAGCCACTGAGGAAACGCTTTGATCATTGCAATGCGTCGGCGGAAATGATCTGACTGTCTTCGCGGTTGACCAACCACGCCAGCACGTCCTGATCGATCGTCTCGCTGAGGAACTGGACATGGCCATCGACGAAGCAGAAGTTGGCCCCGCCGAGATGCTCGCATTGGATGGCCCGATTGAGCCACTCCTTCTCTCCGTCGTTGATACCCCAAAAAGCAGTCAACATGTTCCCAGTGGCCCACATCATGCCCACATAGGGCCGGAACGGCGGTTGCACGTAGGGGTCGTCTTGTGGCACGTTGGTTTCGCCGACATAGAGCGTTTGGGTTGTGCCGTCGGTAATCTGTCGCAAACGTATTTCGGACAAAAGATAGATCACGCCCTCCTGCTCGAGATAGAGCTTATTGGGATAGAACTTTGGAAACGCATCATTACCCAAATTGGGATTGGGTCTGTAGGCCGTGGCAATCGCCGAATAGTTGCCCTCGAAGCCGCCCCCTATGTTATTGATTCTAATGAACTGGTTGTCGTCGGCGCTGGGACAATGATAGAGCTGGATGTTGGTCTGCTCTGCGCGGTCGTTCAGCGGGTCTTCATACCCCACGCTAAAGTCAATCAGATCGTGCGCGCCCGGCTCTTCGACGTAGGGAAGGATCAAGGCCGACCAGCACCAACTCGACGGAGTTCCGTGTTGGTCAAATCGCTGAACTGCTCCGGGCGGAAAAACCCCGTTCACGTCATGATAGTTGAGCAGCGCCAAGCCGAGCTGCTTGAGGTTGTTGATGCACTGCACCCGCCGGGCCGCCTCGCGGGCCGAGTTGACCGCCGGCAAAAGCAGGGCAACCAGGATTCCAATGATGGCGATGACGACGAGGAGTTCCACGAGCGTAAAACCACCACATTTTCTCCATCGCGATACCATAGCCATCTTCCTTCTATTTTGCTGCAAAGCAGGGCCGCATCAGGCAGCCCTTGTGATTGACTAATCCATTATTATGACAGCCGATCCATCGTTGATGCAACAAGGTATTTCAATAATATAGCGACTACGCATGGAAGCTGCCAGCAGCACCTCATTCTTCCGGGTCGGCAGGATAGGGTTTGTCCTGGCGGTAGAGCTCCAGTCGCGACCGCAGGTCCGCCCTGGCCTCCCCTGGAGAAAGCTCCAGCGCCTTTTGCTGCCAATGGATGGCCATTTCGAAATCGCCGGCACGTGCATGTGCGGCCGCCAGGGTATCCAGTAGGCCGGCATCGTTCCAGCTCGTTAACTCGCACGCCCGGGTGGCTGCAGCGACCGCCCGAGGCCCGTCACGAATTTGCGGATTTGCGTCGGTGGCCAGCAGCCATGCCAACTGGTTGTGGAGATAGGGATCGAGAGGATCGAACTCGATACCTTTCTGATAGTCGGCAAGCGCCCGATCGTGTCGCCCCAGCCGCTGGTAGGACTCCCCGCGCCATCTATAGGCGCCCGCGAAATCAGGGTTTAGCTGGATCGCCCTGGTCAGATCAGCCCTCGCCTGCTCCGGTTGCTGCAAGCGCAGGTACGTGATGCCGCGGTTGACGTACGGCTGGAAGCTGTCCTCATCCAGCTCGACGGCCCGGTGGAAGTCCATCAGAGCTAGATCGTAATGGTCCAGCTGCATGTAGACAGCTCCGCGGTTGTTGTAGGAATTAATGTGGTTGGGGTTCAGCTCCAGGGCTCGGCCGTAGCCATCCAGGGCCTCCTGATGCTGGCCCAGGTTTCGGTAGGCATTGGCTCGATGGTGGTGGGCCATCATCAGGTTGGGCTCGAGCTGCAACGCCCGAGAGAAGTGACCCGCAGCCTGCTCTGACCTGCCCAGCTGCAGCAATGCGACCCCGTGGTTGTGGTAGGCCTGAGGATTTTGGGGCATTAGCTCGATCGCCCGCATCAGGTCGATGGCAGCCTTTTCGAACTGCCCCTGCTTCCTGTGCGTCAGGCCTCGGTGGAACCATGCGTTGGCGAAGTCGGGGTCTAATTCCAGGGCAAGGCTATATTTGTTTATCGCTGCATCCCCGCGGCCCATAGCCGCCAGGGCCGCGCCGAGATCGACGTAACCGCTCGGTTTATTTGGCATTAGTTTTATGGCACGCTCAAAATATCCGATCGCTTCTTCGAACTGTTTCTTTTGGGCCAGTACCTTTCCCAAGAAAGAGTGGGCAGTTGCGGAATTGGGCTCGAGCTGCAGGGCTCGTTTCAGATGAACGATCGCAGCGTCCGGGTCTTTCTGTTCATCGGCGATGTCAGACAAATTCAAGTATCCGTCCAGGAAATTGGGGCGGCGATCGACAAGTTGCTGGAGCAGTTGGCGTGCCTCATCCAGCCTGTCGGACGTCTCCAGGCTGAGAACTCTGACGTAATCGTTGTGAAAACCGATCAAGTCCTTGGCGTCCCCACGCTCGGTTGGCTGATCATAGTATTCGAGTCGGTTAGCCTCACCACCGCCACCACCGACATAGCCGATCGATTTTACTTTGCGCAACGCCTCGGCATCCAGCAACGCCTGTGATTCTGTGTCCTCTCGCATCTGAGTTTGGAGGATCCGATTTAACTGGGCCTGTAGCCGCAAGGCCTCGTCAGAATATGTTTTCACTAGGTTATTCGATTCGGTGGGATCGGTTTCCAGCTCGTACAATTCGAGACGCGTCGTCTGGATGAACTTCCAACGCCCGTCGGCCACGCCCAGCAGTGAATTTGCCTGGTACTTGGTAGGAGTGACACTTTCGCAATAACGATAGCGATGCTGGGATGGCAATCTTCCGCTGCGGAACGAGACGGATAGGTCTTCACCCTGCACCTGAGGCTGGACGCTCAGGTTGAGCATGCTGCATACCGTGCGCACAATATCGATCACACCGACGGGCTCGTCGATGCGCAACGAACGGTTTCGGCCCGGCACTTTGAAGATCAATGGTACGTGCAGGGCGCTTTGGTAAATAAAGTACATGTGGTGCTGTTCGCCATGTTCTCCCAACATTTCCCCGTGGTCGCCAACCACGATGATCAATGTATTGTCGTACACTTCCAGTTGCTTCAGCTTGTCGATCACCTTGCCGACGCAGTGGTCGGTGAAGGCGATCTCGCCGTCGTAGCGGTTGTCCTTGAACCGCGAGGCAAAAGGCTCCGGAGGCTCGTACGGGTCGTGGGGATCAAAGTAATGCAGAAACAAAAAGAAACGCTCGTCGTGGTTCTCCTCCAACCACCGGACAGCGAAGCGGGTTGCCTCGTCGCCTTTTCGTTCGGTGTAATGGCCGAGATTGTGTTCCTTTTCAAACTCGTCGCTATACGTGTCGAATCCCTGGTCCAGTCCGAACTGCGCATCCAGGACAAACGTGCTGACAATCCCCCCAGTGACGAAACCATTTTTCTGGAGGATTTCGGCCAGCGTCTCGTTCGATTCAGACAGTCGATGGTTTAGATTGTCGTGCACCCCGTGATAGGGTGGATTGGTGCCCGTCAGCATCGTACTGTGCGATGGCAGTGTCATCGGCACGGCCGCCAGCGCGTCGGTGAACAGGATCGACTGCTCGGCCAGCGCGTCGATGTGGGGCGTGGTATTGTACGGATAGCCGTAGCAGCCTAGTCGATCGGCTCGGCATGTGTCGATGCTGATCAACAGGACATTACGCACAACGAACCGAGGACGGATTGACCACCAGACGCTGATCAGGGTAACCAGTCCGAGAGCAATCAGGAAAATAAGGGCTCGCCGCTTGGGCATGGTCGGGGGGCATGAAATCGGGAGCGACGTATTAGCTAAGGACCTCGTTCACCGCATGAGCATGTTCATGGGAATCTCGCTAATTTGGGTATAACGGCAGTTCTTACCCGTTCCAGGCCAGCAACCGTTGATGGGCCTGCTCCAAACTGCCTTCATGGACAAATAGTACGCCTTTCGCCTGGGTCTCCTCTTGAGGGGCGATGTCTGTGAACCTTAACTCCGAGTGAAGACATCGTACACGAGGATTACGATTCATAAACAGCCTTGTGGCGTTCCGCCAGTTGTAGCAGAGGACGAATCGCCTGTCCAAGGAAACAACCAACAAGGACGCCTCTTTCAGAGTGGGATACGATGCTTTGTCGACAAGTTCGAGTCCACTCCCGACGTGCCCGTAAAACATTAGTTTCTGCGGGTGAAAGATCAGCTCTTTGCTCGGTACGAAACCGCTTTCGCTGACCAGAAACGTTCGCGAGTTTCCATAATCGATGTAGTCGGGAGCGGCCGTCCGCTGCAGGCACATGCTTGTCTGAATCGCAGACAAAGTCTGGTTGCCAAGGTTTTTGACGGACAATTCAAATTCGAGCTGCTCGTTCGTCCATGTAGCAGTTCGTCGGATAACCGCTGCTCCCTCCAGTATGTCTTCGCACTCCATGACGCGATTCTTGAGTACTCCGCCCATCGACTTTTCATCGGCCTTGCTGACGACGCGCCACGCGTGCTTTGATGTCTCGAAGCTAAACTCCCAGAGTTTCGTTCTGTTTTCGCCATAAGCGGTGACCGATTCCGGGAATTGGAATCGCAGCAGGTTTGCCGGCCAATCGCTCGGCTCGGCAACTTGCCGTGGCTCCTTGATATAGATGTCCAGGCATGTCGGGACGTACGCGAATAATTGTTGGCTGCCCATCACGGGACGCAGGCCACCTGTTTCTGGGAGGGCCGCTTCGTTGCGGTCCTCGGGTGACCAATAGTCGACGTTCAGGTCAATCGAGTTGATGATGCCCTTCTCGGTGCTTCCAGCCTTCAGTCCCACCTTGATCGTATTGGCGCCGCGACGCATCGGCGGGTCAAGCACGGTGATCACGACCAGATCCGGCTCGCGCGGCTCGAATTGGTAATCACCTGGCCCCTGGGCCTGCCCATTTATCTCGAGTTTCAATTCGTCGGACTCTGCGCCACTATCCTTCAGCGCGACAACGAGCCGCGACGAACGGATGCGTTTTTCTTTGGCGGCCGCCTCCAGATCGTCGCCGACGGTCATCGTGAATTCCTTCGGCTTGCCAACAGGTAAACGGCACCGCAGCGGTCGTGACCCGTTCTCCTCGGCCAGCCGATTTCCCGTATCCTGGGAGATGAAGTACTGTTTATCGTGGTCCCGCAGCACGGCGGGGTCGAGGGCGTCCTTGAGAAACGCTATCTCCTCCTGAGTGTAGGTCACATTCCCAATGCCGCCGAATTGAGAGGACTTGGCATTGGTTCGGTGACAATCGTAATTGAACGTGTAGATCCCGTCCGCGCCCTGATGGAGAAAGTTGCCCGCCGTCGCGAACGTTTGACGACTGGTCTTCCTGTAATTACGGACCTGAGGCTCAATACCACCCAGAACGGTGATTCCTTTCGGCTTTGCCAGCGGTAAGAACTCCGAGAGTTTCGGCTCGGGATCGAAATAGCCCCGGTCCATCGGGATCACCATGTCCACGAGGTCCTCTTCGATCCAGGTCTTGATTTCGATTCCGGCCGCGCTGCACAAGTCGAGCGACGGGGGCACGCGAACGGCCAACTGGACTTTGTGCCCGCGGCGTTTTGCTGTGGCGTTGACGTCCGTACGGAGCTTTCTGACGAAATCGGTCAGCAGCGGCGCTCCTTCCTCTTCTTTACCGGGCGGAAACAGACAAGGACTGCGGACAAAGTCCAACTCGATGCCGTCAACGTCATAACCGAGCCACTCGTGAAACAGCGCTAGAAAATGTTTGCGAACACCTTCGTGTGCATAGTCCCATGCATACGACCATTCATTTTTCGGAGCGTAGACCGCTTCCGGATGATAATTCCTCCCATGCAGCCAATCGAGATGCTCTTCCTTGAAAAGGCTGCGGACCACCATGAAGCGATCGTCGTCTTCGTGGATCTCGTTCATGCGGCAGCTGAGCCAGAAACGGAGGCCGAGCTCCTTCGCGCGAGCGGAGAGGATCTCAACAGGGTCTTCACCTCGCTCGATCAGCTGCCGGAGATTGTCGGCCATGGCCCGACCCTGCTCGCGGTAATAGGGATGGATTTTGTCCCAGTCTCGGATGTTGTCTCCCATCCGCTCCCCCACGTTGGTCGGATAAATAAAGACGTTGCCGCCGACGATCGGACACCAGAAAAAGTCAGTGACCGCCGTTCCTTCGAGCTCGTTTAGCTCGTGACAGATAACGTCATGAGTCACTTCCCCCGTAATGTGAGCAATGGCAGCGGCGCCACCGTCGGAGTTGAACACAAACAAAGGCGCTTTGGCGAAAGACGTTACTGGAAAGACGACGCAGAGCAGTAGGATGAGGATGGGGGACAGGAAGGACGTTTTCATCATGGGTTTCTCCTAATGATTAGTTGGACGGCGCCACTTTGGATTCAGGATCCCACGTAGGATAGCTGGAAAAAGCTTACGTGGGCAATCGTATTTCTTTGCCCTGAAAGGGCAATATGTGATAGCCCAGGGCAACGCCCTGGTGAATGAGTGAGATCGGTTGTGTCTCCCGTATTCCCAGGGCGTTGCCCTGGGCTATCACATTCCGCCCCTTCAGGGCGGGAATCCCACGCATTTATCCTGACGAATTTATGTCCGTAGAGGCGTTGTCCAACTACTCTCGAAACTGAAACGCATACAGCTTGCAATCCCGCAAATAGAACCGTAAGCGAACGGGGCTTCCAGCAAGTTTACTGACATCGTCAGTCAACTTCCAGCCGACTGGCATCCGCACCGAGTTGCCGTAGCTAACTTTGGCGTCGTCTCGTGTATAGCCCGCGATCGGCAGTCCCTGTTCGTCCAGCAGTTCGACTTCGACCGAGCCAGCGGCGCTGGTTGCCACATTTAATTCGAGCCGCTGACCGGAAAAGCGGATGGGGGGCGTTGTGAGTTGTCCGCCTTTATAACCGGCGTCGGCCGATACGAATCCGTCCAGTCGCAGCACCGCCCGGCTGATGCCAGACAGGTTTTTCCCGCCCGGTGTGGCGGGGTCAATGTGAGAATGGTGGTCGCGGTTAGAACCCACGTAGTAGATCCACAACTCGTCTCCCATCCGGATCGGGTTAGGCATGGCCCAGACGTATCGTGAATCGAAGCTGCCGTCGGGCCCGTTGCCCATGAACGGGCTCCACCCACCGACACGCTGAAAATCCTTGCCGTCGCGGCTAAAGGCCAACCGCACGTCGAAGGTCGCCCGCTCATTCCAGGTCCAAAACGCCTGGGTCAGCATGATGTAAACGTGCGGGTTTTCCTCGTAGGGAAAGACGCACGCGCCATAGTAATCGACTGGTGACTGTCCGTCGGGTATCGGGTGGAAGGCATAGTCCACCTCGTTGGGGGCCATCACGATTTGTTCACTATCCCAGGTGGTTGTCAGGTCGTCCGTTTCCATCCGCCTCACCCTGCGATAGAGTGGCTTCTTATCTTTCGGTGTCCACGAGCGGGTGAACAGCACGTAGCGATCAATGCTCTTGTCCCAAAAGACGATGCTCTGCGTGTCATGGCCGCCCCGTCCGGGACTTGGCTTGGAGAATAAGGTCCAGCGCAGGCCGTCTGGCGAGCTGTGCATGTGAAACTCACCGCTGGGATAGACCTTCGCTTGCGTCTTGTAGCGGTGTTCGGGGGCGGAGCGCGGATCGACCCAGACCGAGCAACCGCCAATCATGCCTGGAAGCACGATGTTGTTGGCCGTTGATCCATCGATTTCGTGCAGTCCAAGGTGCGGCTTGGTGAAGTGCAAACCGTCCTCCGATTCTGCATACCCTACCCGCCTCAAGCTCGCGTAGACGTTCTCTTCGTTGCGTTTGTACAGGTCATACCAGATGCGGATCTTGCCGTCTTCCTTTATCACACTGGAATAGACCAGGATGCTAAAGCCCTCCTCCCAGGGCTGGTCGGGAACAAGCAGCATTTGCCCATCCCGCCGGGGAGGATTCATGGTCAAAGTGACTCCGCTGCTCGACTCGACAAATCGATCATCGATGAAGAGCTGTTTGCGCGAGCCAACGTCAATGGGCGGCGATTCGCCGTCGCCTGCTGGCAAATCGCCAGGCATCGAGAGTAGGGAAGAAAACAAGCTGGCGAATGAGCAAGCACGGATCAGGCAGCGGTTTTTCAATGCTCTACTCCATCTGCCAGATCAAAACGCCGACCGGTTTCATGTCGTAGCTGAAGTCGTAAGACTTTGGCCACAACACGCCAAAGGCCAAAGTCTTACGACTTCAGCTACGAACTTTTTCAACGGCGCCGCCCATGATTCCAGGCTTACCAAATTGAGTTTTTAGCTTGGAGGAATCATAGCAAATCACCTAGTCGTTGCCAACCAAGAATTGTATTATGTAAGTCTGACCTCCAAAAGAAAGCAAGCCGCCATGAACATGGCGGCTTGCCCGTTACGTTTCAATTCTTTATCCTACGACTCAGTGGTGTCGTACCTTGTTACCCGATCACGGTTACCGTGCGTCACGACCCCGAAATCCATATAGGATGAGAGCCAGCAAGCCGCAACCGGATATCAGAATGCTGGACGGTTCCGGGACGGCATCGACATAGTAAGTATCCACGAAGGTGCTCCGCATTGTAATACGCAAGGAGCCGACGTCTGGGTGATTCCTCCCTGCCGGTAAAACGCCGCTGGAGGCGCCGTCCACGATAACCTCGTACGTGTCATCACTTCCGTCATCTGCCGTCTTAAGGTCGAACAAGAAAGTCCATGGATGCCATACATCGCGTGGGATGGGAACGTCGCCGGGCTCCGCCCACCCACTACCTAACAGGTTTAAAGTGCCATCAGGCGGAGATTCACCGTCTTGATCCCAGGATGCGAGAACCCGAAATTCGAAGCCGGGGGACGTCCCCAGCAGGAGAGACCCTCCTGAACCCTCGTTGAGGCCGGTGACGTACATCATAAAGTCAGCCCGGACCATCCCGGTGGTGAAGCTGCCGAAGTCCACCTGCATTGCGACCTCGTCGCCGCCATTCGGGTCGCCTGCCAGTCTGACGTAATTGGCACCATGGAAGGGTCCCGGGCCCGCGCTATTGGGGTCCAAAACGGTGATCGTCGCGGCGCCCGTCGCCATCTGGGGGATCGACCAAAGGTTCGGATCCGGAAATCCGCCCGTCGCAGCGCCTTCAAAACTGTCGAAGAAGACCGTTGACCCATTATGTGTCACTTCAACCGCCTGGCCCGTACCCATTAGCAGAACCAAACTACACAGACAAATTGTCAAAACGCGAAATACATCTGTCGTCTTCATTACTTTCCCCTC
>Ga0310120_10003006_pt1 | contig 12154 bp, 8 predicted proteins | sample CB27_AW_983_MG_FD_203506 | JGI IMG/M metagenome (GOLD analysis project Ga0310120, IMG submission 203506) | Marine microbial communities from Western Arctic Ocean, Canada - CB27_AW_983 | ecosystem: Environmental > Aquatic > Marine > Oceanic | place: Canada: Western Arctic Ocean | collected... | reverse complement strand
AGCGTGTTATAATCGCGACACTTCGAGGGGTGGATCGCTTCCAGGCTCAGCCCAAATGGGAAATGTCGGTTTATACGTCCGTCTAGTTTATACGTCTGTCTAGTTTATACGTCTGTCTATTCGTCAACCCGTTCATCAGAAAACTATATTCCCGTGATAAGAAACAACATCCCCAAGGCCAAGCTCAAGCAGGGCCAGATCGTCATCGGCAGCGGAGTCACCCAGTTGCGATCGACCCACGTACCGCGATTGTTTGCCCTGGCTGGCTTTGATTTCATTTTCATCGATATGGAACATTCAGCCTTCACGATGGAAACGGTAGCCGAGATGATTCTCACCGCGCGATCGGTCGATATCGCTCCGATCGTACGCGTGCCCAATGCGGAATACACCTTTGTTGCACGGGTTTTGGATCTAGGCGCCCAAGGTGTCATTGTGCCCCGAGTCAACACGCCCCAACAAGTGGAAGAGATTGTCAGTTGGGTCAAGTATCCTCCCCACGGTGTCCGTGGCGCTACGATGACTTATGCTCAGACAGAAGGTCAGACAATCCCACCCGAACAGTTTATCGACCAGATCGTTGACCAAACACTGCTGGTCATCCAAATCGAGCGGAAGCAGGCGCTGGAGAATCTCGATGAAATGCTCAGCATCTCCGGTGTCGACGTTGCGGCCTTGGGATATCTGGATCTTTCGGTGGACCTGGGTATCGCGGGCCAGATTGACCATCCGCGGATGGTCGAGAGTATCGAATCGATCATTGCCGCCTGCGATCGGCATGGTATCAGTGCTGGCTTGATCCACCCGAACATGAAGGTAATAACCCATTGGGCCGGTCGCGGCATGCGTTTTCTATCCTATTCGACCGGCGCCAATCTGCTGCTTGAGGCGGCCACGGATGCCGTCCGCCAACTGCGAACCAACGATAATAAAGGTTCAACATGAATTCGCAATTAAAAGGCAAGAAGGCACTGGTAACCGGCGGCGGTAGCGGCATCGGACGGGCCATTTCTCTGGCCTTGGCCCGTGAAGGTGTCGACGTTGCTATCGCCAGCCGAAATCCAGATGCAGAGACCGCAAGCCAGATCGAAGCGTTGGGCGTACGCGCCGCGCAGCTCTCGGTCGACGTCAGCGATGAGCAACAAGTTGTCGCTATGGTTCGCCAGGCGATTGACAAGCTGGGAGGGTTGGGCCTGCATGTCAACAACGCCGCCGCGGCGTGGCATCAGCCGGTTACCAAGCTGACCGCGGAAGCGTGGTCGGGCACGATCAAGACCGCAGGAACTTGCAGCATTTTATTGGCTGTGCTGAGTGGGATCACCGGCCTTTGATGGCAGAGCTTGCCCGTCAAGTGGGTACCGAGTTGGGTGAGGACGATGGCGTGATCGTGTTCGATCCTTCGGCGTTTCCCAAACAAGGCACCAAGTCGGTGGGTGTGCAGCGGCAGTGGTGTGGACGATTGGGCAAGGTCGACAACTGCCAGGTTGCCGTTTACATGGCGTACGTCTCGCGAATGGACCATGCACTTACGAATACCCGACTGTACTTGCCGGAGGAATGGGCTAAAGATCGCGCGCGGCGCCAAGCAGCGGGCGTTCCTAAAGAAGTACGTTTCCAAACGCGACACGAGCAAGCATTGGAGATGCTCGACGAGCAAGGCCCTCTGCTGCCCCACGCATGGATTGCAGGAGACGATGAAATGGGAAAAAGCGCCCCTTTTCGCAGGGATTTGAATGATCGGGGCGAGCAATACTTGCTCGCCGTGCCCTGCGACATGCTGATTCGCGACCTGGATGCGGAGCCTCCCGAATACCAAGGTCGCGGTCGCCTTCCCAAGGTGCCGTTTCAACGGGTCGACCAATGGCGTGATTCTCTTGCCGAGGATGCCTGGACGCGAATCAAAGTTCGCGACGGGGAAAAGGGGCCGTTGGAAGTCGAAACAACCGCGTGCCGCGTCCGGACCAAGATTAGTCAGCGCATGATGGCATACGAAGAGACGCTGGTCATCATTCGATCTTTGGATGAAGAAGGGGTAACCAAATACAACTTTTATTTCTCGAACGCTCCGCGCGATACACCGGTGAAGGAGTTTTCCCGCGTTGCGCTCGCCGCCCATCGCGTCGAAGAATCGATCAATCGCAGCAAGAGCCAAGCGGGGCTGTCGCATTACGAAGTTCGTAACTGGCGCGGTTGGCATCACCATCAGGTTCTCTCGCTCATCGCTACTTGGTTCTTGGTATTCGAATCGCATCGCGGAAAAAATGGACATCGGCGATCACGGTCCCTCAGATTCACGATGGCGTTGCGAGCTACCTACCATTGCGACACGCCAACCAAAATCGCCAACAACAAAACACGTCGCTTGCTCCGAAACGAGAAAGCACGCTTCTACCACTACAAAGCACGTAACCGCTTACCACCATTACGAATAAATCAACGTCGATAGAATCGGACAGTAAAACTAGTACACTGTATTTCAGACAAGCACACGTTCATGCCCCTCCCGCAACCATCGTCCTCTGTATCCGTCGGCTTTGACGTGGGCGGTACATTTACTGACGTTGTAATCGCCAGTGAAGAGGCTGTCGTCGTGGAGAAGGTGCTGACCACTCCCGAGGATCCCTCAATCGCCGCGCGCGACGGAATACACCGGGGGCTGCAGAGACTCGGACTTGAAGCGGCTGACGTCACCTTTGCGATACACGGTACGACACTGGTGGCCAACGCCATCATTCAGCGGCGCGGCGCCAAGACCGCTCTCATCACCACGCGAGGTTTTCGTGACATCATCGAGATAGGGCACGGTACGCGCTACGACATCTACGACCTGCATCTTCCGTTTCCACGGCCCATGGTCGAACGACGGCTCAGGTGTGAAGTCTCCGGACGCGTAACCGCTGACGGTACGATCGCCGAGCCCGTCGACGAAAACGAAATCCGAGCCGTACTCACCGCTTTGCGTGATGAGGATGTTCAGTCGGTTGCCATCTGCTTTCTGCACTCCTACGCCAACTCGAGTCTCGAAGAAGAAGTTCGGCGACTCGGGGAGCGGGAATTTCCCGAGCTTACGTATTCGACCTCGGCGGAGTTGACCGCCGAAGTGGGCGAGTATGAGCGCTTCTCCACCGCGGTAGCCAATGCGTATGTGCAACCGCCGATCACCGAGTATCTGCGAATGCTGGACGAATGGTTCGGCAGTGGCAAGCTGTTGCTCATGAACTCCACGGGCGGCACCATCGGTGTGGAATCCGCGCGGCAGTGGCCAATCCAGTTGATAGAGAGTGGTCCGGCTGCCGGTGTCATCGCGGCCGCCACCAGGGCCGATGAAATGGGCCGTGAGCAGGTGGTGTCGTTCGACATGGGCGGAACCACGGCAAAGATCTGCGTCATCAAGAACGGCAGTCCTGAGAGAGCTCAAGATTTTGAAGCCGCCCGATTGGAACGATTCAAGCCTGGCAGCGGTATCCCGTTGAAAGTGCCGGTCGTGGATCTTCTGGAGATTGGTGCCGGCGGTGGCAGCATCGCGCGGATTGACGATCTGGGACTCCTGAAGGTCGGACCGACGAGTGCCGGAGCCGATCCTGGCCCTGCCTGTTATGGGCGGGGCGGTACCGAGCCGACAGTCACCGATGCCAGTCTGATTCTGGGCTTGCTCGGCGAAGAATCTTTTCTGGGCGGGGAAATGAGCCTCCGTCGCAGCGCAGCCGAGGAAGCGGTGGACAGGCTCGCTCAAGCGCTAGGTCTCAGCCTGGTGCAGACAGCGGCCGGCATTCTTGACGTGGTCAACGAAACCATGGCGTCGGCCATGAGAATTCACGTGGTGGAAGGCAATAACGACCCGCGGGGATTCAGTTTGATGGCGTTCGGTGGAGCCGGCCCGCTACACGCCGCCGCGCTGGCGAGAACGCTGGGCATGCAAGAGGCCATCGTTCCCTTCGGCGCAGGCGTCGCTTCGGCCCAGGGGCTGTTGATGGCGCCGCCCATGGTTGACCTGTCGCAGACCTACAGCTCTGATCTCGATCTGGTGGAATGGGAGACGGTGCAAGGGGTTTATGAACGTCTTGAGAATCGGGGCCGGACCATTCTCGAGGAAACAGGCGTACCGGCGGACGACATCGCGTTTACGCGCTCTGTCGATATACAGTACGCGGGGCAGGCTCACGAGATCACGGTCGGTTTCCCCGAGGATCAGCAAGGTGAATCTCTCGGTGCGGCACTGGGTAAGGCGTTCGAGCGTGCGTATGCTGAACTTTACACCCACCTGAATCCCGGATTCCCCATCGAGGTGTCAACCTGGCGACTACGTGCAAGCGGCTTAACACACGTCACAAGAACGCAGGCGAGTGGTCAGTTCACCGCAAAGCCGCAGCCGCAAAAGACAACGCGCGACGTCTTCTTTTCCTCCGAATCCGGTTATGTGAATTGCCCGGTCTATGCACAACAGGACCTCGAACCGTCCAGGACGTACGACGGGCCTGCAATCGTCGAACAACGTGAAGCCACCACGGTTGTCCCGCGGGGCGACCGGTTCTCTGTCGATAGGGACAGGACTCTTTTTGTCCATCTGACACCATGCACCATGACGAAATCCAACACCTCAACTTCGACGCCGATGGACTCCGAGCCGTGGGACCCCGTCACTCTCGAGATCATGTGGCAGCGCCTGCTTTCATGCGCAACGCAGGCGTCACGAGCCATTCTCCGGACCTCCTTTTCTAGCGTCGTCACTTCCTCACACGATTTTCGTTACATCCTGACCGACGAGACTGGTGATACACTGGCGCTCTCCCACCTCGGGGAAGTGATGTTTGTCACAACGTTCCCGGACTGCGTCAAGGAGATCCTGCGGCAGGTGGGTCGCGATAATATCCATCCCGGGGACGTCTACATCACCAACGACCCGTGGATCGCAGCGGGTCATCTCCCCGATATCCATGTGGCGACGCCGGTGTTCAAGGACGGCAGACTTGTGGCGTTTTCAGGAAGCGTCATCCACATCTCCGATATCGGTGGCCGCTTCGGTGCGCATGATGCACGGGAGGTCTTTGAGGAAGGCATCTGCTTCCCGATAATGCGCCTCTACACACGGGGCCAACTCAACGAAGACGTCATCCGGATATTGCGGGCAAATGTGCGCGCGCCCCAGCTTGCGCATGGTGATGTTATGGCGCAAGTAGCAGGGAACCAACAGGGTGCAAACCTCCTCCTGACATTCCTTGATGACTATGGGCTTGATGATGTCAGACAGTTGGCGTGCACGCTGAACAGTCGCGTCGAGCGGGCGATGCGCGAGCGCATCAGGGAATTACCCGACGGAGAATATGAGCGGACAACAATTGGTGAAACCGGCTGTTCAGGCGAAGAGTTTACGATTCACAGCGTGATACGTATCGATGGTGACACTGTAACAGTTGACTACGCCGGCTCCTCGCCACAGACGGAAACAGCTGGAATCAACTGCGTCTTGAATTGCACGCGATCGATGACCTTGTATCCGTTTCAAATGCTGTTGTTGCCGCACGTCCCTGTGAATCAGGGTGCATCGCGCCCGATCAAGGTACTTGCAGAACCCGGCTCGATCATGAACGCCCTACGTCCAGCCGCGGTGGACGTTCGCGCGATGGTTACACACCTGCTCCCAGATCATATCATCGGCTCGCTTGCAGACGTTATTCCGGAGAGGGTGCGCGCAACGGGCGGTGTTCGTTGGCTTCTCCTTGCCGACCGAACGTGGTCCGACACCGGCAGGCGGACAATTACCAGTTTCTTCCAGGCCGGCGCGCTGGGGGCAACAGCCCGGAGTGACGGTAAGAGCGCAACCTTTTACCCCATCAAGTCGTATCACACGCCGGTGGAGAGATTCGAAACGGACACAGGCCTCCGAGTCATCGAGAAGTCGCTGCGCTGTGACAGCGGCGGACCGGGGAAGTTCCGCGGCGGGCTGGGTCAGCGGATCGTGTTGAGGAACCCCACGCCGGACCCAGTGGCCTTTACGTTCTACCGCATGCAGATGAAGCACGCAGCTCGCGGTTACGGCGGCGGCGCGGACGGCGCCACAGGCCGCGCAGAGGTCGACGGAAAGCCCTTCACAAGCGCGGTCCTGAGGTTGCAGCCCGGGTCCGAGGCCACGGTGGAGACTCCCGGCGGCGGCGGTTTCGGCGATCCGGGGGCACGATCAAGGGAGCAGGTCGAGTGGGATGTGTTACAGGGCTACGTTTCGGCGGAGGCAGCCAACACCATCTGGAAGCCGCCCGATAGTGAGAAGACCGGGCTATGAGTTGTTTACAATTCAAGCAAGCTGCTTGACTAAGTTTGACACTCGCTCGACGACCATTTGCTCGGTTTCCGGCCGAAAAGCGACCGGCAGACTATTCGCTTGAAAAAAAAGGTCCGGCACAGCGTAACGTTCGGTGACCTTCCAACCCCCGGCCGGGTAATCTTCCGCACGCGGCAGATAGGTAACAGTACCATTGGAAAATCCCAAAACCTGGGTGTGTTTGAAGGGCGACCTGGCCTTGATTGCCAGCCCGGTTTCAAAGAACGCCTCCACGCCAATACTGGCCAGGACAATGTCGTTGACCCGAATGGCCTGGATAACGACATCCCGCGGCGGATTGCCCTGATGCACGGCTTCGATAAGTTTGGCCGACCAGTCAGTAAAGCGTCTGGCCAAGCTGATTTCCCAGTCTCTAGCATCGTTGGCCCGCGCGTCGGCGAGCTTTTGTTTCCACGTCTCGTGAATAGCCGATGCCTCTTCCAGTGAAGGCAACTCGATAAACTCGAACTGGATTGTTTCATCAACCGCGCCCAGATAGGTCGAGGTGTCTCCATCCACCGGCTCCCAGGGCCAGAACAAGATCTTCGGCACTGTACCCAATGGTTTTCTTTCGCTGCACCGTCGAACATTGGTGCGGATATTGGCTGCCGTCTTGACCACTTCACCGCCCAAAACAAGGCCGGTCCGATTCTTGGTATCGCGACAATCCACCTCGTAGCCGATACCGTGAATGGGATTAACATTTCCACCACAAGCCTGCAGGAATACCGACAGCCCACCAAATGCATTCTCGACCAGTTCACGAGCCGGACCTGGGAAGTCTGATGACATCACGGCTGAGCGTGGCCCCATCGTCACCGTGTGGCAGCCATAGCTAAAAAGTATGGCGATGGCCTTGCCGTCCAGATCGTCAACCCGAATGACCCCCACCGCCGAATCAATCGGCACGTCAGGATCTTCCCCCAACACATCTCGGCCATCGGGACCCGTTTCGCGCCGGTATATGCCAACAGCAGCCTCGCCCCAGTTTGCCCCAATTCGCGCTGGTTGCAACTGTTGGTTCGCTTCAAGTGCCACTCCAACCAGCCAATCGAAGAGCTTATCCTGATAAGCGTGCTGGATCCTCATCTCCTCCGGCGAATCTGGGAAATAATCATTTAATAAGTCTGTGTTCAAATGTGACCGCGGCGGGTCGCCCAAACATCGTCTTTGTGTTCAGCGACGATCATGCGCCGCACGCCATTGGGGCCTATGAAGGTCTATACCAGGAACTAGATCCTACTCCGAATATCGACGCACTCGCACGTCAAGACATACTATTCAGAAATAGCTTCTGCACGAACAGCATTTGCGGTCCCAGCCGTGCAGTGATTCTAACTGGCAAGCACAGTCACAAAAACGGTTTCATGAACAATGGAAATCGATTCAATACCGACCAGCAGACGTTCCCAAAGCTGCTGCAAAAGGCAGGCTACCAAACGGCCATGTTCGGAAAATGGCACCTTTAAAGTGACCCACAAGGTTTTGACGATTGGGAAGTACTGCCGGGGCAAGGCGAGTACTTCAACCCGAGAATGAAAACCGCACGGGGTGGTACTGAATACGAAGGCTATTGCACAGACATCGTCACGAACCTCGCCATCGATTGGCTTCAGGAAGGTCGTGACAAAAGCAAACCATTTATGTTGATGTGTCAACACAAGGCTCCGCATCGCTGCTGGATGCCACCGCTTCCACATCTTTCGCTGTACGACGATGTCGAGATTCCTGAGCCAGAAACACTATTCGATAACTGGGCGGACAACACCTTTGCGGCGCGTAATCAAGAAATGGAGATCGATCGTCACATGCACATGGTGTTCGATCTTTTCGTGGACCCTCCGGAGGGATTCGACCCAGCGGATGCGGATGACGAACGGGTAGACAAATCCGCTTATCGCAACCTTCAACGAATAACGCCCGACCAATTGAAGCAATGGAACGCCGCCTATGGGCCCAAGAATGCCGTACTTCGCGAAGAAATTCCCACAGGCAAAGACCTCGTGCGATGGAAGTACCAGCGACACATGAAGAACTACCTTCGCTGTGTGAAAACGGTAGACGACAGCGTTGGCAAGTTGATGGAGTACCTAGACCAAGCGGGCCTAACGGACAACACGGTTTTTGTTTACTGCTCCGATCAGGGCTTTTATTTGGGCGATCACGGTTGGTTCGACAAGCGATGGATGTATGAAGAGTCGCTCAAAATACCGTTCATCGTCAAATGGCCTGGCGTCACCAATCCAGGATCAACGCACGATGCGATGATTCAGAATTTGGGCTACGCAGAGACTTTCTTAGAGATGGCCGGCGCGCCAATCCCCGACGATATGCAGGGAGCATCTTTGGTGCCTCTGCTCAAGGGCGACACGCCTGAAGGTTGGCGCACCTCGATCTATTATCACTACTACGAATATCCAAGTGTTCACATGGTTCCGCGGCACAATGGTGTTCGAGACAAAGGCTACAAGTTGATGCACTTCTATCAATTCGATGAATGGGAGTTCTACGACTTAACAGCGGATCCGGACGAACTATCAAATGAATATGAAAATCCGAAATTTGCAAACCAAATAAAGACGCTGAAGAAAGAGCTCAAGCGTCTCGAGAAGTATTACGAAGATGACTCGGATAGGAAAGTCATGCCGGCTGACTGGCAATCACAGTACCGCCTGCAATAGCATCACGTGGAGCATCAATCATAGGCTCGAACACCAATATAATAGCTACGAACCTTCCTTTTTCGAATCCTATTTGCGAAACCCTATAAACGGCGATACCTGAGGGAAATGCGTCTCATGTTGGCTCTCATGAACCAAAGTCTCATCCCACATGTTTCTTGAGACAAGCTATGAGCGGCAGAAACAGCCTTTGGTAGGCCCGGGCCACTCCTGGTCAGAATTCGAATTCGCTCTCGAATTTGTCTCGCTAGCCTGCGTTGGTTTGGCCCACTGAGTTCAATTATGCCGGCGAGCTAAGCCGCACAGGTGACGCCCGCCTGTTTTGCCTATACTAGGCTGCCAAACTGCATAAGGAGGGCGTGTCATGTGTCATTTGAGCGGAACGTCTTCGCGACACAGGAGGCATCGTCCTGGGCTGTGAATTGAGACTTCCACAAGTCGCATCGGCAAGGAGACCGATTCACTCTTCGCATTTGGCTAACTGCATCCGGCGCGAAACATCGAAGCAGAATAGAGCAGCCTGCTAACTACCTTCAGTGACACACGCCGACAGCACTAAGAGGTACGTGGTTACCTGCTTCGGTAAAATCGACCGACGCGCGCGAGCAACTCGCATTTCGTGCGTCGGTCGTAGGCTCTGTCTCAGTCATATTGGCGCAGAGGGGCCACCCAACGAGAACGGCTTACGCTTGTGCCTCGTTCCCAAGCTCTGCTTGGGAACGCATTTAAGCGAAGCTCCGCTTCGAAGCCCTTTCTTGATGCTCGTTTTACCGTTACGGCCGCGAAGCAGAGCTTCGAGGGTGTCGGTTCCCAAGCTGGAGCTTGGGAACCAGCAAACAGTCAGACACCTTACTTGGTTTTTACCCACGGGCTTACGCCCGTGGCTCGCCTACATGCTCTAATCACAACACTCATCGAGCTCGGCCCGGAGCTCGGAGAGCTCGCGATCGAAGCCGCCGGAAAGAATCGGGAAGCGGCACCACGTTTTTGGATCAAGATTTTCGTCGTCCAAATGGAACGACGGCGCGTAACGCTCGCGTTTCCACTGATTGCGACACCAGAGGCGGAAGAATCGCTCGACCCAGCGGCCAAGTGTCGGCCGGTCAAGCTCCGGAAACTCCGGTTCGATCTCACGGAGTACGGCCAGCGGCGCACGTTTGTCACGAATCGCCACACGCTCGATCGCATCGAGCACCTTGTACGGCATGAGATCGTCTTCGTCCGCCTGGCCGGCTGCGGGCGGTCGCAGCTCGGCGGTCGGCTCCTGTGCATTCACGGCGGCCAATTCTCTCAGCGGACCGATGCCAGTCGGACCGGATCGTTCCATCCATCGCAGCCAATGCCGCAGAAACGTCTTGTCGATGCCGGCAATCGGCGCAAGTCCGCCGCTCGTGTCGCCGTCCATCGTGGCATAACCGACCGCCGCCTCGCTGCGATTGCTGGTCGAGAGCAGCAGCGCGGAGCGGAGATTGGCCAGCAGCCAGACGCCGGGGGATCGCGCTCGGGCCTGAATGTTTTGCAGCGCCAGATCGTCTTGTTCCCAGTTCAATTCTCGGCCCACGGCATCCGACACGCGGGCAACATAACCTTGCACCAGTTCGTCGACGTCGAGTTCGATGAACTGGGCGCCGATTGCGCGGGACACCTGCCGGGCGGCGTCGCGCGTGGTCAGCGAGCTGTTGCGGGTCGACTGGTAGACACACGTTAGCAGCCGACCGGTCAGTTCACTCGACGTCGTCGCTTCCTGGAGATGGGCTTCGTGGAGATTGTCGATGTGCGCCAGCTTGGCGAGCAATCGATCGGAGCCCAATTCATCCCAGGCTAGGCGGACCATCGTCGCCACGAGCGTGGCGACCGCCGCCGAATCGACCCCGCCGCTGATGCTGACCACAAACCCTTGCGAGCGGCTCTTCCGCAGATAATCGAACAATCCCAACGCGACGGCGCGAGTGAACTCCTCCTCTTTGTCGTAAGGGCTGGCGGTCCAGGCGGGCGGCACGGTTGTATCCGTTGTGGGCTTTTCATCCACCGTGTCAAAGGTCGCGGCGGCAAGGGCAAAGTCGGCCGCGATCGATGTAGGGGACATCGATGCAGGGGGCTGAACCGCATTTTCGACCGCAGCATTTTTGGCCACTGGATTTTCAACGGTTGTATTTTCAACCGTTGGGCGGCCTTGGCGGATCGCCTCGATGTCGAGCACGGCCAAAGTGATTTGCGGGTCGGCAAACGAGAGTCGCTCTCCGGCGGCGAGCAGCTCACCACGCGCGGCGATCAGCGTGTCACCGTCGTAGATTGCCCGGCCCGCTTCGTTGCCCAGCAGGTTGGCGAAAACGTATCCGCAGTGAAAGTCACGCGAGCCATCGAGCACGAGCCGGCGGCGAATCGCACTTTTGCCGAACGCAAAATGGCTGGCCGACGGTCCGAGTAGGATATCGACCTCGCACTCCGCCAGCCGGCGGCCCACCCGGTCGTCGACCCAAGCGTCCTGGCAGATTTCAAAACCGATCCGCACACCGCCCAAGTCGAAGACCAGATCGCCGACCGGGCAGGGTACGCCGCCGAGGTCGATGTGGGTTGTGCGGCCGGCCGGCCAAGGCCGGAACCAGCGAGGCTCGTAATGGATCCCGTCGTTAGCCAGATGCTGTTTGCCGACGAGTCCGAGAATTTTTCCGTTGGCGACCAGGCACGCCATATTGTAGCGGCGGGAATCGACCATCACGGGCAATCCGAGAGTGACGACGAGCCTCTGCGTGTGTGGCAATATCTCGAACAACTCCCGCCGGGCCATGTCCAGTGTGTTGTCGGACAGGAAGGCATCTTCGCAGCCGTAGCCGGTAATGCAAAGCTCGGGCAAGCAGAGCAAGTTGGCGTTGAGTTGCCGCGCCTGGTCGATGGCGGCCAGAATGTTTGCCTTATTGGCGTCCCAGGCCAGCGGTGTTTGACTGAGCGAGGCGGCGGCTACACGAACGGGGTTCATAGAACCAGTATAGCGGTTGAAAAACGGGGACAGGCACCCTTGTCGGTTCTCGATTTTCGGGATTTCCGTGATCGTCCGGGAGCCAGTCCCCGTTTTTCAACGGTTGCGCGGTACCGGAGGTCAGAGGTCGCAGGCGGGACAGGACAACGCTTTGAAGGATATTGGAGTTGGAATCCAAGA
>Ga0310120_10003005_pt1 | contig 12156 bp, 9 predicted proteins | sample CB27_AW_983_MG_FD_203506 | JGI IMG/M metagenome (GOLD analysis project Ga0310120, IMG submission 203506) | Marine microbial communities from Western Arctic Ocean, Canada - CB27_AW_983 | ecosystem: Environmental > Aquatic > Marine > Oceanic | place: Canada: Western Arctic Ocean | collected... | reverse complement strand
GCCGTAGCCGCAATATCACTGATATAGACTTTTTTCTTTCTCGTCCTATCCGGCAGCCGGATGATCAGAAACACCGTGAATAACGAACCACTGGACGTACTTGAGCGACGCAATACGACCATTCGGTTTGAATGTGACGGCGAGCTAACGATCGTTCGCAAACAGTACCACGCTCGCTACAACGTGGCCGAAGAGGTTACCGTATACGAGCAATTGAATTCCATTCTACAAGAGGTCTCGGGCTTCCGCGTTCCTCAAGTTTACGAATCGGATACCGAAGAAAACTGGATGTCCCTTGAATATGTTGGCGGTCCACATCTGACCGATATGTACACCACGATAGGGCCACGGGCGTTTGACGAAACACGACAGAGTATCATATCGCTCTTGGTTCATCTTCGCCGGAAACGCTTTCGTATTGATTGTGCACCTGAGCACTTTCTGAGGGATACCGATAGCGGAGATTGGGTCATCATTGATCCGGTCTGCGAGGAGTTTGATCTGGAAGATTTTGCGGCCGTCGTGTTCTTGCTGGGCATGATTAGGTGTTTTTTTCGCAAGCGGCCGTGGAGGTGGGCACTCTCGTTTCCCGGTACCTGGAAACGGTATTACCGAGCTTATGTTAAACAATCGCAGGGGACGCAAAAAGCCTTCAACCAACAAGTGTCCACGTATATTGATCGCGTAATCGCTTGGAATCGGCAGGCATGCGAGGAACCGGTCCACATGCGAATTCTGCGACGCACCTTACTGGTACCGTTCTGGCAAATCCTGCAATGGGGTTTCCGTCGGAACCTTATTGGATAGGGCACCCACACGATGAACGGCGTAGTTCCAACAGCACCCGCATCGATGTCTCCGGCCATCGTGGTTTGATCAGATCGGTCATCTGCCGGTGGCGTCGAGGCCAACCGCACTCGCCCGAGTTTCTTTACGACAATCTGCTGCTGGCCATCTACAAATCGATGATCGTTCTGAAACAAAAGGAATTGCGCCGGCGAAAACAAGGCAGGTCGATTTGATGGTTTATTTACGCCTGCCGAGGACCGCGCCAGGCGTTGGATAACCCAAAAACTCGTGTTCAAAGCCCACTAAAGTACCCCGGGAACAGTAACAATAATTACGTTTACTTGCCATCTTTTGCCAATCGCTTTTGGCGACGTAATTCTTTTTCGCGATCTTTGCGCAGCTTGGCCTTCTCTTTCGGCGAGAGTCGTTTGCCGGTCCCTTTTTTTTGTTTGGCCAGTTGGCCTCCCGGATTGGCCATCGCCGACTGTTGCAATTCTTTGACCATCTTCATGCGGTCACGCATTCCCTTGCCGGCCATCTGCTTCATCATACCGGCCATGGCGTCGAACTGCTTGACCAGATCGTTGACTTCGTGCGGCTCGACCCCTGAGCCCGCCGCAATCCGCCGTCGACGGCTCTGATCGATCACCTTCGCGGGGTTGCGGCGTTCGTCGGGCGTCATCGAGTCGATGATGCCGAACATGCGTCGCATGTCTTGCTCCGGATCGACGTCACCCATCATATCCGCAGCGCTGCTCATCCCAGGGATCATTCCCATCACTTTTTGCAGCGGGCCGAGCTTGCCGATCTGTTTCATTTGTGTCTTAAAATCGTCGAGCGTGAATTCGCCTTTCTGCAGCCGCTCTTCCTGAAGCTCCACCTCCTCCTGGTCGAACTCGCGCTGGGCCTTCTCGATCAGCGATAGAACGTCGCCTTGGTCGAGGATCCGACCTGCCATTCGGTCGGGATGGAACTCTTCGATCGCATCGAGATGTTCACCGACGCCGATGAATTTGATCGGTACGCCTGTGACATGCTTGACCGACAGTGCCGCACCACCGCGCGCGTCCCCATCGAGCTTGGTCATGATAACACCGTTGAGCTCGAGCGAATCGTTGAACGCTCCCGCGCTGTGAACGGCGTCCTGCCCTGTCATACCGTCGACGACCAGATAAACTTGCGCCGGCACGATCTTGCGATCGATCCGTTCGAGCTGCCCCATCAACTCCTCATCGATGTGCAGCCGGCCCGCCGTATCCAGAATGACCGTATTGGCGCCCAGCTTCTTGGCTTCTTTGACGGCCGCGTGGCAAACCGCGACCGGGTCCTTCGTCGAGCGGTCCGAATAAACGGGAATGTCGAGCTGCTCACCCAGGACCTGCAACTGATCGATCGCGGCCGGACGCTGAAGATCGGCGGCCACCAACAGCGGCCGACGTCCGCGCTGTTTGAGCAGGTGTCCTAATTTGCCGCAGGTCGTCGTCTTGCCAGAACCCTGCAAACCGCACAGCATCAGAACGCTGACTTCGTCCGATCCCTTCAAGTGAAGAGAGTGATCGACCGGGCCCATCAGACGGATGAGCTCTTCGTAGACGATGCCCATGACTTGCTGGCTGGGATCGAGCGCCCTGAGCACCCGTTCGCCGACGGCCTGCTCGGTGACCCGGGCCATGAAATCTTTGACAACCGAGAAGCTGACATCCGCTTCCAGCAGCGACTGCTGGACGAGCTTCAGCCCGTCACGCATGTTTGATTCGGACAGCTTCCCTCGCCCCCGCAGAGTCCGGAGCGCACCGGTCAGTCCGTTTTGAAGCGATTCGAACATGGTTTGCGTGACGTCTTCTGAGGGCGAAAACCGCGGGCAGCTTTCGGTCGCCGAGCCATCCCACTGGCAAGGTGAGGGGAAACCGAGAATTCGCTAATTTAGCCGAAAAACCGCCGGTTCGGCAATGGTGGCCCCGCCCAGCGACATTTTTCCAAGATATCCATTTGACAATCGTCGGGCCAGTTGTTACATTGGTGGGCGTAAGTCTGGCCGAGTGCGCCAGACCACTGTTTTTACTGATCGATAGTCTACGCCTAGTGAAAACTTCTTAACCGCAATGCCCAAATAATTACGGGAACTCTTTCCCGTCGGGTAGCTTCTCTCTGCGGTTCCATTTTCCAATTTTTCGTGTGCCGTGTTTTGTTGCGCGCTCCTGGCCGCTTAGGGCGTCCTGCGGCGGTGATGCGCGGTCGTTGCGCCCGAACCGGCTAACCCCGCCCGCTCTGCTGCGCACGTCCACTGCTGGATAAGTCGCTAGATCCGCCGTGGCGGGTTCGCCACGGCGAATCGGCCTGCGGCGGACCAGCAGCGCCACCCGGCACGTTAAGCAATCCTAGCCCATTGGGTATCGATCCCGGCCAGCATCGGATATCGACCCGAATATACGGAGAAACTCGATGCAAAGATCAATGCTACTGTGCTGTCTGACGGGGATATTCACCGTCACGACATGCGTCGTGCCTGCCTCGGCGTATTTGTTACATTTCAGCAGCTGGCCACAGACGAATCTCGGTGATCCGGTGACGGTCACTTACAGCTACAGCAATCTGCTCGATGGCGGACTGCTCGATAAAGACGACGTGTCGCTCACGCCCGGGTTTCTCAAGGACGCGATCGACGAGGCGCTCGGAACCTGGGCCAGTTACGCGCCGTTGCACTTTGTCGAGGTGGAAGACAATGGGCCGCCCGTGTCCGACTTGCAGTATTTTGGCAGCGATTTCGGCCAAATCCGTTTTGGCCACCACCCTTTTCGACTCGCCAGCGTCGACTACAAAGCTCATGCTTATTTCCCGATCGGCGGTAATCTGGCCGGCGACGTGCATTTCGATGACACGAATCGCTGGGAACCGATTGGCCACGTCGATCCGGTTACCGACGCCGATTATCCCGACGTGTTGGGCGCGGCAATTCACGAGATCGGACACTCGATCGGCATTCACCATAGCGATGTCGATGGTGCGAACATGTTCCCGCGATTCTTGCGCCATACCGGGCCGAGGAGCGGCCATCTGCACCCGGACGACATCGCGGCGGTACTGGAAAAATATGGCGCCGGCGTCGGCAGCGTGTCGCCGATCATCGAAACGATCGACGAATATTTTGATGTCCGTCCTCGTGGTGAATGGAATCGGGTTCGTCTGTTTGGCGACGGCATGCTACGAATGGCCGTTCTTTCCGGCAACGGTTTTGACATTTCCCAGATCGACCTGATGACGCTCGAATTCGGTGACCCGCTGTTACTGGAAAATGGTGGCCTGAGCGTCATGCCCAAACAGACCAAAATACGAGACGTGAATTGGGACGGTCTGCCCGATCTCACCTTAGTCTTCCGTACGAATGACTTGCTCGAAGCCGGCGCTCTGGGACCGGAAACCACGGAAGGGACTCTCAGCGGGGTTTTGTTCGACGGAACTCGAATTGCCGGCACGGATGTGATCGAGATCGTCTCGTTGCCCCAATGTAAGGACTGGGACCACGATGGCGAGTGGAACCACGGCAAGGATTGGAACCACGGTGAGTGGGGTGGCGACAAGGAGTGGAACCATGACGAGTTGGGCCGCGACAAGGAGTGGAACCATGATGGCGAGTGGGACAATGACAAGGACTGGAACCACGACTGGGGATCGGGGCATCATGGTCAAGGGCATCGTTGCCGTGGTGACCAAAACATTCCTGAACCAGCAACGATTATCCTCGCGTTGATCGGCGTGGCCGTGGTCGGCAGCGCTCGGCGACGACGGGCATTTGGCTAACGGCATGGGACCGAACATGAAATCACTTACGCGACATCTGACGTTTGAACTTCCAGAGCGGATGGCCTTTGAGAACATCACGGACCAAGTCGAGCAGTTAGTAGGCAAAAGTGGCGTCCAAGAAGGACTGTGCCTGGTCAACGCGATGCATATCACGGCTAGCGTTTTCATCAATGACGACGAGCCCGGCCTGCATCGCGATTATAAGAAGTGGCTCGAAGAACTGGCGCCCTTCGATCCGTCGCCCGAACGGTACCACCACAATCGCACGGGCGAAGATAATGCCGACGCACACCACAAACGGCAGATCATGGGTCGCGAAGTGGTGGTGGCCGTAACCAAGGGAAAACTCGACTTCGGACCTTGGGAACAGATCTTTTACGGCGAGTTTGATGGCCGCCGTCCAAAACGGGTGCTGGTAAAGATCATTGGCGAGTAACTTCCACGCGACAGACTAGAAGGTCCGCACAGCAGGGGCATATTGGCACAGCGAGGGCTCCCTCCTCGCCGCTCAGTCCGTTTTTCATCATTCAGGAAGCGTGGGGCCTTGTGTGTCGCAAAATTGCCGAACCAGTGCCCGTTGCTGCAAAAACAGACCCCAGTTAAGCGGAAAATCCAGTCAAGTGGGAAACCAGTCGAGTGGAAAATCGTTGCTTTGGTCGTCGGCAACGGCTATACTAACGTCGCTTCGAGCCTAGCTCAACTCCGAAGGCATCTGGAAGATATCAGGGGCTTTTTCCCGATGCAGAGCAGGCTCTAAGGCGTCATGCCCAAGCGCGAACGGTCGTTCTGCGCCCACCTAACCCCTTTGAAGGATTCCGATGAGAAGTAAATCTGCCCCGATTTCAGCCCTTGTGAAGTTCAGCCTGTTTTTTCTTCTTGCGTTCAGCGCAGAGGCCGTAGAGGTCGCCATCATGCCGACCTTCGACGCCCAGCTTCTGCCCGGAGCGGATTTCCCGTTGGGTGACGGATCGGAAACGCTGACGATCGACGGCGGTACTGCCCCCTTCACTACCTATCCGATCGAGGATATTCTGGCCGAGTTTCCGCTCGATCAAATCCCGATGGGTGCGATCATTTCCTCTGCCCAACTGATGCTTGACTCCACGACTCCATCCTTTCAGATGACAGTCATCGAGGTGCTGGGTTATGAGGGTGACGGTCTCGCTTCCCTTTCGGACGAGGACATCAACACGACGCTGATTGGCATGAGCGATCCTGTAGATAGCAGTTCAGACATAAACATTGATCTGAACAGCACGTTTATTGAGTCGCTCCTGGGCAGTGCCTCACACGTTGGATTACGGTTATCCAGCTCTGCAGAGGACACTGAGCTCACTATCATTGCCAGCGAATCGATCACCGGCGTCCCACCGAAGTTGCTGCTAGAGTACTCGCTCCTTGCCGGTGATATGAACGGTGACGGGGTCGTCGACGAAGAAGACGCCGCACTATTCGTTCAGGCGTTGACCGACCGGGCGGCTTATGATATGGCATTTCCGCTTATTAACGCCGACATCGTGGGTAACGTGAACCTGGACGGTCAGTTCGATTTTGGCGATTTGGTCTCGTTCAATGGTTTGTATGCCAGTGGCTTTGCGTCTGCATCCGCCGTGCCGGAGCCTGGTGTACTCGCGATGATGGCCTGGGGATGGTTAGGGCTCTGTTTGAGGAGCAAGCGCAGACGAGGTTGTGACCGGGCGTAAGGCCAGGTGGTCTGACGCCGACACTAAAAAGGTTCTGGGGCGGCTTCGGGGCTGAACGTCGACTGGTCGGTGATCAACGTTGGCAGCGGTGTCGGGCGTGGGTGGCCGGTTGGAAGGACAGTGTCGGGCGGGGATGCGTCGCGCTTGCCGATCTCGTACAGCTCGCGGCTGAAGAGGCGTCCGTACCATCGGTAGACATCGATCAGTTGGCCGGCATCGAATGCCAGGGCTGCCGTGTCGAGATCCGCTTCCAGTTGGCACGTCTTTTCGACATGTCCCTGATAGGTCTCGGCGAAGCTGGCGCCGGTAAGGCATTAGGCGAAGATCTTGCCCCGCTGGCGTAACGTTTCGATCTCTGCAAACGGGCCGACGGTGGTGGTTTCCAAAACCCTCTCGCCTTGAAGAATGGTGATCATTGCGCAGGCTGGCGTATCCAGTATGTAACAAAGTGTGGTGAATGTGGTGCCGTCGCTGTTGAGAAAACATCGGCCGTAAAGGCCGACCGGTTGGGTGCCTTCTTCAAAGTGTTCGCGCGCACCGTAAGGAAGCTTGGCTGGATGAAGTTTTTCGAAAACGTATTCGCGATGCGTACGCTTGAGCTTCTCGATTTTCCGTGACTCAATGTGTTGCTCCACCAGGCCCTGGACAAGCCAGACTGGGAACATAATCGGTCCGATCAGCAGGACAACAACACAGGCACCCAGTTTGGCCCATCCTGGGAGTTGGGCGACCGAGAGGCTCCATTCGGCATCTTCGCCCCATGCTATGGCGATACAGGTCCCGATCCACGTCAGGATGACGTAGCCGCCAAGCGCGTATAGCAGAGTATTGGTCATTAGCCGAAAATCTCCAGGAGGCAAGTGGGCCGGGGACCGTGGCGCTACTGGAAAGTGTAGATCACAGGGCGGCAAAGATGTCGGGGCAGCGGGTTGTGGCCGGGGCATACGCTACGCCCCAGCGTCCTGTCATCAGATCGAGGTGGCTTAGCGCCAGTCGATGTGCGAAAATGGATACATCGATAAGGGTGGGAAAAAGGTTAGATCGCGTTTTACCAAAGTGTAGCGGGATAAACCCTGTATTTACCGATCCAACACGTCGCCGCGTCACAACACGTATGTGCAACTTGCACTAAGGAGTAAGACATGCAGTTTTCGGCTTGGCACAAATTCAGGCAGTGGCTGGAAATTCGCCAGAAGATCGCCGCGGCGGCCGGGGTCGTGTCGCTAGCACCGTACGAAGATTATCGGTGCCTAAAGTTCCGTAGAGAACGTGGCGTGTTGTTTGTTACGATCGATCATCCGCCGCTGAATCTCTTGGACCAGGGACTGTTGGAAGAGTTGGGCCGCATAGCGACGGATATTGCTCGGGACGACGAGGTGTTGGTGGCCGTCTTCGACAGCGCCGATCCCGATTTTTTCATTTCCCATGCCGACGTGAGAGACATCGAAAATATGCCCAGGGTGGCGCCGCCGAAGCCGACTTCGCATCAAGGGACGTACGCTCTTTACGATCGGTATAGGAAATTATCGAAGGTTACCATCGCCCGGATCGAGGGAGTGGCACGAGGTGGCGGCAGCGAGTTTGCTTTGTCGCTCGATCTGCGGTTTGGCGCCATCGGAAAGGCGGTGTTGGGTCAGCAAGAGTTGAGCGTGGGGTTGATTCCGGGCGGTGGTGCGACACAGTGGCTGCCCCGGCTGATCGGGCGGGCGCGAACGCTGGAGGTGTTGCTCTCGTGTGGCGACTACCCGGCGGAACTTGCCCAGCAATATGGCTATATCAACCGCGCTGTGGATCCGAAACATATCGGCTCGGTGGTTGACGATTTGGCGTATCGGATCGCCACGTATCCTGCCGAGGCGATCGCGCGGATGAAGCGTGCGGTGCAGGCGTCCGAATTGCCGTTGGACCAGGGACTGTTGGAAGAAGCACACCTATTTAATCAGGCCGTGGCCAGTGACGTTGCGCGGCGGCGGATGGCGAAGTATTTTGAGTTGGGCGGCCAGACACGCGAGGTGGATCTTGATATGAACTTTATGGCGGATATCTTGGCAAAGATTCAGTAGCGTAGACGTTCTACTTCAGCGAAGTGGGATAGGCACGAATAACCGAGCGAAGCTGGCGGGCAACTCAGTGAATGTCCAGGCTGAGTCCAGGTAATGAACTTGTGGCACGGCCGATAGGGTTGGCTTGACCTCATGTCCGTGCGACTCGCACTAGGGTTTTCGTAACCGTTGTATTTTCTCAAAATGGCCAAAAAAATTGTCTTATTGCGGCTGATTGAGTTCGTACCGCCGCATGGCACCAGGCATAATTTAGTTGTGTTTCTCCCACAGACTCGCCGCGATGCCGGAGTTTTTTTCAGGTTGTACGTTTGCGAAGGAGACCCTCCCATACGCACTCGCTCAAATAGGCGACGACTTGTGGTTTTAGTCATTGGCTTGGCAGCTTGTTTTTTCATGGTTGTGCCAGACGTTTCTTACGCGAAACCGGGTGGTGGTCATGGCGGCTCCCGTGGCGGTGGCAGCCATGGAGGCGGTCACAGTTTCAGCCGTGGTGGCGGTGGACATAGCAGTGCCGGTCGAAGTTTCAGCCGCGGTGGCGGTGGACACAGCAGTGCCGGTCGCAGTAGTCACAGCGGCGGCCGAAGCAGCAGTAGTTATCGCGCACACAGCAGTAGCCGCGCAAGCAGTGGCCACCCCAGTTACCGTGGCGGTCACCAGGAATATTCGGGCGGCAAATCTGCGAGATCGTACACTCTAAGCTCGGGCAACTACGTCACCCGTTCCAAGGGGTCCTCAGGTTCACATAATCGCAGTTACACGTACGATGGCGGCGGTCACAAATCGCACCAGGGCGGACACTATAAGAAGTACGTGTATTCCGGCGGCCATCATGACGGGCACTATAACACGTATTCGTACCGTGGCGGTCATCACGGTGGGCACTACGGGGACCACCACTATTTGAGCTTCAGTCCGTACGGCTTTGGCTACGGATACCACTCAGGTCATTTCTCCTTGTTCATCGGTCCGTACGGTTGGGGTTATCCGTCCTATGGCTATTATGGTTCGCCGTACTACTACGGCAGCTATGACGGCTATTATGACGATTCGTACTACGCGAGCGACGACTACGACGACTATGATTCAGCGGTCGCGGTCGTGCCGACGAATGAGCAGGCCGTGCCGTTTCAGGCGCGTGCCGAGCAGGCATTTCGCGCAGCGCAGTACGGAGAGGCTGTGCGGCAGTCGAACCATGCGGTGGTCGAAGACGGTCAGAATGGCTTGGTTCATCTGTTCGCCGCACAGGCGCTGTTTGCCGTGAACGACTATGACGCGGCCGCCGCGGCGATCCACCGGGGGCTAACACTGGCCGAGCGGAAAGATTGGGGATTCGTTGTCAACAACTACAAGAGATTCTACAGGAACGACGATTATGTTGCGCAGATGAATCAGCTGATCGAGGCGATCGAGAAATATCCGGAGGTTCCCAGTCTCCGATTCGTGCGCGGATACCATTACGTATTTCTGGACCACAAGAAAGCGGCGCTGAAAGAGCTGACCAAAGCGGTCGCACTGGATAACCGCAATCCCATGGCCAACGAACTATTGGCCATGGTGGGCGGACCACCTGTGGCCGACACGACAGAATCAGCCACCTCTCCGGCCCCGGCGTTGCCCGGCGCTGTAGTGCCCGCTAGTGGAATTAGCGAGGATTTGAAAGCGGAGAAGAATCCGCAGCCGTAACCGGTTGGCGAATGTCCGTTGTGTCAGAGAGCTCGTCGGCATTATGTTCTTCGCCGGTTTCGTTTGGCCGGTTGGTCCGGGCTCGACGCTGGCGGGCCGAACGCCGGCTGAGTTTGAAATCGTAGTCGGTCAGTTCCAAGTTGCTGCGACGAATCAATCGGCCGTCGGCGTCCAGTTCTTTGGACGAGTGGTAAACGACACCACCGGGGACTTTATCGCAATGCACGGCGAACGTGATGGTGGTGCCTTTGGGCGTCGTTCGCACAGTGCGTATATGCGACGTGGTTAAAATATTACCCGCGATCTTGTAGGGCATGTCGACAGCGGTCACTTGTTCGATCGTGGTTGACGACGGTGTTTTACCGTCGGTAGCGGTTGTTGTTGTTTCTCGACGAAGCGTATACGGACAGCGTTGGTCGTTGTACAAAAGTTTGGTCGTGCGGGCCTTTTCTTTGCTTGTCGACTTAACGATCCAAGTTCGACACGCGAACGGTGTGCCCTCAATGATGACGGTTTCCTCTTCCGCTTCCTCGACGTGGGTCGTTTCGCCCTCGACTTGGCCGAATAGGCCATAGGTGATCGTCTGTGGTTGTCCAGCAACCTTTCTTCCCAGGGCCTCGACCGTGGCTTCGACTTGCAACGTATAGTCGGACTGGCCGATCCGTTCAAGTGACGCGGTGGTCGTCGTCAGGTTGACGAAGTCTACCTCGCCCTGTTCGTTGATCGTTTCGATGACAACACGACAGGTCTTCCAAGTACCCGGTTCGAAGTGTGCCCAGGGGTGACGGTCTTTGGGAAAAACGGGTCTCTTCCGGGGCGTGTCTGTGGATGCTGGTTTCTCTTGGTGCGCCGGTGCTGCTCGAGACTTAGGTGTTTTTGACGGTACCTGTTCGGGCAGCGGTTCCTTTTCGGAAGTCGCTTCTTGCGCCAGCGCCAGGGACACGACGCCGCAGCACATGACAGACACGACACCTCGCAACAGGAATGTGTTTTGGGGCATGCCAAGCCTCGAGGTTTTATGAAGGCGAGAATCTTCGGTTGGGATACGGTCCGGCGCGGCAAAGGGCCCATTGTAAGTCGATCCATGCCCCACCGTCGACCGGTGGGGTAGCGGAAATGGACCGTCCGACAAATAAACGCACGATTTCAGCACCCCGGCTGCTGGCGAGCGGAGCTTCGGAATTCTCGTGACGAAGCAGCCGGGGTGCTCCCTATATACGGGGGTAGCGGAAATTTGGCGATTGGCGACGAGAGAAACCACGCCGCCCGCTGCGTCACCGGCCGAAGAGGACCCTCTTAGGAGGGGGTTTTGTGTTGCTGACCCAATAGCGGTCGCTACGAGCCGAGTGATTCGACTGCCTCGACCAGTTGCCTGTCTTGGCGGGGAAAAACGCTTCTCAGGTCCAACAGCAGGCGATCGTGGGCGACTCGGGGGATGACCGGCACAGATCCGGTCCGCAGCGCCCGGCTCAGATCGTCGACGTTTCGGCCCGCTCCTCGCAGCGCCACACACCATGTCGAGATGTCGTGCATCGGAGCCGAGCCGCCGCCAAGCTGCGAGACGTCTTCCACAGGCTCCGCCGACTCGATGGCATCACAGGCAGCCAGTTGCGGAGCGAGCCGCTCGGCCCGGTTCTGCAGATTCTCGACCGAAGTCGAGAGCAACTGCAATAGCGGAATGTCTCGGACAGCTCGCTTTTCATCGCGATAGAGACGCAGCGTGGCCGACAGCGCAGCGAGCGTAAGTTTGTCGACGCGTAGTGCCCGGGCCAACGGATGGCGGGTCATCCGCTCGACGAGTTCCCGCCGGCCAAGGATCACGCCACATTGTGGCCCGCCGAGCAATTTGTCGCCGCTGTGAAGCACAATGTCGGCCCCCTCGCGGATGCTGGCCGAGGCCGTCGGCTCGCGGTCGCAGCCGAAGGCGGCGAAGTCAATCAGGGCGCCGCTGCCAATGTCGTCGATGAGCGGAAGATCGTGCTGGTGTGCGATGCGAATCATCTCGGCCAGTGGGACTTCGGCACTGAATCCGACAATACGATAATTGCTGGTGTGGACTCGCATCAGCGCGGCGGTGTTCTCCCCGATGGCGTCGGTGAAGTCGTGAGCGTGGGTTT
>Ga0310120_10002997_pt1 | contig 12167 bp, 12 predicted proteins | sample CB27_AW_983_MG_FD_203506 | JGI IMG/M metagenome (GOLD analysis project Ga0310120, IMG submission 203506) | Marine microbial communities from Western Arctic Ocean, Canada - CB27_AW_983 | ecosystem: Environmental > Aquatic > Marine > Oceanic | place: Canada: Western Arctic Ocean | collected... | reverse complement strand
AAAGATAAAACCTCTTTTCAACTACTTCACTTCTGATGTTTGGGGTCTAATGAAAAAAGAGGGTGTTGGTATTAATGAGCTCAATATCAGTCCTGCTCACTTAGCCCACGTTGTTAAAATCGTGTCTGACAAGAAGATTACCAGCCGAATTGCTAAGAATCTTTTAGTAAAAATGCACGAGACTAACCTTGATCCTAAAGAGATCATCGCTAACGAGCAATGGGAACAAGTTTCTGATGAAAGCTCTCTTAAACCTTTGGCAGAGCAAATCATTAAGGACTATCCTCAACCGGTAGCTGACTACAAGAAGGGCAAAACTCAATCTATTCAATTCCTTATTGGCATGGCTATGTCTCAGCTAGGGGGCAAGGCCGATCCTAATGTTCTACGAAAAATCTTTGAAGACTTATTGAAAAATTAGTCTATTTATAATAAGCTAGAAATTAGCACATCTTATTTCTTTACCTATTCTGGAAAGGAAGCGTCTCTATATGGCTTCGGAAAAGGATTTAAAAGGTTCTGGCAACGATGTACGATCTAAAACGTACGAGAGAATTAAGCAAAGAAAAAAGTCTCCTCAGAGACCAAAGAAACCAAGGAAAATTTCTCCTTTGCTTTTCCCCTATTGTCGCTAGTGACCCCTGAGCCCTAATTAAAAACTTTTAAACCCCCTGACTAGCAGGGGGTTTCTTTATTCTCTAGCGGTTATTTCTTTTTGGAGAGATTTTATAAACTCATTAAGAGGCTGAGTACCAACATCACCTTTTTCATAATGACGAATGCTTACTGTCTTGTCCGCAATCTCTTTGTCACCCACTACTATAATATAAGATGAGCGACTAATCTCCGCCTCTCTAATCCTTTTAGAGACAGTTAGGTTATCATCGCGAAGATTTACCCTAATACCAGATTTTCTCATCTTCTCGGAGATTCTAGCAGCATATTTAGCGTGATCAGCACCAACATTAACTACCGTTACCTGTGCTGGCGCCATCCAGAGAGGTAGGTGACCATTAGTGTCCTCCAGAAGAATAGCAATGAATCTTTCGAAAGTACCAAAGATAGCTCGGTGAATAACCCAAGGCATCTGTTTTTTGCCATCTTTATCAACATAAGTAGTTTCAAATTGCTTTGGTAGCATCACTAAATCCAATTGAGCTGTACCCAACTGCCAATCTCTACCTTGAGAATCTTGAGCGTGAACTTCTATCTTTGGACCATAGAAGGCACCCGATCCTTCTTCAACAGTATATTTAATACCGGTTGCATCCATAGCATTCTTCAGCGCGGTCTCTGCTTTATCCCAATCTTCCTTCTTACCCAAAAACTTCTCAGGACGAGTAGCTACGACATAAGAAGATTTCAAGCCAAAGCGTGCATAAAACTCATCGATTATATTTACAATAGTTTTAATCTCACCCTCAACTTGGTCAGGGCGACAGTATACATGAGCATCATCCATAGTCATCTGACGTACTCTCAAGAGACCACCCAGGGTTCCTGATGGCTCATTACGATGTAAGCGTCCTATCTCCGAAAGACGTAGAGGTAGGTCGCGATAACTACGGACTTGAGAGTTGTAGATGTAGGTAGATTCTGGACAGTTCATTGGTTTGATAACCAACTCCTCATTTTTGTCTCGAGGATTAGTGAAATAGAACATATTATCTCGATAATGTTCCCAGTGGCCAGATTTTTTAAAGACCTCTGATTTAACCATTATGGGAGTAGAAACTTCTTGATAATCATAAGCATCATCAGTCTCACGAACCAACTTCTCTAACTCTTTAAAAATAATCATGCCATTGGCATGCCAAAAAGGGGCTCCGGGAGCAATCTCCTGGAAAGAGAAAAGGTCCATTATTCGACCCAAATCCCTATGATCTTTATTTTTTTCCATATTTTCTATACTGACAAACTTTGAGCGCTATTACAAATAAATTTAGGCTCATTATTACGCCAAGACATGTGTCCTATTACCAATATTATATTACCCTCCTGCCAGGCAGCACTATTTTGTTCGTAGGTTTTAGGGAAGACAACTATCTCAATATTTTCCTCAAAGTCTTCTATAGTAGCAAAGGCCATCGGCTTACCAGTCTTGGTAGTGATTCTATTAACTCTCTTTACCAACCCACCAATATAAAAGTTAAGTGATTCTGATTTGATAGTCAGAGCTTCTTTAATAGGTTTAGTAACTTTCATCTGTTCTTTGTAATAGTTGAGTGGGTGGTCAGAAATATATAATCCTAACAGTTCTTTCTCCCAGTTGAGCTTGGTCTGCATATCAGCTTCAGGTGTGGGTTGTAACTTAAGAGAGCCTGAAAAAGCATTACCAAACAAACCAATCTGATTGCTGGCATGATGCTTCTTTATCATGTTGTTAAACTTCAATATTTCATTAATATTCTCCACCGCCTGATTTCTTTCTAAGCCTAAACTGTCTAAGGCTCCACATTTGATCAAGCTATCCAAAGATTTCTTGTTGAGATCCTTATGATTAACTCTGCTCAACAAACTAGTGAGGTCGGTGAAAGGACCTTGCTTCTGTCGGTTGGCGGTGATCGCCTCAATGATGTTCCGTCCTACATTCTTGACCGCTAACAGACCAAAGTGAATATTGCCCTCATTTGGAGTGAAGTGGAGCCAACTGCTGTTGATGTCTGGTGGTAACACATCAATACCCATCTTCTTGCACTCACTAATCAAGAAGGAGACACGGTCGATATCACCTGTATCAGCATTTAGCAGGCTGGTCATGAACTCGATAGGGTAGTGGGCTTTGAGATAGGCGGTTTGATAACCAATGGTGGCATAACAGACAGCATGACTCTTGTTGAAACCATAACGAGCAAAGGGAGGAAAGAGTTCCCAAATAGCGTTTGCAATTGGCTCACTAATACCATTACCAATCATTCCATTAACCAACTTATCCTTCTGTTGATCTAATAGAAGCTTGATCTTCTTTCCAATAGCTTTTCTCAAAGTATCAGCTTCGGCTAAGGAGTAGCCGGCTAGATCCTGAGCAATTCTCATCATCTGCTCTTGATAGATGCCAATACCATAAGTATTTTTCATAATAGGTTCTAACTTGGGGTGGAGATAGGAGATGCTTTCATTACCATGCTTCCTATTAATAAAAGAGGGAATCAGCTCCATCGGACCAGGGCGATAGGCCGCTACTAAAGCTATCAAGTCATTCAGTCCTGTTGGAATAAGATCTTTCATATAACGTCTCATACCAGCACTCTCAAACTGAAAAACGCCCGTAGTATCACCTAACTGAAGCATCTTGTATGTTTTTGGATCATTGGCTGGTAGGTTGTTGATATCTACCTTTCCCTTGCCACTAGCCTTAATCAATTGAACAGCATTTTCCATGATAGTTAGGTTTTTGAGCCCAAGAAGATCCATTTTTAGTAGACCAAGATCTTCAACTATATGCATTCCAAATTGAGTAATCACGGTCGACTCATCCTGAGGAGCATATTGGAGAGGGAGGTAGGTGGTAAGTGGCTTGTCACCAATCACCACTCCACAAGCATGGACCGAGACGTGACGAGCTACTCCCTCTAACTTCTTAGCAGTATCAATCAATTGCTGAGCCTCTTGGTTGATAGTGTATAGATTTTTTAACTCATCCACTGTTGATAAGGCGTCTTTGAGGTTTGAGCCAAAAGGAATTAATTTAGCAATCTGATCACAGAAGCCGTAGCTAATTCCCAAGGCTCTTCCCACATCTCTGATAGCACCTCTAGCAGCCATAGTTCCAAAGGTTATAATATGAGCCACCTGTTTCTTGCCGTACTTCTCTCTTAAATAACCTAAAACCTCATCGCGACGCAGATCAGCAAGGTCGATATCAATATCAGGCATCTGAACTCTTTCCGGGTTTAGAAATCTTTCAAAGATCAATCCGTGTTCTAGAGGGTCAACGTTGGTAATGCCGAGGATATAAGAGACAATACTCCCAGCTGCTGAACCACGACCAGGACCAATCACAATTCCTCTCGCTTTGGCCCAGTTGATAAAATCTTGAACAATCAGGAAATAGTCGGAGAAACCCATGCTATTCACAATCTTTAATTCATAATTAATCCTCTCCGTAATCTCTTCGGTTATTGTTTGATAACGTCCGTTAGTTTTCTCATCAATTAGTTTTCTGAGATAGGTTTTAGAGGTGTGACCTTCTGGCACAGTAAAGCGAGGCAAGATAGTTCTTTCTAAGTCGATATCTACTTGGCAACGTTCAGCGACCTTCACCGTATTGCTAATTGCCTCAGGAATATCAGCAAAGTGTTCAGCCATCTCTTCACCAGAGCGCATAGAAAAATCATCAGCTTTGAGAGTTAATCTATTCTGATCATGAATACTGTTAGCGGTTCCGATAGCTAATAATATATCGTGATAGTGAGCGTCAGCTTTTTTTAAATAGTGAATGTCTTGAGTGGCAACTATCGGCAAGTTAGTTCTCTTGCTCAACTCAATCAAAGCGTTACGAACCTTCCCAGCGCTAGTGGGATTCATGTTAGGGTGGTGGCCAATTTCAATAAAAAAGTTATTAGGACCAAAAATTTCTTTATATTCCTCAGCTACTCGAACCGCCTCCTCAAACTTGTTAGCAATAATATTCTTTATAATTTCTCCAGAATAACAGCCAGAGAGAGCTATCAATCCTTTGCTGTGTTCTCGGAGCAATTGCTTGTCGATACGGGGCTTGTAATAGAAGCCATCAAAGTTAGCCTTGGTAACTAGCTGAATGACATTCTGCCAACCCTCATTACTTTCACATAGTAGGGTAAGGTGAAAATACTTGTTGTCCACACCATAAACTTTATCGGTACAGTTGCGAGGTGCGAGATAAGCCTCTACCCCTAAGATAGGCTTGATTCCAGCCTTTTTAGCTTTTTGATAGAATTCAATAGCACCATACAAGTTACCGTGATCTGTTAAGGCGAGAGCGGGCATTTCCAGCTCTTTAGCTCTATCAACTAACTGGTCAATCTTAGCTAAGCCATCGAGGAGGGAGTAGTGACTGTGAGTGTGAAGATGAACGAATTTGGTCATAGATGACTACATTATAACCGAAACTTTCTTTAGAATGAAAATATGACTAATTATGAGATTGGTATTGATGAGGTGGGCCGGGGTTCTTTAGCTGGTCCAGTGGTGGTTGGAGTGGTGGCTTTACCTAACAATTTCCAACTGAAGCCTCCTTGCAAACTGGCCGACTCCAAAAAATTAAACAAAAATCAACGAGAGCTTTGGTATCAATATGTGATTGATAACATCCCCTTCGCACTGGCTCGAGTTTATCCCACCACTATTGATAGGATCAATATTTCTCAAGCTGCCAATCTAGCTGCTACCCGAGCGCTTAAGAGATTGAGTCTCTCCGGTCGGGTTTTATTAGACGGTGGTCTTAAGCTCAACAACAACCAACCCTACCAATCTATCATCAAAGGTGATGAGAAGTATGATTCCATCGCCCTAGCTTCTATCATTGCTAAAGTTCATCGAGATAAGATTATGACCAACCATCATCGCTTATATTATCAATACGGTTTTGATAGGCATAAGGGATATGGCACTCAAATTCATCTAGCCGCTTTGAAGAAGTTTGGCCCTTGCCCTATACACCGCCGATCATTCCTAATAAAGTTGACTTAACCTACATTTAGCAGTACAGTAAACAAACTATGCCGGTACCGAAAAAACACCACACAAAGAGCAAGGTTGGTCGACGTCGATCACATTTAGCTCTAAAAAAAATCAATATTTCTATTTGTACTAGTTGCAAAGGACCTGTTATGCCTCATCGTGCTTGTGCACAATGTGGTTTTTATGAAAACAAGAAAAAACAGGTTAGAATTAAAGCTAAGGCCGAAGCTTTAGCTACTCAGCAAGTTGAAAAAGCTGCTACTCAGCAACCTGCTGAGAAATCAGCTGCTAAGACTGAAAAACCAGTTGAGAAGAAGGAGAAAGCTCAACCGGTAGTTTCAGCTAAGAAGGAGGAGGAAAAGCCTGCTAAAGAAACTCCTCAAGCTGAAGAGGCTAAGGAACCTCAATCAGAAGAAGTTAAAGAGCAAAAATAATGGCAACTCGACAACTTGGTAGATCAATCGTTCTTCAATCACTATACGAATGGGATTTTTCTAATAAGAAGGAAGACCTATCAGCGATTGTAGAACGTAACTTAAAAGAATTCGCTCCTGGTTTTGATGAGCCTGATTTTATTTGGCGCTTATTAACCGGAGTTATTGAGCATATTAAAGAGCTTGACGCTATCATTGTGAAAGCTGCTCCCGAGTGGCCTCTTGAACAGATTGCCGTTATTGATCGTAATGCTCTTCGGATTGGCTTATATGAACTCATCTACGCTGATCCTGAAGAAGTTCCTCCCAAGGTGGCTATTAATGAGGCTATCGAGATCGCTAAAAACTATGGCGGTCCTAACTCTGGTAAGTTCATTAATGGCGTGCTTGGCACAGTCTATAAACAACTAGAAGAGCAGGGCAAAATAAAAGAATCTGTTAAAAAATAGTGAATCTTACATCTTTAGAAAAAATAATTGGATACAAGTTTAATAATAAAGATCTCCTTAAGGAGGCTTTAACCCATCGTTCTTATCTTAATGAGAACGCTTCTTGGAGTTTGCCTCATAACGAAAGACTAGAGTTCTTAGGTGACGCTGTTTTAGAACTATCAGTAACAGAGGAGTTGTATCACCGTCTACCAGATTACTCCGAAGGAATTCTAACTCCTATCAGAGCAGCTTTAGTTAACTACCAAGCTTTGTTAGAAATAGCTGCTGAAATTAAATTAGAAAAACACCTCCTCCTTTCCAAAGGAGAGGCTAATGGTAATGACCGATCTAGAGAGGCTATCTTAGCCAACGCTACCGAATCTGTTATTGGTGCTATCTATCTCGACTCCGACTACAAAACAATTAAAAAGTTTATCAATCAGTTTGTAATGGCTCGTTTAGATGAGGTGATGAGAGGGGAGAGTTATCGTGATCCCAAGAGCGTTTTACAAGAAAAAATTCAATCTACCAAAAAACTTACCCCCACCTATAAAGTCATGGAAGAAAGTGGTCCTGAACATAATAAGGTTTTTAAAGTGGCTGTTTACTTTGGTAAAAAGAAAATTGCTGCAGGAGAGGGTCTTTCTAAGCAGGAGGCTGAAACTCAGGCCGCTAAGAAGGCTTTGGAAAAAATATAGATTAGGGTATTGACAAATTTATTCAATAGTGTTAAAATAGCAACCAGAACATCAAATAATCAGCCGCAAGCAAGGAGGCTGTTCTATATAAAGGGATAAGTGACGGGCAATCAGAACATCTCATGCTCGTCCAGCTTCTCTCTAAGGTCTCGGAAAGTTTCTGTCTTGTCAGCAGGAGCATTTAGTACCTACCTTGAGAGAAGTGAACTAACAATCCTTTTAAAAAGGAGGAAAAGACAAATCCTCAAGATTACTTAACTGACCCCCCCCTCTAAAAAAGGAGGGGGTCTTTTTATACTCTTGACAAAAGATAAAAAGTATGATACTATATAGGCAGTTAAGAGTTAACAAGTTAGTTTTTGTAAGGAGACAAAAGATGACTGAAAGAGAGATGCAAGATGCCGCAACCAGTTTTTTGAAAAGGAATGGCTGTGGCTGGGATGGACGCAAGGAACTTGATCCCAAACAGACCAGGTTCGAACGTCAGAAGATGAAGCCCTCTCCAATGGGAGGTCAGCCACCCAGGAGGTGATCTTCAATTCGACTTTCTCAGACCGTTACTAATAAATTATTAGTAGCGGTTTTTTAATTGACAAAAGCAGACTTTGTGCTAATTTTTAGGTAGGTCTTTTCACAACTTCTTTTCTATACATGGAGGGTTATTATGATTAGAAACGCTAATTATAATCGTAAAATGACATGGCTGTTGCAACAAGGCAAGGTTGAGGAATTCAATGCTCTTCGACCTCCTGAAAAAGAGATGGGTAGAGAGATTAACTTAGAACGAGCTAACTTCTCTGGTAGTTGCTTAGCTAGAGCTAACCTCTACGGTGCCAATCTCCGTTTTGCCAATTTTTCTGGCACCACCCTTAAGGATACGATCTTCAGGGATACAGATTTGTTTTCCGCTAATTTTAAAGATGCCATTATGATCGATACTGACATGGTAGGAGCTCGAGTTGACTATGTTGACTTCTCCGCTATTAAGATTTTTCAGGGCGTCAATATTTCCGGTATGTGTGGCCTTAGTTTTGAGCAACAAGAGTTCTTGCTTGATACTATCAAGCAAGGCTGGAATTGGAATAACAATCCAAAACACATCTCCCAAATTATTGCAGAAATAATGAAACAAAGAGGTTTTTGAGGTTAAGATTCCTTTAAAACACCCTCGTTTTTTACGGGGGTTTTTTTATTGACAAAAGACTAAAACAAGTTATTATTTTCATAGATCCTTTAAACTTTTTGACTTCTTCATGGAGGAGAAATTATGTCCAGTTATGATAGGGAGTTGGCCCATTTATTAAGAACAAACCAGATCGAAGAGTTTAATTCTTTGCGTCCCCAGGAAAAAGAAAGAGGGGCTGAGGTAAATCTTTCGCGTATTGATTTGTCCAACAAGAGTTTAGCCAATGCTAACCTGAACAAAATTGTTCTTAGAAACGCTAATTTTTCTGGAGCGATTTTAATTGACACTCTGTTGAAAGGAGCAGATCTAACTGACGCTGTTTTTGATGGTGCTCTGATGATTGGCACCAACCTGTCAGAGGCTCATGTTTCTGGAGTGGACTTTACCAAAGCCGGTTTCATTAGTGGTATCAATATCTGGGGCATGTGCAGTCTTAATCAAGGGCAACAAAGCTTTCTTTCCGAAAAAATTAAAGAAAGCTGGAATTCGCATAATGGTAACAAAAGACCAGCGCACATATCAGTTTCTTTGGCTAAATTGCTCAGAGAAAGATTCAAAAACTGTGCTCAAAACTGAGTACCAAAAACCCTCGTTTTTTACGGGGGCTTTTTTATTGTGTAGAATAAGAAGCGATGCTAAAACGTCTTGAATTAGTAGGATTTAAATCTTTCAATCAAAAAACCACTTTAGACTTTCCTCAAGGGATAACTGTTATCGTTGGCCCTAATGGTTCAGGGAAGTCCAACATCATCGACTCTTTGCGTTGGTTATTAGGGGAGCGGGAGAGTAAGAACTTGAGAGGGGCTAAGGCTGAGCACCTTATCTTTTCAGGTACTAGCAAGAAGACTCGCTTGGGTATGGCCCAGGCTTCTATCTATTTTGATAACAAAAACAAAACCCTCCCTCTCGACTTCAATGACCTAGTAGTAACAAGAAGAATTCATCGAGATGGTAGTTCGGATTATCTGGTTAACAAATCCGCTGTTCGTCTGAAAGACATTGTTACTCTGTTTGCTCAGTCAAAGTTAGGTACCAAGGGTTTAACTATCATTAATCAGGGTAATAACGAATTGTTTGTTAAGGCCTCTCCTAAAGAAAGAAGAGAGATGATGGAAGAGATCTTAGGCCTGAAGCAGTATCAACTCAAAAAACATGATGCTCAGTTAAAGCTGAGTAATACTCAGAACAATTTAGAGAAGGTTGATACCACTCTAGAGGAGTTGTTGCCTCGTCTTCGTCTTTTACGCCGCCAAGCCAAAAAATGGGAGAAGCGGGCCGTTTATGAAGAAGACTTAAAGAGTTTGGAAAACAACTACTTCGCTCTCAAAATAAAAGCTTTAGAAAAAGATAACTTGGATATAGATCCTTCTATCAAGGCGGTTAATCAGCAATTAATAGATAAATTAACTGAACTGAAGCAGTTAGAGCAGGCTGTTAAAAAAATTGAGGATCAAAAACCTCAACTACCTCAACAAAACAACCAGCGTTTTGATTTACAAAAAGAGATAGCTCAATTGGAGGCTCAAATGCAGTATGCTCCTCCCAAGAGCAAAGCAGCCTTTTCTTCAGAGGAATCTTTTCAGCTAATCAAGCAGATTAGAGAAAAGATAACTCAATTAATAGAACTAGCTGACCTCATCCAAGTTAGAAGCGCTTTGGCTGATCTGGGAGCAGTTATCGACAAATCTCTTACAGGAGAGACTGAAGAGGAGGCTCAACTAGACAATCAAGCCATCAAGATGCAACTAGCTAGTCTCAAAGATGAATTAAAGAATATTGATCTAGCTGAAAGGAGTACACATACTCAGTTTAATAATTTCAATAATCTCTTTAGACAGACTTTTGAGGCAGCGGCTGGTAAGCGACAAGAAATTCAACAGTTAGAGATTAAAAAGAATCAGTTGTTATTAGCCAAAGATCGTTGGCACTTACGCTGGCAAAACTTAGAAGATCAAATAGCTCAGACTGGTAAAGAGAAGAGTGACTTTGATAATGTACAATTAATGACTGATTTTGACTCTGCTCAAGCTGAAAAAAGAATGATTAAGCTACGTAACGATCTAGCTATGATTGGTGAGATTGATCAAGAGCTAGTTAAGGAGTCTCAAGAGGAAGAAGAGCGCTATCAGTTCCTCTCTACCCAGTCCGAAGAGTTAAAGAAGGCCACTACTGGCTTAGATCAGTTAATTCAAGATTTAACCGTTAAAATCCATAGTGATTTCAAGAACTCCCTGAAACTAGCTAATCAGGAGTTTAATAAATACTTCAAGCAACTATTTAGAGAAGGTAAGGCTCAATTAATATCAACAGACGAGGGGATTGATATCGATCTTAATATTCCTAGTAAAGGTATTAAAAGCCTCAGCTCCTTATCAGGTGGAGAGAAGAGCTTGGTAGCTATTGCCGTTCTCTTCGCCCTTACTTCCATCAGTCCACCACCCTTTTTGATTCTGGATGAGGTGGATGCTTCTCTAGATGAAAAAAACAGCCAACGCTTTGCTGAACTGTTAAAAACCCTAGGTAATAAAACTCAGTTTGTTATCGTTACCCACAACCGATCTGTTATGGAAGCAGCCGATGTTCTTTATGGAGTAACTATGGGAGATGATGGCATTTCAAAGATTCTTTCCCTTAAATTGAGTTGACTTTTTGAGAAAAACGATATATCCTAGTTACTATTATGCTAGTCCTTAAATTGCAAAGGCGGGGTAAAAAACATCAGCCATTTTATAGATTGGTTGTTTCCGAGCGTCGATCTAAGGTGACCGGACAAGAAGTAGAAAGTCTTGGTTGGTATGACCCCAAAAGCAAAGAGCGTAAATTTAATAAAGAGCGAATTCTGCATTGGTTGCAGAATGGTGCTCAAAAAACAGACTCTGTGCATAATTTGCTGATTAGGGATGGTATAATTGAAGGAAGCAGTATCGCTGTTCATAAAAAACCAAAAACCTCTAAAGAAGAGGTTGAGGGAAGTAAGGTCGAAAAAGAAAATCAATCAGAAAAGACAATGGAAGTAAACAATCAAATGGAAGAGACTACACCTGAAACTCCTGTTGAAGAAACTCCAGAAGCTACTCCTACGGAAGAAGCTACTGAAGAAACTCCATCAGAAGCTCCAGCTGAAGAAACTCCAGCAGAAGAAGCTGCTACTGAGGAAACTCCAGCAGAAGAAGCTGCTACTGAGGAAACTCCAGCAGAAGAAGCTACTGAGGAAACTCCAGCAGAAGAAGCTGCTGAGGAAACTCCAGCAATGTAAGTCTTAGTCAACCGCGGTCAACCCGCGGTTGACTTTTAAATAATTAATTGTAATATTTTATATATAACCCAAAGGTCGGTACCAGGAAAGATAGATTGCAAAGATAGATATGGCTAATATCACTAACGATCAAGAATTTTTAGAATACGTTGCTAAGGCTATCGTTGATAACCCAGATGACGTTCAAGTTGATCGCAAGGTAGATGAAATGGGGGTTTTACTTTCATTGAGGGTAAATGCTCAAGATATGGGTGTAGTTGTTGGTAAGGCTGGTTCTACAGCTAAGTCCATCCGCTCTCTCTTGAGAATAGTAGGTGTTAAGAATAACGCTCGCGTTAATCTTAAAATAGAAGAGCCAGAAGGGGGTCGAGCCTCTGAAAGCGAATAAATTTAATTCAAAAATACAAAAGCCACAGTATTTACTGTGGTTTTTGTATATAATAAATATATGAGATTCGATATTGTTTCTATTATCCCTGAAGCCTTTGGAGATTACTTCAA
>Ga0310120_10002996_pt1 | contig 12168 bp, 6 predicted proteins | sample CB27_AW_983_MG_FD_203506 | JGI IMG/M metagenome (GOLD analysis project Ga0310120, IMG submission 203506) | Marine microbial communities from Western Arctic Ocean, Canada - CB27_AW_983 | ecosystem: Environmental > Aquatic > Marine > Oceanic | place: Canada: Western Arctic Ocean | collected... | reverse complement strand
GGGACACTTGCCAACGGACCGGATGATCAGGTTCCTGAGACCTGGACCATGGTCGATCCGGATTGGCCGGTCCGTCCCGACTCGCCGTATGCGATCGGAAAACTGTTCGGGGAGCACCTGGGACGCTACTACGCAGACAAGTATGGCATGTCGACCATTGTGATTCGACTGGGCGCTGTTCTGCCCGGGGACAGGCCACAGGTGCGGCGCCACTATCCGGGTTACCTGTCCCAGTCCGACTGCGTCCAGATGATCGACAAGTGCATCAGTGCACCGGACAGCATTGACTTTGATGTCTTCAATGCAATCTCTGAAAACAAATACCGCTGGCGCAGCACGGATCGTACCAAAGAAGTGCTGGGCTGGCAGCCGACCGGCTGCGCCGAGGATCATCCGCCGAGCGATTGAAGTGTGCTGTCACGATGACATCGGGCGACAGACGGCACACCGGGTGTCACCGGTGGCTCACCGCAGGTCGTTCACGATGTTCACGAAGGCATGCGCCGCTGTTTCCACCTGTTCACGACGGACGTCCAGGTGGGTGCAGACACGCAACCTCGTCGCTGCGGACTGGCTGACATTGATTGACTCTGCTTCCAGACGGGCATGGACTGTAGCGGCCGCTACACCGGTCCCGGCAATGTCAAGAAATACGAGGTTCGTTTCGATCGGTTCCGGATCGAGCTGTACACCGTCGCATTGGGAAGCAATTGACGCGAAGTGGCGCGCATTTTCGTGGTCTTCGGCCAGGCGATCGACGTGATGTCGAAGCGCGTAGGAACAGGCGGCAGCCATCATTCCAGCCTGGCGCATGGAACCACCGATCCGCTGTTTCCATTTCCAGGCTTCGTGAATGAAATCGGCCGACCCTGCGAGTACCGCGCCAATGGGGCAGCCGAGTCCTTTCGTAAAATCCAGCCACACGCTGTCAAAAGGTGCGGAGAATTCCTCGGCCGATGTTCCCGAGGTCACGACCGCATTCATGAGTCGCGCCCCGTCCATGTGCAGCCGGAGTCCTTTTTCCCTGGCGGTATCTGCAACTTGACGGATCAACTCCAGCGGCCACACCGTTCCGCCTCCGCCGTTGGAGGTTTGTTCGACGAGGACCAGCCGGGCCGTCGGGGTGTAGCGGGTCTGTGGTTGAATGGCAGCCCGCAGGGCGTCAGCACTGTACTGGCCGCGCGGACCGTCAATCGGACACACCTGGACACCGGCCAGTGCCGCCGGCCCGCCCGCCTCTGAAATGAGAATGTGGGCCGTGCGATGGGCGTAGATTTCGTCTCCAGGGCGACAGTGTACCAGCAGGGAAATCTGGTTGCACATGGTGCCCGAAGGGAGAAAAACAGCGGCTTCCTTGCCCAGTAGTTCCGCCGCCTCCTGGCACAGTTTGTTGACCGACGGGTCGTGACCATATTGTTCATCTCCCACATCGGCTGCGGCGATCACCTCACGCATCCGGGGGGTTGGTCGTGTTTGCGTATCGCTCTGCAGGTTGATTTGCCCCTCTTTCCAGCTACTCACTCGGTGCTCCTTTACAAATGCGATGACCTTCTGGGCTGCCGGATTGACGGTGGTGCCCAAACAACCCGCGCCATTTGGATCTAGCCCGGGGTTTCGTAGTCCAGGTTCCAGTGACCCAGTTTGCAGAGACGCGAGCCTGCGGGTTTGTGTTCCGGCATGCCGGCGGCGAACCACTCTTCCAGTTCCCGACGATGGCCCAGGCGACGTAGATCGGTTCCCGGCCGGGAGTTGCCAGCGCCGTGGGCCATCGTTGCGCTGCACAGGCAGCAGCAGCGGCACCGGTGGAGGTTCGGATGAAACGCCGTCGGGTGAGCGGGGTCTCTGGAGCGGTCGGTGATGTTTGTCGCATGGATGGCCTCGTCAGGTCACTAGTCCTAAAAAAGCTTAATTAGGCCGTGTGCTGGAAGCAAGAGTCTGTTTGTCAGATAGGTTGTGGCCGGTGCGCACGCCGATGCTGTTGTTGGGGGTTGCCCGGATGACAGCAGACAACAGGAAACCTGCGGTCGCCGGGAGAACGCCGATTCCAGATTGAAAACCGGTGGTAGACGGTTGGAGCCTTGCGGTGGGCCAGGTGGTCTGAATCCGTGGAGCCCGTCCTGTTTGGTCCTCTCGGCCGAAGTTTTACCAGTGCCGGAACGTCTCCGATTGGCAGCCCGTACCCAAGGCGTGCACCAGGTACAGTCGCAGTACCAACGGCCCCTGGCCTGGCCAGACCCTACTCATCTATTGATGAGCCGAACCCACGTCCCGTCCCACCTCGTGCAGGGGACGGTGTCCCTGTTCATCGTCATGGCTCAGAAGCACAAGCACCTTGAAGCCGGTTTAATCACTCGCGCCGGGCACGCCCGCCGCGTCGAACTCTTTCAACACTCTACCGACAAAGTTACTGAGTCCGGAGTAGTAATAAGCGGGCAGTAGTGACGACCAGTATCCCTCGTCGGCAGCATGTTGCTGACGGGTGGTGGTGATCCATTTCTGATAGTCCTCGGCACGTTGACGGTTCTCTGCTATGAGTGCGCCCGGTTTGACTGCATTTTGACGCGTGTAGACCAGGTCGCGAATCGCACATTTTCGCCGTGCCAGTTCGAATCCGTCACGTTGGAAGGCGATCCGGTCTCGAAATCGTTTCTGGTTTTCAGGCAGGTTGGCAACCAGCGCTTCCGCTTCCTTCAAGCAACCGTCAAGTTCTTCCCACATTGCCGGAATGCGTGTCATGCGATCCTGCGCCCTGGGGCCGGGGCGCAACGTCGCCGTGTAATATTCAGCGCCCAGCCAGTATTTGCGCATGGGCTCGGCCGCGGGTCCATGGAACTTATGAATAAATTCCTCCACGAGAACGTCCGCATCTTCGTTCACGTCGTACTGCAAGCGACTGCAAATGTAAAGGTTCAGCGCGCTGGTCGCCTGGATCGGTTGGCCCTCAATGACCATGCACGTGACGCCCAGGTCATGCACTAATGGAATGTCTTCGCGCAGCTTCATCACCTGGCCATAGGGGGCAAAGTGAACGTAGTCGGTGGGGTAATCGTAATAGCCCATCATTGGTAGCAATTTTCCCCAACCTTTGACGAGTCGCAGAAATTTTCGGTTGGACGGAGCGGTGGGGTCGTTCATGGGTCGGGTGTGGTCGTAGTCCCAGTCCATGTAGCAGATGGTGCCCGTGACACCGGGGCCCGGTTGGGCTGTTTGCGGCAGTTCGATCTGATACCCGTAAACGAGAAAGCCCAACTGTTTGTCCTGGTTTTCCGGGTCGAGTCGTTGATGGATCTCGTTGGCAAAATGGAGCATCCGGTCCGTGGAAAAGCGGCCGTCAGGGTTGTCGGCGTCGTAAGACGAGTCCACGGCGCGACAGGATTCACACAAACAAAACGGTGCCAGATCGTTCGGATCGATGGAGGCCAGGATCGCATCAGGGCTACCGAGCTGATCATTGATTTTCCGGGCGACCATGTCCAGGACTTGGGGGTTGGTGGTGCAGAAATTTGTGAAACTCCAGCCGCTTGCCTGGTCAAAAATTCGAATGGTTCCTGCGCGGTCACGAGCCCACCACTCGGGATGTTGCTCGTAAAGTTCGGGCGTGCCCTTTAACAACGAGGCAAACGCGTGGCCATACATAATGCGGCCGCGGCGGGCCACGTTCCGGTTGCGGACATTCCAGCTACCACCACCCCAGTTAGTGCGCGCTGCGGAGTAAAAGGCGGGACTGCGCCGTTGATCGATCTGTCCGATCACGGCGGCCTGGTTGTCAGGTTGGGGGATTTCTTCACCAAGCGTCCCGGGGACAAACCAGTGGCAGTCCAGATGATCCGTAAGCAGTCCATAGATCCCGTTGCGCAGTCCGTCCACGTGGCCGGATTCAATGATCACATCGCCGCCGGAAGTCGTGTGGAGATGGTAGGCGTCCGGGTGCGGCCACTGCGACTGGTCGTTGAAACGTAACCGGATGGCGCGTTGACCTTGTTCCGGGGACACGACGACGGGCAGTTCCGCCCCGCCGGAGATGATCCGGATGCACCGCACCAGGTCCGCCACGGCCCCCTGAAAGTTAGTATCCTCCCTTTCCTCAGCTTCGGGCACGTCCACCAGGATCGCGTAATCGGTGCGGCCCCGGGCGGCAAGGGTAACGGTCGGCCCGACACGCTGGTCGGCCGTGATCGTGGAACTCGGGTGACGCTGCCACCAGTCGATGCGCACACGCGGCGCATAAGTCGCAACAACCTGAGCCCGGTCCGTGATGACCAGTGTTTCCGACGGGTCGTCGACTTCGGGTTCCCTGTCGGGTTGCCAGCCCTTGGGGTCGGGACCGCGCACGGCAATGAACAAGTCTCGAGCTCTGGTCGAGTTGAAGAAGATGGCACCCTCGATCACTTCCTTCACCAGACCGTCGGGGGGATGGAATGTCAGCTGCCAGGTCTTCATCTGGCCGGCTGCCAGATCGAACTCGGTACTGCCACCCTTGAACCCCAGTTTCTGCTGGGGGCTGAGCTCCACCCGGGTGCGCAGGATACGTTGACCACGGTTGACCAACTGTACTGACATCTCGATTTGTGCCGGATTCGTCGGGTCCGGTTTGCTCGTCGTGTAGATGGCGAAATCACGGTACCGCTTGGGGAGTTGACTCGGTCGATCGGTGGCCCCCAGGCAGGGTAAGGTACCCAACCAAACGAGGCTCAGCAGGATCGTGTGGGTTCTCATAACGGTTTATCCTTTGTGTTTGTGTCGTCTTTGCACATGGGAGGATGTTGTTCTGCCGGCTGCAGCAACCGGTGGGAAGCCGTGCTGAACATCTCCCGGCACGATTGGCCATCACATTGAATTCTGAAAGGCCGAACCCCCCGGTGGGCATTGTTTGATGTCCGAGTCGCTATTGTATAGCAGGTTCGCCTGTCAAACACACTGACCAGCCCGTGCGAGTTTGTCCCGCGACACACCCGGGTGACCCTCAGGGGAGCGCTGGAACTGTGGATGCCGTTACCGCTCGGCATCTACCACCTGGTCTTGGAAGTAATAAGGCTCCGCCTTGGGAGCCAGTTTCCAAGTGCCGAAGACTTGAAATCACGGGCCGTCGCGATGACCGGACGGGAATGCCCGAGCCGTGTTACCTGGGGCAGACGGGGGCCCGTGTCTTGAGCTACCGGCGGACTTCAGGATTTGTCAGCCTGCAGGTACATCAGGTTCAAGCCATTCGCGGCCTTGTAAAGTGCGCCCCAGGCAGTATCGAAGCCCACATTTTCCAGGGTCGTTCCGACCAGGTCGTGGATTTCGGACAAGGTGCGCCGGTTGTCAATCTGTTCAGCAATGACGGCTGCATCTTTCGGAACTGGCAAGCGAAGTGTGACAGGACCGTTTTTCACCGCGAGAAATCCTTCCTGCCGAATTGCCATCGCCAGCCGGGATGCGTTGACTGTTGAAAGTGTAGGCACCATCCGGGGGCCTGGCACAGCCGTTGTGCACCCGGCCCGGGCGTCGGGCACCACGTAAAATGCGTGCTGCTTGAGGTTGCCCGAAAGTTGTTCGGCAAAGGCTGCACGTGCCATGGGGTTTAATCCGTTCAACCGTTCTAACAACTCGGGATCCTGCAGCAGGTGGGAGGGCTCGTATTGAACCGGCGGGACGAAGGAGACAATCGACAAACCCGCACTGTTCACCAGGGCACCAACTTCTTCTACGAGGTAGGCCCGGTCCTGCGAGTGTAATAACAGGTCGACGAGTCCGGCGTCGGAATTTCGATGATCCACGAGCATGGGGTTGCGTTTGAACCAATTGTTTGCCGGGAGCGATTCAACCAGTTTCTTCGCGATTTCCACTTGTTCGTGGAGAGACAGTCCACTACCCAGTGCGCGCAACATCTTCTGCAGAGGATACACGCCGTTTCGGCCGTACTTTCCATAGACCATCAAGCCCATTCCACCGTGTGGCGAGAGAGCACCGGCCAGAGTGGACAAGCCTTCTTCCGGAGCTTCCAAATGGTGCAACACACCACAACAATCGATGTAGTCAAAGGGCCCTAGAGTTGCTGCATCGAACAGCGAACCGCTGTGGAACCTGATGTTAGACAAGTTCCGAACTTCGGCGCGACGCTCTGCAATCCGGCGCGACGCTTCGGACAAGTCCAGGTAAACGACCGATCCCGAAGATCCCGCATCGGACAGCTGCTGAGCCAGCATGATCGCTCCGTCTCCCGTACCACCACCCGCAACCAGGGCACGGAACGGTTGGGAAAAATCTCGAGCACCGGAAAAAATATAGTGGTTCAGTTCCGGCAGGTTCGACGGTGAGCCGGTAATCAGGCGTTTGGTCTCATCCGTCGGGTCCCGCGCGGGATAAGGATAGGCTTCGTATTGTTTTCTGATTGCCGGTTGAGCCACTGGAACTCGGTCTCCAAAATCAAAATGGCGCGCGGTGTTTACAAAATGGTTGAGATTCAATGACGTAGATGGTTTCAGTAATACTCCACGATCCTGGCCCCCGTGGGAAGGACAGTTTCACACATTCCGGGCAGTTTGGAACCGCCTGCAACCGACAAAATGCGACGGATCTTGCAGGCGGCTCGCAGACGAAAATTCGCTAGATCCGTCTCATCCACCACCGTCAGTCACCCGGGTGTTTCTCTTGGCTGTACCCATCTAACACGCGCCAGTTCATTTGTGCTTGTTAAAGTTTTTTACACGGTGGCCGAGGGAGACTCAAATCCACAAAAATGTTCCAACTAGTTGCCAGACACCACCCGCAGGAAGACGCCCGGCGGGGGCTCCGTGAAGTCCCTCCAGCGGCGCGATGGGAGGACAGGTCCATCTCCCCCTGAATCTGGAAGATTTTTTCTGCGTGGCACCCAATAGGGGATGAAAAAGTGTACCCGCTCGCGGTGGATACCGGCCGGCTTGCAGACCGTTTTCCGGGGTGTCACCAACCCCCTTCATTCGTCGGATCGCGTCAGCTAGAGTAAGGGTCCCGGCAGTCTGTTTATCCGTTGGTTCCAGGCTTCGAAGTTCTGCAGTCCCCACTGCTTGACATCTTGTAATACAAGAACCGACAGTTGATTGACGAGTCGTGTTGGACGGTGGTTGTTCCGTTGATGGGCCTCCTGCAATGTTGGGTGTTTTGCCCACTTGGAATCGCAAGGCGGTTTTGATGTTCTCCTGCGAATGAGAGTCATCAGGTCAGGTGGCACGATGGGAGTAGTCCATTTTTTACCCGGGGAAGGGTGGAGTTCGTGGGCAGCGGCGTCTTTCGGTTTGCCGGATGTGAAACCTGCGCTGGTTTTTGCTGCAGCCGCTGTGCTAACGATGTATCGACTTCACGGATCTGACAAGGAGATCCGTTAGCCATGTCTGTAAAGATTCTCGCCACCGGAGACCTTCACATCGGGAGGCGCTCCAGCAAGATCCCGGAGAACTTCAGCAATCCCGAAGGACTCTCCTGTGCGTCGATGTGGGAAAGGCTGGTCGACTGTGCGATCGACGAGAAGGTGGACCTGGTCCTGCTCAGCGGCGACATCGTCGACCAGGACAACTGCTTCTTCGAGGCCGTCGCTCCGCTCGAAAGGGGGTTGAAAAATCTTGATTCCTGTGGAATCCAGACCTATGCGACAGCCGGTAACCACGACGCCGCTGTCTTTCCACGATTGGCCCGGCTGGTCGAAACGGGGAGCTTTCACCTTCTCGGGAAAAATGGCAACTGGGAATCAGTCGATTGCCTTCAAGAGAAAAAACCGTTGGTTCAAATCCACGGCTGGTCCTTTCCTTCACGGCATCACAAAACAAGCCCCCTGATGCAATATGACCTGGAACCGCATCCGGATGTGCCGACCATCGGTCTCCTGCATGCCGATCTTGAGGTCCCCAACAGCAATTATGCGCCCGTTTCTCTTGATGAGCTTCAAAGCAAGGACCTCGCCATCTGGGTGCTGGGCCATCAGCACAAACCCCGTCATGAGCAGCGCGGAGGCCAACCCCAGGTGCTCTACCCGGGTTCCCCTCAGGCAATGGATCCCGGCGAAAGCGGCCCCCACGGTCCCTGGATAATTCGGCTGGAAGGAAAAGACCACGTGACTGCCAGACCGCTGCCCCTGTCGAGCGTCCGGTACGACACCTGCAAGGTCAATGCCGAAGACTGTGCCGACAGCGATGAACTGCTCAGCGCAATGCTAAAAACGGCCCGTGACTTCGATGACGCCCTGCAGACCCTTGCGGTGCCCCCGCGACTTGCTTTGCTGCGTTTTATCATTGAAGGTCGAACTCCTCTCTCGCAACAGCTACACACCCTGGCTGAACTGGAAGAGGTCTGCTCCCGGCCTCTCTGCGGGCACGACACAGATGTTTACGTTGAGAAGCTCCTGGACATGACCCGGCCGATATTCGACCTGGACCAGCTCGCAGAAAAGAAGGACCCCGTCGGAATCATAGCAGGGCTGTTGCTTCACCTGGAGGCTGCAACCCCGGATCCGGAGACAGAAGCGCTGATCGGGGAATGTCTCAACAAGACTCAAGCTGTCCACCAGAGCCGGAGTTACTCTGACATTCGTCCTGATCCTCTGCTCGATTGCAAGGGCGCCGTCGAACTCCTGCGGGAGCAGGGCCTTCGCCTGATTACGAAGCTCAGGGAGCAGGAGGTCGCACCATGAAGAGCCCTGCGCTGAGCTTTACCGAGATCAACATTCGCGAGATGCCGGGCTTTGAGACCGGAGGCTTCGTGGTCAAGGAACTCGCTGCGGAGATGAACATCATTTACGGACCGAACGCCTCTGGCAAAAGCAGTCTCAGCCGGGCGATGGGACGGTTGTTGCGGCCCACGGATGAGCGAGGAGGTGATTGTTCTCTGGTGGGGAAGCTGACCGTTGACGGCGAGGTCGTCCTGATCGACTACAGGCCCGGCAAGGTAACTACCCAGCGCAGCGGAAAGGAGATCCAGACACAGAACCTGGCCCCTGACGCGATGCAAGACAGGTACATCCTGTCGTTGGCCGATCTCCTTGGCGATGACGACGAAGCTGAGGAGCTGACAAGGAAAATACTCAGGGAGGCCTCCGGCGGCTATGATCTGGCGGAGGCGGGCGAGGCTGTCGGCTTCCGGTCCACGGCGCGGCATAGCGGGGTCCCCCAGAGAGAACTCCGCAGCGCCCAGGAAGACTTTAAAGAAGCCCGCCACGAAGCGGAGCAGCTTGCGGAGGAAGAGCTGGAGCTACCCGAGTTGGAAAAGGAATTGAAAGAGGCGGAGGTAGCCGGCCGGGACCTTGAATTGCTCCGGAAAGCCGAAGAATATCGCAATTTATTCGAGGAAGAAGCGGCCGCCAGGGAGGCGCTTGCTGAATTTCCCGCCGGGATGGAGAAGCTCCAGACTGATGCTCCTGAGCGTCTTGAGAACATCGCGAGTGAGATAGAAACCCAGGAAATTGAAAAAGGCAACGCGGAAGAAGCCCGGGTCCGGGCACAGGCGGTCGTCGATCAGTCTCCCCTGCATCCCACCGACGGAATCAAGCCCGAGGTTGTCACCGCCCTGCGCGAGAAGGTGAAAAACCTTGAAGGTTTGGAACGAAAAAAAACCGAGTCGGCAACCAGGGTTAAGGAGGCTGCTGCATCAATCCGCAATGCGCTTGTTTCGCTGGGTGGTGGCGCTGCGGAGGCCGCGAAGGTAAAAAGCATTGACCTGCAGAAAGCCGGGGAGCTACTTGAATTCGCCCGGCGGGCTGAACATTTCCAGTGCGATCTTAGCGCCTACGACAAGGTCACGAAATGGCTTCAAGCCGACATGCCAATAGAGGACGTCGACTCACTACGCGATGGACGCAAGGCCCTGAATCGCTGGCTTGTTGGGATAGATCTTCCGAATCCCGTTTCCGGGGCGGAACCAAACCGGCCGACCCCGCTCAAGAGCCCGCTTTTCCTGCTTTCACTGAGCATTGCGCTGGTTTTTCTGATGGCAGGAACCATCAGTGATGCGAAATGGTTCCTGGGCCTTCTTCTTCCACTGCTGCAGGCCGGCTGGTTTCTCTGGAGCGCGCGGCAAAGGCCGGTCCTGCTGGACCACCGCAGCGATCCTGAACAAAGCAAAGCTGAGTTTAAAAAAACCGGCCTTGAGGGCCCGGCTGACTGGAATCCTGAAGCGGTTGAAACACTGCTGCAAAGACTCGACTCTCTGTACGATCAGGCGCGTCTGGAGGAGGAGAGGCGTCAGCGGTGGGCGGATGAGAGAAGCCGCGGTGCGGAGTTGCAAGAGCGGAAGGATTTACTGGAGATTGATCGTGCGCAATGGCAGGAGGAGCTTGGTCTGGACTGGGACCACAACGAGCTCGATATCTATTTGCGCGTGGGGCAGTTACGGGCACTGTTTGAAGCCCGGCAGGGCCTTGCCGTGGCAGAAGCCGCACAAGAGGCCGCGGTCGCCAGCTTTGACAACCTCCTTGAGGAAATCACCCGGACCCTTCAAGAGTACGGCCTCACTTCTGTGGCTGATTGCGCGCTCGCCCATTCCACAGTCCAGGAGCTTGAGACCTTGCGCATCGCCTATACGGAGGCACAAAGTGATTTGCTGAGAGCCCGGGCCGACATGAAAAGAGCCGGGGACCAAATGAAGCGGAGAGAGGAAGAGCGGGCACAGGTTTTCGAGCTTGCCGGATTGACGGTTGGCCAGGAAGCCGAGTTACAGAGCCGGCTTAAAAAAATGGGGGACTATCAGTTAAAGAAAGCGGCCTACCATTCGGCGGTTACGCTGCTGCAATCCGCTGAAAACGCCCTCGGTGACGATCCCGGGCTGATGGAACTGGCCGAAGAGGAGATCTCCGACAGGCGCAGCAAGCTGGAGGCTGTCGCGGCAAAGAAAGACGAGCTCACCGAACGGAGGATACGACTACTGGAGCGCATCGAACAAGCTGAAGAGCGAACCGACATGGCCCAGAAGTTAGCCGGCCTCGAGCGGACTGCCGATGCGCTCAGGCTCCGTAGGGAAGAGGACCAGGCTGCCGTCATCGGAGACGCTCTGGCCAGGTTTGTGCGCCAGCGACATCATCAGGCGGATCAAACCGGTATCTTCTCAAGGGCCAGCAACCTGTTCACAAAGTTTACCCGGGGACGTTTTAAGCTGAACATCGACGACGATGTCGAGCACCCTCGCTTCAGATGTATTGATACGGCCACCGGACGGGGAAGGAGCATGCAGCAATTATCCAGCGGCACCAGGGTCCAGTTGCTCCTCGCCGTGCGCATCGCCTTCGTCGAGAACCAGGAGCAGGGAGGCAGGAAGATGCCCTTCATCCTTGATGAGGCGCTGGCCATCACTGACGAACAGCGGGCTGAAGAAATCATCAAGGCGGGCATCGACATCTGCTCAGACGGACGCCAGTTCTTCTATCTCACAGCCCAGCATGACGAGGTCGGGAAGTGGCGCCGCCTGCTTGAAACGACTGAGCTTCGGGTGAAAGAAATTGACCTCGCGGAGGTACGGGACTTCAGTCAAAAGGACCGTGTTCCGCCACAGGTATTTGAGCCGCCGCCCGCGGTCGAGTTTCCCGGTCCAGCCGGAATGGGTCACGAGGCTTACGGCAGGGCGCTGAGCGTGCCCTCCATCGACCAGGCCGCGACCGTCGGAGGCATCCATCTGTGGTACCTGATCGAAGATTCTGAGGAACTCTGTGAACTTCTTAATGATGGAATCAATCTCTGGGGCCAACTGGAGAATCTGGTGGAGAGTAAAAATTCAGAAAATCTCACCGCAAACTCTTCCCTCTATACACAAGCCTCAGCCGGCGCAAGGGTTCTGGGATTTGCGCTGAAATATCGCAGGATTGGTCGAGGTCGACCGGTCAGTCGCCAAGCGATTAAAGAATCTGACACAACCGGAAAGTTTTTCGAGGATGTTGTTCAACTGGTGGATGGCCTGGAGGGTGATGGAAAATTGCTGGTGAAAAGACTTGAGGCCGGAGAAGTTAAAGGATTTCGTAAACAGAAGACTTCGGACCTGGAGCAATACCTTGAAGACAATGGGTTTATCGATCGACAGAACCTGCTTTCAGACACTGAAATCAGGAACCAGATTCGGGAGGATGTCTACAAGGACACCGAGTCGGGCCTACTCAACCTTGAACGCATCAACTGGCTTATTCAACAGGTACTCAAGGAAGATGAATAACCATCCATGGTTGGATGTCGGTGG
>Ga0310120_10002993_pt1 | contig 12170 bp, 8 predicted proteins | sample CB27_AW_983_MG_FD_203506 | JGI IMG/M metagenome (GOLD analysis project Ga0310120, IMG submission 203506) | Marine microbial communities from Western Arctic Ocean, Canada - CB27_AW_983 | ecosystem: Environmental > Aquatic > Marine > Oceanic | place: Canada: Western Arctic Ocean | collected... | reverse complement strand
AATGCGACGGCTAATAGCTTGCCGTACCCAACCCGATCGGCAATCGCACTGGCCAACAGGATCACCAGGCCGAAGCCTACCAGCCCACCGCCCGTGATGGTTCCGAGGTCAGTCTTGGTAAAGCCAAACTGTGTCCCGAGGTCACCCAGAATTCCCGCGCGGATAGAGAAGCCGATGCCAGCGACGATTAGTGTCACGAAGCTCGCAACAAATAATCTTTTGGTGTTGTCCAATCGGGTCAACCTTTCCTTCTCGTGGGATGTTGCCTTAGTCGGGTTCAGGTACGCGGTGCACCGTCAGGTAGGTTACTTCCTTGTACGGTGTCCCATCGGCTGACCTGATGTCCATACGGATCATTAGCTGATGCACGGGCCGCATGTCCGTGAGTCTCAGTGAAACTGAGCGGCCATCGTCTGAGACGATTGCGTCGGTGACTGTCATGGTGTCGTTGCCAGTCTCGCCCGGGCGATCGATGGAGAAATGATCCGAGCCATAGCGTGACGTCCACCGATAGTTCCAGCGCTCAACCGTATAGTTGGTTACGGCTCCAGCAGTGATTGGGTCGAGGTCGAAGCTAAAGCTGAGCTCGACACCGGTACTTTGAACATGTGTTTCGGTCAGAAGGTAGGCTGGTGCGCCAGTGTAGCGTACCCGACTTAGCGTGCCGTCCCGCTCGGTCGCCTCGGCATCCCAGCCAGTGAGCCCTACAGCATAGATTTGACCGTCGGCAGGATTAACGCGTAGACGTTGAAGTCCACTGTCGAACTGGAACGGCAACGCCACAGCTGCCCCTTGAGTCACACCGTCTACCTGCTCTTGCATGTGGTAATAGATCCAGCCCTTGCCAAAGCTAGTGTGCATGAGTTTGCCGTTGAGTGGACCGAAGCGTTCGTCCCGTATGACCTCCATAGCAGCCGTGGAGTTGTCGAATTCGCGCGGCATCCAGATCATCGGCTGCAGAAAGGACTCAAAGTCAGGCTCGCTGCGCTGCGACACACCCAGCCACTGTTGCTCGCCCTGGACCTGGGGCACGATGGTGATCTTCGACGCTGGAACCCAACTGCCCTCTTGGCCACTGACGTAGATCGTGTCGTCGGTTGGGTCAATGCCCATGCCGTTGGGCACGCGGAAGCCGCGGGCGATGATTTCTACCCTGCTACCGTCGGGTGAGATCTTCAGCATACCGCCGGGTTGTGAATAGTCGGTGAAGAGCCCGGGTTTGACGTAGTAGAGGTTTCCGTCCGAGTCGGTATCGAGGTCAAAGTTGTACGCGTGGAAGCCGTTGGAGACGTCGGGGTCAGCGTAGAAGTCCTCATAGTAGTCTGCCTCGCCATCATCATTGATATCGTGTAGTCGGATTATGCCGTCGCGCGCGGTGACGTAGATGACATCATCAATGATCTTTACCCCGAGTGGTTCAAACATGCCCGTGGCATAACGGCGCCACTCGACGTTGTCTAGTTTGTCGTTTACGCCCGAAACGATCCAGACATCGCCACCGAGTGTTGCCACAGCGATACGGCCATCATCGAAGAAGTCCAGCGCTGAGGTGCGCATCCAGGCGTTCCAAGGGTTGTCATCAGGAAGTGGAATTTCATCGACCACATAGGCGGCTGGTTCTTGTGGCAGTTCAACACGAGGCCGGTCCTTGATCCGAAAGGGCGAAACTCCCTCGGTGCGGCGGTAATCGATCGGGTCATAGCGTGGCTTTCGGACGTTGAGAACCCCCTGGGTTACAAGAGTCTGATTCCACCGGGGAGTCCCGCCACTTATGACCCCGCTCAGGTCAGGTGCTGTGCTTAAGCCATTCGCGACGACTATGCCTACATAGTCGCGCGCATGTGCAAGTTCCTCGGCTCCTTCCCCGCCGAACCGCAGCACACGGATGACGATAGGTTGGTTGCTCGCCGGAATGTGCAGACCGAGCCGATGCCCTTTAGTTACTTCCCACCGCAGCGCGTCGGTGTTACCAGCGACGGTGGCAGCAGTGAAACGGCCGATTCCGCCCGGCTGGCCCTCTGCTGCGATCACCAAATGATCGCCAGCTGGACCGGTGGGTTCCAGCCCCCCCGAAATCTCGCGGCGGTCCGGAACGATTCCAGCGATGTCGGCGGCAACTTCTAGCTCACCGACGGTGAGGCGTAACGCCGTGTTGCCGGGTGCTACACGAATCACGTTTTCTAGGACTACGAAGTGGTCCGTGCGGTGCGCGCGTGGCCTGTCTAAGATTTCGCGCCCGAGGACGCTGAACGACCACGTCGCTGTACGGCCATCGAGATAGTGGCCATGGTAGTTAATTAGCGCTGGGTCGGTGGGCCCCATGGACTTGCTATTTTCAAGGCCCGCCATTAGTGAGACTTCCGGAGCCGGTTCAAATTCGTCACCGAATGCCCAGTAATATTCCTGCAGGCCTGCGAGCGGTTCGCCATCTGGGTAAGGCTGACGCTCGCCTCGGTAGCGCATGTGTTGGGTCTCGGTCAGGTTCAGGAATCCGTCCCATGCATGGTGTTGGCGCATTCGGTGTAGGTCGTAAGTTACGAACACATCCTGGCCGAGGTCAAAGCTCATCGCTCGGTTGACCTCACGACGGAACTGTGACGTCAGCACCGGGCCATAATCACGCGGGTGGGTTTCGAGAACCGTCAGGTCCACTTTGCGGGTTCCCTCCGGAAGCGAGGCGAGGTACTCATCAGTGATTTCGAAGTACTGATCACGGTTGCGGCCGCGTATCAGTACCTCGCGAATGAAGTGGACAACGTCATAACGCTCCTGTGGTGTGTACTGCGTTTGAGGCACCATCTGCCCGAAGCCCTCGGTGAGCGTCAGCCACATGTTGTAGGGGTCGCTGCCAGCGCGCAGCTCTTCGGTGTTGAAAGAGCGAGCGTCTGGCAAGCGAGAGGTGCCGTCATAACCGTGGCAGCTGTAGCAGTGAAGGTCGTAGATTTTACGCCCGCGCTCCCGGTTGGCATCGGTCCACGACCGGATGATCCCAGCGTGATCGACGTCCTCGTCATTGCTCTGCTGTGCGATTAAGGCCGGTGCAGAGACCAGGATTATCGCAAGTAAGGCACCACAAATAGTCCACAGAGTTACACGGTACGAGGTCTGCATATCAATCCTTTCTTATAACGAAAGGCTCGCTGGTGTTGGAAATGAGCGTTGCATGGGCAGATCAGCATAGTCGGACTTCCGAATTGGCACCACCGTGCAGTGGCAAGTAGTGAGATGGTGCCGAACGATTGCAGACACTTCATAGGCAAAGGCGCGCCCGGCAGGATTCGAACCTGCGACCGGCGGATTAGAAGTCCACTGCTCTATCCGGACTGAGCTACGGGCGCGCCAGATGGAAACCCTTTCTCGCTAAGAGTTTACAGCGATCCAGGAAGGTATCGCTACACGGCCAATCTGCCTGATTGCCCCCAAAAGGACCCAATTGCCCCCCTAATTGCCCCCTTTTGAACCTGCAATCGATCCTAAAGCGGCGGAGTTTCGCGGTAGACGTCAGGGGTTCCCCTGGACAGATCGCTCAGCGGTAGCAAGACTGGCGGTAACTTTGAGCCACCCTTTTGACCCAGGATTGTCCCAACTTGGTCTGAGAATGTCGCAGAAAAAGACGTTTGTATGCTTCGCGAATTCAAGAAAAGAAGGCGGTCGGTGCGTCGTCGGGAAAGAAAAAACAGATAGCGGTTACGCGTGGATTCGTCCTGTTGGGGACAGAAGCAAGGGTGAGTTGAGCAACCTAGAAATCGGCTACGACGGGCGTGTCGGTGGAGCTAAACCGAAATTTCTGGATGTTGTCGAGATAGTGGTCAAGGAACGCAAATCCCACGAGTATCAAAAGGAGAATTGGCTGATCGACAACAACTATTGCTGGAAGAAGAAGGGAGAGTGCCGGCAGGATCGGGTGAGAGGTCTGGTTGATGCGCCCAAGGATCGAGACGATGTCGAGATGACCACGGGGATCCCTGTTACGTATGTGCCCGCGCGGAACACAATTTTTTTATCCTACGCCCTTGGATATGCTGAGGTAATTGAATGCCGAGACATTTTTATCGGTGTTAACGCTGTTGATTACAGTGGGTACCCAGATTGTCGGCCAGAGTTCATCCAGTCATTTGAGACAACAGCGAACCTTGGCACCAAAATGGGGGTAGATGGCAAGTCTGCGATCCGAATTCACGCTCCCCTTGTTAATCTCACCAAAGCAGAGATTATTAGGCGTGGAATTGAATTGAGCGTGGACTACTCACTGACACGGACTTGCTACGATCCGGACGAAAAGGGTTCAGCTTGCGGCCGATGCGACGCGTGTTTGCTGAGATTGAAGGGCTTCGAGGACAACGAAATGGCGGATCCCGCCCCATACCAGGCCTGAGCCTTGTACGTTATTAAGGAGATTTTTGCGACCCTTCAGGGGGAAGGTCACAACGCGGGAACACCTGCTGTTTTCGTGCGGTTCGCCGGGTGCAACATGTGGTCGGGACATGAGGGAACTCGGGGTGCCGATGCAAAAGAAAATGCGGCCGAGTGTGCGCTCTGGTGTGACACTGACTTTGTTAATGGCGAACGTGCAACGCTAGAGAATATCTCCGAAAGGGTCATTTCAGCCGCAGGGGAAGCGGGGATGATATCTGGTGTGCCCCTCGTGGTCTTCACTGGTGGCGAGCCACTTCTGCAGCTTGATCGAGACTTACTGGAGCACATGATGTCCGAGATGACGGTTCGATCGAAACGACGTCCCATATTTGCGATCGAGACAAATGGACGTACTGCTCTTCTAGAAGAGGTGCGTGAGTTGCTTGACTGGGTGTGTGTTAGCCCGAAGGGTAATCCTGCGGACCTCAAGGTTCGCAGCGGTGATGAATTTAAGGTGATCTACCCTGCCTACGATCCGGAGATCTTTGAAAGCGCATCTGACTCGCTGGACTTCAAGTATTGGTATCTTCAGGCTAGGGCTTCAATCAATGCAGCCGATGGCTCGCAGTTATCGGTAGGGGATACGAGGCTAGACAACAGCGTCATGCGTGAAGTTGCGCTTTACTGCATTAAAAACCCTCGGTGGCGTATGTCCGTACAGATTCATAAACTTCTCGAGCTTCCCTAGCGAAGAACTCGACCGACTAGATTCCGATAAATGGAAATCTTTAAAGAATTCTCATTTGAAGCTGCACACCTTTTGCCCAGAGTTCCTCAAGGACACAAATGTGGGCGACTTCATGGCCATTCGTTTCGGGTTGTGGTCCACGTTTCGGGCCAAGTAGACGATGAAGTTGGTTGGGTCCAGGACTTTGCGGAGATCAAGGCAGCGTTTAGGCCCTTATACGACCAGTTGGACCATCAATATTTAAACGAAATCGAAGGACTCGAGAACCCAACGAGCGAGAACCTAGCCCGGTGGATATGGAGGAACTTAACTGACGAGTTACCGTTGCTGACGAAAATTACGGTACTTGAGACTCGAATTGGCAGGACTAAAGGTTCCAGCGAACCGAGCAAATTGTCCCGATGATTGTCCCAGTCGTGACGGAAACCACCGAACTGCTCGGAATCCTCGGAAGGATTCAGGGTGGATTCGGCACTAATAATGACAAGGGTTTCGGCGCAAACCCGCGCCAATAAAGGATTCGTCAAAAACGCCTAGATAGGATTAGAAGTCCGCTGCTCTATCCGGACTGAGCCACGGGCGCGCCAGATGGAAACCCTTTCTCACTAAGAGTTTACAGCGGTCTAGGAAGGTATCGCTACACGGCCAATCTGCCCGATTGCCCCGAGAGCATTAGTTACGCTCAATTCTAAGCGGCCAGGTCTTCGACAAATTTCCTAGATAGAAACCCAAACAATTAACACCTACATCACCTAACTTATTTACCGTCGATTCTCTTGCAAACTCATGTGGCAAGACAAGTTCAAGTAATTCCCAACCAATTGAAAGAACCAAGAAAACGTACCAGTTTCTTAAGAGAAATCTGCCAATTACAAACCATTGGAGAAAATGAACAACTGACCAAAGATTAAACACCAGAAATCAGCTTCAATGCAGTATCTGCCCGATTGTCCCAATGTAGTACAAGCACATTGGGGTTGAGGTTATTGCTAGCTGGTTAGCGCCCCGGCTACCGAGGGTCGGGGGGCAGGTGTGTGAGCAGGTACCGAATCATCAGCATGCGCAGGTGTAACGATGTGCCCCTGCCTATACGAATACCGTGGTCGCGGTTGGGATACGTCATGTAGTCGAACGACTTGCCCAGTTCGATGAGACGATCAACGAGCCCCTCCGTGATCTCCAGGTGGGTGTTGGTTTCTCCCGTGCCGTGGATGATCAGGAGGTTTCCCTCCAAGCCTTCGGCGAAGTTGATCGGGGCGGACTGGCGGTATCCCTCCGGATTCACCTCGCGGGTGCGCATGTAGATCTCCTGGAACCAGGCGTTGTAGAGGTGCGGCTGCGGCTTGGGGGCCACGGCGATCCCGACATGATAGACATCCGGCCGCCGAAACATCGCGTTCAGCGTGTTCGAACCACCACCGCTCCACCCCCAGATGCCGACTCGGGACAGGTCGGCGTAGGGGCGGATACGGCCGAACTCAAGTACGCCGGCTGCCTGTTCCTCTGTGGACAGCGGACCAAGGCTGCCAAACACGGCCCGCCTCCACGCGGCTCCCTTTGGCGCCGGCGTGCCACGCCCGTCCATGCACACTACGAGATAGCCGAGACTGGCCATCACACGATGGTAGTTTGCGTTACCTCGGCCCCAAGCGTCCAGAACCTGCTGTGCGTGGGGCTCGCCGTACACAAAAACGAGAACCGGATACTTCCGGGACGGATCGAAGTCGCGGGGCTTGATCATCCATGCATCCATGATCACGCCGCCGCCGATGTCCAGCTCCAGAAACTCGGTTGGCCGGGAGATCAGCGGCGCGACGGTTTTACGCAGTTCGCTGTTGTCCTCGAGCACGCGCACGACACGATGCTCCGACAATTCCACGAGCTCGGTAACCGGGGGAGCATCGAACGTCGAGTAGGTGTGGAACGCCCACCGGGCGCCGGGGGAGAAGTCGTAGTCGTGCCAGCCGGGCTGGTCCACGGGCGTGATCCGCTCGGGCTCCCCGGCGCCGTCCAGCCGCACCCGGTAGAGATACTTCTGAGTAGCGTTGTCGGGAGAGGCGGAGTAGTAGAACCACTCTTCCGCTTCAGCCACCACGCCGCGCTCGATAATGTCGAACGAGCCGGGCGTCAGAAGGGTCTGTTGATCGCCGCCGCGCGAGTAGACGTAAGCATGCCGCCAGCCGTCGGCTTCGCTGAGCACGAGGAATGCGCGGCCGTCGCCGATCCACTCAAGCCCGGCGTTGGTCCGGTAGCTAGCGATGACCCAGGAAGGATCGGATTCGTGGAAGATGCGGGTGATCGCACCGATACGAACGCTGGCGACGAGGAATTCGCGCTCGTCGCGGAAGCGGCTCAGCTTCTCGATCAGCAGCTCGTTGGAGTTTCCGGCCCAGCCGACCTCTCCGAGATAGAAGCCCTCTGCCGGCGTGGCGATGGAAAGCCAGCGCGTCTCGCCGCCCTGGGCGTCGACGACGCCGACACGCAGCGCGGGAATGGTCTCGCCAACCCTGGCGAAGCGGACTTCTCTGGCCTCTGGATACGACGGATCGCCCGGGACGAGCATCGACCTGAGTCGAACATCGGACCTGTCAGTCTCTACGAAGGCGATCCACTCTCCATCGGGACTCCAGGTCGCACTACCGTTCGAAACCGCGCCAGCGACGCCGGTCTTCGTGACGGCAATCGTCCGATCACTGCGCAGATCGTAGACGTGCAGATTCCCCTGCTCAGCGTAAAGGATGCGCTGGCCGTCGGGAGAAATGCGGTTCGACCCGCCAGCGACCACCCTGCGAAGAGTCCCCGACGCCCGTTCCAACTTCCAGTACTCGTCGACGCGGCCTTCGGGATCGTTCCTGCTCGTCTGCAACAGCAACCAGCTCTCGTCCGGTGAGAACGTGTAGCTTTCGATCGCAAGGGGCTCGGTACCGCCGGGAGGAATGAGCTGTGCCAGGGAGACCAGCACGGTACGCTGGCCGCTAGCTGCATCGTAGGTTACGAGCTCACGTTCGTTCGCCCCGGCCGGCGCTTCCAGCGCCGTGTAGCCAGAGCCATCCGGGAGCCAGGGCTCCCGAAAGGACCGGGCATCGAGCTCGCCTCGTTCGTAAATGCCCCGCAGCCTCGCTTCGGCCTCCGCAGGAATCTGTGCCGACACGTGGGCGGAATGGAGCATGAAGAGGACTGCGAACCCGGCGACACGGAGGCACGGCACGATCATCTTTTTCGACATGTTTCCCTGCTCCTATCGAGTCATGTGACCGCCTGCCGACGTCACCTGATCTGAGTACCTACTTGGATTCCGGAACTCTACGCCGGTTGGGGCGGGATTTCGCGGGAAACCGTCGATCAGGCGGTGACAAAAATGGTCCCCATAATGGTCCGGAAAGCGCCGGAGATGACGGAGATGTCGGAGACGTTTCAGGAGATATCAGACGATATCGCGCCCAATGGCTACAAGGGTTTCGGCGCAAACCCGCGCCAATAAAGGATTCGTCAAAATCGCCTAGATAGGATTAGAAGTCCACTGCTCTATCCGGACTGAGCTACGGGCGCGCCAGATGGAAACCCTTTCCTACTAGGAGTTTACAGTGATCTAGGAAGGTATCGCTACACGGCCAATCTGCCTGATTGTCCCCTAAAGGTCCCAATTGCCCCCGTAATCGCCCCCTTTTTGACCTGCAATCGACCCTAAAGCGGCGGAGTTTCACTGGTAGCCGTCGCCTGACGTTACGCGTGGCGCGTGTGCCAGTCGCTGTGAATAGCAAACCTTAGGTCGAATAGCAAAACGCGTTCAGATTTGCTCAAGAAAGTGGCGAATCTTGGCCTTGGTCAACAACAAACCACTCAATTTCCTGTCGCCGTAGACCAGCGCTGGAATCGATTTAACACCTGCTTCCATAGCAAGGTCGCGATTGGCGCGAAATCCTACTTTGTCGACTTTGATATCAGGGAAGTCTTTTACCACGCTGGCAAGCGCACGGCCTGCTAGTTGACAACGCAGTCAGAGAACATCATGAAAGTAGGTCAAGGTCTTCATCGTGGTCATCCTATTCCACTTACAATTGAGGGAATTCGACCTTTCGAAAGATCGCTATTCGGTACCTTACTCTATGCTGTTGGGTACGGTTATTCGCTGGTAGCCGTCGAAGGCGTTCTCACGCTTATCGTGGTCGGGCCGCAACCGCTACGAGCAGTGAAAGCTCATTGGGGATAGCGGAAAATTAGTATCCGATCCACCGGTTCACCAAGGCAACAGCGAAAAAAGCTGCAATGAGAATTATTACTGTGAGCCACAACCTCCATTTCGTTTCGTGAGTCATGGCTATTCTCGCTCCTTCATCTGAGCCTGAACCCGTTCTCGGAGTAGCTGTTCCTGTCTCGACTTTATCGAATCCGCCAGCCGTTCACCGGCCCGGCGTTGAAGAACACCTCTGGCGTCACCACACCGTCGCGCTTGAACACCATGCCGTCCTTCATCACAAACTGGACGTCGCGCAGAGCGTCAATGTCCTCCAGCGGGTTGCCCGGAACGGCGATCATGTCGGCGGCCATGCCGGGCCTGATCGGGCCACGGTGGTCGTAGGTTTCGGCGCACTTGTAGCCGTTGATCGTCATGATCTCCAAGATCTTGGCGTCGGGAATGCCGGCCGCTTGCCAGGTCTTGATGAAATCGATAACCAGCTCGCCACGCGTCATGCCCGGGATGTAGTAGTCGGCATCGGTTGAGAAGGTCAGATTGACGCCGTTATCGTAGGCGTTGCGCAGGAGCTCGACGCGGCGCTCGAAGGCCGCCTGGCTGGTTGTACTCCACGCCGTGGCCGGTGTCTCGGTGCCGGCCCGAAAGATGCCCTTCTCGGCCATCATTTTGTGGAGCTCGTCGTCGAGCGGTCCGTCGTGGGCAAGCGACCATAGCCCGGCCTCGATGGCGCGACGCGCTCCCTCCCGCGTCTGGATGTGTCCCTCGACCTTCATTCCGGCGTTGGCAGCCTCGGCGACGAACAGCTTCATGTCCTCGACACTGTAGCCGTAGGGCTTGCAGTCGACGCAGATCTTGATGACCTTGGCCCCGAACAGGATGTTCTGGCGCACCGCTTTGACGATTTCGTCCTGGGTGTCGGCATCAAGGTACTCTGGGTACACGATTTTGTGGTCCAACGCCATCTCCGGTGTTGGCCAAAACTGCCCGCCCATGCCGCCGATGATGATCCCGGAATTGATGATCGTCGGGCCCGGGATCCAGCCTTGCTCGATGGCGACGCGCAGCGCGGTGTCGGCGTAGTTGCCGTTGTTGCCCATGTCGCGGACGATCGTGAACCCGGCCGACAGCATCTGCATACCGTTCGATGCGGCCTGGATGGCGCGCAGCGGCGTCGAATCAAGAACGTACGTCAGGTAATAGAAGTTGTTCTCCGGCTCCATCTTGTATGTAAGCGCCAAGTGGTTATGGGTGTCGACCAGCCCGGGTGACACGGTGAGGTTGGACAAGTCGATGACCTTGGCACCGGCGGGAATCGACACATCGGCGCCCACCGCCGTGATTTGCCCGCCCTGCACGAGGATGATCTGATTAACTGCCGTCGTCCCGGTTTCCGGCTCGACCAAACGGCCGGCGCGGATGGCAGTGATTGCTTCCTGCTGCGCGGCTACACCCGCCGGTGGCAGAGCAATGATCAAGGCACAGCAGAAAATGGCGGAGCGACGGGACATCACGGACCGTGAACATCGCATGGCGGCAGCCTCCGGTTACGGGTTGAAAGTGGCCCGAGCCTATCAAAGCCGGGGGCAGGGTGTCGAACTCCCTCCAGGCAGCGACTAATTTCCCGGATGTCCTGATCGGCCCAGGTGTCGGGCATCTCTACTCGACCTTGATCACAGCATCCTATGCCGCTGGTTAGCGCTCGGGCGAGCGCCAAACTACGTTGCCGTTCTCGTCACTCAAGAAGAATCCGTCGGCATATAACTGGGCGCGTGTGACGGACGCGGTTCTCGTCGAGGTAGGCGATGTTCTTGTCGTCCATCAAGGCGCGGAGGGTGCTGTTCCCGTCGATGGCGTGAAAGGCTCGCGCCCGTATCACCTGCGGTATCTGTTCAGGCATCATGGCACCGATCAAAGGCACCGCTGCCAGCGCCAGAAGCAACGCTCCGACCGTCAGGGTCAGTCGCCGGTTGGTCTTGCTCTAGCTTGTCGAGTCTGGCATCCACTACGGTCGTTTCACTCATCGTCGGCACCCTCGTTTGGTTTTTCGGTTAAGAACTCGCCGCAGTGTTTGCACTTGATCGCTGCAAACAAGATTTCCTCAGCGCAGTAGGGACAAAGCTTCAACACCCGCTTCTTGATGAACGCCGAGGGCATCGGGGCTGGGGCTGTATCGCTGCCTTTCGGGTTCGGGCCGTACCGGTTGTCGCCTGGTTTGCTGTCCTGGACAAACTGGTAAAGGAGGATGAACGCGCCTAGGACTGGCACCACTCCGATCAATATCAGCCATCCTGATATGTCCCTGTCATGCAGCCGTCGAACGGTCAACGACCACCCCGGGATGACTGCCGCAATTGAATAATAGGTTGCAAATATGGGGACATCAGCTAGCTCGGGGGTAACAATATCGAAGATCAGGAACAGGCAAAAAACGATCAAATGGACCAGGCAGAAGTACCAATACGCCGCGCGCGACGAGCGGCCCTTAAAGTTGAAATAGTTGCGCCACGCGTCCAGATACCAACGCCACGGAGTCATTCGCATGCCGGAACTCTACGCCGGTTATGGCTGAGTTTCGCGGGTAGCCGTCGATCAGGCGGTGACAAAAGTCGAACCCGCAATCGAACCTTTTCTGGACTTTCAATCGACCCTAAAGCGGCGGAGTTTCTCTGGTAACCGTCGACCAGGAACTCTGACGCTGTTTAGCGTCCCCCGAGTGCACCGTTTTGGTCACTTGGGGGTGCTGAGCCCAGGCTCGGGATGATCCGTGGAACCTTCTCAGCGTATCGCGTGTATTGCTCACCGAAGCGGTCACGCAGCTCCCTTTCCTCAACAACCGTCAGCAGGTAGGTGACGGGAACCAATGCTGCCATT